>Ga0207004_1017_pt1 | contig 58069 bp, 48 predicted proteins | sample Alteio_BWMinCont_86_FD_153468 | JGI IMG/M metagenome (GOLD analysis project Ga0207004, IMG submission 153468) | Enriched cells from forest soil in Barre Woods Harvard Forest LTER site, Petersham, Massachusetts, United States -... | ecosystem: Environmental > Terrestrial > Soil > Temperate forest >...
AACCCAAGTTACCTCAGCAAAAGAAAGAAACCAAACCGGATGAAACAAAACAGAAGGATGGTGTTCCAAAAGTCAGTGCGTCAGATGCTTCATTGTCATGGAAAAATCTTGTGGCAGAAAGAAAACAAAAAAATAAAAATAAGCCAGTGCCTGTGGTTGAGACTAAAAAAGAAAGTGGAACTGAATTGTTGGATGTCTTGCGAAAACGCGCGAGTGTGATGATATTCAGCCCCACCACAAGCCCTGAACTCGTGCCAAGCGCAGTTGATGTGGCGCAGGAAATGGATCCTTGGAGTTTGACGGACTTGACGGCGGATTTTAAAGCCAAGCCATATTGAATTTGGGGTGCAGTATTGCTTTAACGGTGCCCATTATGACGATGGGTCAATGCGAAGACGCATGGACCCATCCTACGGCTCTCTATATTTCTCGAGATATACCTTAACTGCTTAGCTTATGCTTGCCTGAGGATTTTTCACAACCTTCTGCTTTGTTTCTGCTTTGTCTTCCGTTTTCTTCGGCGCAGGGTTTTCTATCTGATTTGTTGGCAACTGCATTTGATTATAAGCATGGGTTGCCATGGGTTGAACGGGGAACACCGAAATTTTAAAGCGGGGATCAGGGTACACTGCCCACACATAATGTTGGCAATGGTACTGGGCTTTAAAAGGTGAGCCAGGCATGCGAGGGAAGAACTGAAGATCGCTGTGATCTTCTACCCATCTTTTCCCTTTGTGTACCCAATAGACTTGACGCAATACATCATAGGGCCCATTAAAATGGGTTGTGAATTCTTCAGTGGGTACCCAGCCTTCGTAACAAGGCACCGAAGACAACAAGGCTCCTGGAAGAGGGATTTGCTGCCAATTTACAGGCGGAGCGTCTGTTTTGGGCTTTTCTGTTCTAGCGGCCACCTTTTTTAAAAGTGAGGCAGGAGGTGGCGGCATGGTCAGGTTGGGATGTTGTATGATTGAGTCAAAATGAAGTGGAATAAATGTTCCCAAATCTACCTGTAATTTTGGTTTTGCGGGGGTGGCATTTTCGCTTTCAGATTTTTCCATTTCAGTTGTGGGTATTGGGTCAATGGGAGCACAGCCCGCAATGGCCACTGGCGACGTTGATTTTGCCATCGGCGGAAATTGTGTTTCGTCAAAGATAAAAGCGTCTTCTTCATACACGGCCGTTTGCAATGACAATTGTTCACGAAACCCTGCTTCGGTGTTTTCGTGTGTCGCTTCAGGTTGTGCAGGTACAACCACAGGGCTTTTCTTGTGATAGGTGATTTCACGCGGCGCATTAAGCGCTTGGTCGGCTGTTTTCAAAGCCAAACGTGCCGCTCTAGCAAGCAGTTTTTCACTCTTGGATTGCACTGTTTCCCACGTGGATTGCACCGTGTCCCAAAAGCCGTTAGAGCTGGGTTCTTCTGTATGCGTGGGGGTGATGACTGCTTCATCAATCGCTTTACCCTTGCCTTTGTCTTTGGAATTTGTGGCCTTTGTTTCCGCTGGTGGGGTGTTTTTCTTCTTGGGGGCTTGTGCTGCTTTTTCTGCTTTTGCTAATTTCTCAGCAGCTTTCTGGGCTTTTTCAAGCTTTTCAAGTTTGTCTTTGCGTTTTTCAGCGCTTGTTTTAGAAGATTCAGCCGATTGGCTGGGTGGGGTTGCGCTTTGCATGGCTTTGCCACTCAAAAAAGCGGGGGTATCAGATTCAATTGTGAATTGAATTTTGTCCAAAGCGTTTTGAATTTCAGGCGTTGATTTGCTTGGGGTGATTCCTGGCATGAAGTTTTTAAATAAACCAGGGGTTTTATCAAAGTTGATCACATGGTTCATGTGGCTTAGCCATGCATCAATGATGTTCTTGTCCAAAGAGGATTTTTTTCGAAAATCAACTTGTGCCCTATACGCTAGCATCACCATTAACGGAAATTTTTCTTGGCACTTGAACAGGTGAGGAGACAACTGCTTTTCAGGTGTGGTGGCAATGTGTTTTAGCAACAACGCCCTGGCACCCATCATCCAATAGAGTAATACGAGGGCAGACTTGGTCTGCAATGTTTTTTGAGTCGAAGTTAAATTTCCAGCCTCTGGATTGTTCATGTACGTTTGAACAAAGGGAAAAATCACATGACAGGCAATTGAAGCCACCATGTCTATGTTTTGAGTGGCAATTGCGTTTTGCAAAGCTTTAAATTGTGCGTTTTTGAGTTTGGCCAGAGGCAGGGCGCCATCGGTACATTCTGTTTTGATAAATTGTCTCAGTGAAACAATGGTTGCGTCGTCAATTTGACTCCACTCGGTAAGATGAGTAGGCAGTACTCTTTGGGCGCATATGTACGATTGGGTATTTTTGTAGATCACGAAGAGACCTTCGATTTCATCAATCCATTCTTCAGCGTGCTCATCTCCCTTGGCCATCAATGTGGGAATATTGTCTCTGAGGGCCTTCAATTCTTTTCCGCAGAGAACTTCAAAATCATCAGGCCGTTTGGGCTTTTGCTCTTTAAGGGTCGCCAACATCTTCAAAAGGTTGGGCGAGTTTGTACCGTCTAGCCATTCTTCGAATTGGGTGATGGTGTCTGCAAGTTCTTTATCTAACATGATGCGGTTTACCTTTGAGGCTTCCAAACTTCGGAGTCAGATATAGTAGCAAGCTAACTGATAAAGTCCAGCGGGAATTCAGCACAACACATGGTTTTTTATCCAATTCACTTGTTTGTACACGAGATCGGGTCGGGTTAAGTCATCATTTTGCTGATGATCATTTTTTGGACCTCGCTCGTGCCCTCGTAGAGTGCGCATACACGTTGATCACGGTAAAGCCTTTCCACTTCATAATCTTCAAGGTAGCCATAGCCCCCGTGAATTTGAATGGCTTCACGACACACAAATTCAGACACTTCAGCAGCAAAGAGCTTTGCCATGGCGCATTCTTTCATGGCGGGCAGTTTTGCATCTTTTAATGTGGCAGCATGCCAAATCAGTTGGCGGGCAGCACAGATCTGCATTTCCATTTCCGCCAGCTTAAATTGTATGGCTTGATGTTCGATGAGCTTTTTGCCAAAAGTTTTGCGTTCTTTTGCATATTGCTTGGTCAACTCAAAGGCGCGGCAGGCAATGCCCAATGCCTGGGCCGCAATGCCGATGCGCCCACTTTCCAATTGTGACAGCGCAATTTTTAAGCCTTCGCCTTCAGCGCCCAAGCGGTTTTCAAGGGGGATTTTGCAATTTTCGAAGACCAACTGGGCGGTTTCAGAGGCTGATTGCCCCATTTTGTGTTCAATGCGAATCATTTGATACCCAGGTGTATTACGGGGCACCAAAAATGCCGTGATGCCTTTCTTGCCCAAACTGAAATCCACATTCGCAAACACGATGGCTAGTCCTGCGCTGTCGCCCAAGGTGATGAATTGCTTGTTGCCGTTTATCACGTAGCCATCTGCTTCGCGGCGCGCACTGGATTGAATGGCAGCGGCGTCTGATCCCGCATTGGGTTCGGTCAAACAAAATGCGCCCAAAGATTCCCCAGATATCAAGCTGGGGAGAAATTGATTTTTTTGAGAGTCTGTTCCAAATTGCACCAGCGGCATCATGACCACCGAGTTTTGCACACTCATAAAAGTACTGATTGAAGCATCAGCATATGCCACAGCCTCCATGGCCACCGCGTACGCCAAAAAGCCCGCATTCACCCCACCTAAAGTTTCAGGCACCAGCAACGACAACAGACCGAGCTGCCCCAATTTCTTCATGGTTTCAAGCAAAAGCGGCTTATTTTCGGCGAACTTGTCGCGGTTTGCTAAAATTTCATCAAGTGCGAATCGCGTGGCTGTTTCTTGAATCAGCCGATGTTCTTCAGAGAGGAGCATTTAAAAAATCCTTTTTGTTGCGTATGTTATCGGGTATAAATTTGCCCTTTGTCCTCAGGGAGGATTGTCAGTGACAGCAAAAACCACCACGGTTGCCAGCTACACCGTAGAACATTTGCGGTTTTTAGATGAGCACGGCCAACCCACACAAACATTGCCTGAGTTTGCAGAAGATGTTTCTTTCCTGCAATCGCTATATCAGTCCATGGTAGAGCTTCGCACCTTCGACACCAAAGCCATCGCACTACAGCGTACCGGTAAAATGGGAACCTATGCGTCCACCTTGGGTCAAGAAGCTGTATTTGTCGCCTTAGGGGCGGCCATGGCGCCTGAAGATGTGTTGTGCCCTTACTATCGCGATTATGGCACCCAGCTTGCCCGTGGCGTCACCATGGAAGACATTTTGCGCTATTGGGGTGGCGATGAGCGAGGCTCGGATTTTAAAGGGTGCTTGGAAGATTTGCCCATATGCGTGCCAATCGCAAGCCAATTGTTGCATGCAGTGGGTGTGGCCTATGCCTTCCAATACCGCAACCAAGCCCGTGTGGCAGTGACCACTGTGGGTGATGGCGGCACATCCAAAGGGGATTTTTACGAAGCCCTTAACATGGCTGGGCTGAAAAAATTGCCTATGGTTTTTGTGATCAACAACAACCAATATGCGATTTCAGTACCATTGAAAGAACAAACAGGCTGCCACACACTGGCCCAAAAGGGCATTTCAGGTGAGGTGCGTTCTATTCAGGTTGATGGCAATGACATCATTGCATTGTTTCACGCAATGCAAGAAGCTGTGCAAAATGCAAGACAAGGCGAAGGCCCCACATTGATTGAAGCCATGACTTACCGCATGTGCGATCACACCACAGCTGACGATGCAAGACGCTATCGCAGCGAAGAAGAAGTGGCCAAACACAAAAAAGAAGATCCCATTTTGCGTTTGCGTACTTTTTTGGCAGAACGCAACCATTGGAACGAAGAAAGAGAAAGAGCTTTGATTCAATCGGCACAAAATAAAGTGGCCACGGTGGTTGAAAACTATATGAAAACCCCAACCCGGCCCGCTGCCTCTATGTTTAACCATTTGTATGCCACATTGCCTTTGGCTCTTCATGCCCAAAAAGAAGAAGTGGCCCGACTAGGAGGCCCGCACCATGGCTGAAATTACTTTGGTTGAAGCAGTGAACCAAGCCTTACATTATGAAATGGGTGTCGATCAAAATGTGGTGGTGTTTGGGGAAGACGTGGGCCGCAATGGCGGCGTGTTCCGTGCCACAGTGGGCCTTCAAGAGAAGTTTGGCAAAGAGCGGGTGTTTGACACCCCCTTGGCTGAAAATTTGATTGCAGGCATGGCAGTGGGCATGAGCACACAGGGTTTGAAGCCAGTGGTCGAATCACAGTTCGAAGGTTTCATGTACCCCATGATCGATCAAATCATTTCACATGCCTCGCGTATGCGAAACCGCACGCAGGGCCGTTTGTCTTGCCCAATAGTGTTTCGTGCACCTTGGGGCGGGGGCATTCATGCGCCTGAACACCATTCCGAAAGCTATGAAGCCATGTATGCCCATATTCCAGGCCTAAGGGTGGTGATCCCATCCTCGCCTGAACGGGCTTATGGTTTGTTGTTGGCGGCCATTCGTGATCCTGATCCTGTTGTCTTTTTCGAACCCAAACGCATTTACCGCATGGTAAAACAAGAAGTGCCAGACAATGGCGAAGCGCTACCCTTGGATGTGTGCTTCAAACTGCGTGATGGAAACGATCTCACCCTCATCAGCTGGGGTGCCATGATGCACGAAACCCTAAAAGTGGCAGATGCATTGGCAGAGCAAGGGATCCACGCTGATGTGATTGACGTGGCCACCATCAAACCGTTAGACACCGAAACCATTTTAGAATCCGTGGAACGCACAGGCCGTGTGGTGATTGTGTGTGAAGCGCCACGAAGCGGCAGTTGGGCCAGTGAAATTGCTGCAGAAATTGCAGAAAAAGCCCTAACCTCATTGTTGGCTCCGATTCAAAGGGTTACAGGTTATGACACCATCATGCCTTTGTATCAATTAGAACAACATTTCTTACCCAGTGAAGCGCGGATCATGGCCGCAGTGAAACATGTCATGGAGTATGCATAATGCCGATTTTTACATTACCGGATTTGGGCGAAGGATTACGCGAAGCAGAAATTCATGAATGGCATGTGAATGAAGGCGACGATATCGATGTGGATGCCTTGTTGGTTTCAGTTGAAACCGCAAAAGCCGTGGTGGAAGTGCCATCACCTTATCGTGGCAAAATTGTGAAACTGTATGGCAAACGGGGTGATGTGATTGAGGTGGGCGCACCTCTGGTTGAATATGCCGGTGTGGAAATAAAAGACACAGGCACCGTGGCAGGCAGCATTGAAGTGGGCAGCACCATTTTAAAAGAATCCGCCACCACCGTAACAGGCAAAGCTGGGGTGTCAGTGAAGGCCACGCCTGCAGTGCGCGCATTGGCGCAGCGTTTGGGTGTGGATCTTGCGCAAGTGATCCCAAGTGGCCCTGGTGGCATCGTGACAAGCGATGATGTCAAACGCGTGAATGAATCCCTTTCCAACATGGGCGCAGTAGAATCTTTCCACGGAGTGCGACGCAGCATGGCACAAACCATGGTGCATTCGCATGCAGAAGTGGTGCCTGCTGTGGTAATGGAAGAAGCCAATATCGGCAATTGGGCAGAAGGCCAAGATATTACGGTACGTTTGATTCGTGCAATCATCAAAGGTTTGGCTGCAGAGCCTTCTTTGAATGCGTGGTATGACAGCAAAGTGATAGGCCGCAGAATCAGTGAAAAAATCAATCTGGGTTTGGCTGTGGACACGCCTGATGGTTTGTTTGTGCCCGTGATAAAGGATGTGGCTTCACTTTCAGAAGCGGATTTACGTACTAAAATCAATGAATACAAAACCACAGTAGCTGATCGCAGCATTGCCCCAGAAAACTTTCGTGATGCCACCATCACGCTTTCAAATTTTGGCCGTTTCGGCGGCAAATTCGCAAGCCCAATTATTGTGCCACCACAAGTGGCAATATTGGCTGTGGGCAGTGTGCGTCAAGCGCCTGTTGTTCACAATAATGAGTTGCAAGTGGGAAGGATTCTGCCACTGTCCTTAACATTTGATCATAGAGCTATCACTGGAGGTGAAGCCACGCGCTTTTTAAGTGCGATGGTCGAAGACATCATACAGGAGCGCTAAACCATGCCCCCAAAGATAAATACTGGTGTATTTGGCATACCGAATTCCATTTATGTACCGTTCACGCAAATTCGTGATTCTGTGAAAAAATGGCTGGGTGTGAAAACGGTTTATCTTCGGGATGAAGGTTTCAGTGAAGAACTGCTCATTGGCTTGCATAAGCGACGTGCTGAGGTCACAGCGGTTCCTTTCGATGACAGCTTCCTAAAAGAAAGGGTGTTGGCCGAACCGACACCCGCAGCTTACCCCGATCACGGCATAGACAGCTTAAATTTTTTGATTTGTGGCACCGGTGATATAGCCGGGTGGTTTTTAAAGCGACTCAGACACACGCATATCAATAAAGCAATATTTGGCAAATCCAACCCCAATTCCAATACCGACGAAGCCATTAACTCAAGTGGCAAACGTTCTCAATCTGTTAAACCGTTCAACGAAAAGAACATTGAGGGTGAGAATGCTTCGGGGATCAATCTGGTCGCCATCAAAAATGAAGCAGATGCGCTTGCCTTGGTGCCAAATGCCGATGTGATTTTTTATTCTTTAAAATTGTCAGAATTTGAAAAAACGCTTGATGCACATTTGTCTGCTTTGCCCAGACACAAAAAACCCGTGTTCATTTTGCCAATCAAGTCGTTGGATGCCAAAGCCCAAACGGCATTGGAATTGTTTAAAAACAAATTGGCAGAATACAAGCGTTTGGATTTGCTCGATAACATTGTGTTTATGTCAGGTTACACTTCGGCAAATGGCGAACAGATAAAACAAACAAGCGCGCAAGGCAGCAATAAGCCGGTATTGAATTTGGTGGGTTCAGGCCGTGCAGCTTTGGCAAGAGTGGCGTGGTTGTTTGAAAAAACCAAAACAGAAAAGGGTTTGGTTTCGGAAGATCCGTTTTCAGATTTTCAGAAAGTCACACTTTTGCACCCTGATTGTTCGCCGGATGCTGCGTTGTACAGTGTGGAAACCCCCACACAATTTATCAATTGTCGTGTTGAGAAAACATTCAGAGGCGTAGAAGCAGAAGCCTTTGGCAGCGCGATGAAAAATCCGCTGATGATTTCTCAGGCTGAGAAATTGACCCATATTGTATTGGGTGCCCTCGAGAAAGGTAAGTCGGATGATGAAGTAAAGGCCATCGTTGCAGATGCCAATTTACTGCAAAAGACTTTGGACGATGCCCAAACTTTGTATCACCTTGAAGGGTTCACCGGATATAAAGTTTCAGATCCTGTAAAAGAAGATATTCAATATTGCCAAAGGGTGGATCTTGACGAACTGCTTTTGCTGTTCAGAAATTTGGCAAATTGTTTCAATGATTTTAATGCAAAGTCAGAAGAAGAAAAACTTGCAGCAAGAAATCAAGCCAGGGATCTTATTGCCGCTGCTTTCAAAAAACCCAATCAACCTTATGGATCGCGTAACCATATGGCGGGGTTATTCTTGGCGTTTCAACTTTGGGCGCTTGCCAAAGGGTTTATTGCCCCTTTTGAATTGTACGATCCAGTTGAGGGATCGCGGGTTCCAAATGCCAAAACAACACCAGCTTTAAAAGATTTGATCACGCCCCCTGAAGGTGTGCCTGCCTTAAAAGTGTTCTCTAATCGGGAATCCACAGATCTTTCAATGCTCAAAGGGTTTCCACAGTTCATTGATGCTTGCACAGACTTGTTAAGTCGCTGGAAACAATTGTATGAACGGGTGTTTGCAAAGGCTTGGGAAGCCCCAGTGCGTAAAGAGATTCCGCGCGTTAAAAGCGAAAGAAATTTGGTCGAGTTTGAAAAAGCAGCGCGGGATTATAAGCCAGTGCGCAAAGGCAGCGTGATGGAAATGAAAAGGCGGCAGTCTTATGGGATCATGCTTGATACCGTGAGCACCCCCATGCCCACGCCGCCAGAGCCAGGGCCTGAAGCTGAACAAGATTATTTTTCCTATCGGCCCCCTTCTTTTAGGCCTTCAGTGGCGCCAGTCAACAGCTTTCTACAGGACGGGGTAACCTATGCAGATATGGCGAAACAGGGTAGAGATAACAAAGTTTCCAGAAAGCGATCCGGTTCACCTACTTTTTAACCAGTGAATTATTCTTGATTGAGGTAAATTTTAGCGCGAATGCTTGCAATTCCATAAGTCAGTTCTACACTCAAATTAAAGGGGTGAACCCCTTGAAAAGATTTCTTAAGAAAAAAGGGGACTGACAATGAAAGCATTCGCCAAGGTACTGGGTTTGGCATGTTTACTGATGGCAGGCAGCGTTTTTGCTAACGACAACATGGTTCGCAGCACAACGGTTCAGCAAAAAAAGGCTGAAGCCAATGCCAAGTTGGCAAAAGACAAACAAACACAAGAAAACAATCAAGCTACACAGCCTGTTGCCAAAGAGGGCATGGAAAAGCATCACCGCCATCACCATGCACATCACCATCATCACCACCATGTTGTGCATGAACGTGTCGTAAACCCACATGCATTCCGCCGTATCATGGGTAACCACTAGTAAAGATCTTTGCGCAAAGGATCTGTTTAGCCCCATCTTTTAGGATGGGGCTTTTTTTTTGGGTGTAGCTCATTGTAAAAACTGCTCCTACACCTAAAAAAACACCTACGATTTACTTAGAAAAGTGACTTTGTTTAATGTATGGGGGCTGAGATGAAACTGATAAATGGACTGGCTTGCGCAGGCTTATTGGCGAGTTTGGCACTACCTGCAATGGCATCAAATACGCAGATGTTGCGAATGGAGCATGGCTGGCGTCATGAACTTGCCAGAGTGAGCTATTTTGACTCTGAAGAGTACCCAGTCAGACATTGCGTGGGCATGCATCGCAGGGGTGGCGAACACCATAAGCATTGCGTACGACCCACAGCCAAAGACCGTGGTGGCTTGGGTGATCCTGGTGGTCATGGTGGCAACGGCCGTGGCCCAATCTAATTAGGGAACCCTTGACCGTTTCCACGGTCATATAAGTACGCGAGTTTGAAACTCGGAGGGAAAAGGGAGGTGTCGTTACACCTCCCTTTTTTTATGGCCAGGATTTAAGCCAATTTGTAGAATGGATTGGGCAATTTAATAATTTTCTGTGCATGCCCACCTATCAAATCACTTTCTTGATCCCCGATGTTCAGAATCACTGAGTAGCCATCGTCGTTCAATTTTTTACGCGTGGCGGTTTTGAAGGTTGAGGCTGACTTGTTTTCGTCATTCAACGGGCGTAGGAACATTTCTGTCCACCCATCGAAACCTTGATTGTGTAAGTTGTCAGTTGTGAATTTCCGAATTTCTTCAGAATCAGCACGTCCTGAAACAAAGAAAATGGCCACTTTTTTTGCTTTGGCATAATTAAAGAAATCCAAGGCAGGTTTGATGGCGGGATCTTTGCCTTGGGCGTATGCCACAACTAAGGCCTCTTTGTTTCTGGTGAAATCCAAACGCTTCATGTCATTCCAGTTGGAAAGCACGGTGTCGTCCACATCCATCACTATGGCCAATTTTTCATTTGGTTTGGCGTCTTTGATTTTGCTGTCCAAAAAGGTTTTGGCTTCAGTGTAGGCGGTGGCCAATTCTTTCTCATAAGTGCCGGATTCAACATACTTTACCATTGCGGCACGATCTTGATTGGCCGAATAGTGGGGGGCAGCTTCTTCACATGCTGCCATGCCAGCAAACGAAAGGGACAAGCCCACCAAGGCTGTGATCATGTGTTGTTTCATAAACGGATCCTATGTGAGTAAAAAACGCTCACATCCTAGCAAAGGCGGCTTGGTGAATGCTAGCTGGACAAACGGGCCAGGGTTTCTTTGGCTGCATGACGCGATTTTAAGTCATACAACTGTGTCAAGTAAAAGGCTATCACACAGGGGAACATGAGGGTGTTCAGAAGGGTCAGGAAGATGCTGAACATGCTTTCCACATCGGCTTTGTTCTGCATACCATGTGGCCCCAATACCACGCTGACAAGGCAACCACAGAGGGCAAACAAGATAGAATAGGCTGTGAGCGGAATGGACAACACGGTCGCAATGCGCCAAAAATTGCCCCAAGCCATAATCAGGCTTTGCAGAATGGCGCGTTTGATGCTTTGGTGGAACACCAGCAGGTTGCCGAAGCTAAACGCCACAGCAATGGAAAAGTACACGCTGGGCAATGAAAGAAAAATAAACAGCATGGTGAAAAAGAAAAGGGTTCCCGATAAGTGGTTTAATGTGAGAGCGGCGTCGTGTAACACATCTGCAAAGCCGTGGGTGTCCGTTGGGTTTGCGAAAAATACGGTTGCCAACAAAATAAAGCCCATGGCACACAAAAAATTATACAAAATGGTCAGCAAGAACATTTGCGGGAGTTTTCTGACCCCAATCACAAAACCCTCGGTGAGGGACATGATTTTGTGAGACATGACGCTGTTCATCTTGCAAATCAAAGCAGCGAATAAGATCAGCCCTAACAATGTCAATGGCAGGTTTATTGCCAAAGATTCCGTGAATCTGATAATAGAACCAGGTAATCCTGTTTGCGTGACCTCATTTTTAAACAACAAATGCTGTAGGCCTGAATTGTTTTGCCCATATCCCAAAAAGGGGGCTTGAATCACCATGGACAAAGCCAAAGAATAGGGTAGGGCATCAAAAAAGCTGTAACCATACAGTTTCATCGATAAAGATGACACTTGCCTGATGGTTTGTGGTTGGGTCGGCATTTTTAGCATGCGACAGAACCCTTGCGTTTTTTATACGAGCCTTGACCTAAGATTAGTATATACCCAAGATACTACAAAATGCGTGTTTTAGGCTTTGTCTTTTTTGCCCCAAGCTGTTTAAAAAAACTCGCAATAGCTGCGGTTATTACTCCCTTTTTTAAACAGCTTGGAACAAAAAATCCAGGCGCCTAAAACACGCATTTTGAAGTATCTTGAGTATAAGCTTTCCACTTTTACGATTAGGGCTTGATATGCCAGCTGCAATTTCCATCCAAAACCTAAGAAAAGTGTACCGGGGGCAATTAGAAGCCTTAAAAGGGATCTCGCTTGAGGTAGAACAAGGCGATTTTTTTGGTCTTTTGGGGCCCAATGGGGCGGGTAAATCCACAGCGATAGGCATTATTTGCTCACTGGTGAATAAAACATCAGGTCAGGTGTGGGTGGATGGAAATAACATCGATGTCGATCTCCAAGCGGTGAAGTTGTCCTTGGGGCTGGTTCCGCAGGAATTTAACTTCAGCATATTTGAACCTGTGCTTGAAATTTGTCTGCATCAAGCAGGTTATTATGGCTTGCCCCGAAGACAAGCTTTAGAACGCGCTGAGAAATACTTGACCCAAATGGGCCTGTGGGAAAAGCGCAATGAACCTGCGCGCAACCTGTCAGGGGGCATGAAGCGCAGGCTGTTGATTGCCCGCGCCATGTTACATGAGCCCAAAATTTTGATTTTGGACGAACCCACCGCTGGGGTGGACATAGAGCTTCGGCGTTCCATGTGGCATTTTCTTGAAGCCATCAACCAGCAAGGCACCACCATCCTGCTCACCACACATTACCTTGAAGAAGCAGAGCAGCTTTGTAAAACCATTGCCATCATTCACCAAGGTGAAATTGTCGAAAATTTACCCAAGCGGGAACTGCTGCGCAAACTGGATTTTGAAATTTTTGTATTGGATCTTGCCAAGCCTTTGTTTATGCCGCCCGATATTACCAATGCTGAAGTCACTTTAATCGACAGCCATACTTTAGAAGTGCGAATCAGCAAAAGCATGAGCATCAACAATGTGTTTTCAATTTTGACGGCGCAAAACATTGAAGTGCTCAGCATGCGCAATAAAACCAACCGCTTAGAAGAGTTGTTTTTGAATTTGACCACCGAAAAAGAGATTCAATAATGATGAAATATGGGCGTTTAAATTTGGTAACGTTATACACTTTGGTCGACAGAGAAGTGCGACGTTTCTTGCGGATCTGGAGCCAAACCCTGTTGCCTTCGGCCATCACCATGGCTTTGTATTTTTTGATCTTCGGCAATTTGATTGGCCCACGTGTGGGCTTGATCCACGGTGTGCCTTATATCGAATACATTGTGCCCGGCCTTATTATCATGTCTGTGCTCACCAATGCGTATGGCAACACGGTGGCTTCATTTTATGGGCAAAGGTTTCAACGCAGCATTGAAGAAATGGTTGTGGCGCCCATGCCAGCTTGGGTCATTTTGAGTGGTTTTGTTTTGGGTGGGGTTTTGCGTGGCCTGAGTGTGGGGGTAATCGTTACCTTGGTGGCCTTATTTTTCACCCGCATTCAAATACACAGTTTTACTGTGATCATCACTGTTGCGGTTTTAACCACGTTGGTTTTTTCAGCAGCAGGCATGATAAATGGCGTGTATGCGAAAAAGTTTGATGACGTCAACATTGTGCCTGTGTTTGTCTTGACACCGCTAAGCTATTTGGGCGGGATTTTTTATTCGCTTGATATGTTGCATGGTGTGGGTCAAATTTTGTCATACCTCAACCCCATTTTTTACATTGTGAATGCGTTTCGATATGGTTTTATTGGGGTGAGTGATGTGGATGTCCTGCCAGCCATATTGGTTACCACCGGTGTGGCGGTGGTATTGCTGGCACAAGCTTGGCGTTTGATTCACAAAGGTGTGGGCATTCGCACTTGAATCAGAAATCGGCCGTCATACCAAAATCATCTGACTTTTCGGTATCGGTGGCTGATCCCAAACGCAATTTCAATTGTAAGTCTGTGCGTGCATCAGAGTTCAGCAAAGCTTCTTCTTCACTGATGGTGCCTGAGCTGTACAAATTGAAGAGCGATTGGTTAAAGCTCATCATGCCGTCATCGTAATGGCTTTCAATCAAATGGTGCAATTCGTAAACGCGTGCCTTTTCGATGTATTCGCATACGCTTGGGTTGCGCAACAACACTTCGGTTGCCAGGGTGAGTTTTCTGTCCACCGTGCGTACCAACCGTTGGGAAATAATCCCGTTTAAAGTCAGCGCCAAATTCAGCAACACTTGTTCGCGTTGATCGGCTTTGAAAAAGTGGGTGATACGTTCTATGGCTTGGCGAGCATTGTTGGCATGCAAGGTGGCCAAGCACAAATGTCCGGTTTGTGAATAATTCAGCATTTGTTGAATGCTTTCGGCTTCAATCAACTCACCGATGACAATCACGTCTGGGGCTTCACGCAATGCGTTGCGCAAGGCTTGGCTGTAGGATTTCGTGTCCACACCCAATTCACGTTGGCTCACCACAGATTGTTGGTGGGGGTGAATGAATTCGATAGGATCTTCTACAGTCAATATGTGCCCTGATGTATGGCTGTTGCGGTAATTGATCATTGAGGCCAAGGTGGTGGATTTACCTGCGGCGGTCGCGCCCACAATTAGCACCAAACCTTGTCTGTCCATCACCAAGTCTTTCACAATGTCTGGCAAATGCAGTTCATTGGGTGAGGGGATCACAAATGGAATGTAACGGATAACAATCCCTGTTTCGCCACGTTGTCTGTAAACGTTGACACGAAAGCGCCCAAGATTGGGGATAGACAAGGCGAAGTTCATTTCCCATTGGCGATCGAAAATGCCACGTTGTTCTTCATTCATGAGTGCCAGGGCAATGCGGTCGGCCGCGCCTGGTGGCAATGGGGGTTCGTTTAAAGGTTTGGCAACCCCATGGGCTTTGATTTGTGGTGGGGCACCGCTGACAAAGTAAATATCAGTGCCTTGGGCTTCAACGAGTTGTCTTAAATACGGTGTAATGTCCACAAAAAACCGGCCTGACTATGGGAATTGTTGTCTTTCAGTATAGCAAGCACCTGAGGCGGTCAACCGGTCACAAACAGCTGGTATTCATGACAGCAATAGAATTCGATCCTACACTTGAATGATTGCTATACCCAAGATCCTTCAAAATGCGTGTTTTAGGCGCCTGGATTTTTTGTTCCAAGCTGTTTAAAAAAAGGAGTAATAGCTGCAGCTATTGCGAGTTTTTTTAAACAGCTTGGGGCAAAAAAGACAAAGGATAAAACATGCATTTTGAAGTATCTTGGGTATATGATGCGTGACGACACAAGTGTTAAAAAAGCGGGGTGCCCTATGCTTGATCTTGATCCCTTGATGTTGTCCCGCGTGCAATTCGCGGCGAATATTACCTTTCACATCCTATTTCCCAGTATCAGCATTGGCTTGGCTTGGGTCCTCTTATTTTTCAAATGGCGATTTAACAAAACCCAAGCCAAAGGTTGGCGAGAGGCCTATCATTTTTGGGTAAAAATCTTTGCCTTGACCTTTGCACTGGGTGTGGTGACAGGGATCACCATGTCATTCCAGTTTGGAACGAACTGGCCAGGGTTTATGAAAACGGTGGGCAACATAGCAGGCCCACTTTTGGCGTTTGAAGTGCTGAGCGCCTTTTTCTTAGAAGCCACATTTCTTGCAATCATGCTGTATGGGGTGGGCAAAGTGTCTAACCGCGTGCATACCTTGGCAACCATATTGGTGGCCGGTGGCACCAGTTTGTCTGCTTTTTGGATCTTGGCTCTGAATTCATGGATGCAAACCCCAGTGGGGTTTGAAATGATAGATGGCAAGGCACATGCAGTGAATTGGCTGCAAATTATTTTTAATCCTTCATTTGTGTACCGTTTAGGGCACATGATGTCAGCGTCTGGGATCACTGTGGCATTTTTGATTGCTGGGATTTCGTCATATCAAATGTTACGTGGCGACCGTGCGCCACAAGTTGTGAATGCATTCAAAACTGGCTTGTATTTGGCAGCAGTATTGGTGCCATTGCAAATTTGGGGTGGAGATATGTTGGGGTTAAATACCTTAAAGTACCAGCCTGCCAAAATTGCAGCTATAGAAGCGGTATGGGAAACAGAAAAAGGGGTGCCCTTACAGTTGTTTGCTTGGCCCAATGAGAAAACAAGACACAACGACGCCTCGATTGCGATTCCAAAAATGGCCAGTTTAATTTTAACGCACGATCTTGAAGGTGAAATAAAAGGCTTAAATGAATTTGAAGGGGTTCACCCACCGGTGGCACCTCTGTTTTGGGCTTTTCGCATCATGGTCGGCATGGGTGTGTTGATGTTGATAGCCGCATGGTGGGGCACTTGGCAATTTAAAAGACGGGGCACGGTTTCCCCATTTTTGGCCAAGGGATTTGTGTGGATGACATTTTCAGGTTGGGTGGCGACTGTCGCAGGATGGTACGTGACTGAAGTGGGGCGTCAGCCTTATTTGGTGTATGGCGTATTAAAGGTGGCCGATGCGGTTTCTGATGTGCCAAAGCAGTCTGTGCACGTGTCACTCACTTTGTATTTGTTGTTGTATCTCTTCTTAGGCATTGCCTATATCCACACCTTGTTTTATTTGGCACGCAAAAAAAACATTGAGCCACTGACGCAAGACACAAGAGGGCAAAATCCATGATCACATTTTTGATGCAAGACTCAAATTGGTTGCCAGTGGTGTTTGCATTTTTGATGGGCGTTGCGATGCTGGCGTATGTGATATTGGATGGCTATGACTTGGGCGTAGGCATTTTATTGGGACGCGGAACGCCAGTAGAAAAAGACGTGATGATAGCCTCCATTGGCCCATTTTGGGATGCAAACGAAACCTGGTTGGTATTGGGCGTGGGCATACTCTTGGTGGCGTTCCCCATGGCGCACGGGATCATTTTGACGGGATTATATTTACCTGTTGCCTTGATGTTAACGGGGTTGATCTTGCGTGGTGTGGCATTTGACTTTCGTGCCAAGGCGCATGTCGATCACAAAGAATGGTGGGATCGGTGCTTCTTTTTGGGATCATTGTTGGCAGCCTTGTCACAAGGTTATATGTTGGGTTTGTACATTGTGGGATTTGAAGAAACACACAGCAACGTGCTTTTTTCTTTGATCACAGCTTTCTTTTTGGCCGCAGGGTACACATTGGTGGGCTCAGGTTGGTTGATGATGAAAACCACGGGTGCATTACAGAAAAAAGCGGTGAGCTGGGCCAAGAAAAGTTTGTGGATCACAGCAGGGGGATTGGCACTGGTATCGCTTGTGACACCTTTGGTGAGTGCACGCATTTTTGAAAAATGGTTCACCTTACCTGCATTTGTGTTTTTGTTACCGATTCCAGTGTTCACTGCAGTGTTGATTTTATACGTGCACCAAGCTTTAAAGAAACTGCCCGCGCAAAATGACAAAAAATGCTGGGTACCCTTTGTCGGCGCAATGGGCATTTTCATGCTGGGCTTCATGGGCCTGGCCTACAGCTTCTTCCCCTACATCGTCCCCGATCGTCTCACAATCTGGGAGGCAGCCAGCGCCCCTGAATCTTTAAAGATTATATTGATAGGCGCAGTGATCGTTCTACCTTGCATACTGGGTTACACAGTGTACGTGTACCGCGTGTTTTGGGGCAAAGTGCAATAATGTCTCCCGTAGGATGGGTCCACGCGTCTTCGCGTTGACCCATCATCCCAACGGTGCCCCAAGATGGGTCAACGCGAAGACGCGTGGACCCATCCTACGCACTCCTCAACTCAATCAACGTGATCTCAGATGGCACCGTAAACCGAAGCGGTGGCCCCCAAAATCCTGTTCCGCGACTCGTATAAATCCACATGCCTTTATATTGATGTAAGCCTTTATAAAACCGTTCTACCAGCGCAATAATCAAACTGAATGGAAAAAACTGTCCGCCATGGGTATGCCCTGAAAGTTGCAAATCGTACCCAGCCTTTTGTGCCCGTTTATAACTTTTAGGTTGGTGCGCCAATAAAATTTTGACAAGATCCTCAGGCAAACCCTGAATTGCTTTAAAGGGATCGGACTGGTGTTTAGCATGCAAAAAATTCCCCGAGAGATCTGTGACCCCAGCCAAGGCAAATTTTTCACCATCCTTTTCAATCATCACATGTTCATTTAGCAACACTGTGGCGCCCAAGTTTTTAAACTCTTCTATCCAAGCATCCGCGCCCCAAATGTATTCATGGTTACCTGTGATATAAAAACTGCCATGTTTTGAGCGCAAGCCTGCAAGCGGTTGAATGCCATCTTTGAGTTGGGGCACCGTGCCATCAATAAAGTCGCCAGTCAGGGCAACCAGATCGGGTTTCAGCTCATTGGCAAGATCCACCACATTCGAAGTGTAATTTTTTCCGATAATGGGCCCAACATGCAGATCGGTGATTTGAACAATGCGAAACCCATCAAAGGCTTTGGGTAAATTTTTAAGTGGCACCGTGACTTTATAGATCCTGGGCCCCACAGCCGCTTGAAAAATCCCAATGGCCACAGAGCCGAAGGCCATGAAGGTGACGGCATAAAAACTGTTTTTCTCAAAGCTCTCAGTGCTTTCAGGGCTGACAAAAAATTTCCACAAAGCCAAAATAATATCGGCCGCAAGGGTGTAACAGATCATGCAAGCAAACAGCCCCAAACTCATGTAAGTCAGGTAATGAATGATAAAAAGCCGATTAAAATGCCCAGGAGAGAGCCGATACAATATGGGCCCCAAAACCTGCAAAAACACAAAAAAAGCCAAGGAAAGCCAGATGATCCCTTGGTGATTAAGCGGCCAGTTAGACCAGGTAATCAACTTCACACCCAAATAAAATGCCGCCACGCTGAGCGCGAGTGTAAAAACCGATATAAATAAGAAGAAGTGTTTGCGGCGCATAAAATCCCTTTATTTCCAGATAGGCATAAAAAAAGCCCCATTGGGGCTTGTTTTAATTTGGCGGAGAGAGAGGGATTCGAACCCTCGTTACGGTATTACCCGTAAACACACTTTCCAGGCGTGCGCCTTCAACCACTCGGCCACCTCTCCGAAACCTTTGGGGCTACACCCAAAGCAGCCCGGGAAAATACCCAAAATTCGAGCAAAGCGCAAGCAATAACCCCCTTTGGCCTACTGAAGCGGTGATATTCAGGTAAACACACAGACACTTACCTTGACCTATAACAAATGTATGTGAGACCATTTGGCACCAATGTTAGTTAACATATGAGTCAGCTTCATGTTCAAACGTGCTGCCCAAAACCCAGCTGCCGCCGCTGCCCAGAATTCTGAGGCTTATAAAGAAGCAGAAGCTTATATCATTCAAATGTCACAACCTGTGGCAATAAATGGCAAGGTCGATGAAACGCTCTTTGTTGAAAATCGCATCTATGCAGCCCAACACAGGTTAGGTTTATTCATTGATGCGTTGCACACTATTGGGCAAGAACCTGACTCATCCATCAGTGAGTATTTTTTGCTTACGCATTCAAAGCCAATATTCGAACGAATATATAGAATGCTAGAAGACAGCCCTGACTATGGAAAAAAGATAAGCCCCATAAAAAACTTGGCCTACAAAAATTGGGTGGACCAAATTGCGAAATCAGAAAATTATCTTGAAGTGTTTAAATCGCTTTTTGAAGACGAATTTGTGGTCGATAAATTTCAAGATCATTTATTAGCCGAAATTATTCCCGCGCTAATGGGTATAGAAGAATATAAAGCAGCGATTCTGCTAATAGGCATTTTCTTGAAAAATGAAGAGCTTAAAGACCAGCTTAGAAAAAAGAATCGCAATTGGTCAGGTCTGAATTTTGGATCTGATGCCACATGTAAACTGGTTCAACATTACTTTACCTTACTGCCTGATGTGTCAGATATTTTGCAGCTTCTTAACGCTCCTTCTGAAGAAATTTTAAAAAAACTGAATGAAAAAGAAATAGAAATTGTAAAGGCGCTGTTCAAGTTATGTTACGAAAACACCCCTGTTGCTTTGTTTGACACCATCATATCTTGCTTAAATTACAATAAAAAATTGGATGACACACGCAAAATTGCGATTTTTGATAAATGCATTGATGCAATCTTATCGTTTCCTGAAGGAGAAGCAGTATTGAGGAGAATGTTGGTCGATAGCGTGCTCACAAAAACACAAGGGATATGTGATGTTGTCGACCTGTCTTCCCATTTTGAATTTGCAAGGCATATTTTAAAGCGTGTTCAAGAAATTGTTCCGAGTGAAAATTCAAAATATTCTGAAAAAATGATTAGCGATAAATTCCTATTGCAAATGCTGCTTGCCGTTCAAAGAGGCGATGTTAACACAGTGAAAAACATGATGTCCTTGTTGCAAGGAAATCAGTTATTAACAAACCGTTTTATTCTAACCGCCAAGAAATCGTGGGTGTATGACGGATCCAGCATTAATTTGATTGAACGTATGATGGCAAAATTCTTGTTGGGTAACCTCTCTAGTGAAATGAAAGAGCTGTTTTTTGAAAAGTTCATGCCTGAATTCTCCGCCGAAATAATGAATGCGACTTTTAAAGATATAATTCGAAAATATAATTTAAGCACAGAGGTGCAATGCACAAGTGAGTTGATTTCATTTTTTAATGACGTCAATACAGCTTGGGTGAAAAACCAGAAATGCACTTTAAAATTCGATTGGAACATGATGTTCGATACTGCTGCAAAAAGAGGCAGCATTTGCCTATTTATTTTGCTGGTAAAGCAATCGAAAATTTACGAACCTGCCGCCTTGCGCGAATGGGCGATAAAAAACAAGGGCGAAAGCAGATATGATCAGGAATATCATAGATCAATTCATCCTGGTAATGTTTTTGAGGCAATGCTGAAAGCGCATGATGGGGGTTCAGCCACGATCATGTTGGATGCCATCGGCGACTACCCTTTGATCACTGAGATAAGAGGGATCCGATATGATGATAAGATATATGGTTTGTTTGCGCTTTCTAAAGACTTTCTGAGTGGGGCATTAAATAATGAGGTTATGCAAAACCTATTATTTGATCACATTATAAAAGAGAGACCGGAAAGGTTTCTGATTAACCTCATTCATGCGATGCAGCTAACTGTTATGAAAGAACATCAACCGATTTACCTCGCTGGATTTTTTGCAAAAATAGAAAAACGAGCTGACGCAAAAGAAATCTTCAAATCAATGTTCAAATTCAATCTCTTTGATTGTCTGGCTGAGTATAACATGCTGGATTTGCTGTCATATATGAAAACAGAAGAAAGGAAGCATGCGCCCTATGCATTCGCTGCATGGGTGTTTCGAAATCATGAAATATATGCCGAGGCCACAAATTCAAAAGAAAACTCTCTGCCATATTCCAAGTATCCTGCCTCAATTTTAGAGCGGGCAATTTTACAAAACAATGAATCCCTGGTGAGGGGCTTTGTCGAAGTAAAAGAAATTTGTGATGTATTTGAGCATTTGAAAGAGAACAAGCAATATCCAATATATTATTGGGGTGAAGGGATCCATGTAGACAGAATTCTTTACGAAAGTAGTGAAAAAAAGAGATCGTTGCAATCGATTTGCGAGCATTATGTAAGCGGAAAAATGACCCCTGCAATGGTAGGGCTTTTTTATGAACATGTTTTTCAATTTTCAACATTAAAATGCGCGCTGATGATTTACAAAGTGTTATCCGATAAAAGTCAGCTGGTGAAGCATGATGTTGTAAAAAAAATGGATGAGGTATTTAAGAAAATTGGGGAGCAAGCAGAAGGGGCGGAACGCTTAAAAGATTTGCTTTTGAATCAGAGGCTGTTCACCGAGTCTTGCTGGCTGGGCGAAATGGAGCATGCCTATTATTTTGCAAAGCGTGCTGAGGAAGTGGCGCCAGGCCACGTTCGTGTTTGGCTCAATAATTATAAGGATTTAAAATTTCTTTTGTCAAAAGGAAATGGTGCAGTGCGCCGTACGGTTCACGTTTTGTATAATGCGATTATGGAAGGACATGTTGAATTGGTAAAACTCTTGATTAAGAGTAGTGTGGATCTGACTTTGGTAAAAGACTTGGGATCTGAAAGAGATGAATCTGTTGGAATACATCTTTTGTTTGACCAAATGTTGGACGCGTATATATCTGAAAAATTGACACCTGCAATGATGCAAGTGGTCCTAGAGCAGATCATTCCAGTACATGCAGAGAAAACAATGCGCATGGTTTTTGCAAAAACCCAGGCGGAATTTAAGGGCAAAACAGAAGACGAGATGTTGGCTGCTTTAATATGCGAGCTTGAAGGGCTAAAATCAGTTTGTTCAACAAACGAAGCGTTCTTGCAGAACCCAGCAAATGATTGCCGTGAGATGTTCATGCGAGCAATTAAAAATCGGCAATTTAAAATTGCCGCTTTCTTGGTAAAAAATGCCCCGACACAAGCAGATGAGTGGATAAATTCAGCGACGCAATTGCAAGATAACAACCCAGCAATATATTTCCATGATGCGATGATTCAAAACAAGGACGTGCAGCCGATTTTAGCTATTTTTGGAGAAATGCAAGGGTTTTGGCAGGGTTTTTATAAGCATTTTAACGTCGAGAAGTATAACGCAACTACCCAGTCTAAAATCATTCAGATGTGGATATCTAAAGAATATTCAGAAATTAACCATGAGTTGTTTTTTGCTGCAATGGTAAAATCTCAACCTGATGAAATTTTTTATTTATTGCTCGGTTATCTTTTATTTAATAGTGACTTACCTTTAAATGAAAAGAATGAAACCATTGATCGATTCTTTAATGAGCTATCCCAATATGATAAAGACGATGAGCTGAAGAAAAAAATACTATTGGAATCGCAATGGTTATATTGCTTTCCGTATTGGTTCACGTTTTATAACTCCATAGATAGACTCAAGATATTAGATCATGTGCTCAACATGGCAATCGCCGTGGGTGGGGATGCCTATTTATTGTTTTGTAAGGAAAAAATTCCAAAAACAAAACATACTGGCTTTATGAATACAGTGGCCACAATTTTGGCGTGTTCGGTAAAACACAAACAACACCACTTGGCTGAATTTGTTTTTTCAACAATAGTTGCAAGTAATAACCTTTTGGTTGAGGTAAACCGCCAAATTGCTGTGGCGCAACTATTTCTTCTTGAGCCGAATGAACAGCATTATGGTGAGTATATTGCGCGGAAGATGCATTTTATTTTTTCCACTCCTGATGGCTTATCTATGAAAGTTGAAGCCCTTGAGCAGATTTTATTTGACATTTTAAGTTGGCAAGAAAATCCAATATATTTCCCTGAAAAATATATTACCCGATTGTTAAAAACATGCGCATTAAGTAAAGATGTAGAACATGAGAATCGCGTCATTCGCACTGTGAATGAAGTTATTAAAAGATTGGAGCAATCAGGACGTAATGCATTATATAAGGCATATATCAAAGAACGTATCATTTATGCAATTGGGCAAGTATATGGCTTAGGCGACATGCGTTATGATTGCCCCGAAGCTGTGACAGATTTCTTAACACGTCACCAAGCTTTAGATGTGATTAAAGAGCTTCCCGTATCCAAACTATTTGGGGGCCCAACAAGAAAACGGGGCCTTCCAGCCCCTATGTACAAAGCAACAATAGAATCCGCTCAAAGTTGTGGACTCGAACGGGGTCTTGGGTTTGAACTTTAATCCATTCAAATCGACAACTTGCGGGCAAATTCCTGGAACAGTTGGCAAACCTTTTGTGGCTGTTCAACCCAAGGCATGTGGCCCGCACCCATAATCTCAAACATATTGATATTGGGTAATTTAAAGCGTGGATCATTTCTAAACAGGGTGAAGGGCGTCATGGCATCGTATTCTCCGCCTACGATCATCGTGGGCAAATTGTTTGGAATCCAATTGATCCGTGAACACATTTCCGCCGCCTTCATTTGACCCCATGCTGCTACCTGAAATGGAAAAGGCAAGCCACTTAATAATTGCGAACCCAAGCCTAAACTCTTCTTGGGAAAATAATAAGGCAAACAAGCAGACAAGGCATTTTCAAAGGTAACCTGCATGGGGTTTTGCGTAAAACCATTCATGGCCGAAGTCAAATCAGGCAATTGAAATTTTTGGGCCGCTTCTCTTGCGGCATCAAACCACAAGCTGGGTGTGGTGTTGAGCAACACAAGCCCTGTTAACGTCTGCCCCAATTCTGGAAACAGCAAGGGCATGATCCCACCAAATGAATGCCCCACATATATTGGATTTTGAAAGCGAGCGGGAATGGTCGGTAAAATTTCAAGCCATTTGTCGAATGAAAATCCCTCTGGTAAATTTTCAGTGTTGTCACCATTGCCAGGCAAGTCAATCAGCCATGCGTTGCCTGGAATATCAAGGGTATCAATCAAGCTTGTTAAATAACGCGAGTCCGCGCCAGGGCCACCGGGAAAGAACAACCAGTTGTAAGCCATTCCTGCTTTTGAGCGGTATAGTTGATAACGCACGCGGTTTTCGTCATAGAAATAATAAGTCATGTTTGTCCTACAATATAAGCATCATCTTTTCCAGAGTTTAACATGGATCTTATCCACATCGGCTTGGCTTTCCTAGAAGGCTTGGGTTTGATTTTATCACCCTGCATCCTACCCATTCTTCCCATCGTCTTGGCCGCCGGTGTAGAAGGCGGCAGGCGCAGACCCTATGGGATTATTCTGGGTTTCGTCTTTGCCTTCACCGCGCTTTCACTTTTGTCACGCGTGTTGATCCAAATTTTTGGTATTGATACAGAAACCTTGCGCATGGTCTCAATCATCGTGCTCATGATCTTCGGTCTTATCCTGATTTCAAATTACCTGAGTGATAAATTCAGCCAGGCCACGCAAAATCTGGCGACTTGGGGCAACAACCTTCCTTTAAGCCAACAAAAAGACGCAGGCTTCCTAAGCGGCATAGGCTTAGGCATTGCCATAGGCTTTGTCTGGACACCTTGTGCTGGCCCCATCATGGCTGCCGCCATCGTGGAAGTGATCCGTGCCAAAACCCATGCGACCTCCATCCTTACCATGCTGGCGTTTGCTTTGGGCGCTGGTTTGCCCATGCTGGCCATCATATTGGGTGGCAGGGCAGTCATGGAAAAAGGCGCATGGTTTAAAACCCACAGTGAATGGATTCGAAAAGCCTTGGGTGTGATCATTTTATTGGCAGCCATTGCGCAAACCCAAATGGGCAGCCAATTATTGAGTGAAACTGAAGAGCAAGTGCTCCCCGATGCCATGCAATCAAACCACGATCATTTTATAAGTGGCGAGCTCGTCCATGCCTTGGGTTCACCTTATCCTGCCCCTGAAATCACGGGGATCCAAGCGTGGATCAATTCCAAACCCCTTCAAATGAAAGATTTAAAAGGCAAAGTCGTGCTGGTGGATTTTTGGACTTACTCTTGTATCAACTGTGTCAGAACCTTACCCTATTTAACCGACTGGTATGCAAAATACAAAGACAAAGGCTTCGTGATTTTGGGCATTCACAGCCCTGAATTTGAGTTTGAAAAGAAGTTGGACAATGTCCAAGCTGCCGTCAAAGAACACCATATTCTGTACCCTGTGGCCCTGGATAATAATTTGAATACTTGGGAAAATTTCAGCAACCTATATTGGCCAGCCCATTATTTGATAGACAGAGAGGGGCAGGTTGTCTACACCCATTTCGGTGAAGGTGAATACGATGTCACCGAACACAATATTGAAACCCTGTTGGGTTTAAGTGTTGAAAAAAGCAATCCCCCTACACTTCACCCGCATGATGAAAGGTTCATGTGGAATGAAACACCCGAAACCTATTTGGGTTCAGCCCGCGCAGACAATTTCTCAAGCCCTGAAAAATTGGAAGACGGTGACAAGCTTACATTTTCATATCCCAAAGATCTGCCCAGAAACCACTGGGCTTTAGAAGGCAATTGGGCAGTGTACCCTGAAGTGATTGTGGCAAAACAAGATGGGGCCAGTTTAAAATTAAACTTCACCGCCAAAAAAGTATTTTTGGTTTTAGGCGCTGAAAATAACACGCCGCTGAAAGTAAAGATCAAATTAAACAATGCGCCAAAAGCAGAAATCACAGTGGATCGCGAAACTTTGTACACACTGTTGGAGCTGCCTGCCTTTGGCAGAGGTGAACTTGAACTGGAAGCCCCAAAGGGGCTTCATGCTTATGCCTTTACTTTTGGTTCAGATTGAAAGTTAATCACCATATTTACGGTACAACAGGCGATCGACTGAAATGGCGCCAGGGCCAAAAAACAAAATGGTGCCCAATACCATCAACCAGTAATAATGTTCAACCACATCCATATAGGTAAACTCGATCACAAGGGTCATGGCGATGAGGGGCAGCGTGGCCAAGCGTGTGCCAATACCTAAGATGAGCATCGAGGAGCAGACCAACTCAAAAAACGTGCCAAGTATGGCCGCAACCAAAGGGGGTAATAATGGAACAGGGTGTTCATAGGTAAAAAGCGAGATGGCATTATCAAAGTTGCTGATTTTTAAATAGCCCGATCGAAAAAACAGTGTGGCAATCCACAAACGCAACAACAACAATAGGGGCGTTTGCCCGTAATTTAACCAAGATACCAGTCTAATTACTTGATTTGAAATGAATTTTTTCATGCTAGCCCACTCTCCAAAAAACACAACGCTTTTTGAAAGATAGGCTATGCTTTAATCGTTATGTAACCTTTTTTTTGGAGCGAAAAAATGAGCAACACAGTTCTTAAAGCAGCATTGGCTGGCGTTCTTTCAGTTGGCGTGGTAATGAGCGCAATGGCCGCTCCAGTTCCAGCTGATCCTACAAAAGACAAGTGCTTCGGCATTGCCAAAGCTGGCAAAAATGATTGTGCATCAGCCACTGGCGCACATTCATGCGCTGGCCTTGCAAGCAAAGACAAAGACGCTGGTGACTGGAATTATGTTGCCAAAGGCGATTGCGCCAAAATGGGTGGCAAGTTAGAAGCCCCAGCTGCTGTTAAGAAAAGCTAATTTTTCTTGACGCGATCAAGGCCCGGTTCGCCGGGCCTTTTTTTATTTGGGAACATTATGCAAAAGAATTTGGGATTTGGTTTAGGGCTGCGTGCCAAGCATTACGAATACATTTTAGAAAACAAACCCGATTTAGATTGGTTTGAAATAATTTCTGAAAATTTCATGGAAGTGCATTCAGGTTACATTGGGTTTTTAAATGAAATTAAAATGAATTACCCTATCGTGATGCACGGTGTTGGCTTGTCAATCGGTGGTGCAAAAGCGTTAAACACTGAGTATTTAAAAAAGCTCAAAACTTTATCAGAAAAATTAGATGTGCCATGGATTTCAGATCATTTGTGCTTTACCGAAGCCCATGGATTTCAATCACATGATTTGCTCCCCATTCCCTATACAGATGATGCATTGAAACATTTGATTCCGCGCATTAAACAAGTCCAAAATTTTCTGGAAAAACCTTTTGCCTTAGAAAACCCATCAACCTATGTTGCCTACAAAATGTCAACCTACACTGAGTGGGATTTTCTCAAAAAACTTTATGAAGAAACAGGCGTGGGCTTGTTGTTGGATGTGAACAATGTTTACGTATCAGCTCGCAACTTTGGGTTTGACCCCAATGAATACATAGAAGCCATTCCAAGTGAAGCCATTGTGCAAATTCATTTGGCAGGTCACGAAGACAGAATCACCCATGTGATCGACACGCACGATCACCCAGTGGCCGATCCCGTTTGGGATTTGTACGCTGACACCATCAAATCAAAAGGCAGCATTCCCACCATGATCGAATGGGATGAATCAATCCCTGAATTTGAAGTACTAATGGAAGAATTGGGCAAGGCCAAAGAAATTGCCACTGCCGTGTGTGGCAAGGGAAGGGAGAAGGTGGCATGACGCAAAATTCAAATTATGCAGACACAGTGAACCAGCTTTTTGATTCCATTGTATCACCTGAAACGTTTGCCTTACCCGTGGGTTTGATTCCACATGAAGCAGAAGATCTGGAAGAGCGCATGACAATCTACCAGAAGGGGTATAAAATTCGCTTGGTAAATGCTGTATCAGCCGATTACCCTGTTTTGCAACATTTTGTGGGCGATATCCTTTTTCAAGAATGGGTGAAAGAATATGTGGATGCCACGCCATCCAGCTCATTTAATTTAGATCGGTACACACACCGCTTTCCCGCCTTTTTGGCCAAAAATGTGAAAATATCTGCTGCAGTTGAATTGGCCACATTAGAAGGCAAAATTGATTTTGTGTTCATGGCAGAAGAGTCCGCACCATTACAATGGGAAGCCTTCTCAGGCTTGACCCCAGAGCAATTTGCCGAATTCTGTTTTATACCTCGGCCTGCGTTGGCATTGTTGCAATTTGAACACAGCGTGAATGCGTATTTGACTGACGTGCGCAATCAAGACCTACCAAAAGAGTTGGTGGCACAACCTGAATACCTTGCACTGTGCCGTACACATTATGAAGTCAAAAGGCATGTGTTAGATCACAATGCGTATCTTGTTTTGCAAGCCTTATGTGAAGGCAAATCAGTCGGCGAAGCTTTTGAAGTGACGTTTGGCAACATGCAAGAACCATTGCCCACTCCTGAAACCATTCAAGCTTGGTTCAGGGATTGGGTGATGTTTGGCTTTTTTAAACAACCATGACGGGAGAGAATATGAAAAAGGTGATATTGGGATTGGCATTGTCATTGGGTATGGGGGCTCTGTCTCCCATCAGTTTTGCGGCCACGGCGCTTGCGCCCCCCACAGGCCAGGAAACAAAACCCAATGCAATGCAGCCAGCCAAAAAGGCTGCAGCGACTATCTCACGCAAAGAGGCGCGGGATTTTTTGGATACCTGGCTCAAGGCCATCAGTGTTGGCAATGCTTCAGAAGTGGTGAAGCTTTATGCTGAAGATGCGGTGTTATTGCCTACATTGGCAGCTGATATTAAAAATACCGCTGAATTGCGTAAAGGCTATTTCGATCATTTTACTGCATTGCCTAAGCTAAAAGGCGTGATCGATGAAGTGCAGACATCAGTGTTTCATGATGTGGCCACAAACTCAGGTTTGTATACTTTCACATATGAAAAAGACGGAAAAGTGGTCACAGTGCCTGCGCGTTTCACCTATGTGTATGAGAAAACACCTGAGGGTTGGAAAATTGTTGAGCACCATTCCTCAGCTTTGCCAGAATAATATCTGATCAGCACAGCCGTTCATTCAATATCAAAATCGAAGTAGGTATTGGGGAACGGCTCGTCTTTCAATGTAAAGTGCCACCATTCAGTGTCAAACGGCGAAAAGCCAGCTTGCACCATCGCGTTTTGCAAAATCATGCGGTTTTTTTGCGCGGTGGGGCTGATGTCTTTGTTAGTTGGCCATGACAAAGGGTCAAAAAAATCAAAGGCTGTGCCCATGTCTACAGTGCCATCTTCCAAATAAAGATACACTTCATTATCAGGGAAGCGCTTGGGTAGGGCGCGAGGCTCATGCAATTGGGCTCCCATTTTCAGGATCGACACATCCACCGTGCTGCCACGTGTGTGGCTTGATACTTTGCCCACATATCCCAGTCTAAAAAGGGCTGTTTTTTCCACGTGAGGGTAAAACACATCTTGGGCTTCGGCCTCATCGGTTTCGCTCCAGCGCACAAAGTGGCTCACGGCCTTTTTTGGACGGTAAGCATCATAGATCACCAAGGTATAGCCTTTTTCGTTCAGGCTTTTTTCTGCTGCCAATAAAGCCATGGCTGCTTTGTGAGTCATAATGGCTCGGTTTGCGTGGTAGCCTTCAACTTGGGTATTCATAAAGTTACAGGTTTTAAAGTAACGCAAATCTACAGTGATTAAGGGGGTAAGATCAGATAAATACACAAAGCCACTGGGCAAGGCAGACGCAGATTGGGTCATAAAATATACCGAAAAGAACACAAGCAGGGCAGACAATCTAAACAATCGCTGGGTGGCTTTCAAGGTGTGTCGCATGGTTTCATGGTCGGCAGAGAATGGATTCAGTGTATGCTACTTTAAAGAAACCTTCTTGAAAACGCTATTTTGAGTTGCCACTGTGAATGGCGATTTATTATTCTTTGCCCAAATTTGGCTTATTTAAGAGGCAGGCAAAATGTCCATGTTTCATTTGGCCGTTCCCACACACGATATAGAAGCGTCACGTAAATTTTATACTGAAGTTTTTGGTGCCAAAGTGGGGCGCAGTTATTCAAGCTATATTATTTTTGATTTTTTTGGCCACCAAGTGGTGTGCCACCATGAACCCGGATCTGAAAAGAACCCGCTTAAAATGTACCCAAGGCATTTTGGCTTGATAGTTAAATCACTTTCGGAATTGAAGGCCATTTACGAACGGTGTAAAAAAGCCAATGCCCCGTTTTTTGAAGAAATGTTTGAACGCTTTGCAAACAAGCCGGGCTGGCACCATTCCTTTTTTGTCTACGACCCCACCCACAATTTGATTGAATTTAAGTATTATGTGGATGAGTCTGCCATATTTAATTAATCTCAATTTCTTAAATGAAGGCAAAACCCATCATGAAAGCGATGACAAACCTTGCAGGGATCCTTTTGATTGTGTTTGGGGCAGTGACGCTGGCCTACCACGGCTTCACCTACACCAAACCTGAAAAAGTGGCCCAAATTGGCCCACTTGAAGTGACCAGCAATACTGAAAAAACCGTCTATTTCCCGCCTATTTTGAGCGGCTTGTGTTTGGCCGCTGGCATTGTTTTGGTGGTCGTGGGCAGACGTTGATACAAATCATAATACTGCTTGGCCATTTTTTCTGCTGTAAAGTGCTCAAGGTACCGTGCTCGGGCAGCCTGGCCCATTTGCGCGCAGATCTCTGGGTGATCCCAAAGGTATTGCATGGCCGCTTTTAAAGCATTGTCATCATTAGGTGGGATCACCTTTCCAGTTTCCTCATTGATGTTGACAAATGAGGTGCCCGTTCCAATTTCACATGTGATCATGGCCTTGCCAAACATGGCCCCTTCTAATAGGGTGATCCCAAATGCCTCTGCGCGCAATTGTGAAGGCAGTAAAACGGCATAACTCAACGCCAATAAGGCCGCCTTGTCTTCATCAGAAATTTCACCTACAAAATGCACATGGCTCAGATGATGCTGCTTTGCATACTGTTTCAGCTCGGCTTCAACAGGGCCTTCACCCACGATCACAATTGGAAATTTGCAGAATTTTGCGGCTTTTAAAAGCACAAACAAACCTTTGTAATAACGCAACACACCAATAAACAAAAAAAAACGAGTTTGAAAAAGCGATTGCCAGTACCGTGTGCGTTGCGAAGAAGCCATTGGGTACGCTTCTTCATCAAGCCCGATGGGGATGACGCTGACTTTGTCTGCGTAATTTTTTAAAACCAGACTGGTTTCACGATAATTGGGGGAAGTGCTGACAATGGCATCAACGCTTTTTAAAAATAAGCTTTGCAAGGGTTTGTATAACATTAACAAACGTTTTTGACGAATGATGTCAGCATGGTAAGTGACAACAGTGGGCTTTTGGGGGCGTGACCAAAAATGCACCAGATCCATAAATGGCCAGGGGAAATGGTAATGGATCACATCCGCTTCCTGAGCCAATTGCGAAAACCGTTTTAATGCAGCAAAAGAAAAACCAGTCGAAGCAATTTCAAAATCAAGTTTAGCGCGGTATACATTATGATCATCAAAGATCACATCACCCGGCTCACGGCTCAAAGTCAAAACACCATTTTCAAGGCCCAGTTTGGATGTGGCTCTGCAAAGGTGATAAATAAATTGCTCAGTGCCGCCAAAAGACTCTGTTTTATAAGTTTTATAGAAATGGAGAATTTTCATAAGCTAAACACCCCGGGCCGGAACGCCAACGTATACACCAGGCACCTCAATATCGCTTACCACCACAGCTCCTGCCCCAATGGTGACATCGTTGGCAATGCTTACCCCATCTATGAGTGTGGCACCTGCACCAATAAACACACGTTGCCCCACGTGACAACGGCCAGCCACGGTTGCATTCACAGACACATGGGTAAGATCGCCCACAGTGCAGTCATGCTCTACTATGGCGCCTGTGTTGATGATGCACCCCATGCCAATTTTGCTATTTGGGCCGATGTGGGCATGGTGGGCAATCAAGCTGCCAGCCAAAATTTCCACGCATAATCCAAGATAGGCCTTCGGTGAAATCAGAGTGGCAAGACGGGTGTGATGGTGAATCAAATCCAAAATTTGTTTTTCCCTTGCCTTGTTGTCTCCCGCAGCAGGAAAGAGGTAGCCCTTATGTTGTGCCAGCTGGAATTGGTTTTGGGCCAAAAATTGTGCAAAGTGTTCACCTTCTTGTGCGCTGGGGTCATAAAAGTTGATGTGAGTGAAGCCTGCTTGCACAGCAATGTCCGCGACACTGCGGGCGTGGCCACCAAAGCCTAAGATCAATAATGGTTCTGTTTGCATAAATTGCTCACTCAACTGGGTGCAGATATTTTTTCTAAAATATTCACGTATTCATTCACCGCAATTTGCCATGTACGCTTCACCAGCACGGTGTCATAAAATTGTCTTTGCTTTTCATATAACGCGGGCCCATTTTGCAACGCCCATTCTATGTGTTGGGCCATGGCATGCCAGTCGTAAGGGTCAAAAAGTGAGGCTTCATTCAAATCCGGGTCTGACAAGATCTCTTCAGTGACAGCTATACGCGACATCACCACAGGGGTGCCTACTGAAAGGGCTTCTGTGAAAGTAAATGGGAAGCCGCCTTCAGAAAAGCTGGGGTTTACAGCAAGGCCGGCAAAGGTATAACAGGCCGTCAACTCTTTAGCGGACAAACCGTGAAGGCATAAAACATCATTCTGTAAATTGTACTCAGAGATTAAATTCGCAATCTCAGGCATAGAATGGGGATCACCTGTCAATATCAATTTCCCTTGGTAATGTTTGCGTTTGAGTAAATGATCATAAGCCCGAATTAGACTCAAGATGTTCTTATTTGGGCGAAATTGACTTGCATAAAACAAAAAAGAAATATTGGTATTCTGCAGAAATTCTCCATTCTGCAATATTGATTTTTTGAGGGCAGACAAAAAGGCTTCTTCGCATGCCCCTGCATCCAATCGTGCGTGTTGAGATTGGGTAAAATGGTGATTTAAACTGTTGGCGCCGTGGGGAACAACATGAATCATTTTGGCTTGTATTTGATACTGATTGACCAAAGTGTTTTGTTTTACTTTTTCACTGTAAGTCACATAATGGTTGCCGGTATGGATGGCCTGCTTTATTAACGTAAAAGAGTCATAATAGCGTAACCCGCCCACATTTGCGAAACCAACGGGAAACTCACTTAGCACAACATCGGGAACACACATTAGTCTTGGGCCATGTATTTTATTAAATTGAGGCCAAAATGAAGTTGGGCTATACCAAGCTGAAATGTTTTTACACTTTCGAATGTGTTTGTGCATCAGCTCCATTTCGGCTGTTTCCATCATGCGGTATAGTTTTAGAATAAGCCCATTTTGTTTAAGTGCATGCATTTGGCGCAAAGGTATTTTATTTTGAAGCTGGGTCGGCAATTTTCTTTCAAACAATTTAGGGACATTATGCAGAAGCGTGGTCAATCTTGTTATTGCCGACTTAAATAATAAATATGGTTTTTGCAGTAACAGGGATGGCGCACAAATTGGGGACAAGATCACGAACACCAATACATTACGGGTACAAACCCATTTTCTTGTCAATAAATGGTATGGCTTTTTTATATGGCCAACCAGTTTTCTCAAGTAGCTGCGAATCCGGCCTTTGCTTTTGTTTTTCTTCCATTTTTGCAATAATTCAAAAAGCATCAGAAACATGGGCTTTTGAGTTGGGCCTAAGATCTGGAGCTGGGTGAAGTCTATGTTTTCCTCATCGCACAGTTTGTGCAGCGATTCCCTAGACCAGCTGGGGCAAGCAATCACAAACTGAATGTCTTTTCTGGTTTGTGTGGCCTTGATGAACGCAGCCAAATGACGCCCCAAGCCTTCAGAGCATAAATTTACTTGGGGTGGAAACGCTATGTATATGCCAAATCTTTTCACAGACATGATTGAATGGCCTCCCAGTATGATGAAGCCGATTTTTCACTATTTTGTAACTGAGTCGGTGAATAGTGATTTTGGAAATGATCGGGCCGATTGATATTTGATTCCATGTTTTTAAGCTGAGTGGCCATATCCATTGGGGAATAGGCTTGCATCCATTTCAATTGTAATGCAAAATTTTTATTCATTTCGTGCATGGCGGGGTAGTCGCTAGACAAAGAGGGCACCCCAAGCTGCGCTGCTTCTACAACACTGAAAGTGCCATTGTCTATCTTGGCAGGATGCCACAAAAATTCAGCGTTGCTCAAAGCAGCTTGGTAAGCACCCGTAGATAGTTCACCCAAAAATTGCAGTTTGCTTTTAAGTTTCTTGCTTCGATTCACAACTTCTGTGAGTGCTGTTAAATAGGGCAATTCACTGTCTAAAATCAATTGAGAGTTTACGCCCGTTATTTTGCAGCTCAGTTCACCATTATGAATTTCATAATATTGCTCTAAGGCCAATATCGCATTTAAGTGATTTTTGTGGGGTGCCAAATTTGTGGGCCAAATAAAATAGGGCGGCTCATCTGTAACTGGCGCGTGTTTTTCTGCTTTGGAAAAATCCGGGATCAACATGGGCAATTTTAGGATTTTATTATCTGGCAAGCCAGCATAGTGGATTGCATCTTGACGGGTGAAATCTGTTGTCACCCAAACTTGTTTGGCGCGGTGGGCTGCAGCAATAAAACTGTTGTTGAGTGCCTCGGATAAAAATTTTTCATACCGCTGCAAATAATCGTAAACCATGACAATATACGGTTTGATGGGCAGCAGGGGAAATTGTAATCTGTCTGATACAATGATCCACATATCGCAGTCTAAAAATTGGTTCATGCCATCATCAGGTATTTGATAAGCATTTTCAGTTGGCACAAAGGACTGGTGCGAAAACCGCATTGCGCAAAACGCCATATCTTTGTCGATCACTTTCCAGTGATAGGCTCTACGCTGAATTTCTTTTGGTAAATCAGAAAATACTTCGTCAGGATAGGTGCGTGGGCAATCCAAATGGCCAAACACAACTTTGGCAGCTTGCCCCGCATTTTTGCTACCTTGATGAATCGCTTTGGCCAGCAATTTTGCCCCGACCAAGCTGCCCCCTGAATAGGCCACAGGCAAAATGACCGCGATACGGGTTTCGGCGCTTTTTACAGGGTACATTTGTATTTGATGCTCTGCTGACTCATTTGGCATTTGTGCTAAACCTAAGGAATCTACTCAAAGAGAAAGTGTATGCCAAATTCAGCAGGTTCACGTGTGGCTTTTGCAAACTCGCTTCGGGGGTTTGCGGCCCTTTCGGTGATCATTTCACATTATTATGGGGTGTTTTGGAAAGAGCCAGCTGCCGTGTCAGCTTTACTCCATGTTCCTGCGTTGCCAAATGCAAATCTTTCCGTTCCCATCTACATTCATGTATTGCAATTTAGTTCTCTTTTTAACTGGGGTCCGTTTGGAGTGGCCTTGTTTTTCCTCATCAGTGGCTTTGTGATCCCAAGTGCATTACAAAAAACAACAGCAGCGCAATTTGTGATCACCAGAATGTTTCGCATCTTGCCAACGTATGCTGTGGGCCTTGCCGTATCATTGGGGGTGATTTATTTAGGGGGTTGGTATTTTGAGCATCCGTTCCCTTTTCAAGCAGAAGAGATATTTGTGCATTTCATACCTGGGATTCGCGACATTTTAGGCACCACAAACATAGATGGCATCATCTGGACTTTAGAAATTGAGGTAAAGTTTTATTTAATCTGCCTTTTGATCAAGCCTTGGTTTAATACAAAATCTCTAAAAGTATTTCTTATCCCGGTTGGGCTTTGTGTCTTGTCATGGATGATGGGAAGGCTGTTGCATAAGGTGCCAGACGATTGCCCACAGATGCACCGTTTGATGTTGGTGGCCATTTACGCTGCGCCTTACCTTGTGTTTATGTTTATAGGGGTTGCCTTTCATTATCTCTATCATAAAATCATATCAGCCGAAAAAGCTTTGGTGGTCATGGCCGGCCTTTTTCTCATGTTCCTTTTATTATGGCGAGTGGGGCCGTATCAAAGTCTTTTGCCTATTATGTGGAATTATGGCTTTGCATTATTTTTGTTTGTGGTTGCCTATACGCATCCTGCCAAGTTTGCAGGCAATAGACTGAGTGATTTTTTGTCTGAAATAAGTTATCCGCTCTATGTGTTCCATGCCATAACAGGGTATATGGCGTTGCGGATTTTAATAGACAAAGGTTGCCCGGCTTGGCTAGCACTAAGCGTGGTAACCACCGCCATTTTGCTGTTGTCGTGGCTTGTGAGCCAATTTATTGAGCGCCCAGCTTTGCGCCTTGGGAAAAGTATTGCGAAACAGTGGTTGCAATGGTGGCCAGCTCCACGTCAGTCAGCCCAGGCCAGCTTGGCAAATTGAGTCCTCGCTGACTCAAATTCTCAGCCACAGGGTAAGAGGTGTGCTCTTTAAAATGGGGCATCATATGGGCTGGGTAGAATAAAGGTCTTGTTTCTATGCCGTGTGTGGAAAGGTGGTGGCGCAAGCCGTCGCGTTCTTTCTCTGTGCGCACCAGCATTGAACACATCCAGTGTGAGTGGGTGATGTCTTGTGCTTCAATTTGAAATTCAACGTCCAAATGGTTCAATTTTTGATGATAAAACGTTGCCAGTTCAGCTTTTCGTTTTAAAATCGTTTCCGCTTGCTCAAGCTGTGCCAAACCAATTGCAGCACAAATGTTGGTCATTCTATAATTAAATCCAAGTTCTTCATGCCAATACGCTTTAGTGGGGGACATGGCCTGGGATTTTAACAAACAACACCGATTGTGTAGCTGTACGCTTTTTGACACCACCATACCGCCTTCACCCGTGGTGATGGTTTTGTTTCCAAAAAAACTGAAGGTCGCCACATCGCCGAAAGTGCCAACATGTTTCCCTTTGTATCGGGTGCCAAAAGCTTGTGCACAGTCTTCAATCAACAGTAAATCAAATTTGTTACAAATTGCAGCCAATTGATCCATGTCACAGGGGTGGCCGTATAAATGCACTGCCATAATGGCTTTGGTCTTGGCGGTGATTTTAGACACAATATCTTGTGTGTTAATTTGCCAAGTACTGGCAAGCGAATCAACAAAAATGGGAGTGGCCCCAGTTTGTCTGATGGTATTGACAGAGGCAATATAGGTGAGGGTGGGCACAATGACCTCATCCCCAGGTCCCAAATTTAACGCCATTAAAGCCAAATGCAAAGCCACAGTACCATTAGAAACCGATGTGGCATACTTTGCACCCACGTATTCAATAAAAGCCTTTTCAAATGTGGGAATATAATCTCCCCGTGATGAGATCCAATTGGCATCCAGGCAATTGTTGACATATTTTTTTTCATTGCCATTTAAAAAGGGTTGGTATATTGGAATAGATTTCATTTTTTACTCTTGATATTCGTAAACAGGGTAACCATTTTCCTTGATCAACGCATCACGTTCTGCCGCTTTCAAATCTTCTTGAACCATTTCTGTCACTATTTCTTGAAACGTTATTTTTGGGGACCAACCCAATTGTTGCTTTGCTTTGCTTGCATCGCCCAATAAAGTTTCCACTTCAGTTGGCCGGAAATAGCGAGGGTCAACTTGTACAATGGTTTTGCCATTTTCTAAGGTGCCGGTTTCGTGTATGCCTGTGCCTTTCCAGGTTAAGGGCATGCCAAGTTGTCGCGCCGCAATGTTGACAAAATCACGAACGGAATATTGCGTGCCACTTGCAATCACAAAATCTTCAGGCTTGTCTTGTTGTAACATCATCCATTGCATTTCAACATAGTCTTTTGCATGACCCCAATCCCGTTTGGCATCCAAGTTTCCCAAATACAAACAATTTTGTAAGCCAAGTTTGATGCGTGCCAAAGCCCGGGTAATCTTGCGCGTGACAAATGTTTCACCCCGTATGGGGCTTTCATGATTAAACAAAATGCCATTGCAGGCATAAATGCCATAAGCTTCACGGTAGTTGACGGTGATCCAATACGCATACAACTTTGCCACAGCATAAGGGCTACGAGGGTAAAATGGAGTCTGTTCGTTTTGCGGATTGCTTTGCACCAATCCATATAATTCACTGGTTGAGGCCTGGTAAAATTTGGTTTTTTTCTCTAAGCCCAATATGCGTATGGCTTCTAAAAGCCGAAGTGTGCCCAATGCATCGACATTTGCCGTATATTCTGGTAATTCAAAACTGACTGCCACGTGGCTCATCGCAGCCAAATTGTAAATTTCATCGGGCTGTACTTTTTTGATAAGGGCAATCAAGTTTGTAGGTTCGGTCATGTCACCGTAATGCAATACAAAATCTCGGTTTTCAATTTGCGGATCTTGGTAAAGGTGGTCGACTCTGTCAGTATTGAATTGGGACGCCCGGCGCTTGATGCCATGCACTTCATAGTTTTTGCGCAGCAAAAATTCGGCCAGATAGGCCCCATCTTGACCTGTGACGCCAGTGATAAGCGCAATTTTCTTTTTCATGCTTCTGCTCTTCCATAACAATCTTCAAACCGAACAATATCGTCTTCGCCAAGATAGTTTCCGCTTTGGACTTCTATGATAACCAGATCAGTGTCACCTGGGTTTTCGATACGATGCTGTTTACCCGCAGGGATATATGTGGATTCATTAACATTGATAATGGCCTCTTTTTTGTCATTGGAGACTTTGGCAACGCCACTTATGACAATCCAATGTTCACTGCGGTGCACATGCATTTGTAATGATAAAGCGGCATGGGGTTTTACAACCAGGCGCTTTATTTTGTAACCCATGCCTTCTTCAATCACAGAGTAGGTTCCCCAAGGTCGGTGCACTTCAGTGTGAATTTTATGGCTGTTATGGTTTCGGTTTTTGAGTTGGGCCACAATGTTCTTTACGTCTTGCGCTGCGTCTTTATTGGCCACGAGCAATGCATCAGGGGTATCAATGATCACCACATTGCTAAGGCCCACTGCTGCAACAAGACGCTTGTCGCTGCGTATCAAGCAGTTTGAAGTTTCATGAAGCGCCACATCACCGACAATATGGTTGCCGTTTTGGTCCGCTTCTTCCAATTGGGCCATGGCATCCCATGATCCTACATCTTGCCAACCCATGTCGCATGGCACCATGGCCATCTTTTGTGATTTTTCCATCAAGGCATAATCAATTGAAATATCCGGCAAATTTAAAAACGCCTGTGCATCCAGTTCTATTTTTTGTACATTATTGAAATGGGTGGTGCGTGAAACTTCTAGGCACAATTGAGCAGCAATTAAAAGATCCGGTGCCCACTTTTCTAATTCGTTTAAAATTGTGCCAGCTTTGGCACAAAAAATACCTGCGTTCCAGTGGTAGTTTCCTGATTGAAAATAGGTTTGGGCCACATCCAAAGAGGGTTTTTCGATAAATTGTTTTACCTTGTGACCATCGGAAAGAATATAGCCATAGGCCGTTTCAGGGCGAGATACCGTGATCCCAAATGTGACTATATGGCCTTCATTGGCAAGTATTTTGGCTTTATGAACACATTCTTGAAATATGTTTTCTTCAGTGATGACATGATCGGCAGGCAACACCAACAACACGGCATCAAGACCATTTGTGGCTGCAAGGTGTGTGGCGGCCATGGCAATGCTCGAGGCTGTGTTGCGTCCAAAGGGTTCTAATAAGTATGAAGACTTAATTCCCTGTGTGACAGCAAAGTTAAACTCTTCAACAGTTTTAAAAAATAATTCGCTGTGAGTGGCGATAAGTATTTCATGTACATCAGAAAAATTGGCTGCACGCGCGAAGGTTTTATTTAACAAACTTCTTCCGTCTTTTAAACGGATAAAAGGCTTGGGGTGCAATTCGCGTGATACGGGCCAAAGTCGAGTGCCTGCGCCTCCTGAAAGGATCACTGGAATCAATGGCATTGAGATCCTGATCCGAGCCTGCGTTCGGAAGTTGAGTGTAATGTCAGAACGAGTAGCACAAGGCAGAAAATATTGTTAAAGTCAAGAGAAGAAAACATGCTGTAAGAAACCTATGCTATTCTGAAAATCGAAGTTCGAAATAAATCCAGTGCGGTTGGGATTTAACGTTGATAGTCAACTTAATGGTTTAAGGGATAATAACCATGGCCGCAATCAGTTTCTTCGTTCTGGGACCCAGTGCGTTTGTCTCTTTGGTTGGGTTGTTGCATGGACCCGATAAAACAGTCCCCACGCCGACTGAAGATTATCAGAAGGCAACAATTGATATGTTGATTCCCGCACACAATGAAGAGAAGAGCATTGTGTTGTGCTTGGAATCCATCGTAAAACAAACTTTAAAACCCCATAAAGTCATATTGGTAGATGATGGCAGCACTGACAGAACCTCTGAGCTTGCCGAAAAATTTGCAGCCACCATTGGTCTTAATTTACAAATTATTCGCAAAGAAAAATCAGAAGGGAAAACCCCTGCAGTTTCGCAAATCACGCATTCAAGCACGGCTGACGTTTTATTTGTATTGGATGCTGATACAACTTTTCGGTCCGAAAACTATATTGAAGTCTTGGTTAAAGAGTTATATCAAGGCGTAGGCATTGCCTGTGCTTCAGGCGTGATTTTGCCCGAATTTGAAAAAGACAGAGAACGCCTCATTAACACTGATGCTGTGACCACATTTGCGCAAACTTACCCCACTGTAAAAGAACCCCGTGACACTACCTGGTTTCAACGTTTACAACACAGTATTACCAACAATTACCGTGAAGAGCTGTATTTGTTTTTGCAAAAATTTATTTATCACGGAGAAATGGTTTTCTTCGGAAGCATTGTTAACCCGATTGGTTGTGCCGTTGCATACCGTCGTAAATATCTAAAAGATGTGTTGGATCATTATGAACCTATTTTGGGTTACAATTTGACAACGTCTGAAGATATATTTATTGGATTTTCTTTTGCTGATAAAGGCTATAGAAACATTCAAGTTCAAAATGTGTACGGCATGACTTTGGATCCAAAACTGTCTAAATTGCCGCATCAGATTTTGATGTGGTCATCAGCATTTTTACAATGTTGTTATTATTTTGATGATTTGGTCAGGACGCCTTTTAAATCCCCACGTGTGCTTTGGCGCTCTATGAAAAACAGAGCAACAGGTGCGCAGAAAAGTATCGAAAACAAGCGAGTGGTAAAAGAAGCCTATCGACAATCATTTGGTACAGAGTTAACTGAAAAGTATGGCCGGCCCATTGGTTGGTTTATTTTCACATCGGCGTTTGAAAAAATTGCATACCCAACCATTTTGATTGTGCTTATCATTTTGAGATTGTGGGAAGCCCTGTTTTTCACCATTCTGCTTGAGTTGGCCATTTATACATTGATGATTGGTTTTATGCATAAAAATAGACGCGTCAGAAACGTTCTGAAAAGTATCCTATTTATGCCCGTTCGGTACATTGTATTGGTGTATGACTTCTACGTCATGTTGAATTTCACAAAGGATCTTTGGATCACAAGAAACAGGGATTGGAGAAAATGAAAAAATTAGGCGCAGCCCTCTTTTTTACAGGTGCACTCTGTTACGTTCTTGTTAACGAAGATGTGTCAGAGGCTGAAACCACGCAAGGTCAGGTCGCACCTACTATTAAAGATAAAATTACCCAATTTTTTCAAAGTGACGCTGAAAGACTTGAAAAAATAAAAGAAATACAAACTGCAGCTATCAATGCCAATTATGGAAAAGCCGATTATCTTTTGAATGAGTATGAAAAGAAATATGGCGCTGACGATGCCAGTAAAGCAGAGCGGGTACGTCTTTTGGCGCTCACCAATCATGCCGATGAAGCTTTAGATGCCATCAAACCCCTGTTAGACAATGATCCCACAAATAAAAATTTGATAGATATTCAATCTTACGCCTTGGCACACTCCATGCGCACACCAAACCCAGCGGAAGGTGCTGCCATGGCCATGAGCAATGGCGAGTATCAGAAGAGCCTGGCTTTGTATCAAGAAGTGCTTAAAGCAAAACCCAACGACAAAGCTGCATTGCTTGGTATCATCCGCGTTGAATTGTTGTTAAGTGATTATGATACGGCTGCCAAAAAATTGGCCGAATATAAGGCAAGTTTTGGTGAGGATCCACAATACCAAATGGAACAGGCACGGTATTTTGCATTCAATGGTAACCCGGACAAGGCCATTGAATTGACAAAAGAGCTGTTAAAGAAAGAACCAAAAAATAGCTCTGTGCTGGAAATCAAAGCTTTTGCCGAAGCGCATCCTAACACCATCACATTGACAGCCAATCCAGAATTTACCGAAGTGAGCCCAGAAGTGGCGCAAGCTGCTGATGCGATGACGGTGGACAACTACAGAAAAGCAGCTGATTTATACCAGCAAGCCCTAAAGAAAAATAAAGATGACAAGGCAGCCATATTGGGTTTGACCCGAATCGATCTTTTCCAAGAAAAATATGCCTCAGCTCTGAAGAGATTAGAAGGCTATAAAGCCAGTTTTGGTGAAGATGATAACTACAACACAGAAAGGGCGCGTTATTATGCTTTGAATGGGCAGAGTAAAGCCGCTTTGGATATTTTAGGACCCTTGTTACAAAAAGACCCAACCAACGATGTCCTGTTGGATATTAAAAATTATGCTTTAAAGAATAAAGCCGCGCCTACTGCACAAGTTGCGCCTGCACAAGCCGCCACTGCACAAGCAACAGCAAAAACAAAAACAAAAACTGCTGCCGCCGTTCCTACACCTGCACCGACGGTATCGCCAATCAGCAAGGCAAACAAGCTGGCCTCGCGTGCCTATTATGAAGAAAAGCCTGATTTATATATTCAATCCGCACAATCATATACAGACGGTGGCGACAACACAAAAGCTTTAGAAATGATTGACGAAGCCCTTGGCATGTCACCCGACAATATTGCTTACTTGAAAGAAAAAGTGAAAATTGGTCAGCAAATGGATGACCAACGGGTGGTGCATGATACTTCTTTGCAATTGTATGGGCTGATTGATGACGACGAAGTCATTTTAAATTTGGCTCGTTCGGCAAACCGGTTAAACCATTTGGATGAATCGGCCAATTATTATGCAACCTATACTGAACGCCACCCCGATAACCCTTTGGCATGGCGTGAATACGCTTATGTGGAAAGTTGGCGTGGTGATGACAGAAAAGCAATGGCAATCTTGGATCATTACCGGGATTTGTTCTGGGATACGGATGAGTACTTGGCAGATAGAGTTCGAATCAGTTCAGGGGCCGGATTCCAAACAGAAGCCTTGCAAACTGTGAATTCTGTGTACACACGAATACCTGACAACTACGATCTGAATTATGGTAATACCACAGCGCTGTATTATAAAAATCGCCCAATTGACATGTTTGCAAGTTTGGAACGGGTCAACCAAATTGCGCCAAACTCACAAGAAACAAAAGGCTTGAATGCGTTTATTAAAACGCCGTATCGTTCAAATGTGTCATTAGACACGTATTACTCAGATGACACCGATACCGTTAAAATTGGTCGTGCCACGCTTTCAGGGCAATATTTCACTTCACCGCTGACATCATACTTGGTTGATGTTACGGGTGAACGGATCACCGCAAGCATAGCAAGCGGATTAAACCCAATTGAAGGTGGGAATGCGCTTGATATTTATAAATTTGATGTGGGCGTGAACCACAGATTGGATCCGCACCTTGCATTGCAAGCCAAAGTGGGTGTCGCGGATGCCACAGATGACCACACATTTTTAATTTACACAGCAGATGCATATTTAAGTGTTGTAGACAATTTTCAAATGCAGTTAGAAGTGAGCCGAGATTTTTATGATGAATCGCCGTTGTCAGTATCGCTTGGGGTTGTCCAAGAGTTAGAACAGGTGATCATGGATTGGCAGCCTTGCATTGAGTGCAATATCAATTTGGTAGGCCAGCATGCATCCTATTCTGACGACAACAAAATGCGAATGGTCAGCTTAACCCCGACAGCGCAGATTATCGGGGCTGAGAAATTTAACATTATTATGGGCTTGATTGGTGAGTGGCAATCATACAGTCTTCAATTGACCGATGGTTACTATAACCCTGCGGATTACCGTTACTACGCAGCTTCAACAAATATTTATTTTAAAATCAATGACGATGTGGGTTATGAAATCACATTGGCGTTGGGCCGCCAAAAAGATGAAACCTTTTCATCTTGGAAGCCTGCCAACGACTTGTCTGCCAAAGCGCATATTGGGATTTACCGTGATTGGTATTTGGAAATGTCTGCAGGCGCTTCAACCCGTGGCAGAGGCATTATTGCTAACCCAACCTTGGGCACATACAAAGTTTATTCAGGTGAAGTCAAACTAACACGGCGTTTTTGAGGTCAACATGCTACATAGCAATAAGAAACGGTCGAAAATTATTCAATCGATGGGTTTTATCTTTGCGGTGTCATTTTCATCATTTCAATGCGCCACTGTGTGCGCTGATCCCCTTCACGCTTTGGGTGACAACAACGCGCTCAATCCAGTAGGGGCAGGCTTTATTAAAGGAATGGCTGTAAGGCCTGAATGCCAAAATGCACCCACAACGCATGCGGCGCCTGCACCGGTTCCCCCATTCAACTGGCAACACACGGGTTTGGTCACCATATGGTATGACGATGCTTGGCTTAGCCAATATAAGGTTGCCTTCCCATTGATGCAGCAATTTCAATTTCCGGGTGCTGTGGCAGTGGCAAGTGGCTTGGTTTGTTATTCGGCTTTTTTGACGTGGGATGAGTTGCGCACCATGCAAAAAGCGGGTTGGGAAACCACTGCGCACACTGTGACACACCAATGTGACTTGGGTTATTACACCACAGCAACAACAAACACAGAATTATCAGGTTCGAAAGAAGCTTTACTCAAAAATGGATTGCACACTGAGCAATTTGCAATGCCATGCGGTTATACGAAATACCAGATCGCCTCTTTGTTTGTGGGCAAGCATCCCCCGATTGTGGAAACGGCAGAAAAAATCTATTCATCATACCGAACCACAAATTATGCAAGGCTTGAAACGATTCCTGTGACCGATCCCTACAATATCAAAGCCTTTCAATTGCGCAAAAACACCACCATGGCTGAAGTGCAGCAAATGATAGATCTGGCAAAGAGCAAAAAACAATGGTTGATTATTGTGGTTCACCAAATAGACAACACAGGCAGAACATTTTCAATCACGGAAGACATGTTGAAAAAGATTTTAGAAGCCGTAAAAGCTTCCAATATGCCTGTGGTGTTGCCGAGCCAAGTGTTGGCGATTAAGTAAATAACCGCTTATTTCAATGCTTCAATACATTGCGCCAGAATGTGGTCTTGTTGCGCCCGCTGCAAGTAAGGGTGCATGGGCAAAGAAATCACTTGCTGCGACAATTTTTCAGACACTGTCAAACTGGGCGTGGCTTTCAAAAAGCCTTGGTACGCAATTTGTTGGTGCAAGGGTTTAGGGTAATAAACAGCTGTGGGCACGCCTGCAGCCTTCAAACGGTTGGCAAACACATTTCTGTCGATGTTGTCTGGCAGCAGCACAGTGTATTGCGCCCAAGCCGATTGTGAGCCCTTTTGCACAAATGGGGTTTGGACAAAATCATGCAGGGTTTGTGAGTAAATATCTGCCACAGCTTGACGTTGTTTGATTTCTTTTGAAAACAGTTTCAATTTTTCAAGTAAAACCACTGCTTGCAAAGTATCAAGCCTGCCATTCATGCCAATGCGCACGTTTTCGTATTTGTCTTCACCCTGGCCATGCACGCGGATGCTTTTTAATACGTTGTACATATCTGCATCATCGGTGAAAACAGCGCCCCCATCTCCGTAACAGGCAAGGGGTTTGGAAGGGAAAAAGCTGGTGGCGGTGGCAAGCCCGATGGTACCCACTTTGCGATTTTGGTAGGTGCCACCAAAGGATTGTGCTGCATCACTTAAAATCCACAAATGGTTTTCAGCGGCAATGGGTTCCAAGGCGTTGTAATCTGCAGCTTGGCCAAATAAATCAACCGGAATAATGGCAGCGGGGCGAAGGCCTGCTTGTTTTGCGGCTTGAATGCCAAGTTTCAAGCTTTCAGGATCCATATTAAAAGTATCAGGCAGCACATCGATGAACACAGGGGTGGCACCCAACCAGGCCACCACTTCGGCAGTGGCTGCAAAAGTAAAGCTGGGAACAAATACGGCATCCCCAGTTTTGATTTGTTTGGCCATCAGCACCAGGGCCAAAGCATCAGTGCCACTGGCACAGGACAACACATATTTTGCCCCACAAAATGCACTGAGTTCGTTTTCAAGTTGCGTGACTTCAGGCCCCATGACATAAGCCCCATGATCTAACACGCGCCGTATTGCTTCATCGAGTTCGGTGCGAATAAGCCGCTGTTGTGCCGCCAAATCAACAAATTGAATGGGTTCACAGGCTTTTGGCAGAGGTTGTGTCATGTTGGCTTTCCTCAAGAGATGATATGCACTGATGTGAAGGGTAGAACATCGCCACGCGGGAGGGTAAAGGATCTTGACTGAATTGGCCAGCCCAGAAATCAACATTTTCTTTCACTGTCAACTCAGTTAAAATTCGGCCGATTGAATGCCTGCAAAGCCCAGCTGATGTCACATAGTCAACAAACTTCAAATTCTGTGAAACCCATACGTCCTGCAAAGAGCGGCATGGCTTTCCCAACCCTCCATGGCGCTTTGTGGGTGTACCGCGAGTTGTTATGGGTATTGGCCTTGCGAGACATTCGCATTCGTTACAAACAAACCGCCGTAGGCATAGCTTGGGCCGTGGTGCAACCGCTGACAACCTTATTGATCTTCACCCTAGTGTTTGGTCGCTTGGCGGGGTTGCCTTCTGAAAATTTGCCTTACCCAATCTTCTGTTTGGCTGCCTTGGCACCTTGGCTGTCTTTCCAACGGGCACTGATGCAATCCAGTTTGAGTCTGGTGAATTTGGCCTCTATGATTTCTAAAGTCTATTTTCCGCGATTGGTGGCGCCCTTCGCTTCTGTTTGTACGGCCTCAATTGATTATTTGATAGGCATGGTATGTCTTTTGCTTTTAACCCTCTGGTACGAGGTCCCATTGGGTCCACATGCGCTTTACTTTCCATTTTTCTTATTGATGGGCATCTTGGTGTGTGCGGCGATGTCTGTATGGCTGTCGATGCTGAATGCACACTACCGTGACGTGCAATTTTTGTTACCGCTGTTGTTGCAGGTGTGGCTGTATATCACGCCCATTGCCTACCCATACTCATTGATCCCCGATCGTTGGAAAACGCTTTATGCGCTGAACCCGATGGTGCTGGTAATAGAGGGGGGGCGTTGGTCTTTGTTTTCTGATGACACATTTGCTTTGTCCCCGTATTTGGTTGTGGCCTCTGTGGGGGTGATTGCGCTCATGTTGGTTTCAGGGCTCATATTTTTTAATCAGGGCGAAAAAACTTTGGTGGACGTGGTATGACGATGTTGCCGGCGCTTGAAGTCAATAATTTGGGAAAACTGTACAAGGTAGACCACCAAAAAGAACGCGGTGTGCGCGCCTTCCTGGATTCCCTGTTAAAGGCAAAATGGTTGTCGTCAGAGGCAGCTGAGCTGTATTGGTCTTTGCGTGGGGTCACCTTTTCCATCGCACAGGGTGAAATTGTCGGCCTTGTTGGGGGCAATGGGGCAGGCAAAAGCACTTTGCTTAAACTGCTGACCCGTGTGACCTTCCCAACAGAAGGTGAAGGCTTTGTACGGGGCAGGGTCGGCTGTCTGCTTGAGGCGGATGCAGGCTTTCACCCCGAGCTCACAGGGCGAGAAAACATTTTCTTAAGCGGCATATTGCTTGGCATGTCCCACAGTCAGGTCAAGAAGAATTTCGATGCGATTGTTGATTTTTCTGGGGTCTCTCGCTTTCTTGATACGCCGGTGAAGCATTACTCAAGTGGCATGAATGTGCGTTTGGGCTTTGCCATCGCTTCTTTTCTCCAGGCTGATGTGTTGATTGTGGATGAGGTTTTGGCTGTGGGCGATGCTGCCTTCGAACAACAGTGTCTGGCCCGTATCCGTGAAATTTCGCAAAGTGGCACAACGGTTCTGATTGTGTCTCACGATATGGCCATCATTGAAAGCTTATGCCCACGGGTTTTGGTTTTGGAAAATGGCCGTTTGGTATTTGATGGGGCCGCTGGAAAGGCAATTATGCGTTATTATGATCATAGGCAGGCAAAGCAAGGATAAGCCATGGTCAGCGTACGCGAAGGATCGCAAATTCGGTTTTCCCAACTTGAAGTGGAAATGGATTTTCCCTTAACCATGGTGCCAGCGGATCAACGTTTGTCACATTGGCCAATGTTGCTGACCATTTTCTTGATGGTAGGCTCTTTGCCTTGGCATAAAGTAAGCACCTATTGGTCCCAAAGCCAATTCCAAAACACCTACTTTTGGCCCAACATGTTGGGTTGGACACTGTTGTCACCTTTGCTGCTGTGTCTATTGTCTGGCATTTTGGCCGCAATTTGTGGTCACGTTCGCTTACACGTCTCCCTTTTGGCTGAAAAAATTTATGGAAAATGGGGTGCCGCATTGGTACACCTGTTGTTGATAGTAGCGGCCTTTGCTGTGGTGAACCAAACCATCAGCAGTTTAACTGACAGCGTCATGCACATGACCAATATCCCCAGCAATTACCAATTGGTAGTAGTGGGGTTTTTTGTCTGCTTGTTTGCGCTGCCGGCTTATTTTGGCGCCACCACCTTTATTGCCATTTCAATGTTATGGTTGCCAGCAACGATCGTGATGCTAACCTGGCTTTTGAATAACGAGTTTACCCAAAACCCCATTGCCCATTTGGCAGGCGCAGCCCCCTTTGATCTGACTTCTTGGCTGAGTTTTCAACATGATATTGTGATGCAGCTCTTGGTATTTGCTTTTTTTGCCGCAAACATGGCGCGATTTTCCGAAAATGCCCACGAAGGTGCACGGGCTGGTTTTTTTGGCTTATGGGTGCCTACTGTGCTTTTTGTGTCAATCGGTCTTTTGTTGCAGCTGGCTGTGGGTGAGGCGTCGTTGTTGGCATTGTTTAGATCCGTACATGGCGTCTATGTGGCATTGGGGATTGCGACAGTCGGCAGTATGTTGATAGCTCAGCAAGGCTTTTACACGGCCACACTTTCTGCTTGTAGCCTGTTTGGCACTCAGTACAGAGGCCGGTGGTTGTATATCTTGGCTGTTTTGATTGGCGGTGGCATTGTGTATTCTTACTGGGTCAACCCAATCGATATCACGTCTTGGTTAAATTGCTTGTTGTCACCTTTATTATCGAGTTTGATTGTGAGCTTTTTATTGGTAAAAGAAAAAGTGAATACAAAAGAGGTGGTGCCAGCAGTGAGGTGGTTACTGTTTTTGCCTCTGCTGGTTGCTGTGGGTGCCAACTGTGTGTTGCCTTTCGATCTTTTTGTTCAAGGTTTGGTATTAGGGGCAGTGTGCCCACTTTTCTTCTACGTGTTCCGCAAACACGAAGCTAAAGATCCTTTACACAGAATCATCAGAAAATAAAGTGGGCTATGTCTTTTGAATTAAAATATGAGATCGACTGTTCCTCGAACAAGGTAAATCTCATGTTGTGGATCAACATTGAATAAGCCGGCTGTGCCATTTTCAGCTTCGATGTGATCCACTTGCAGTTTAATATCAGTTTTGTCTATCACATCCCAACGTAAGCCGACAGTCCACGTTTTTTGGTCGTTATTCAGCGCTGACACGATGGGGTTAATCGCCACCCCAAGTGGGCCATCGTATACGCGAGCGGCTTTGTTTAATGTGATTTGTTGCGCATAGCTCACAAAAGGTGTCCAATCCGAGCAAAATTTGTAGCCAAGTGTGGCATACCAAGCCCGTGTTTTATTGACGGAAACACTGTTGGCGCTTTGCTCAACAATTTCCCCTAAGAATAACCAATCATTTTTATTGATCTCAAGGCCTGCATTCATAAAATACGCTTTCACGCTCTGGTAATCATAGTCGCTGATGACATCGGGAGCACCATAAATTTCAGCATACGCGTCAATAATGGGTACAAATGCTGGAGCGGGGTTGATACTTATGTTTGCTTCAGCATACCCCAAGCGCATTTGTAAATCGGGATCGCCGTACGTGAGATATCCGCCCAAAAGTTGTTTCAAAGTAATATTGGTTGCGAGGGTGTGGGTTACATTTGTCCCAGCCAAGGAGCCATAAAACAAGCTCGCTCTTAAAGAGTGATCAAAAACCTGATTGTCATAAACCACTTCAGCGCCAGCATAATTTGAAAAAGGCACCAAAGAATAAATTTCACCGGGCGGGGTCACCCAAGGGTAAGAGTACCCCACTTCAAGTGTGTCAGAAAACATATAAAGCGGTAATCTTAAACGGCCAAGCCTAAAGTCCCATGCCTTGTTGACACGGTATTCCAAATAGGCCCATTCAATTTGAGCGTCAAACTCATTTGAACCCAAACCTGTGATCTGCATTGCCGCGCTGTAATTGTCTAAAAAACTCACTCGGCCATTTATCCCTGCAATCGCAGGTTGTTGAAAGTCCATTTTACTGTTGTAGTTATAGATTTCGGGGCGAACCAAAACAGTATCGTATTGTGGGGGCAACCCAAACGAAATTAGGGTTGGCAAGCTGGCGCTGTCAATCTGTTGTGTGAAAACCTGTTCTGCAGACAATACCCCAAAACCAGCAGTCAAAAAACCATCCACGTGAAATTGAAGGTTTGATTCAGCATAACTTGCTGTTGAACAAAGGCATATTGAAGTTGCCAAAAGTTTTCTTTTCATTTTCATGCCCAATTTCCCTAAAGTTTTTTTTGACATCCATGTCAGTCAATATGAGTAACGATCTTTACGCTGCCATCCACAACATTCGAATTGACATAACCTATATAAGAAGGATTTTCAGAAACAGCTGCTTTCACACCAGCGTCCCCCGCTTCTTCACGGGGTGGATAGGCGTGGCCTGTGAATACCTCGCGTGACCAATACGCACTCATTTCAGGAATCGTTTTTCCCAAAAGTACTTCATAGAAGTGGGCGCGTGTGGGGCCCGCTTTTTGATCAATAGGTGAGAGTGAAGGTGCCGAAGAAACGTTTTTGCCTAAATATATATTTGCCAAATCAGATTTGGAGATTGCGCCCACATCAGCGTGTGCGCTCACAATCGCCACCAATTCCGCATTGACTGAAAAACTGGCCAAGCAACAGCACAAAGCTGTGATCCTAAAAATGTATTGAGATAGTTGCACAATAACCTCTGAGGGTACGGATCAAGCGGTTAAATTTATGGGAATAAAATCCTGCAATTAAATTTTAGTTCAAAATCGTGTAATTGCAAGTGAGTGAGTTTCTTAAACAAAAGCAATAAAAGACACTATAGTGTTTAAAATCAGTGTGTTATATAAAAGCGGGGCGTTAAATAAAAGTCTATCTACTATATTTGAAAGGCACACTGTGAATGAAGTGGTAAGAATTTGCCAAGAATTCAGTATGGGATCAATTATGGTTAGTATGTCAGAGCTCAGAATTCTTCTTGTTGATGACAATGAAGCCATCCATGAGGACTTTCGAAAAATTCTCGCATCAAGAAATGATGATGAAGATCTATTGGAAGAAGGCCCTTATAAAAAGAAGCCGGGGACAGAATCCAAAACCATTCAACCGAGCGCTGAAGCGTACAGCATTGATTCCGCCTTTCAGGGCGAAGAAGCCATAGAAAAAGTGAAACAAGCCATTAAAGAAGGCAGACCCTACGCCCTGGCATTTGTAGACATGCGCATGCCACCGGGTATAGATGGACTGCAAACGATTAAGGGCATGTGGGAAGCGGATCCTTTAATACAAACGGTGATTTGCACCGCGTACTCAGATGCGTCCTGGGAAGAAACCAATCGTGAACTGAAAGGTTCAGATAACTTCCTTATTCTGAAAAAGCCATTTGAAGTGATTGAAATTCGCCAATTGGCTGCATCATTGACCAAAAAGTGGTCACTGAGAAAACAAGTGCAGTATCAGATTGACAATTTACAGGCGCTTGTAAAAGAGCGTACTGCAGAATTAGAGCAGGCATTTTCTTTAACAAGTGCAACGCTTGAGGCCACACAAGAAGGCATCGTGGCCATTACAGAAGGTGATAAAATCACCAACACCAATAAAATATTTTTGGATCTTTGGGACATACCAGAGAGTCTGCTTTCATCGGGCGCTCAGCTTGTCTTCCAAAAAATGGCGGAACATGCTGAAGAACCTAAATTGCTTTTGACGGTATTGAACGACCTTCTGGAAACAAAAAAAGTCGGCAATATAAAAGAATGGAAAACAAAGTCAGGTAAAATTTTAGAGCTGTATTCAGAAGCCCAAGTGCTTCATGATAAAGCGGTAGGCTGTGTGATAAGTTTTCGCGACATCACAGAGCGCAAGCATTTAGATCAACAATTGCTACATCAGGCCACGCACGACAATCTGACAGGGTTGCCCAATCGTGGATTGCTTCGTGACAGAATAGAGCAGGCTGTGGCCCATGCAAAGCGATATGAGTTACAAGTGGGGATCCTGTTATTTGATTTGGATGGTTTTAAGAAAATCAACGACGCTTTGGGCCATGCCGCAGGCGACACTTTGTTAAAGCTTGTCCCCGAAAAATTGAAACCCTGTATTCGTGCAGATGATACGATTGCGCGCTTGGGGGGCGATGAATTTGTGATCATTTTATCCGCAATTACAGATCAAGAAGTGTTGATTGAAAAAGCAAATGAGATCTTACAAATATTTGCCGTGCCTTGCACCCTAGACAATCACAAAGTAACTGTGACTGCCAGTATTGGTATATGCGTGTACCCAAAAGATGGTGATCAAGTAGATGAGTTGCTAAAACACGCAGATGCGGCACTCTACTATGCAAAAGAAAAAGGGCGCAATAATTTTAAATTTTACTCTTCTGAGTTTAACCAATATATCTTAGACAGAGTCGATCTCATTGCTGAACTGTATCAAGCTTTAAAGAAGAACGAATTCACACTAGAGTATCAGCCATTTGTGATTTTAGAAACAGGAAAAATCACGGGAATGGAAGCCCTTCTACGCTGGGAACACCCAACGCTGGGCACCATCATGCCTGATACATTTATTCCCCTGGCCGCAGAAGCTGGGCTTATGGTGTCCATAGGTGAATGGGTTTTGAAAAAAGCATGTTTGCAACTTAGGGACTGGCATCAGTCCGTAAATCCTGAACTTAAAATATCCGTCAATATTTGTGCGCAACAATTTCAGGATCCAGCTTTTGTCAGCATTGTAAAAGGTATATTACAAGAAACCGAAATTGAACCAAAATATGTAGAATTGGAAATCACAGAAGTTATCACCACAAAATCGCCCGTGGAAGCCTTGGAAAAAATGAATGAGTTAAAGGCCATGGGGGTCACGCTTTCAGTCGATGATTTTGGAACAGGGTATATCAGTTTAAGTTACTTAAAACATTTCCCATTCGATAAAATTAAAATTGACAAGCGTTTTATCGATGGCGCAACCATCAATCAAGAAGATGAATTTATCATTGATGCCATCATATCAATGAGTAAAAAAATGGGTGTAGAAGTATTGACAGAGGGCGTGGAAAACAACGATCAAGTGCAGTTTTTGCTTCAACGAAGTGGCAAAATGGCGCAAGGATTCTATTTTAGCAAGCCTCTTAAAGAAGCAGAGTGCATGGACGCTTTAAAAAAAGCGGTGATACGTAAGAATAAGGATATTTGAGAGTGTGGGCTAAGCCACTTCGCCCTACATACCAAGGATTGCACATGTACACCTCCTCAAAAGCAAAACATGCAATGTGTGCAATTTTTTTTACAACTTTGTCAATGGCCAATGTGGCACATGCGGAAAATATCACGTTGATTGGCGCAAGTTCTACGTATGGCTACCCATTGCTTTCAAAATGGGCCAAAATCAACAGCCCTATTTCGGGTGTGGATTATTTAATAGATCAATCAGGCGTTGATGAAAATGTAGAAAAAATTTATAAACTGAAAGTCGACTTTAGCACCACAGAAAAACCCCTGACTCAAGATGAACAGAAAAAATACAATTTGGCGCAATTTCCTTTGGTGATAGGCGCTGTGGTGCCCATCATCAATTTGCCTAATTTTGAACCGGGAGAGTTGCAATTAAACGGCAGTGTTTTGGCCAAGATTTTTTTAGGGCAAATAACCAAATGGAATGATCCTGAAATTCAGTCAATGAATCAGGAAAATAAACTACCTGACTTGCCGATTAAACCTGTGTATCGCACGGATCCATCGGGTTCATCTTTTATACTGGCGCATTATTTTTCTAAGGTCAGTGATGTCTGGAATGCGCAATTTGGCAACAATACCACGGTTAAGTGGCCAAGTGGGGAAGGAATAACTGGCGGAGAAGCGCTCGCCATTCATGTGAAAAACACGGTAGGCTCTATTGGGTATGTTGAATACACTTATGCACGCACATTAAATTATGTAGCGTTAAAAAATAAAAATGGGGCATATGTTTTCCCCTCAAGCGAAACTTTTTCTGCCGCGGTGAGTAATTCAAATTTTTTAAAAAATGGCGACTTCGCAGACATCATGACCGATGAACCTGGTGACAAAAGTTGGCCAATTGTGGGGGCCACCTACGCCTTGGTTTCCACGGCAGGAAATGACAAGGAACACACCTTAAAAACTTTAGGGTTTTTTGATTGGGCCTATCGTTATGGTTCCGAAATTGCAATTGATCTTGATTATGTCCCCATCCCATCAAGTTTGTATGAAAAAATAGAAGACGCTTGGAAACAAGACATCAGAGACAAAAACAACAATCAGGTGTGGGCCGTAAAATGAAACACACGACTTTTTATCAATTCATGTTTTGCCTACTGTATATGCCATGTATTTTTGCACAAACCGAGAGTACTGGTGCAACGCCTCAATTGGCACCCATTGAAATTGGCATGACAGCCCCTTTTGGCGGGCAAACCCAAGACATTGGTTCACAAATGAAGCTCGGGGTTGAAACTTATTTTGCTGCGATCAATGCCAAAGGCGGGGTAGATGGACGTAAGCTTAAATTGACAGCTTTGGATGACCAATATGATCCCATTCTTGCCGGGCAAAACATGCGGCAGTTGGTTGACAATCAGGCGTTGCTTGCCGTGATAGGCAATGTGGGCACGCCCACTTCCTTGGTGACATTTCCTGTTGCCAATGAAAAAAAGGTGCTGCTATTTGGGGCTGATTCAGGGGCAAGTTTTTTAAGAAAAGTGCCCACAGACCGCCATGTGATTAATTTTAGAGCCAGCTTTGATGATGAGCTGAATGATATTATCAAGGGCTTGATGTCCATTGGTATCAAACCCACTGATATGGCGTTTTTCCTACAAAACGACAGCTTTGGTGACGAAGTGTATATGAGTGCTGTGAAGGCACTGAATGCTGCGGGGTTCACGCATGCAGATAATTTGCCTGTGGGGCGTTATCAGCGCAACACCTTGAACGTGGAAGAGGGCTTGTCGCAAATTCTACAATCCGCTAAATCACCTAAGGCCATTATTGTGGCTGCAACTTATGCACCTGTGGTTAAGTTTGTTCATTTAACATCCAAAATTTTACCCAATACGTTATATGTGAACGTGTCCCTTGAAGGGATTGGGATCTTAAGCCGTGTCCTTGAAAGTGACACCAAGCGCTTTATTGTCATGCAACCTGTTCCTTATCTTGATAAAAGCCTTCCCGCAGTTCAAGAATACCAAGACGATTTAAAGAAATTTGATGTAGACGCCAAGCCAAATTTTGGTTCATTCGAAGGGTATTTGGTTGCCAAGTTGTTTGTCATGGGGCTTGACGATGCCGCCAAAAAACAAAAACTGACCCGAGAAGGGATCATTGACAGTTTTGAAAGTATGAAGGACGTCGATATTGGTATTGGCGTTAAAATGACGTTTAACAAAGAAATTCATGAGGCATTGCATAGGGTCTGGCCGACTATTTTACGAAATGGCAGTTTTGTTCCGGTTGAGTGGTCAGCTTTGAAACCTGAGAGTGAGAAACAATAGGGCCCACTTTAAGTGAAATTATCTTTAAAAAAGGTGTTTTATATATTCTTTTTTATAGCCGCATCAGCATTGCTGGTGCTAAGCGGCTTCTCTTTGTATTTTAATTCACAACTGGTGCGTAATCAAAATACCCTCAATTCAGCGGCTGCAATTGACTCGTACCGATACATGATGAGTAACGCTATTTCCAATATTTTATCAAGACAAGAAAAAATTCTGCTGGCAACCGATCTGAATGGCCTCGATACCCTGCCAGATCGTAAACAGTTTGAAGCCAGTTTCACAAATAGCCTCGATGCTTTGCTGAGCGTGGCCAGTATAGACATTGATGTCATTTCAGCCATTCATTCACTTAAGCCTGCTTATGAACGGTTTCTTGATAGCGATCAAGAACTGCTGAATGTGGCCAAAGTGATTATTGGCTTAAAAGGCACCATTTCAGATCAAGCCGCACGTGTTGATACGGAGCTTAATCAAGCACTTCTTGAAACCGAAAACATCATCGGCGTGTTGTCACTGGAAAATACCAAAATTGTGCGCAAAGCCAAAGAGGTGATGGATACACAAACCTTTCTTGATACACCACAGTCTCGTGAAAACTTTAAAGTCACAGTGAGCCGCCTGCTTGTTGAAAATGAATCGACATCGCGAAGCATCAGTGAAAGCCTAAGTTTGTCGTTTTTAAAGCTATCGGCTTTAATGCGAAATATTATTGAAGAAACAGATTTGGATAAATTAAGAGATCTGAAAAATAACCAAATAAACCAACTCTTTTCTTTGATAAGAAGAGATCTGAAAAAACTTGCCAACATTGTGCTAGATACCCCAGAGTTGTACCAGACGGCGGTTGATGTTGAAGATCAATTCGAAGCCATTGCATACGAATTTATGGGAAACCCAAACCGCAGCCAGTTTGATACGAAGCTTGACATGTTTGAATTGAGGCTCAGTCAAAAAATACAAGAAGATAAGCTGCACGATGCCATTAATGCGATCACCAAAAACCAACTGTATATGACCCAAGCTTTTTTCGCTTTAGACACAGTTGCCAGTAAATTAAGAAACAATCTGGTGTTGCAAGCGCACCGCATTGCCGATTTAAACCGTATTATGATCAGTGTGATTGTGATTTGCGTTTTCATCATCATGTTGCTTTGCGGTTATTTTTTAGTAAAAACCATGACTGACTCATTCAATGTATTGACAGGTGCCATGGAAAAAATTGCCAATGAAGAAGAAGATTTAAGCTACCGTGTACAGACAAGCGCTTATGAAGACTTTAATAAAGTGGGGCAGTCTTTTAACACCATGACCAGCAAGTTGCAATTTATCAATACGCATTTGCAAGATTTGGTCAACATGAAAACACAAGAGTTAAGTGAAGCCAATGAACATTTAGAAGCTGATATTGAAAGGCGAATTAAAGTAGAAAAAGAAGTGCAAGATCTAAACCAAAAACTTGTGGACACTGCAAGAAGGGCAGGCATGGCCGATGTGGCGACCTCAGTGCTGCACAATGTTGGCAATATAGCAAACAGTGTCAATGTTTCATTAGGCTTGCTAAAAGAGAGTGTCGACAAATCGAAATTTGATAAGTTGGTTGAATTTGCCCCTATTGTGACAGACTACTTAGATAAGCATGCCCACGAATCGGTTGCAAATGAAGACGCTGAAATCAATCCCAAGTATTTAAATGCCATTGTGAAGGCACTGCAATCAGAACGACAATTGGTGACCTCGGAAACCCGAAATTTGATTCATTACGTTGGCAACATTCAAGAAATTCTCGCCATGCAGCAATCCGTGGGGGGGGGGAACCTCTGCTTTGGCAGAAAAAGTGAATTTAATCGAAGCCATTGAAACAGCCGTTCAATTGTGTGGGGATTTGAAAAAGAAACAGATAGAACTTAAAAAAGTTTTTAACGTCAAG
>Ga0207004_1019_pt2 | contig 56711 bp, 45 predicted proteins | sample Alteio_BWMinCont_86_FD_153468 | JGI IMG/M metagenome (GOLD analysis project Ga0207004, IMG submission 153468) | Enriched cells from forest soil in Barre Woods Harvard Forest LTER site, Petersham, Massachusetts, United States -... | ecosystem: Environmental > Terrestrial > Soil > Temperate forest >...
ATTGTCGATTGCTGCCAATTGCCGCATGTGTCTGGTTCAAGTGGAAAAAGTGGGCAAACCTGTGCCTGCTTGTGCCACCCCTGTGACCGAAGGCATGGTTGTGCACACCAAATCCAAAATGGCTTTGGATGCACAAAGGGCAGTGATGGAATTTTTGCTCATCAACCACCCCTTGGATTGCCCCATATGTGATCAAGGCGGCGAATGTGAATTACAAGATTTGTCTTTGGGTTACGGTGAAGACATTTCCCGTTTCAACGAAGGCAAACGTGCTGTTGAAGACAAAAACATTGGCCCATTGATTGAAACCGAAATGACACGCTGCATCCATTGCACCCGCTGTGTCCGTTTCGGCACTGAAATCGCTGGCATGCGTGAATTGGGCGCCACAGGCCGTGGTGAACACATGGAAATCGGCACCTTTCTTGAAAAGAGTGTGGATTCAGAATTGTCAGGCAACGTGATTGATTTGTGCCCTGTGGGCGCTTTAACTTCTAAGCCTTACCGATTCACCACGCGGGCTTGGCAGTTGCGCCGTTACGCAAGCGTGTCGCCGCATGACTGCTTTGGCAGCAATTTGTATTTGCATGTGAGTGGGGATGTGCGTCGCGCTGTCCCGCGTGAGAATGAAGCCATCAACGAAGTGTGGCTCTCTGACAGAGACCGCTTCAGTTACGAAGGCTTACACACTGAAGACAGATTGACCCAACCCATGATCAAAGAAGACGGCAAGTGGTCTACCTGTGATTGGACAACCGCCTTTAAAAAAGCCGCATTGGCTTTGCAAAAAGTGCTCGAAAAGCATGGGGCCAAAAAATTGGGCGCTTTGCTTTCACCTTCAAGCACCACAGAAGAAGCCTATTTGCTTCAGAAAATCATGCGTCAATTGGGCTCATCCAACATTGATCACCGCATTTGGCAAAGCGACTTCAAAGACGATGAAACACGTGGATTGCACCCCTATTTGGGATTGTCCATTGCAGAGGTAGAGCAGCAAGACACCATCGTGATCGTGGGTTCTTATACTCGCAAAACCGTGCCAATGTTGAACCACAGGATCCGCAAGGCCAGATTGGCAAGTGCCAGGATCTTCGCCATGAACCCTGCGCGTTTTGACTTCAATTTTGATTTAAACGGTACCTTTGTTCCCAGCCATGGGGATTTGGTCGAAGGTTTGGCGCAAGTTTTAAAAGCAGTGAGCGAAACTTCTCCCGTTGATCACGCGGTTCAGAAATTATTCGAATCGGTTCAAGTGACCCAAGAAGCACGCGACATCGCCAATGCACTTTTGAAAGGTGAGAAAAAATACATTCTGCTCGGTGAATACGTTGAAACCGATCCGCGCGCTTCGCAACTGCGCTTCTTGGCACAAAACTTGGCCAAAGCCACAGGGGCCACATGGGGTGAAACCACCATGGGCGCCAACAGTGTGGGCGCTTGGATGGCTGGGGCAGTCCCACACCGTGCCGCTGGCATGAGACCGGTGAAAAAAGCAGGGTACACCGCAGAGCGTATGGTGCAAGAAAAATTGAAAGGCTTTTTGTTGCTGGGCCTTGAGCCCGAGCATGATGGGCTTTTCCCACAAGCTGTTCAGCAGGCGTTGAAAGATGCTGACGTAGTGGTAATGTGCTCGGCCTATCTCACACCGTTTATGAAAGAAGTGGCAGATGTGATTTTGCCGATTGGCCTGTTCAGTGAAACCGCCGGCACATTTGTTAACATCGAAGGCACCATGCAATCCTTCAAGGGCGCTTTGCCCCCACCGGGTGAAGCTCGCCCTGCTTGGAAAGTATTGCGGGTGTTGGGCAATACCCTTCATTTAGATGGCTTTGATCACACGGATGCGCAAGAGGTTTTTGAAGAATTCAAATCCACCTTGCCTGAAGACACAAGCCCACATTCCATGGAAGCATTTGCACACCCAGGAACGTTAACGTTGTGCAAAGAAGGGGTGGCTTCATACGGCATGTTGGCCCCATACAATGTGGATGCCATTGCCAGAAGGGCAAAGTCATTGCAGGCCACTCAAGATGCCCAAAAATACAAACACCCGCATGTTGCCATCCATTCCACTTTGGCAAAACAATATAAATTGAAAGCGGGTGGCATGGTAAAAGTGAAGCTGGGCAAAAAGGAACATTCACTGATCTGTGAAATCGACGACACCCTTGCAGAAAACATTGTGATGATGCCGTTGGCTTTAATGGGGGTCATCTCTTCCCCCACAGCAGTTGAACTACAAGGAGCCTAAGCCATGTTTCTTCAAATGCTACAAAACTTAGGTTGGCCAGAATCCATCACTGAAGTGATTTGGATTGTCATCAAGATCATCGCTTTGTTGATCCCCTTGATGTTGGCTGTGGCCTATTTGACCCTGGCTGAAAGAAAAGTCATCGGGTTCATGCAAGTGCGTATTGGCCCAAACCGTGTTGGCCCCGGTGGTTTATTACAACCGATTGCGGACGCCATCAAACTGCTTTTCAAAGAAGTGATCGTGCCACGCAAGTCTAACCGCTATTTGTATATCGTGGCCCCCATGTTGGCGATAGCACCTGCCTTGGCGGCTTGGGCTGTGATCCCCTTTTCTGAAGGTTGGGTCTTGTCCAACATCGATGCGGGTTTATTGTATCTTTTGGCCATGACCTCATTGGGCGTGTACGGGATCATTATTGCAGGTTGGTCTTCCAATTCTAAATATGCCTTTATAGGGGCACTGCGCTCTGCAGCGCAAATTGTGTCCTACGAAATTGCCATGGGTTTTGCTCTGGTTGGCGTGTTGATGGCAGCCGGCAGTTTGAATTTGACGCAAATTGTCATGGCCCAAAAGGGTGGATTGGTTCATTGGTTTTGGTTGCCACTCTTCCCCTTGATGGTCGTATATTGGATCTCTGCAGTGGCAGAAACCAACCGTTCCCCTTTTGACGTCTCTGAAGGTGAATCAGAAATTGTGGCCGGTTTCCATGTGGAATATGGCAGCATGACTTTCGCCATTTTCTTCTTGGCTGAATATGCCAACATGATTTTGGTTTCCGTCTTGGCCAGTTTGATGTTCTTTGGTGGCTGGCTGTCACCGGTTGAAGGCGTGCCTGTATTGGGTGAAGCTTTGGCTTTCGTACCTGGTTTTGCATGGCTTATCTTGAAAACCGCATTCTTTTTGTTGTTGTTTCTGTGGTTTAGAGCAACATTTCCGCGGTACCGTTACGATCAAATCATGCGTTTGGGTTGGAAAGTGTTTATTCCAATCACCTTGATTTGGATCGTCGTATTGGGGCTTGCGATTCAGTTTCGCGTGGCACCTTGGTTTAACGTTTGATTGGGTGTGTGCTTATGTCTTCTGGACCAATGCATTATTTGAAAAGTTTCATGCTCTGGGAATTGTTGCTTGGTTTAAAACTCACAGGCAGAAATTTGTTTGCCACCAAAATCACCATTCAATACCCTGAAGAGCGTACGCCCACGTCATACCGTTTTCGTGGTCTACATGCTTTGCGCCGTTATGCCAATGGTGAAGAGCGTTGCATCGCTTGCAAACTGTGTGAAGCCGTTTGCCCAGCCTTGGCCATCACCATTGAGTCCGAACAACGTGAAGACGGCACAAGACGCACCACACGTTACGAAATCGATCTTTTCAAATGCATCTATTGTGGTTTTTGTGAAGAATCATGCCCTGTGGATTCCATTGTTGAAACCCGAATTTCAGATTATCACTTCGAAAAACGGGGTGAAAATATCATGACCAAACAAAAACTATTGGCCATTGGCGACAAATATGAAGCCATGATAGCCAAAGACAAAGCCGAAGACGCAATTTACAAATAGCAGGGTAGACATGGCACACAAGATCATTTTTTACGGGTTTTCATTTCTGACGCTGATTGCCGCGCTTTCGGTTGTGTTGTCACGGCACCCCGTTCGCGCAGTGTTGTCATTGGTGCTGACCTTTTTTGGTGCAGCAGGTTTATGGCTTTTGCTACAAGCTGAATTTTTGGGCATCGTGCTCATTTTGGTGTATGTCGGCGCCGTGATGGTATTGTTCCTATTTGTGGTGATGATGCTTGATGTCAAAATAGCCGCACTGAAAGAGGGCTTCACCGCATATGCTGGTGTGGGTGTGATGTTCGCATTGCTGGCGCTTTATTTTTTCATGCGATTTATCGGGCCCGAAAACTTTGGGTTAAGCGAGTACGCTGCCCCCCCCTGCGGTGAGTGCCGGGGTAAGTGACACCCGTGAATTGGGCATGGCCTTGTACACCGATTATGTGCTGCCTTTTGAATTGGCAGGCATGTTGTTATTGGTGGCGATTGTTGCGGCCATCAGCCTCACGTTCCGTGGGAGCAAGGGCAGTCGCAAACAATCACCTGGGCTGCAAAGCCAAGTCAAAAAACAAGATCGCTTGCGAATTGTTAAAATGCAAAGTTCTACTGAGGAAGCGGGCCTATGATCGCGTTGTCTGATTATTTAACAGTGGGTGCCCTGCTGTTTTGTATTGGTGTGGCAGGCATTTTCATCAACAGGAAGAACGTGATTGTCTTGCTGATGTGCATTGAGCTGATTTTGTTGGCAGTCAACACCAATTTTGTTGCCTTTTCGCGGTATTGGCAAAATTTGGCTGGCGAAACATTTGTGTTTTTTATTCTGACAGTGGCGGCTGCTGAAGCGGCCATTGGTCTTGCAATTTTGGTTGTGCTGTTTCGCAGTCGCAACACCATCAACGTGGAAGAGCTGGATAGCCTAAAGGGTTAGCATGTTACAAATCTGTCTTGGTATTTTACTTATGCCGCTTTTGGCGGCCATTATTGTGGGCTTGTTTGGCCGTATTGTGGGCCGAAGGGGCGCACACACCTTGGCCATATTGGCGGTGTTTCTTTCATTTGTGGGGTCGGTGTATGTGTTATACCAACTTACCCTAAATGAAGAATTGGGTTTCAACCGCGATTTGTACGTCTGGGCCCAATTGGGGCAGTTGAAGTTAAGCGCAGGTTTCCTGATTGACAGGCTGACTGCCTTGATGATGACTGTGGTCACTTTCGTTTCACTGATGGTGCACATCTACACCATCGGCTATATGGAAGAGGATCCAGGTTACACACGTTTCTTCAGTTACATTGCCTTGTTTACCTTTGCAATGTTGTCACTGGTCATGAGCAATAATTTTCTACAGCTTTTCTTTGGTTGGGAAGCAGTGGGCTTGGTGTCATACCTTCTGATTGGTTTTTGGTTCAAAAAGCAGACAGCCATATTTGCAAATCTAAAAGCGTTTCTTGTGAACCGCGTGGGCGATTTTGGCTTTATTTTGGGAATTGCCGGTGTGCTTATGGTATTTGGCACCTTGGATTACCAAACCGTGTTCATGAAAATCGGCGAGTTGGCAGATGGGGGCGATTTTGGCACCTATTTTGGGCTCAACTTCAGCATGATGGATTTGATAGCCTGCTTGTTGTTTATCGGGGCCATGGGCAAATCTGCTCAAATTCCCTTGCACGTGTGGTTGCCTGATTCAATGGAAGGCCCCACGCCTATTTCAGCATTGATTCACGCCGCCACAATGGTGACAGCCGGTGTGTTCATGGTGGCCAGATTGTCACCCATTTATGAACAAGCTGAATTGGCCAGAAGTTTTGTGTTGATCATCGGTGCCACCACTTGCTTTTTTACTGGGCTTTTGGGTTTGGTGCAAAATGATATCAAACGCATCATCGCGTATTCCACACTGTCGCAATTGGGTTACATGGTGACAGCGTTGGGGGCGTCAGCCTATGTGGCAAGCATTTTCCATTTGGCCACACACGCATTTTTCAAAGCATTGTTATTTTTGGGCGCAGGCAGTGTGATCATTGCCATGCACCACGAGCAAGACATCACCCGCATGGGTGGCTTGCGCCGTTACTTGCCCATCACCTACATTACCATGCTGATTGGTTCGTTGGCGTTGATAGGCTTCCCAGGTTTTGCAGGGTTCTTCTCTAAAGACACCATTATTGAGCTGGTGCACATGTCACATCTGCCAGGTCATGAGTATGCAAGTTTTGCAGTCACGGCGGGGGTATTCGTGACGGCATTGTATTCATTCAGATTGTTCTTCTTGGTGTTCCACACCCCATCGCGTGTCGATGCCCAAACGCGTTCTCATTTGCACGAGCCCCGCGCCGTGGTATGGGTGCCTTTGGTGTTATTGGCCATCCCTTCAGTTTTTGCTGGTGGCATGATGATGGAGCCGCTTTTGGGTGGTTTCCTTTCCCATTCCATTTTTGTGTTTCCAGGCCGCGATAACCTGTTGCTGATTGCCACCCATTATGAAGGTGCGCTTTCCATGATCTCTCATGGGTTCACAAGCCAACCCTTTATGATCGCCATGGCAGGGGTATTCACAGCTTGGTTGTGTTATTGCAAATACCCCGTGATCCCATTGATAGCAAAACGTTTGTTCGCGCCGATTTACCATATTTTACAACGTAAATATGGCTTTGATGAATTCAATCAAGCTGTGATTGCGGCAGGCTCCCGCGGGTTGGGTGTCTTGTTGAGTGAAGTGGGCGATCGCGGCGTGATTGATGGGGTCGGTGTGAATGGCAGTGCCCATTTGATTGCAAGAAGCGCCAAAGTGTTGCGCGGATTGCAGTCGGGTTACTTGTACCATTATGCCTTGACCTTGTTTATGGGATTTGTGGTGTTCTTGTGGTGGGTATGGCGCAGCGGCTCATGACACAAGGCCTCTGAATTAAAATTTGCCGCCAGTTAAAATGAAAGGGCTCTAGGATGCTTGATTTACCTGTACTGAGTGTATTGACATGGACCCCACTTCTCGGGGCCTGCCTGTTGTTGATGACAGGGGAGCGTCGCTCTGCTGTATTTCATGAACGCTTGGCCTTCTTTTTTGCCTTAGTGCATTTGTTTTTTTCACTGGTCTTGTTCAAACGTTTTGATACCACCATTGCAGGCATGCAGTTTGTAGAGTTTGCTGATTGGTTGCCTGAGCTCGATATCCATTATGCCTTGGGTGTCGATGGTCTTTCTTTGCCATTGATCTTGCTGACTTCTTTCATCACGGTGTTGGTGATCTTGGGCGCGCGCCCTGGAATCAAAAGCCGTTTGCCTGGTTATTATGCAGCTTTCTTAATGATGGAAAGCATGATCACCGGCGTGTTTTGTGCCACTGACAGCATTTTGTTTTACATGTTCTTTGAAGCCATGCTGATTCCCATGTTTTTGATCATCGGCATCTGGGGTGGGGCCAACCGGCTTTATGCCACGGTCAAGTTTTTCCTTTATACGTTTTTGGGATCGGTCTTTTTATTACTGAGCCTGATTTACATGCACTTGGTTGCCCAAGAAGCAGGTTTATCAAACACATTCAGCATGGCCACCTTTGCGGGCACGTTATTTAACATGACTGAGCAAAAATGGTTGTTCTTTGCTCTGTTGTTCGCCTTTGCAATCAAAATCCCAATGTGGCCTGTGCACACTTGGTTGCCAGATGCCCACACTGAAGCACCCACGGGTGGTTCTGTGATTTTGGCAGCTGTTTTGCTGAAAATGGGTGGGTACGGTTTCTTGCGATTCATATTGCCTGTGGTGCCCGATGCAGCAGCGGCTTACGCTGAAGTGGTGATAGCGCTTTCATTGGTGGCCGTGGTGTACATCGGTTTTGTGGCCCTGGTACAAAAAGACATGAAGCGCCTGATTGCCTATTCCTCAGTGGCACACATGGGCTTTGTCACCTTGGGCTTTTTCTTGATTTTTGCACTGATGAAAAACAACAGAATTGAAAGCGCCATGATGAGTTTGCAAGGTGCTTTGGTTCAACAAATTTCCCACGGCTTTATTTCAGCCGCACTCTTCTTTGGAATTGGCGTGTTGTACGATCGCATGCACAGCCGAAAAATTGCCGATTACGGCGGTGTGGCAAACGTGATGCCATGGTTCAGCGCCTTGTTTGTTTTGTTTGCCATGGCCAATTGCGGTTTGCCTGGCACCTCAGGTTTTGTGGGTGAGTTTTTTGTGATCTTGAGTGGCTTCCAAGCCAGCATAGTGACCAGCGTGCTTGCGGCCACCACCTTGATTTTGTCAGCGGCTTACACCCTGTGGTTGGTGAAGCGCGTGATATACGGTGAAGTGGTGCAAAAAGAAGTGGCCACTTTAAAAGACATCACTTGGCGTGAAGGTGTGATTTTGAGTTCGCTGGCTGTTTTTGTTTTGGGTTTGGGTTTTTGGCCACAACCTTTGGTCAATTGCATGCAAGCCTCTGGCAGCCTTCTGCTTAACCAAGCCACGCAATCGAAACTTTGAGGAACCATCATGCTTGAAACCATGACATTTAAAGGGTTGTTGTTGACCCCGGAAGTTTTTTTAAGCGTTGGGATCTCCCTCGTTTTGCTGTTGGCTGCGTTTGCCAAAAAGGGCACACAGGCAATGGTGCCTTTGTTTGCGCAAGCGATTGTGGGCATCACAGGTTTGCTGTGTTTGGCTTCTTTTAACATCCAATCCCACGAATTGTGGATGGGCATGTTGTTGCAGGATCAAACCACCAGCTTAATCAAAGTTCTGTTGTGTCTTTTGACGGTGATCACCATTTCGTTTTCAAGACATTATGTGCGCAACCGCGCTTTCATGCAGGGCGAATACTGGGTGCTCATGATGTTTTCCCTTTTGGGCATGATGGTGTTGGTGGCATCGCAACATCTGTTGGCGCTCTACTTGGGCGTGGAAATCATGGCCTTGCCGCTGTATGCCATGGTCAGCATGTGTCGTGACAATTCCTTGAATGCTGAAGCGGGCATGAAATATTTTGTGATGGGGGCATTGTCTTCAGGCATGCTGCTGTATGGTATTTCTATGCTTTATGGTGCCACGGGCACAGTGGGTATTCCTGAGATCAGTGACATCCTCTCTGATGCTGATCCCCAAATGATGCACATTGCCATGTTCGGCTTGGTGTTTATCATGGTTGCGGTGGCCTTTAAATTCGGCGCGGTGCCATTTCACATGTGGTTGCCAGATGTGTACCAAGGTGCGCCTACTACCGTCACCTTGTTCATAGGCTCGGTCACCAAAGTGGCAGCAGTGGGGATGGCGTACCGTCTGCTGCACGATCTTTTGCCTGAGCTCTCAGACACTTGGCAGCTGATGTTGGCTGGCATGGCCGTGCTGTCCTTGGTGCTCGGCAACATTGTGGCGATTGCACAAACCAATGCCAAGCGCATGTTGGCGTATTCTGCCATTTCGCATATCGGCTTTTTATTCTTGGCCATGCTAGGAAGCGGTGGCGATAATCTGGGTATATACCTCTTTTACGTATTGGTTTATGCCTTGACCGCGCAAGGTGCGTTCGGCGTCCTCACCATTTTGAGTGGTGAAGGCGGTGAGATTGAAACTATTAAAGATCTGCGGGGCTTGGGCAAGCGGCGGCCTTTTGTGGCCTTCATGATGATGTTGTTCATGTTCAGCTTGATTGGTGTGCCGCCCACTGCAGGGTTTTATGCCAAGTTCTTGATTTTACAGTCTTTGCTTGAAAATGGTTTGTGGTTGTTGGCGTTGATTGCGGTGATTTTTTCTGTCATCGGGGCTTTTTACTACCTCAGAATCATCAAGAGCATGTACTTTGAGGAAGCAGAGCTGGTCTTTGATCCTCGCATTCCCCTAGATGCGGGCTGTGCTTTGACCCTTACCGGCGCTTTGGTGCTGGCTTTGGGCATCATGCCGACCCCCATTTGGGCACTTTTACAACGGCTGGTTTAATTAGCGCCTTCTTTCGTGTTGAATCACGATGTAGAAATGTGTAGAATGCCGGCTTATCGCGGGGTGGAGCAGTCTGGTAGCTCGTCGGGCTCATAACCCGAAGGTCGTAGGTTCAAATCCTGCCCCCGCTACCAATTATGCAGTTAAAAAATGGGCTATTTGAGCCCATTTTTTTTGTGGTGAGCTTATGCAGTTAACCGATCCAATTCACGCAGTGATAACCAAAGCTGTTGAAGCAACGGGCCTGTCTTTTTACGGCGCCGAGTTCATCAGTGGTGGCGTGCGTCCCATCTTGCGGATCTTCATTGATAAGCAAGGCGGTGTGTTGGTGGATGATTGCCAGCTGGCCAGCCGTCAAGTTGGCGCGGCACTCGATGTTGAAGGGGTGTTTCCCAAGGGTTACATCCTCGAAGTTTCCTCACCGGGGTTGGACCGTCCACTCATGGTCCCTGCGCATTACGCAGCGGCTGTGGGGCAGAATGTGGTCATTAAATTGAAGATCCCAAAAGAAGGGCGGCGAAATCTCAAAGGGAAAGTGCTTTCATTTCAAGACGAGGCTCTTTCCATCGATGTTGGGAGCGAAGTTTTGCAATTGTCATTACAAGAGATTCAGTCAGCCAGAATAGAACCTGACTTTTTTCAGTCGCACGCGCGAGGTGGTTAACGATGAATAAAGAAATTTTGGCCGTCGTCGAGGCAGTTTCAAACGAGAAAGGCGTCGACCGCGATGTCATTTTTGAAGCCCTGGAAGCAGCTCTCGCCGTTGCAGCAAAGCGCCGCATGCACAACCATATGCAAGTTCGTGTCAGCATTGACAGAACCACCGGCGATTATGACACCTTCCGTCAATTCACAGTGGTTGATGAAGACGAACTAGAAGATTTCATCAACAGCGATTTCCAATTGAACCTAGAACAAGCTCAAGCCAAAAAGGCTGATGCTGTTTTAGGTGACATGATTGAAGAACGCATCCCTTCAATTGAGTTTGGCCGTATTGCCGCACAAATTGCAAAACAAGTGATTGTTGAAATTTTGCGCAAAGCTGAACGTGCCCGTATGGTTGAAGAATACCGTGAGCGTGTGGGTGAATTGGTTACCGGCACGGTCAAAAAGGTCACAAGAGATTACATTATTGTCGATTTGGGCAATGGTGCCGAAGCCTTCTTGGCGCGCGAAGAAATTATTCCTCGCGAAGCATTTCGTCCAGGCGATCGTTTGCGCGCTTACCTCTCAGGGGTGGTTGCCAGCGAAACCCGTGGGCCACAGCTGACATTAAGCCGTATCCATGTGGGTATGTTGATTGATTTATTCAAGATTGAAGTGCCTGAAATTGGTGAAGGCGTCATCGAAGTCAAAGCGGCTGCACGTGACCCTGGTTCACGGGCCAAAATTGCCGTTAAAACGAACGATGGGCGTATTGATCCTGTTGGGGCGTGTGTGGGCATGCGCGGTGCGCGTGTTCAAGCTGTGTCCAATGAATTGGCCGGCGAACGGGTTGATATCGTGTTGTGGGATGAAAACCCCGCACAATTTGTGATCAAAGCCATGGCGCCAGCCGAAGTGGTTTCCATTGTGATGGATGAAGAAGCCCATACCATGGATGTGGCGGTGGTCGAAGAAATGCTTTCACAAGCGATTGGCCGAAATGGTCAAAACGTGCGTTTGGCAAGTGCATTGACGGGCTGGAAGCTGAACGTCATGACCGAAGGCGAAGCCGCACAGAAGACGGCAGTTGAAAGCGAACGCATCATGACAGAATTTACCCAGAATTTGGGTGTGGATGAAGACATCTCGCAGGTTCTGATTGAAGAAGGCTTTACCACAATTGAAGAAGTGGCCTACGTGCCATTGCAAGAACTCTTGGCCATTGATGGCTTTGATGAAGACATTGTGAATGCCTTGCGTAACCGTGCGAAAGACGTTCTGCTGACAAAGGCGATTGCCGGCGAAGAACAAGCAGAGCCAGCCTTAGATTTATTGCAGTTGGATGGCATGGACCGAACCCTTGCTAACCAATTGGCCAAGAATGGCATCGTGACACAAGAAGACTTGGCAGAGCAGGCAGTTGACGATCTGCTGGAAATTGAAGGCATGGATGAAGAAAAAGCAAAGAGCCTCATTATGGCGGCGCGTGCGCCTTGGTTCGCGGATGAGAAAAAGTAAGGTATTGGGGTAGCTAGCGTATGTCTATTTCTAGTGCATCGATGACCGTCTCACAGTTGGCACAACGTGTGGGAACGGACGTGAATCGGCTGATGTCTCAGCTTCAAGAAGCTGGGATCACGGCTGCAAATGCAGATTATGTTCTCACTGACAAAGAAAAAGAGCTGTTGTTGAAGTTTTTGCAACGCAGCCATGGTGAACCTGTGGGTGCATCAGAACAAGTGACGCTAACCCGTAAAAAGGTCAGCAGTGTCAAAGTAGGCGATTCCCGTTCTGTGCGGGTGGACGTGCGCGCAAAACGCACTTACGTGAAGCGTAAGCCCATCACAGAAGAAGTGGTAGCACCAGTGGTGGAAGAACCCACACCGGTTGAGCCACAAGAAATCACATCAGAAAACACCCATGTTGATACAGGTGTGACGGCTGAAACCAGTACAACACAGGCGCCACAAGTGGCTGAAGTTGAGTTGGTAGCAGCCCAAGAGAAACCAGCCGAAGGTTTAGAACCTGAAGCATTGAATGCCTCTGCAGCGAATGCAGCTGCAGCATTGCCTGCGCCAGAAACCGCAGAAGAAAAGCAGCGGGCGGCAAACAAGCACCGCAATCAAGAGGAAGAAGACAAGGCCAAAGGCCGTGGCGCGAAGCCACCTCGTAAAGACGTGCGCCGTGATGGTCGCCGTGAATTTCTACGTGACGCAGTGCCTGAACCTGAAGAAGATGAAGCAGCCAGGGCACTGTTAGAGAAACTGGGTGCAGCGCGTAACTTCATCCCTCAACGCAGACCCAAACACAAAAAGTCCAGACAAAATGCAGGCGTGGAAACGATTCGTTCGAAGCACGGCTTCGAGAAGCCCACTGAGCCTGTTAAGTACGAAGTGCTGATCCCTGAAACCATTTCAGTCGGTGAATTGGCACAACGCATGTCTATTAAGGCTTCTGAAGTCATCAAGAAAATGATTGGATTGGGCGTTATGGCCACAATCAACCAAGTGATTGATCAAGAAACCGCAACCATTGTGGTTGAAGAAATGGGGCATACGTACAAACTGGTTAAAGAAGATGCGATTTTGGATGAAATTTCATCACAACCACAGACAGAATCGGTATATCGCGCCCCTGTTGTGACCATCATGGGTCACGTTGATCACGGTAAAACATCTTTGCTTGATTATATTCGCACCACAAAAGTGGCGTCGAAAGAAGCAGGTGGGATCACCCAGCACATTGGTGCCTATCAGGTGGCCACATCACGCGGCAAGATCACCTTCCTTGACACCCCAGGCCACGAAGCATTTACTGCAATGCGTGCCCGCGGTGCGAAGTTGACGGACATCGTGGTATTGGTGGTAGCCGGCGACGACGGCGTGCGTCCACAAACCATCGAAGCCATCTCGCATGCGAAAGCTGCAGGTGTGCCGATTATTGTGGCCATCAACAAGATGGACAAACACGGCGTTGATCTAGAACGTGTGAAAAACGAATTGGTGCAACATGGCATAGTGCCTGAAGAGTGGGGCGGTGATGCGCAGTTTTGCCCCGTTTCAGCTAAAACAGGCTTGGGCGTGGATCCTTTGCTTGAAGCCATTTCGTTGCAAGCAGAAGTATTGGAATTGAAAGCACCGGCCGATGGTTTTGCGCACGGTGTGATCGTGGAATCGCGTATTGAAAAGGGTAAGGGTCCTGTTGCCACCGTTTTGGTGCAAAAGGGTCTTTTGAAGAAAGGCGATGTGTTGTTATCGGGTACAGTGTTTGGCCGCGTGCGTGCCATGACCACAGAAACAGGCGCCACCTTGCTTGAAGCCGGCCCCTCAACACCAGTAGAAGTATTGGGTTTATCGGGTGCACCTGCTGCAGGTGAAGAATTTGCCGTGGTGGCAGATGAACGCAAGGCCCGTGAAATTGCCATGTTCCGTGAAGGCAAATTCCGCGAAGTGAAATTGGCCAAACAGCAGTCCACCAACCTTGAAGGCTTCTTGGCCAAAATCAAGGAAGGCGAGACCAACACCTTGAACATTGTGATCAAAGCAGACGTACAAGGTTCAGCTGAAGCCTTGGCCCAATCTCTGACAACATTGTCGACAGACGAAATTAAAGTGAAGGTGATAGCAAGTGGCGTGGGTGGCATCAACGAATCTGATGTGAACTTGGCCATTGCATCCGAAGCCATTTTGGTTGGCTTTAACGTGCGTGCTGATGCCAGTGCCCGTAATTTGGCAGAGCATTCAGGTGTTGAATTAAATTACTTCAGCGTGATTTACGATGTGATCGATCGCGTGAAAAGCTCCATGTTGGGCAGATTGCAGCCCAAGTTCCAAGAGCAAATCTTGGGTGTGGCAGAAGTGCGTGAAGTGTACCGTTCCTCGAAGATCGGTGCGATTGCCGGTTGTATGGTTGTTGAAGGCCTTATCAAGCGCGGCAAGCCAATTCGGGTGTTGCGTAAGAACGTGGTGATATACCAAGGCGAGTTGGAATCTTTACGCCGCTTCAAAGACGATGCCTCAGAAGTGCGTCAAGGCATGGAATGCGGTATTGGCGTGAAGAGTTACAACGACGTTCAGCCAGGCGACAACATTGAAGTGTACGATCGCGTTCAGCTAGAACGTACTTTGTAGACGGTAGAAAACAATGAAATCCAGTAGTACAGGGCGTTCAGGACGAGTGGCAGATGTGATTCAACGTGAAGTTGCCACCCTTTTGCAGCGCAAAGAGTTTGAACACCCTGACTTGGGTTTTGTGACCATTTCGATGGTTGAAGTGTCTGCAGATTTGTCATATGCGAAAGTGTTCATCACAACTTTGAACGATGAAGACATCAAACCCTCTTTGGCAGCATTAAACAGCGGTGCCGGATTTTTCCGCACCGCCTTATCAAAAAAAATGAATTTGCGTCAAGTCCCCAAATTGCGTTTCGTCTATGACGAATCCGTTGCAAGAGGCAACCGCATCACCGCCTTGTTCGATAAAATAAAAGACACCCCAGAAAGCGATCCAGAAGAGTAACCCTCATCGCGGTGCCGAATAAACAACCGTAGGATGGGTCCACGCGTCTTCGCGTTGACCCATCATCCCAGCGGTGCCAAATAAGACGATGGGTCAACGCGAAGACGCGTGGACCCATCCTACGTAAGATAAAGAAGAGCAGCAGTATGCAATCCGGAATTTTATTGATCGACAAACCCACAGGTATTACCTCTGCCAAGCTTATCACCAAGGTGAAAAAGCAATGTGGTTTACGAAAAGCCAAAATTGGCCACACAGGCACCTTGGATCCTTTGGCAACAGGCCTTTTGCCTTTGCTCTTGGGTGAAGCCACAAAATTTGCCCAATACCTAATCAAGTCAGACAAAACCTACACCGTGACTGCCCAACTCGGCAAAAGAACAAACACAGCAGACAGCGACGGTGAAGTCACAGAAACCGCTGAAGTGCCCACCAGCTGGTCACAAAATTTGCCTCACATTTTGCCTCTTTTCACTGGCACCATTTGGCAAGTACCACCCGCTTATTCTGCATTGAAACAAAATGGTGTCCCTTTGTACCGTCTGGCCCGTGCAGGCAAACCTGTCAACGTGGGTGCAAGACAAATTCAAATTCACCATATAGAAATTTTGAATGTGGATGAAGCCAAGCAACAATTTCAATTGCGGGTAAGCTGCGGAACCGGCACTTATATCAGAAGTCTTGTCGAAGACATCGCCAGTGAATTGGGAACCTTGGGTCATGTGATCCAATTGCGACGTGAAAAAACAGGGGAGTTTTCATTAGAGGATGCTTTTAAAGTTGAGACACTTTCTGCATCAGGAAACTTGCGTCTATTGCCAGTCGAAAGCTTGGTCACCCATTTTCCCATTCTGACTTGTTCCGCAGAACACTCTGTTCGATTGTTGTGCGGACAACGCGTCCCCTTTGATACAGAAGCAGGGTATTACCGTTTTTATAATGACAAAAATGAATTCCAAGGTTTAATTGAAGCTTCCGAAGGCATACTTCACCCTCGCCGTTTACTCGCAACCTGAGGGGCACCTGCGAATTTCAAAACGTGCGTCATCCCAGAACTTTTTTGCATGTAGAGCGTGAAAGAAAGTTGAATCAGGTCGAAAAATTATCCGGGATCCATCTGAACATCCCGCTAACGGAGCACTTCCTGGGTGAACGATTACAATCATTCACTCGAATCACGGCCCGGTCTAAACTTGGATTTCTTTTTTTTGCCAGACGGCTCTTCAGAAGCGCCAGGTTCAGTGGTTTTCTTTTGTTTTGATTTTTTCTTGCGAGTAGCATCAGCATTATCGGTTTTCTCTGTTGTGGTGGTCTTTTTGCCAGCAGGGCCGGCATCATCCGCTTTCTTTGTTTCGCTACTAGATTCGTCAGCAGAGACAGGCTCGTCATTTTGACCAAATAACGGGTTTGCAAAATAGCTTCTGGGCCCGAAAGTAGACACATTAGCCAAAGGGGTAGCAGTCACTTGATCCAGCGCAAGCCGCATTATATCTATATCACGTGAAACTTTATCCCAAGTCATTTCCGGAATGGTTATGTTTGACGTGCCATCGAGCATTTCCTTTGCTGTAATACCCGCATCTACTATTAAAGTATTTAAAACTTCCTGCGCGTCTGGGCGGTTCGCAATAGTCTTAAAAAAAAGCTCCTTATCCACGCCAGGTCGATAAAGTCCAGCATAACCCTCATTTAGATCAACTAAATCAGCACTGGGCGAAGGCTGTGCAGCCGAACGTCTGCTGAGGGTTTTGGGAGTAAATAATGAGTTGCTTCTTGCTCTTTTTATTTCTGGCTCTTTTTCTTTTTCTTTTTCTTTTTCCTTGCCTTTCCCTTTGTCAGATTGGACTGGCGTCGTCGCTACATGTGACTTGAAAGGTAGATCGACTAAATCTTTAGGAAAAGCAGGCTGCCCGCTTGATGAACTTTTTAGGGCCACAGTTTCCACAGCACCGTCCATGTCATTTATAGACGTTTCAGGAACGACAGAAAGTCTACTTGGATCAGACTGTGAGCGCTGCTTGCGAAGCGGTTTTTTGGGGTCAGATTTCACCGTCATCTTAACGGTCGGGTCTTGCTTTTTAAATGGGTTACTGAAAAATGAAGATCCTTTCGGTTTATGTGTGGGTTTTGATATTGATAATGCTTGATTCTTGAGGTGTTCAATTTCTTTATCTGTAAGGGCCATACTTTTAGATACAGGAGCGGGCGATTGTGCCCTGCTTTGTGCAGATATTTGGCTTGAATCGCCAGACTTGCCACTTTTGACACTTGTGCCAACAGGGCTGGAATCTTTGATACTGCCACCCGTGATAGTGGTGAACAATCTCCTGAACCCAGAAAGTGTAGATGTTTCACTTTTGGAGTCACTTGTGACAGAGGCAGTGGCTCTCTGCGTTTGCGGCATGGTGGACTGGGTTTCTTTGTATTTAGATGTAGGATTTTCAGTTAAAAGAGCCGCTCTTTCATTATTATAAATGCGGCTCACGGTTTTTTTAAAGGCGGGTTCTTCTGGATCTGCGTGTAGTTTGGCATTTCTCATGAAGTCCTCTTCCGCAGCTTGTAATATCGGAAAGCCGAAAGTGTGACATGCCTCGATAAATAGTTTAGCCTCTTTTTCATTGGGGAAGGTGAATGCATTGATTGCAATCATTCTGTCAACAATTGGTAAAATTGCTTCATTAAAAAACCCCAGACTATTTCTTCTTCCAAGGGCGCTGGCATCCAATAGACTATCTGGATTGATTTTGTCGGATACTTTTTTATTCTCATCATCCAATATTTTATCGCCATGTTTATTGTATGCAGATATAAGAAAATCGACTATTTCATTTGGGGATAATTTGTGATGAATTGCGTTGCAGTCTTTATTAAAATTTTCCAGTACTGCCTTGTATCCTTCTATATTGGTTTTAGATTTTTCAATGCTCAATTTCAATCTTTCAATTCGCGCCATAGCCTCAGTAGCAGAAGGGCCAGTCAGTTTTCCTGAACCAATGTCAGCGTCTAAGCTTGCAATGATCTTGGTACGTGATTCAATAGTATCCTGCTCTTTTCTGATCGCTGAATTGATTTTTGCATTAACACTGTCCTGACTGTCAATTTCAATTTGGAAACGGCAGACTTCAAAAAATGCTGAATTCATGTGTGTTGCAAGAGATTCATTGGGGGAAAACTGTTGTTCTAGTGTAAATGCGGTTACAATTTTTTTTAGTTCTGATATTGATTCAGCATCGGGTTTGGTTTCATTTTCTGCTCTTTGAATCTCTATTTCCATTCGCGCAAGAAATGCCTCAGCATTGGGGCAGTCACGTGTTGCGACCATTGCATCTATCATTCGTAATAGGGTGTTGGGTCCCAATCTACTTTTATTGGTTACTTCTGCTTGCACCATTACGTTCTGAATCATGTCATAGTCTAGAGGATGCACAGAAAACCTAGGTTCAGGTTTAAATTCTTTTCCCACAATGGCTTGGGTTTTCGATAGGACAACATGGTAATTGCCTAGGTTTTTGGCAACAATATCCTTACTCTTTTCAGCATCTATCACTTCTTGAGCACCATTATATTTTTTACTTAAAGGTGCGTCATCATCCAAAGCGGTTAAGTCCATCTTCAAAAGTTGAGGGCTGGTTGACGATGCATTACTTAATATTGCCAGTGTTGTCTCTATTGATTTCATCTGCATGTTAGCTTGAACGATCCCAGATTTGGCATCTTGTTCTGAAAGATTATTTTTTACGATGAATTCTACTTGATAATACTCTGCGCCTGCCCTGCTTTGGAGGATAGCGCTTGCTATCTTTAAGCCAGAAATATTGCCATCAAGCAAAAGCTGTTGTGAAAGTTTGACTACCCAATCTAATAATAACGCTCTTGTGGGTACATCAACTGTCAAACAAGATCTTTCGCACATCAACACGAAAGCAGTTTGAAGGTTGATCACAGCTGCAAACTGTACCGGATCACTTATTTTGATGTTGCGTTCAGCTATTAACATGGCCAATGTGATGAGATCGGCAGCTTGCCTTATCTCAGCCTCATCCATGCTGTTGATGACCTCTACTTTATCATCATGAGATGCATCACTTGTTAACAAAACCAAGTCGGACACGAATTTTGATCCCTCATGCATAAAGCGCATTACAATGGGCGCCTGTGCATCTTTATACAGAGTTGCTTGCAATGTTTCACTGAGTGCTTCGGTAGGTGAATATGGCGCCTTATCATTCCGTTCAGAGTATTCTTGATACGTGATTCTGTGTGAATTGATTGAGTCTCTCAAGGCATTATTTGTGGTTTGTAAAATCTGTACAGGCTCAAAAAAACCTCTTAACTCATTGGCGGAAACAGGATGTTCGCCTAATCTCTTTTCGGCTACTTTCAATTCTATAAATGGGACAATTATTTCCGTAATCACCATTTCGCTGTTGCTCAAAGAAGTGCGTTCTGCCATTTCGGGTATGACGCCTGGAAGCAGTTCTCTTGGAATTGCGCGACACACCTCAGTAAGTGCTTTTGTCATGGCTGTTTTCGGATCGTTGCCACTTTCAATATTAAGATTGAATATATTTTGCAAACGTTGCAGTCTTTCAATGGCGTTAAACTCGGTATCGATATTTTTTGTTAGCAATTCTAAATCTTTTGTTAACTTTTGTTTTTCAGGATTTGGCAAGTCTTTGGTATTGAGAAGGCGCTTTTCGAGTGCAATTCGTTCACGGTGTAAGTCTTGTAATCTAAGATTTCCCGAGTCGATGATTTTTCCAATATAATCGTTAATTATGCGATTAGTGCTGTGAACATCATTCAGCTCGGGCCACACGGCGATGCACATGTCAATTATGTCGCAGATGACTTCTTTCTTTAACCCTAACAGTTGTTTATCTTGGCATCGGAAAAGGAAGCCTATCAATTCGGTGGAATCTACAGGCACCGGTGAGGTAACGGCTTGCATTTCCATCCCTAGGGCATCCTTGGATTTGCGAATCAAATCCAGCTTTGAATTTACTTTGCGTAATTGCTCATCAATCACTCTTCTTTCGTTGTAATGACGGTTTAGTGCTTCGTCATTTGGAAATTCCATCGTAAGCTTTTTGAGCTCAGTTAAATTTGTTGGGGTCTGTATCTTCGTTGGAGTCTGCACATCTGTGGGTTTCTGATCCTTTTTTGGGTTCTGCGGCACCACTATGTGGTGTGCCATTAGCAGCTCTTTCTTGCCTTCCAAATCCTTTTTTTGCGCGCTTAACTGTGTTTCATATTCAACCAAATTTGCCAGATTGAGCTGGATGTATACGCAAGATTCACCCATTTCTACAGTTGAGTAAGCATTAAGCCTTTGAAGCAGATCGAAATCCTCTTTACTCAATGCACGGTATGATAATTCCAAGCCGGAGAATGCCGTGGTATTTAATTCTGATTCAGGAAGCTTTGATAACCAATTTACTTGTTTATTAGAAATCAGCTGGAGTTTTGCGCTCAAAAATCTGGCTTCTCCGAAATTACCATCTTGGTACAGTTGAAGAATCATTTTTGCGTACCACATGAGCATTTTGGAGCGATCTTGTTCATTTAAAACCAAGAGGCTTCTGGCCATCAGTTCGGCAAGTTTATTCACTGCGCTGCTTCTTTCCGTCAGGCCTTGATTTGTTGAGCTTGCAGTGGCGTCAATCATGACTGCCATTTGTCGCCATTCTTTGGCAGCTGTCACCGCATCTTCGCTACTGAGACTAAGGACACACGCTTTGCGCTCATCTGGAGTAGTCTTGTAATTACACAGAACTCCTAATGCATTCGACAATATGGCCATAGCTAACCCTTATGCTCTCAAGCAAGCTGACGTACTATAAACAGTATTGAAGGTGAGAGCTTGTTTTAGCAAGCTAAATTTTGCATAATGACAGCTGGATGTTTATTCGGCATTGAGTGTATATGCCCTATTATTTAAGGTGGCCTGGGAATGAAATCTAAAACCCTTCATCAGATTTTGGTTTCAAACGCTGATTCCCCTTCTAAATGCGATCAAATTGATGCTTTGATGAAATATCAACCCAAACTTGCGAAAGAGCAATTATTTGAGGTTGATAAAGAAGGCTTGACCCCCCTCACCAAAGCCATGTGGACAGGTGAATATGCTATTGCCACGCAGTTGGTCCAAGATATCGAATATTTCAGCACAGATGAGGGAAGCAGGATATTACAAGGTTTAGAGTTCGTGGACGAATTTCAAAGAAATTGTGATTCATGGCAGGAGCTGGCTGCTGTGCTCCAAAGGAGAGGGGTGTACCTTGATGATCCAGACACCACCTTGGCCTTTAGCCTAAACAAAGTAAAGTTGACGGAAACCATGCATTCAGAGCACTCTTTTTCTTCAAAGACGACTGCCAGCATGGAGTCTGATGGTGAAGAGGCTACTGAGCCTAAAGATAAAGGCAAGAAAGGCCTGAAGGCAATTGGTGCCAAGTTCAAGGCCATATTTAACTAATCCTCGTAGGATGGGTCTGCGCGTCTTCGCGCTGACCCATCATCTCAACGGTATCAATTAAGATGATGGGTCAGCGCGAAGACGCGCGGACCCATCCTACGTATGATCCCCCCCTCTGCCCCCCACCCGGTTACTTTTTGGAAAAATGTGATATAATCCCGCCGCATTTGTTGTTTTACGTATGTTAAATGAGGAAAATTATGTCAATTTCTACCGAAGCTACGGCCCAGATCGTTGGCGAATACCAACTTTCTGCTGGCGACACCGGCTCTGTTGATGTGCAGGTGGCTTTGTTGACGGCCCGTATCAAAGCCTTAACTGAGCACCTCAAAGCAAACAAAAAAGATTTCCACTCCCGTCGCGGGTTGTTGGCCATGGTCAGCAAGCGCAGAGGGCTTCTCAACTATATCAAACGTACTGAATTCGATCGCTACCGCGGTTTGGTCGAGCGTTTGGGTCTACGTAACTAATTTCTCATAAAAGGAAAATCGCGTGTCGCTTTTATTACAACCTGTTAAAAAAACGTTTCGATATGGTGATCACAACGTCACCCTAGAGACGGGCCGCATCGCCCGCCAAGCCACCGCCTCCGTGTTGGTCGATATGGATGGCACCGTGGTCTTGGTAGCCCTGGTCGCTGAAAAGGAAGCAAAAGCGGGGCGCGATTTTTTCCCTTTAACCGTTCACTACCTTGAACGCTTTTACGCCGGTGGGCGTATCCCTGGTGGGTTCTTCAAACGTGAAGGTCGCCCAACAGAACAAGAAGTTCTGACTTCCCGATTGATCGATCGCCCTTTGCGCCCATTGTTTGAAGATGGCTTCATGAACGAAGTGCAAATCGTGGCCACCGTGCTTTCCATCAACCCTGAAGTCGATCCTGATATCGCAGCTTTGTTAGGTGCTTCGGCTGCTGTGGCCGTGGCTGGCTTGCCCTTTAAGGGCCCTGTGGGCGCCGCCCGCGTGGGTTACAAAAATGGCAGCTACTTGCTGAACCCAACCCGCTCACAATTGGAACAATCCGACTTGGATCTCGTTGTGGCAGGTACCGCTTCTTCCGTGTTGATGGTGGAATCAGAAGCCAAACAATTGACCGAAGAAACCATGTTGGGCGCAGTGATGTATGGCCATGAGCAAATGCAAATTGCCATCAAAGCCATCAACGAATTGAAAGAAATGGCTGCTGCCAAACCATTTGCATGGACCAAAGCCGCTGTGAATACAGACTTGGTGAACGCAGTCAGCACCCTGATCAACGATGAATTGGGTCAAGCTTACCGCTTGGTTGAAAAGCAAGCCCGTCAAGCTGCTGTGAAAGTGGCACGTGACAAAGTCATCGCTGCATTAGCAGGCGAAGAAGAAGGCAAATTTTCCCAAAGCGCCGTTGAGAACACCTTCCACGAATTGGAAAGCAAAATTGTGCGTCAGCGCATTTTGAAAGGCGAGCGCCGTATCGATGGCCGTGATTTGGTCACCGTGCGCCAAATCGACATTCAAACTGGCGTGTTGCCACGTACCCATGGTTCGGCTTTGTTCACCCGTGGTGAAACCCAAGCCTTGGTGGTGGTGACTTTAGGCGCCACCCGTGATGGCCAAATCATTGACAGCCCATTGGGCGAAAGACGTGAAAACTTCATGCTGCATTACAATTTCCCCCCTTACTGTGTGGGTGAATTGGGCATGGTTGGCAGCCCGAAGCGTCGTGAAATTGGACATGGCCGTTTGGCCAAGCGCAGCATTCAAGCTGTGGTGCCAGATGCCACGGCATTTCCTTATGTATTGCGTGTGGTGTCTGAAATCACTGAATCCAACGGTTCAAGCTCCATGGCCTCTGTTTGTGGCACAAGCTTGGCGATGATGGATGCTGGTGTGCCCACATCCGCGCCTGTGGCCGGTATTGCAATGGGTCTTATCAAAGAAGGCAATGATTTTGCCGTTTTGACAGACATCTTGGGCGATGAAGATCACCTGGGCGACATGGACTTTAAAGTAGCTGGTACCGCAAATGCTGTGACCGCTCTGCAAATGGACATCAAGATTGACGGGATCACCCCAGAAATCATGAAACAAGCTTTGGAACAAGCCAAAGCCGGCCGTTTGCACATTTTGGGCTTAATGAATGAAGCCATTGCGAAGCCTCGTGGTGAAATGTCTGACTACGCACCACGCATCATTTCCTTCAAAATCCACCCTGATAAAATTCGGGATGTGATTGGCAAGGGCGGGGTCACCATCCGTCAATTGACGGAAGAAACCAAAGCCAACATCGAGTTGGATGATGACGGCACCGTGCGCGTGATAGCAGTAGACCGTGCCGCAGGCGAATTGGCCCGCGCACGCATTGAAGCCCTCACGATGGACATTGAAGTGGGCAAAATCTACGTTGGCAAAGTGGTGCGCATTGTCGACTTCGGCGCCTTTGTGTCATTGATGCCTGGCAAAGATGGCCTGGTGCACATTTCCCAAATTTGCAATGAACGCGTGGAAAATGTGAATGACAAGTTGACCATGGGCCAAGAAGTGACGGTAAAAGTCTTGGAAATAGACCGCCAAGGCAAAATCCGCCTCAGCATGAAAGAAGTAGAGCCACAAATGGCTTAATCGGTTGCCACCTTTGGCCGATATAACCCCCGACCTTGCAAAAGTTCGGGGGTTTTTTTTTAATGCAAATACGCGCAATACTTGCGAAATTCTTTAATATCACACATCTTTACAACCAGACACCCGTTTCAAAAATCAAAGGACGATCATGAAAAAAATGCAGGCATCAATGGGGCGAACCCTTTTAGATGAGTCGGTGCATGAGGAGCTTGAGGAGGAAATTCTGCCTGAGAGCGAGGGTGAGCCTGAGGCAATCTTGGATGAGGAAGATGATGGCTTTGTATTGACCGGAAATGATGAAAAACATAAAGCCCCAGAAGAAGACTTCACAGACATTGCAGATGCAAAACTTGTGAAAGAAGTTGAGCAGTGCACCAAGCTCAATGAAGTGGTTTTGTTGCTAATGAAGCGTGAAGCCAATCCCACCGATCGCCGCATGATTTTGTCCATTGCCAAATGGAATGGCACAGAAACCCCCGTGATTTTTAAATTGCTGGAACATGAAAATTTTGCTGAGGCAAGCTCATACACTTTGCAAAGTAACGCAGAGGCAAGCTCCACGCTGCAAGGCTTAGAAAGTTTTTTTGACACTCCAGTACAAAGAAAGTTCACCCTTATCAAATGGTTGTTTGAAGACATGCCAGAAAAGGAGTTGAAGGCCTTTTTTGCAAATTGGGAATTCAGCCATGACTCCAGACGCAATTTTGGTGATTACTTATTACAAACAAGTGATATTTTAGACTGGCATAACTGCAAAATGTGGGACGCTCCGTTGAAATGGCTGAAAAGTGCCTCTGTAACAGTTTGGGAAAAAGCGCAACGCTTTGAAGATATCAGTGTGTTTTTTGCTTTTGATTCAAACCCGCCGAGCAGTGAAACCCTGGAAGCCCTTAGCAAGATGGCCGAAAATATTGATGCGCAATTAGACCGAGACCACAATGAAAAAAAGGAAAGCGAAATAAAAGCAAAAGAGCATTTTTCCAATTTAAGAGTGACGACTACAGTAAAACAAAACCCCGCATCACAATTAAATGAACAGCGTTATTATCAAGCCAAGGGCCAAATTGCCACATTCAAATTCTATGCAAGTGAGGCAAACAGTGCCTTTGGAAATTTGGCTTTAGAAGAGGTAACAGCTGATCCGGAACTTTCAATCGCTGCGACTGCTCGAAACTTTTATTATTTGCAGCGGGCTTTCCCTTCTTCATCTTTCAAGGAAATGCAAACTCTGTTTTGGTATGAGAAGTGGCCTGTGGGCCCTACGCGTTATAATATCAAAATGCCAATCATGCTCGCCTTATTCCCGAAGGGTGATAGCGTTTTTGAAAATTATGATCATCTTGCATATTTGCTAAAAGATGCTTCTAAAGAAGAAGTGATTGAATTTTTAAACAACAAAAATTGGTCATTGATGCGCACATTTTGGCCCACATATTTAAGTTGGTTCACAGGTTTGTACAATTGGGCCGGGCAAAATTTTGTGAACTATTTGGTGGGGGGCAAGCCAATCTGCGAAAGCGCAGACACCCCATGGGACAGTCTTGTTGCAAAGATAAATCTCGCGACCACCGAGTTTGAAAAAGCATTATGGCTAGAAAAGACCGCGCCCTTTTTTGCCATGAAGAACTTTCAACCAACACTTGCGCAGCTGAATTTTTTGACGGAAACCGCAATCAAATTATTTGCATCGATAAAGAAGCAATTAATAGAGGGTACGGTCAATCGTGCAGAAGGGGAAGCTGCGTTGCTCAGCATTTTCCGCTTCAGAATAGTGAAGGCCAAGAGTGTGGGTCATTTTGATGCTGAAGAGATTATCCGTGACTTGGTGAAATTGGTTTCCGAAATCAAAAGTGAAACCCTGCTGCATGATTTTGGAGATTTTTCTGAATTAAGCAGTTTACTTTGGAGATATCAATGCGGGCAGGGTGAACCAAATGAAATTGAAGTGCGTTATATGGTAAGCCATTTCAAAGTATGTGCTCAGCATGAGATTACGCTCAAGTACCTGATGCGTTTGACGCCTCAATTTCAAACACCTGAGATCTTGTCTTCTGTTGGGTTTGATTTTCTCCATTGGCTTTTTTGTGAAAAACCCACTTTAAGTTTGGTAGAAACTGTGGGGAACAAATTGCCTTATGTGGCAAAGCAAGAAGCACTTAGATTTTGGAAAGGCTCTCTTGAATTTATACAAAATTTAGAACCTGCGGTTTTGTTTGCGCTATTGAGAGTTTCTGCTATGGACGCAACTGGCAAATCAAGAAGTCTTTTTGAAAGTATGCTGTTGGAAAATGATGTAGACCCACATCTTTGGGAGATTGTGACGTCCGTCTTAGATGAAAAACAAATGGCCATTTTAATGGCTGAAAAATTGCTTGGAAAAAACAGTTATGCTGCTTTGCAAAAATACCCCAAAGGGGCTTTGGTGGCATTGAAAGAAATGGTGTCTGAAGAGTATACCAAAAGCGGAATTTTCCCTGAAACAAGGCGCAGTGCCATCAATGCAGTTATAAAACTGTTGACGGGCATTTACCAAGAAGAGCAGGGCAAAAAAGTCTTGGCCAGATCGGCCATGAAAGCAGAGCTTGAAGCTTTTGTGAAATTACTCGCGCTGCATTCTCCGCAAGCCAAACAATCTGCTCACCCCATTGATTTGAAGTATTTGGCTTGGGCACTGAGTGGTTTGTCTTTCACGCAAACAATGCCCGTTGCACAAGCTTATACTCCCAAGCTCAACGCTGGGCCTTCTGCCAATCAAAACGGTGGTACTTCGGCAAGCCCAGCTCGTAGGGAGGATACGCTTCACCCTGAATCAAGGGCTGGAGATACTCTCGGCAACTGGATGTGATGTGGAAGCCATCCGCACTGATATAATCACGGGGCATAAAGCGTTCTTGATTGGCCACGTCTTCAAGCGGAACGTGTGAAATGCCCCACTGATAAGGTTGTTGGGATTTGCGGGTGATGGTCAGCATGATGCCGCTTTTGCCGTCTAAGGCGAAAGTGATGGCTTGTTGACCCAAGGCAAAGGCTTGGTCGACATCGACCTGTGAAGCGATGTGCCTTGCCGAACGCTGCAAATAATCTGAGACCGCATTGTGCACTTTGAACTTCAATTTGTTTTGAATGAGCTCTGCCAAACGGGGGGCCACGCCACCCAATTGCGCATGCCCAAAGGCATCACGCCCACCCACTTCAGACAAAAATTCCCCATTTTGGTTTTTGACGCCTTCAGACACGACGATGGCACAGAAGCCCAAAGCTTTCACTGTGTCATTTACTTTGGCCAAAAAGGCGGTTTCGTCGAATGCGATTTCGGGGAATAAAATCACGTGAGGGGCATCGCCTTGTTGCTCGGTGGCCAAGCCACTGGCTGCGGCAATCCACCCTGCATGGCGGCCCATGACTTCTAAGATGAAGACTTTGGTGGAGGTGGCCGCCATAGAGGCCACATCAAAGGCCGCTTCACGTATCGAGACTGCCACATATTTGGCCACTGAGCCAAAGCCTGGGCAGTTGTCAGTGAAGGGCAGGTCGTTGTCTATGGTTTTGGGAATGCCGATGCATTGAACGGGAAAGCCCAATTGGCGGCTGGCTTCGCTGATTTTATGGGCGGTGTCTTGTGAGTCGCCGCCGCCATTGTAAAAAAAGAAGCCTATGTTGTGCTTTTTGAAAGTGGCTATCAGCTTTTCATAGCTTGCGGGATCTTGCGCAAAGCTTTTCAACTGGTGCCGACATGAACCAAATGCCCCACCTGGGGTGTATTTGAGAGCGGCCACTTCGGCGTCAGTCATGCGCGAGGTGTCAATCAAGTCATCATTCAAGCCACCCAAAATCCCATTTCGCCCCGCATACACTGTGCCGAACTTGTCTTTGTGTTGGCGTGCGGCAGAAAGCAAGCCTGAGGCAGTAGCGTTGATCACCGCGGTCACACCCCCGCTTTGGGCATAAAATGCGTTCTGTGGTTTTGGGTGCAAGATGGGGGCTCCTTGAAGGTCTAAAAGTGGGGGAAATTCTAACTTAAAGGGCGCGCATTTCCTACGCAAACAGATTAAACTAGGGGCTGGGTAAGGTCTGGGTAAATGGTTAAAATTTAAGTTATGCAGCTCCCCATTCTTTTTTGGCGTTTGGTCACCCTGAAAAGCAGCGCTGATGAAATGCCGTATTCTCGCGTGCTTTGTTTGTTACTTGTGCTTCTGAATATGGCGGTCACGGCTGTGGCCATGATAAGCCCTGATATTCACCGTGATCTGGCCATCAAAACGGCTGTGATTTCTGTTTTGGCCAGCGGCCTTTGTTTATATTCCATTTCAAAATATGAAAAACTGAGTGCGCGCTTTGTGCAATTGTGGTCTGCTATTTTGTTGGTGGACACGATTTGTGCCTTGCTGGCTTTGGGCGTGTTTACCGCACTGGGTATGAATCTTTTTACTTCTTTTATCAGCATCATGTTAAGCACATGGAGTTGGTGGGTGAGTGTGCAGTTTATCATGCAAGCCTTTAACAAAAAGTTGTGGGTTGCGATTGGTTTTACCTTTTTGATGCAAGCGGCTTCAGTCATCGCACTGTTTCTGTTTGTGCCTGAATTGATAGAATTGCTTAATAAAGCAGATAACAATACTTAAGGGAGCGTGTATGCGGGTTCATATTTTGGGAGTGTGTGGCACATTTATGGGCGGCGTGGCACTGCTTGCCAAACAAAAAGGATTTGAAGTCACGGGCACGGATGACAACGTTTACCCACCCATGAGCACCTTGCTTGAAAGCCAAGGGATCACCATTTCAAAACCCGAAGACTTTGGCGCTTTGCCGAAGGATGCCACATACATTGTGGGCAACAGCATTGCACGTGGCAAAATGTTGATTGAAGACATTTTGAACCAGAACCTGCCATACACTTCAGGGCCTGAGTGGCTAAAACACAATGTGTTAAAAGACAAATGGGTCATTGCTGTGGCAGGCACCCATGGCAAAACCACAACCTCCAGCATGATTGCTTGGATTTTAGAACATGCAGGGCTTAACCCTGGGTTTTTGATTGGCGGTGTGCCTGAAAATTTTGGTGTGTCAGCCAGGCTAACCGATTCACATTTTTTTGTGTTAGAAGCCGATGAGTATGACACCGCGTTTTTCGATAAACGCGCCAAGGTGGTGCATTCTAATGCGCGCACTTTGGTCATCAACAATATCGAATACGATCATGCTGATATTTATGAAAACCTGGAGCAAATTGTTAAGCAATTTCACCATGCTGTGCGTGTGGTGCCGCAGAAAGGGCGGGTAATATACCCTGAGCATGATCAGAATGTTGCCAAAGTGCTGCGCATGGGTTGTTGGAGTGAAGAAGAACTCACCAGCACACAAAATGGTTGGCATGCGGTTTTAAAAAATGATGCAGCCAGCGAATTTGATGTGTATTTTAAAAATGTGTTGCAAGGCACAGTGACGTGGGACTTGATTGGCACGCACAATGTACACAATGCAATGTCCGCAATTGCGGCTGCACGCCATGCTGGCGTGATTCCGACTGTGGCCATCAAGGCTTTGGGATCGTTTAAAAATGTGAAACGGCGCATGGAAGTGAAGGGTGTGGTGAATGACATCACCGTGCTAGACGATTTTGCGCACCACCCCACCGCCATCAAACTCACATTGGATGGCTTGCGGGCCCGTGAAAAAAACAGGCGGATTTTTGTGGCGATGGATTTTCGTTCAAACTCCATGAAGCGTGGGGTATTCAAAGCGCAGATAGCTGAAGCCCTGGCTGCTGCAGACAGGGTGTTTTTATACCAATCGCCGGATTTAATGTGGTCTTGTGGTGATTTGTGTCAACAAATGCCAAACCGATCTGAGATGTCAGACACAGTGGAAGGTTTGGTGAAGCAGATTGCCTCACAAGCCAAAGCCAATGATATGATTTTGGTGATGAGCAATGGTGGTTTTGGTGGCATTCATGAGAAGCTGCTGAAAGCGTTGGGCTGAACAGTTAGATAGGAGCGCAAGGGAATGCGGATCATAGGTTTTATTGTTTTATTCTTCGTGTCTTTTGTGTGTGCGGCCAGCAGCGGCGGGCCATTGGGGATTGACTCAGTGGTTGAAAAGGACGAGACCGGGATTTTTTCCCGTTCAACGCAAGTGAGTTTGGCGGTGGGGGCTGCGGTGGTTACCGTGGCTGGGGCTGTCACACAAGGCCGTAACACACGTTTGGGACGCACATTCTGGCGTTCAACGGATGCGATGATATTGTCTGCATTGACGGTTGAAGTCATGAAATATGCTTTTTCACGTGAACGCCCGCGTGATGGCGGCGATCCTGATGCTTGGTTTCAAGGTCACGGTAACAAGAGTTTTCCGAGCAGTGAAGTGGCACACATCACTTCGATTGTGACCCCTTTCATGTTGGAATATGGCGGTGAAAATCCCTGGGTATACAGTTTGGCGGTGTTACCTGTTTATGATGCGATTGCGCGGGTAAAATCCCAAGCACATTGGCAGACGGACGTGCTGGGTGGCATGATCGTGGGTGGGGCCATTGGTTACTTCTTCTGGGTGCGGCCTATGTCATCGTCTTCGTTGTTGTTTAATGTGAAGCCGGTGGAAGAGGGTGCGTTGTTGGAATTTAGTAAGACGTTTTAGGGTTAATTATTGAGCTCCCCCCTCATCAGCCAGGAGTAAGGCCGCAAAGCCGGCCTAACTCCTGGCATCTTCTCCCTCAAGGGAGAAGAGAAAGAACAACGCTATTTTCGCAAGAGGATCACATCACAAACAATAACGCGATCGACGCAGCGAGTGAGGCTGCCATGATGCGGTTGAACCATCGTATTTGATTTTCATTTTTCAAAATGTGTTTGAGCAATGCGCCGCCCACGAGCCACACGCCTACTGTGAATACACCGATACTCAAGAAAAAGCCGCTTACTGCAAAAGCATTCAAAATATAATTTTCGGAGAGGGTGAAAAGGGAAATCCCGCCCACTGCGATTACCCAGGCTTTGCCATTGACCCATTGGAATAACACGGCTTGTAAAAAAGTCATGGGCTTGGTTTTTTGGTTCTCATCGATGTTGGTGCTGGCATTTAAAATTTGCCATGACAGGTACAGCATGTAGGCAGCGCCTGCGAATTTAAAAAAATCTTTGATCCAGGGGTATTCGGTGAGCACTGCGCCAAAACCCAAGGCCACAATCAATATCATCAAAGGAAAACCCACACAAATCCCAATAAAATGGGGCAGGCTTTTTTTGATGCCAAAATGTAAACCGGAATTCAAAATGAGAATGTTGTTGGGCCCAGGTGTGAAGCTGGTAGCAATGCAAAAAAGGATTAAAGGCAGCAGCTCATTCATCAGCACACACCCGTTGAGGATAAGGCCCCGATCATCTGCCAATTTGCCTTTTCGATCAAGCAAGCTGGCTTGTTTTTTGTGAAATGTTGCAGCCCGTTGGCGTAAGGCCTGGCTTTCATTTAAAATCACTTTTTTTCCTAGCGCAGTATGATCATGGCCTCAATCAAAATCATCAATTTTTACAAGTTCGTTCACTTGGAAGCGGTGCAAGACCTACAGGCGCAATTGCACGAATTTTGTGCGTCGCAGCAATTGAAGGGCACGATTTTATTGTCACACGAAGGCGTGAATGCCATGCTGGCAGGAGATGCCGTCAATATCGACGCTTTTGCCGACTATATTCTGAATTTAGGAGCATTTAATGACATTGTTCCAAAGATTTCATACACCGAAAGCATGCCTTTTCACCGCTTGAAAGTGGTATTGAAGCCTGAAATTGTGAGTTTTGGGGTAGAGGGTTTGGATCCGGCCAATAAAGTGGGTACCTATGTCGCCCCGAAAGACTGGAATGCCCTGCTTTCAGATCCCGATGTGGTGCTGATCGATACCCGTAATGATTATGAGGTTAAGATCGGAACATTTAACAACGCAATCAATCCAAATACCGGCACGTTTAGAGAATTTCCCGAGAAATCACGGGCTTTGTTGAGCCCGGAAAAACACAAAAAGGTGGCCATGTTTTGCACGGGCGGGATCCGTTGCGAAAAAGCCTCAGCCTTTTTGTTAGAAGAAGGTTTTGAAGAGGTGTACCACCTAGAAGGTGGTATTTTGAAGTATTTAGAGGAAGTGCCAGAGTCTGAAAGCCTGTGGCAGGGTGAGTGTTTTGTGTTTGACCACAGGATCACCGTCGATCACCAGCTGCAACCCGGCAGTTACCACCTGTGTTACGGCTGCAAACAACCTCTGACCGATGATGACTTGGCCTCCCCGCTATACGAAGCCGAAGTCCAATGCCCACATTGTGCCCATGCCATGACGGAAGACAAACGCAAACGCTGCTTGGAACGCAAAAAACAAATCGCTTTGGCAGCCAAGAGACAGGAAGTGCATTTGGGGGCGAGTTATGAATAAGCCATTATTGAGGTTCCCCCTCATCAGCCAGGAGTAAGGCCGCAAAGCCGGCCTAACTCCTGGATCTTCTCCCTTAAGGGAGAAGAGAAAGGCGAACATCGCCTAATCTTGTGATCTGCCAAGGGTTAATCTTTTAAGGTGAGCTGAATGGGCCCTAGGCGGGTCCATACCCAGATCCCGATAGACATCAAAACCCATAAACCGGCGGATAGGAAGATGGGGAGGACGATGCCTAGAACTGTGCCTACCAACAAGCCCTCTAACCCAAAGACATTTTGTTCATTGAATTTTACCGTTGAATGCCCCAGATAGGCGGCGATGCCGCAGCCGAGACCAAATACCAACATTGGAAACAGTAATCCTAAATACAGTATTTTGTACAGTGATCCACCTGATAAACCGTGGGTTTTTAACGTTGTCATTTGGATTTCCTCCTCTGCGCGATTTAACCATTTGATTATATAGCCCAAGTGTATACCCAAGATCCTTCAAAATGCGTGTTTTATGCTATGTCTTTTTTGCCCCAAGCTGTTTAAAAAAACTCGCAATAGCTGCGGCTATTACTCCTTTTTTTAAACAGCTTGGAACAAAAAATCCAGGCGCCTAAAACACGCATTTTGAAGGATCTTGGGTATATAATTAAGCCGATATTCTATTTTGATTCAAATCGGGGAACATAACATGTTGAAGAAATGTCTTATATTGGGCCTTGCGTTGCAAGCTTTTGTGGTGCCAGCTGTGTACGCAGAAGATGCTAAGCCCAAATTTGAATGCACACTGAGTGACACGGTGAAAGATGATTCCATTGGGGAAGCCAAGGACTCCTTTGGTAAAGAAACCGCCAAAATTTATTTGTATTGTGATTCAAGTGATGTAAAAAAAGGACAAGCTATTAAAGGGGATTGGGTGGCAGTGGATACGAACAATGCCGCGCCTGCCAATTATAAAATTGATGAAGCCACTGTGACAGTTTCGGATGATTTGACTGCTGGGCAAACTTACGATGCGAAATTTTCACTTTCGAAGCCGACGGCTGGGTGGCCATTGGGGCATTATCAAACCAATGTTTATATTGATGGGCAGCTTGATCAGTCTGTGAAGTTTGATATTAAGTGACAGGGGGGGGATGTTGAGTTCCCCCTCATCAACCAGGAGTAAGGCCGCAAGGCCGGCCTAACTCCTGGTATCTTCTCCCTCAAGGGAGAAGAAAAAGAAAAGAGATGGTCCTTTCTCAAGGGAGGAGAAAAAGAGATGTCCCTCCCTCAAGGATGAAGAAAAAGAGATGGCCTTCTCTCATGGGAGAAACAAAAGGCATTAAGATTGGTTGTGGGTGCTCCAGTTGTTTTTCCACACTTTATACGCATAAAAAGAAAGTGCCAAAGCTTGAATGGCACCTGATGCGCAGGCCATGGGGCGCATGGTGAGGGTTTGTTGATCGATTGTGAAGCCACCAAAAGGGCAGATGAAGGCCACATAATCGCTTAGCTTCATTGACATAAGCAAAACTGGGATCAACACATAGAGCATAAACAAGTAAAATAATGTTGTGCCTATGGGGCGTCTGAAGCGACGGTTCAGTTTGAAGCAATGTAAAATCGCAATGTCTCGAATGGCATAAAACAAAACGGTGCAATAAATAAGGCCGTTTGCAGGTTCGCTCACTTGATTCACAATCACAGCGATTCCCGTGAGGATCAAACTGAATACCCAAGCGGGAAAATGATCCGCTGCAGTGAGGTATTTTTTGTTGTTGTATTGAATCAGAAAACGTTTGTAGCTTTCACCGTTCCACGAACCAAATAAAACCGATCCCACCAACAACATCAATGAAGACATGAAAAGCACAGTGGGAACAGACGGGCCAAAGCCTTCAAAACCCGCCACATAAAATAAATGAAAAATTGAAAAGCCCAGCCACAGCCAAGGGCCGGTGTGCATTTTAAGCTCTGAACGCATGTACCAGATGAGGCCCAACCACATCCAAATAAAGTACAAGAAGCCAAATTGTAATCTGAATTGGCTTTTGTCAAAAAATATACCGTACCATTCAATAACCGGTGGAAAGCCCATTTTCATTTGTATGCTGTTGAAAAAGGGAATTGAAACCAACAGGCCCAAGATAAAATACACAATGTTGTTGCCACGGGGCGAAACATAAGGGCGGTGGCAAAGTACATGCAAACTGGCCAACAAGGCTGCGCTTTGGCTCAACAAGGCCCCCAGCACAAACAATGCGATATTCATGACAACTTGCGCCATGGGCAAATACTGTAATGCAGCCCATGCGTACAAACTTAACAGGAAAAGACCTGTAAACCAGTTAAACAATGTGGTGCCAATCAGTTTGCCAAAGGCCAAACCCCAAGGTGAAATCGCAGACAAACGCTGCCAATCCCAAGTACGGGCTTTGGTTTCATCCGACATACAGTGGGCGCTGCGGTATGTGCCCCACACCAATACCAACAAGATAAACAAATGCGAGGCGGTTTTGCTCAAGCTTTCAGGGCCGCTGCCAAATGCCTGGTGCGTCCACACCACCAAAAACAACACAGCGAAGAAGCCTAAAACCCTGTGCAAGGAAAATTCCAACCACACGTTTTTTTGAATTTCAGCAGTCATTAAAGTCATGATGGGTTTGCTACCTGGGCCATGTAAATGTCTTGAAGACGTTGATTGGGAGAGGCTGCATGCTGGGTCAAGCGGCCTTCTCTTAAGATGAGCATTTCAGTGCAGTAATCCTCAAGCTCAGCCAGGATATGAGATGAAACCAAAAGTGTCATGCCATCGGCTTGCAGTTTTTTAAACACAGAAGCCAAGGTGATCCGCGCTTCAGGATCAAGCCCTGATGCCGGCTCATCTAAAATCAGCAATTCAGGTTTGTGGATGATGGCCATGGCAATGCCCAAACGTTGGCGCCAACCGCGAGACAGCTCGCCTGCCTTTTGGTTTTGTGTGGCTTCAGTGAATTCTAAAATGGCTAAGGCTTGGTTTACACATTCATGCAATTGGGCGCCTTCGATGAGGTGAGACTTTCCTGCCAAGATAAGGCTTTGCCTCACAGTCAGATCAGGTTCTACACCAAAAAAATCACTCAAATAACCAATGCGTTTGTGAACCTCTCGGCCTTGTTCCACTGTGTCAAAACCTGCGACTGACACCGTGCCTGAATAGGGTGTTTCCAACGCGGCTATCACCCGCATGAGCGTGGTTTTGCCTGCGCCATTGGGCCCCACCAATGCGGTGATGCTGCCTCGGGTCACTTCAAAAGAAACACCGTATAAAACACGCTTGCCAAAATATTCAAAATCCAACGACTGTACTTTAATCATGTTACTGCCCTAACAATTCTTCCACTTCACGTAATGGCGAGGTAGATGCGCGATGGGCTTGGATCAAAGTGATCTGCCGCTCAGGGATCTCGCTAAAGGTTTCAGTTTGCACTGTGTACCCCATCTTTTTGAACATGGAGATCATGTTCAATTGCTCTGGATCGATCAATTTGCCTTGGTAAACAGTGACCAAAGGCAATGGGTGCAAGCGTTTCAATTCGCTCAAGCGACCCAACAGCAAAGGCTTGCCTTCAATGGTGTAACCCGAATACCAGAATGCAATGGCGTATGCCGTTTTGCCATCACGTTTGATTAAGTTGATGGCAGGCATGCGATCGTTGTGTATCAAAGGAAATGCCGGCACATGTTCAGGCGCGGGGTGGCCTGAAAACCATTGGGCTGAATACGAAAGTTTGAATGTGGGCCTGAGCATCCACCCGTTTACGTTCAGGGATGCTTTCAAGTGTTGGGGATCGTCCACCACTTGTAAATTGAATTCGCCATGTTCGCGACCAAAGGCGTCTTTACGGAATTTGATGGATGAAAGCCTGTCTTGCTCCCAATCGTTTAGGGAGGCTTGCTTTTCTGGGTACACCAATTGGTAACCGGCATAATCTCGCAACAGCTTATGGCTTGCGATTTGTTCACCGTATCCAAACAACAAGCCTACAGCGAACAAGACAAGACACACTTGAACAGGAAAGCGTTCTTTCACTTCACGACGGTAGTGGATGTTGATAAGAAACAGCAGTGTGAGACTTAAGAAAAAGCCGCCGATCACATCCAATGCCCAATGCGCACCCAAGTAAACACGAGACATCATCACAAACACTGTGATGCAAAGCCATGCCAAAATGGGAAATATACGGAAACGTGGGATAAGATCTCGGGCAATCACCAAGGCAAAAAAGCCAAAGATCCCCGTGACCAAAATGGTGTGGCCACTTGGAAATGAAAAGCCTTCTACCGCGGTCGAGATCCCGAGAGGGCGTGCGTAATGGAAACTTACTTTGAATAATTTTGCCGCAACATACAACGAACCTACCAACAGCACCCCGTGGGCCACCACTGCAAAACGGCGTTTGAAAAAGAGGTATAGGCCAACCAATATCAATGGGTATTTAAGCAGTTCGATTTCACCCAACTTGGTGACGTAAGTGAAAAACCAATCGGCTTTCAAAACGTGTGCAGAACGTGCAAAGTGATACCAAACATCATTCAAATAAAAGATCCCGGTATGGTACGACAGTGAAACAGCTGTGAAACCAAAACCAAGTAATGCCAACAGCATGCAATTGGCTTGCAGCACTTGGCCTGGGCGACGTGTGAAGCGTTTGTCTGTCAAAGCCCTTTGCAGTGAAGCAAAGCCTGCTCTGGCACCAAAGAACTCCCATTCTTTGCGCAAAATGTGTCGCAAAGAGTGTATTGCGCTGGATGCGGTTTTTTTGTAACCAAAATGACAGATCCAAATGAGCAATATAAAAAGCAGAACATAAGCACAAATTCGCGCCGCGATTTCCAAAGAAAAATCATTCAATGAGGCGCCAATAAAGTAGCCGGGTGAAGAATAGAACGGGGCCCACAACAGGGCAGACAAAATATTGGCCAGCAAGAAATTGCGAGGCGCCATGCCCATCATGCCTGCAATCACTGGAATAATAGGACGAACTGGCCCGACAAAGCGGCCCAACACCACGCTTTTGCCCCCGTGCTTTTTGAAGAAGGCATAACCGCGTATGAGTACACGTGGGTATTTTTTAAAGAACCACCATTGTTTGATTTTGGCTTTGTAGCGCATGCCAATCCAAAAGCTGGCATAGTCGCCGGCGACGGCACCCACCACGGCATAGGACAGGGTGGGCCACATGGACAACACGCCCGCCCCCACCAAAGCCCCAATGCCACTCATGAAAAACACACCGGGTATGAAAAAGCCAGGGCCTACCAAAGATTCAAGAAATGAAATCGTAAAAACAACCAAACCTGACATATTTGGGTTTTCTTGAACCCACAGCAAAACAGGTTGAAAGATATTACTTTCCATTCACAAGACCCCTTGATTATTTAACCACTTCGCCTTTGGCTTGTTTGTCTGCATGATAAGACGACCGGACCAAAGGCCCACTCGCCACATTCATAAACCCCATGGCTTCCCCCATTTCTTTCAGTTTTGCAAAGGTATCGGGGGTGACATACCGTGCCACAGGCATGTGAAACTTGCTGGGTTGTAGGTATTGGCCCAAAGTGAGCATTTCGCAATCATGCGCTCTTAGGTCTTCCATTACCTTTATAATTTCCTCATCTGTTTCGCCAAGACCCAACATGAGCCCGGATTTGCTCGGGACATCAGGAAAGCGGGCTTTGAATTCACGAATCAAACGCAGGCTCCACGCATAGTCTGAGCCGGGCCTGGCTTGTTTATAAAGTCTAGGCACAGTTTCAAGATTGTGATTGAAAACATCAGGTGGGGCGAAAGCAATATTTTCAAGCGCCAGTTCCATGCGGCCGCGAAAATCAGGGACCAGTGTTTCTATTTGTATGCCTTCATTTTTCTCACGTACGGCTTTCACACAGTCGCTAAAGTGCATGGCGCCGCCGTCTTTTAAGTCGTCTCGATCGACGGAGGTGATCACCACATAACGCAATCCCATTTGGTGAATGACTTTGGCCAAATGGGCAGGTTCGTTGGGATCCAGCGGATCGGGTCTGCCGTGGGCCACATCGCAGAAGCTGCAACGGCGGGTGCATTTGTCACCCATGATCATGAAAGTGGCGGTGCCGTGGCTGAAGCATTCGCTCAAATTGGGGCAGTTTGCCTCTTCGCAGACGGTGTGCAGGTTGTGTTCGCGCAACACTTTTTTTAAGGCGCCCACTTTGCCGTCGCTGTTAACCTTGATGCGGATCCAATCTGGTTTTTTCAGAAAGGTTTCTGTGGGGGCGATTTTAATGGGAATGCGGGCCAGCTTTTCTTCTGCACGTTGCTTTCCATTTTCTTGCATTGTTTTACTCACTCATTTAGAGCCAAAAGACTGCAACAGGCTGTTTAACAACCCAGATCTTGCGCTTTCCAATGAAACAGGGTGAGCGGTTTCATTTTTGATTTGGGTGATCTGTAGGCCTTGATACCCACATGGGTTAATCATAGAGAATGGGCTCAAGTCCATGTCGACATTGATGGCAATGCCGTGGAAACCGCAGCCTTTGCGCACCCTAAGCCCTACAGAGGCAATTTTGGCGCCTGACTTGGTAACGTATACCCCAGGTGCATCCTTCTTGCTGAAGGCAGGAATGTGCCACAGATCAGAAAGGGCGGCAATTGTTGCCTGCTCCAAACCCGTGACCCATTCGCGTACGCCAAGCTTTCTGCGCTTCAAATCTATCAGGGTATAAAACACCCATTGGCCTGGGCCATGGTATGTCACTTGGCCGCCACGATCGCTTTGTACAAGCGGGATCTCGCTTAAGGCCAATATATGTTCTTTTTTGCCTGCCAGCCCCAATGTGAACACAGGTTGGTGTTGTAACACCCAGATTTCATCGGGGGTGTCAGCGTCTCGGGCTGAGGTAAAGTCTTGCATGGCTTGCATGATGGGTTCATAGGCCATGGCTTCAGGAAAATGTTTGATGATAAAGCCGTTGGACGAAAATGGGTCCATCACAATGCAACCAATACCAATTCACTTGCAGTGAGCATTCTGTAGGCGTTGTCTATGGCTTCTTGAGAATCGGCCTGTACCACGATGGTCAGCGATATATATTGGCCGTTGCTGCTTTCTTTTGATGTGACAGCAGCCTCTGACATTTTAGGGAAATGTTGGCGCACCGCACCCACTGCGAAGGCTTCAAAATCGATGTGGTTTTTACCGATGATTTTGAAACGGTATTCACAGGGGAATGTCATGAGTGTGGGGCGGTCGGATGTCATGAATTTGGCCTCAGATTGTGTGGCTTGCCTCTGGGGTTCAAGGCCCCCACGCTTTGACGTGGGGGCAAGATATACCCAAGATACTTCAAAATGCATGTTTTATGCTTTGTCTTTTTTGCCCCAAGCTGTTTAAAAAAACTCGCAATAGCTGCGGCTATTACTCCTTTTTTTAAACAGCTTGGAACAAAAAATCCAGGCGCCTAAAACATGCATTTTGAAGTATCTTGGGTATAACAGAGGTTAAGATGCCTTATTAAAAAATCCCTGTACCTTCAATTTTACGCCATCAGCCATTTTACGCCACAAATTCCCTGCTGGGATGGCCTTGTCTGCAACCAATGGGGCTTCCATAATCACTTGGCCATTGAGCGTGGCCCGCATGACACCCAATTGTTGCCCCGCTTGAATCGGGGCCTTCAAGGGATGTTGTACGCTGATGGTGGCTTCAACTTGTTTGTATTGGCCTTGTGGCAAGGTCAAGCTGACATCGTAGGGGACAACCAAGTCCACCGCAGGTTCCGTGCCCATATAAACACGGGGTTTGGAAAGGGCGGTGTTGGCGCCGAACAGTTTTTTGGTTTCAAAGAAGCGGTAACCGTATGACAACAGCTGTTGGCTTTCAGCCGCACGCAATTCTTCACCGTTCACACCCATCACTGTGGTGATAAGGCGCATGTCGCCACGTTTGGCGGAAGAAACCAAGCAATATCCAGCATTGTCAGTGTGGCCTGTTTTGATGCCATCTACTGTGGGATCGCGCCACAACAAACGGTTGCGGTTAGGCTGTTTGATGCCGTTGTAGGTGTGCCACTTTTCAGCATGCCATTTGTATTCTTCTGGGAAGTCATGAATCAGGGCACGGCCCAAAAGTGCCAAATCATAAGCGGTGCTGTAATGATCGGGGTGGGGCAAGCCGGTTGCGTTGATGAAATGGGAATTGTGCATGCCCAAACGGTGTGCAGTGTGGTTCATGAGTTCAGCAAAACCACCTTCGGTGCCGGCCACGTATTCGGCCATGGCCACTGAGGCATCGTTGCCTGATTGAATCACAGCCCCTTTCAATAATTCTTCAAGCGGCACTTGTTTGCCCACTTCAAGAAATGTACGAGAGCCACCTGTGCGCCATGCGTTTTCGCTGATGGTGACCATGTCGCTCAATTTGATTTTGCCCACTTTCAGGCTTTCAAGGACCACGTATTCGGTCATGATTTTGGTGAGGCTGGCAGGCTCACGACGGGTGTCTTTCTCTTTTTCTGCCAGAACGCGGCCGGTGGCATCGTCAAGCAACACATAGCTTGCGGCAGAAAGGGTAGGTGAACTGGGGATGATCCCTGAAGGTTGGCGAGCTGGGCTTGCCGCAACAGGGGTGGGGACGAGCTGTGGAGGTGGGGGAGTTTCAACGGCCATGTTGTCAGCCGTAAAAAGAAGACCCAAGGCCAAGCCGAGTATTTTGACTGGTTTCATCGTGACACACTCCCTTTGTTAACAAAATTGTGGCGATTTTAGCAGAATATCGCCAAAAAACGAGTCATTTATGCGCCAAATCCAGAATACCCAATCAGTGGGAGGATATGCGCGGTATTTTAAGCAGAATCTTGCTTGAAAGAGGCTTAGACTGAAATAGACGCATTGAAAAATGAGGAAGGGTGTATGCCCCTGATCCTGTCTTCGGCCAGTCCACTTATGAAAAAAGTGGGGTTTGCGACCCCGCTGGTGGAATCGCTTGAGGGTTGGATTCAACATCAACAAAATGCCTTTGGTAATCAGAATTATGTAGAAAAAACCGGTGTGATTTCGATTCGCACCGCGCCTTCACAGCCCCCAATTTTGACGCGTAACGTTGCCCCCAAAACATTTTCAGAAAAAACCAAAACCGCCCCATCAGGTCTTTTGTATGGCATGTTGCCAGTGACACCTGAGGCTGCGCTTGTCACCAAAGGTGAAACCAAAGCCATTGGGCTTGAAGTTGACCATATTGAATTTGGATTCATGAAAGACGCAGGGCGTATTGTGCCGGTGCCAGGTCATCCAGGAGAGTTTTTTGATTCAGCCGATCTTGCCCAAGCAAAAGTGAGTCCTGATCTGAAAGGGGCGGATGTGGAATCCCTGCGGGGAAAATTGCCTTTGTATGAGTTTCAAGAAAAGCCAAACAGGGCTTCACAAGACGAGTGCGTTTTAAAAAGGGAAGAGTTGATTGTAGAGCGGCCCTATTTAGAAGCAGAGATCAGAAAACACAGCGCATCAGATGAAGGCCAACAATATCAGGTGATGCGAAAGAAACCCGGAGAACAAGAACAAAAACAAGTGCAAGTGGTGGGAGACGCGTTTGGGCGCCGCATGATAAGCGATGCCGATCTTTTTATTGTACAAGTGCCAAAATTTGAATTTTTCAATCACTTTAATAAGGATCGACTGACTGAAGCTGAATACAAAAAATCGGTGCAGTCGATGGATACCAATTTCATTTCCCAAGGTGTATTGGATGCAGGCCAAAAAGGATTGAGCGAGGCATTTTACGATGACATGCGGCGCTTACAGACTTTCTTCAATAAAAATGGCAGCCCAGTGTTTGTACCAGAACCCCCGAATGGGGTGCCCAAATCAGGAAAGGCCTCTCCTTACGATATTTTGGTGATACACAATATCAACATTTTGAATGCATTTAATTTGTTAAAACAAGAAGTGCAAATAAAAGACAAAGCTGAAAAAGGGGAGTTTGGGAAACCCATTCCATTTACTGGTGACTTGGCAAAAATACGAGATGTGGTCATAAAATGTAATGGCTTGAGTGATTTGGTCGAATTGCATAAAGAGTATGATGAACTGGGTTCAATGGCTAATCCCAGTCCGGAGCAATTTGAAAAATTTAAGGTGTTACACAGTTTTTGGGAGCAAATGAACAGCGCACAAATGCGCGCCATTCGCCCATTGCAACACGGTCAAGAAGCAAAAAACCCGCTTGATGTTGAAAAAGTGAAAACGTTTTCAACCCCGCTTTACCATATTTCGCCGGAAGGTCAAACTTATACCGAAAGTGTGCCTGAAGCACGCACCGAAGTGTTCAACCGAAAGTGTTTAGAAGAAAATCTCATTGAACTCAATCCCACCTGGTTTAACCCAGCGGATGAATATAAAAATGCAGGGCGTGATGATGAGTCTGCCAAGCTGGCCAAAGATATATCAGAGAGCATGGCAACAAAGGTGCGACCCATAGCATTGGATGTGGTGGTGGCACAAACTTTTGGGGGATCACATAAAGAAGGCTTTGCGTCGGTTGAAGATTTGAGGAGGTCATCAGACAGCGCTCAGCGTCGAAACAGCCAGACCCCTGAGCTGCGCGATACGCAACAAAAAAGTGCGAGACAGCATTCAAGAAGCAATTCATTAACGGCAAGCCAATTGGCAGAAATGAGAGCGTTTGGGGAGACGAAGACTTTTTCGAAAAGCGGAAGCTTGTTTACCTCTTCATCACCCACGCCTAATGAGACATCCTCTCGAGCAAGTCCAGAAATATTCGATGCAGCACCAGCAAAGCCCAAATTCATACGAAATGCATCTCATGATGGAACCCGTTCATTTGCAGATCGTGCGAAATCAATGCGAGGTTCTGTTTTTGGCAATTTGTCGATTGGTCTTCCAAAAAAGGACTTGAAGGGGCAAACTGCACCCTCAACGCCCACTGGCCGTGGCGTGGGGGATTCCCCTTCAAGTAGCGCTGCATCGCAGCCCTCTACTCCGAAATCGAATTTAGGCGCGCTGCCTGAGTCACCGGAGCCACCTACGTCTCCAAAGCTTTCCAGGGGCGCTTTGGGTGCTTCGGTGAATATTGCTGTTGAGCCGAAGGATGAGAAAAAGGATAAGCCAGGTGAGGGCGGGTCAAGCGTACAGAAAAGCAAGATGCAATGAATTAAGAGGCAATCATGAGTGATTCTAATAATTTAAACCTCTTTTATGGCGAAATGGTGAGAAACTTTCTCGATGAGTTGAGAGGCATGAGAAGTGACTGGAGAAGCATTTATTTGGAATCTTGGGAAAATTATGACTCAAGTTTGCACCATGACAAAGGGTATACCTTGAGCAATGTGAACATGCTTTTTATGCTGCAATTGGCGAAAGAGACGGAAAAAGGGTTGCATGACATCATGAGCCCGGAATGTGCCAATGCCTTGAGGGAGATCAGGTCAAGTTTAGAAGGGCAGTTGAAAGGGCTGCTTGAGCGGATGGAGATGAGGAATATTCCCTGATCCTTGGCAAGCGTTTTGATTCCGTGGGTCAAATCCCCCTAGAAAGACTAAGGCTACGCTGTCGCTACGCCTAAGTCTTTCTATCCCCCTTTTCAAAGGGGGAAATTCTTTGAGGGACCACCGTTGGTTTTCAAAATGAAGTTTAAGTCTTGGAGGCATCCGCCATTTCAATAGGCTCAATCAATGTTGCCGCATGATTGGTGGCGCTTGCCAAACGTTCTTGTAATTCTTCAGCAGATTCTTTATCAACCAATGGGCCCACTTGTACCCGGTATAGCTTTTTGGGTGACTTGCTGGTGGCGATGCGCACGGGGTGTGCGTCTATCGCGCGTAATTTTTTGGCCAATTCTTCAGCGGCTGACTTGTTTTGGAAAGCCCCCATTTGCACGTAAACAGGCCCTTGTGTGGGGGCGAGTCTCTTAGGTTTTGGGTTTTTGTGGGGAATGGGTTCAGGTGTTTCGCGTGATGCCAACAGGGCTGGAGGTGTTGGGCTGATGGTTTCAATCACCACATTTGCCGTGCCTTTGGGGTATACACCCAGTTTTTTGGCTGCCGCATATGACAAATCAATCACGCGGCCTGCGTGGAAAGGCCCACGATCGTTGACTCGCACGACGGTTTCTTTGCCATTGTCCAGGTTTTTCACTTTGACATAACAGGGAATGGGCAGGGTTTTGTGGGCGGCTGTCATGCCATACATGTTGTAAACTTCGCCGCTGCTCGTTTTACGCCCATGGAATTTGCGGCCGTACCAAGAGGCCTTGCCCTTGTCTTTAAAGCCATCAGAGCGCGCCATGACGTGATAACGCTTGCCTAAAGCGGTATACGAAGCTGGGTTGCCGTATTTGCTTTTGCCTTCGGATTTGGGGACAGCGTCGTGTAGGGCGGAGACGTCAAAGTCGTCATCCGGGGCGCCGTCGTCGTTGGTGGACATGTGGCTACAGGCGGTGAGAAAACCCACGGCCAGAAGTGTAACCACCCATTTTAAAATAGTTTGTGTATTTTTCATAGGTGGTGGAGAGTACCAGCCGACATGTTTGTCAGTCAAGAAACCAACCCCCATGGACAAGCTACTTGAGCCTTGTAGGTTGGGTTGAGCGTCCGCGCGAAACCCAACATCCGAATCTAAGACTTAGCTCTTCGTTGGGCTTTCAACTGTTCACTTAATTGGTATACCGCCATCGCATAATGGGGGCTCAAGTTGTATTTGGTGATCACCGAAAAGTTGTGAAAGCCAATCCAATACTCAAGATCATCTTCAGCATCAAAGGCCATTAAAGACACTTGCTGCTCTTCAGGCACCACTTTCATTTTGGGGCGCACACCATGAGACACCAAAGCCTCTAAAGAGTAATTCAATTTCGCACTTTGCAAATCCGCCGGATTTTGCATGCTGATTTTGCGTGCGCCATGGCGATTCAATTTGGCGCGCGTGACCACAGGTTGACCCATTTTCCAATCGTGGGCATGAAAATAATTGGCCACGCTGCCAATGGCATCACTTGTGCTGCCTGCAAGATCGCGCCTGCCATCTTGATCAAAATCCACAGCAAAGTTTCGATAACTGCTGGATATAAATTGTGGCTTGCCCATCGCCCCCGCATAAGAGCCTTTCATTTCCATCGGCACCACGCCTTCTTCACGCATCAACAACAAATATTGACGCAACTCACCTTTGAAAAACTCAGCGCGCGGTGGATAGTAAAAAGCCAAGGTGGTCAAAGATTCAAGCACAGGGAAAGTGCCTGTGAATTTTCCATATTGTGTTTCAACACCCAAAATCGCCACAATGATCTCAGCGGGCACTTGGTAGGTTTGTTCTGCACGCAGCAATGTTGCTTCATTGGCTTGCCAAAAAGCCACGCCTTCCTTCAAGCGAGCGTCACCTTCGAATATTTTTTTGTATTTGTACCAAGGCAGTTTTTCTGAAGGTTTGCTGATCTTCTCTATAATCGCATCATTTTTAGACACTGTTTTAAAAAGGGCAAGCAAAGTGTTTTTATCAAAGCCATCTTGTTTGGCCAAGTTATCAATGAAAGCCAACATGGCTTCTGGCATCGGCTGATTTGCGCTTTGTGTGCTTGGAGGGCTGGTAAGTGTTTGCACAGGCGCATCAGCCCACAATCCTGTGGCAAACGACAAACCTATGAGTAAGCCAAGTAGGGGGGCGCGCATGCTAAATTCCTTATGCCTTCCGCAAATAAGAGCTGTGATAGGAGAGGGAGATCAGTATCCCAAAACCAGCCATGAGTGTCACGAGAGAAGTGCCGCCATAACTCATAAAAGGCAAAGGTAACCCCACAACCGGTAATATGCCCACCACCATGCCCATGTTCACAAACAAATAAACAAAAAAGCTCAATATCAAACTGCCGCACAGCAAACGGCTGAACTCATCTTTCATCTGTGCGCTCATGTACAAACCCCGGGCGATGATGCCCAAGTAAATCAAAATCAAAGCCACCGCACCGACAAAACCCATTTCTTCTGAATACACTGCAAAAATAAAATCCGTGGTTCTTTCAGGTAAGAACTCCAAATTGGATTGGGTGCCCATTTGCCAGCCTTTGCCCCATAAGCCGCCTGAGCCCACTGCAATTTTGGATTGGATAATGTGGTAGCCTCGGCCCAAAGGATCGCTTTCAGGATCCAACATCATCAAGATCCGCTGCCTTTGGTAATCGTGTAACACGTGCCAGAAAATCGGCAACATGGCCGCAAAAGCCAACATACCCAAGACCAAGATTTTTTTGGGAATGCCTTTTAATAAGATCACGATGGCCCCCGCCACACCCACCACCACAGCTGTGCCCAAGTCAGGTTGTTTTGCAATCAGCAGCATGGGGATCAAGGTGATAAGGCAGGCGATGCACAAGGGAAACAGTCGCAAAGGGCTTTCTTTGTCGCGCAGGTAAAGCGCCACCATCATGGGCACGCCCAGTTTCATGATTTCTGAAGGTTGGAAGCGTACCACGCCCAAATCTAACCAACGCTGCGCCCCTTTGCTGACCACACCCATCAGCATCACCAAGATGAGCAAGACAAAACCAATGCCGTACAACCAAGGGGTGATCCTGAGCCAGCGGGCATGAGAGATGCGCGCCACCATCAGCATCACAAGAAAAGCCAAACCAAAGCGGATGCTCTGGCGCATGACAAGGCCAGGATCTTCGCTGCCTGCGCTCCATAAAGTGAATAAACTCAGTAACATCAGCACTATGAGTAAGGTGCACAGAATCGGATCGATTCGGAGCCAAGTCAGCAGATCTTGTTTTCCCAGCGGCACACGTTGGGTTTTGGGTTGCAAAAGGGCATCGCTCAAGATGGTTCTCGTTTTAAATAATACGCAAAAATGGGGGCGGCCAGATCGGCGCTGCCTTTTTCGTTTTCAACCACTAAAGATAATGCAATCGTAGGCGTTTCGATGGGGCCAAAGCCAATAAATAATGTGTGATCGCGTAAGTGTGCGGCCACATTGCGGGCTTCGTATTTTTCATTTTGGCCCACAGTGAAAACCTGTGCGGTGCCAGTTTTGCCTGCAATTTCATCCGGCATGAGTTTTGAAATGCGATAGGCTGTGCCATTTGGGGCGTGAACCACTTTGCGCATGGCTTCATGTATGCGTTCCCAAATGTCAGGATCTTCAGACAAGGTTCTTGCGGCTTTGGGCCAGGCGCTGGGGGCGATGACGCCTTGGTCGTCTTCCACGGCCACCACCAGGTGCGGGATCACGGCTTCACCTTGATTGGCAAGACGGGCGGCTGCTGTGGCCATTTGCAATGGGGTCACCAAAGTATAACCTTGGCCGATGCCTGTGATAATCGTTTCACCTGGGTACCAAGGTTGGTGCGAGGTGCGTTTTTTCCATTCTAAATCAGGTACCAAGCCGGGCAACTCTTCTGACATGTCGATGCCTGTTTTGGCACCATATCCAAATTTTTTCAAACCTTGGCTCAAGCGGGTGATCCCCAAGCGTTCTGCCACTTGGTAAAAGTAGGTGTCGCAGGATTCTACAATGGCTTTTTCAAGGTTGACCGAACCGTGGCCGCCTTTTTTCCAATCGCGGTAGTGGTGGGTGCTGCGGGGCAATTGGTAATAACCGGGATCATAAATCGTGCGTTGTGGGGTAATGGTGTTCGCTTCCAGTGCGGTGAAAGCCACGATGGGCTTCACGGTTGAGGCCGGTGGGTATTGGCCTTGTAAAGCGCGATTGAACAGGGGCCGTGAGGGGGCGTTTCTTAAATAGTCGTAGCTGTCTTTGCTTTGTCCGCGGGCAAAGCCATTGGGATCGAAAGACGGGGTGCTGACCAATGCCAGCACTTCACCTGATTGTGGGGACATGACCACCACTGCAGCGCGGTGGCCTTCCAGTGTCTGGTAGACTTTTTTCTGCAGTTCCAAATCGATGGAAAGGTACAAGTGTTTGCCTGGGATGGGTGGGGTGCGTGAGAGCACGCGCACCACTCGGCCATGGGCATCGGTTTCCACCTCTTGGAAGCCAGCTTTACCGCGCAACGCCATTTCATAATGGCCTTCCAACCCTGTTTTGCCGATGGACTGTAAGCCACTGGTGCTTAAGCTTTCGTCCTTTCTCAAATCTTCTTCATTGATTTTGCCCACGTAGCCAATAACGTGTGCCAGAAGGGCACCATGTGGATAATTGCGTTCAAAACGGCTTTGCACTGTGACGCCTGGCAATAAAAATTTGTCACTTTCAATCAGGGCCACTTGTTCTGGGGTCAAGTGGGCTTTAAGGGGAATGCCATCATATGGGCGGTGTTGTTTCAGTTCTTTATAAAATGCAGCCTCTTCTTTGGCACTGATGGGGACGCGCTTGCGCAGGTTGTCCAAAGTTTCTTTGAGGTTCTTGGTATGCTCTTTGATGATTTCCAGGTTGAAGGTGGGCAAGTTGTTAGACAAAACCTGACCCTGCTTGTCCAAAATCAAACCCCGCGGAGCCGGAATAGCCACCACCCGCACTTGGTTGTTGTAGGACAAGGTCACATATTTATCATGTTCCAAAACCGTGAGGTAAAAAAGCCGCGCCACCAGCGCCCCCAAAAGCAAAAGCACACACACAAAAGCAAGCAACACCCGCTTTTTAAATGCTTTGGTGGTTTGTTTGGGATCAATGAGCTTTTTGTATTTCATGGTTTAGGCCATGCGGGGCATTGCTTAAGGGTAGTCAAAATGTGAGGCTTGGATTTGTGCAGAGGGTGGCAAAGCCACAACAAAGTAATTCAAACGAAGAGGTCAAGTCACTCACGGTGATATGGGTGGCCTGAGATTAGGGTCATAGCGCGGTACCATTGTTCGGCTAGGAGCACGCGTACCATCATGTGAGGGAACGTAAATGCAGAGAATGACAGCAGGCAATTGGCGCGGGATTTGAGGGTGTCGGCCAAACCGTCTGCGCCGCCGATGATAAAATAAATGGAAGGGAAGTGTGATGAGGCGGTTTCGATTTTTTTGGCAAATTGGGGGCTGGTCCATTGTTCGCCTTTTTCGTCTAAAGCGACCACATACGCACCGGCTTTGATTTGCTTTAAAATCAAGTTCGCTTCTTCGGCTTTTCTTTCTTCAGACGATTTATTTTTGGCGCTTTTGGGGGATTCTAATTCAATCAATTGTAAGGCTGAATCTGCCGGTAAGCGGCGGTTGAATTCCAAAAAGCCGTTTTGAATCCAGGTGGGCACTTTCGTGCCCACCGATATGAGATAAGCCTTCACGCAACAGCTGCTTCTAAGGTTTCTGTTGTCATGGAGGTCCAGAGTTTTTCTAAGCAGTAATAGTCTCGCATTTCTTGCGTCATCACATGCAAGACCAAATCACCCAAATCCAACAATATCCACTCGCTGCCATTTTTGCCTTCAATTTGGCAGTGTATACCAAGTGCCCTTGCTTGCTCTTCAACACTTTGTGCCATGGCAAACACATGGCGAGAAGAATTACCCGTTACAATCACAAAACAGTCTGTCAACGATGTGAGGTTGGTTACATCCAACACCCTTACATCTTGCCCCTTCATGTCATCCACTGCATTTACGACCCAGCTTCTCAGGGTTTCAGTCTGCATAAGTTCCTCTCTTGAAAAGGTTATTTTCAGAAGATGCACCATACAAGTGATTGGCTTTGATATAGTCAATCACGCCTTCAGGGCAAAGCCCTGAAATCGTTTCGCCTCGGTACAAACGATCGCGGATTTCGGTTGAGGAAATCGCGACCGGGGGCAGAGGCTGAAAATAGATCCGGCCCTTTTCTTCTGCATTAAGGGCGGGAAGTGTATCCGCTTGATGCGTTTTAAGCAAATCAACTAAGGCCTCAGGGAAGGCAGTGCTGCTGCCAGCACGGCTGACCACAACAATGTGGCAGTAGGCCAATAAATTTTGCCATTCATACCAAGTGGGCAGGCCCATGAAACTGTCTTGCCCCATGATCAAATACAATTTTGCATTCGACTGGGCTTGCAGGGCTTGTAAGGTTTTCAAAGTGTATGAAGGGCGTATTTGGGTTTCAATGTCACTGGTTTCCAGTTTAGGGTGGCCTGCAATCGCCATTTTTAACATGGTCATGCGTTGGTCGAAGGTCACATCTGGATTTTCTTTATGAGGTGGCAGACTGGCTGGAATCATCAGCACTTTATCTAGGTGCAGGTTTTCACATACTGAAAGGGCAGTTCGGACATGTCCCCAATGAACGGGATTATAAGTGCCGCCGAAAATGCCGAGTCTTGGTTTGTTCATAGGTTTGTGGCACCTCCTACGAATAGGCTGAGTGCGCTTAAGCTTTGATAGGGGCAACCGGGTGTCACGCCTTTGATCACGCTGTCTGTATGAGCAGCCATGGCCCAAATCTTTGGGTAATCTGCCGATGCAATATGCATGCTCGCGAAGGTGATGGCTGACTTGTCTTCAGAAGATAAAGCGTAATAGGCCGGTGACTGCAATGATGCCGTCTTTTGGCTGACTTGGTATGCCCGTTTCATTTGTCTCACAAGCGCCCACAGTAGCAAGGAGGGTTCTTCCCCCGTCTCTTTTAGAGTAGCAAATAAGGGGAGGGCTTGGTCAAGTTTTCTATGCAGCACAAGGTTGGCCCAGTCGTATAAACTGCCTGAAACCCCGGATTCAAGCCATTCTCGTAAATCTGCGGTTTGTAATTGCACGGGATCAAGGGCGGCCAGTTGGGCGAGGGCCTGTTTTAAGCCGAGCAGATCCCCCTGATAGCGCTTCGCAAAATCCGCACAATGGCGATAGAAGAAATCCGGTAAACCCAGCTGTTGCGCCGTGCGTTGGCAAAAGCCCACGGTCTCTTCAAATTTTGCGCGGTAGTTCACCACCACCCACGCGGCCGCTTCTAGGCTTTTGAACCATTTGGTTTTTAAAAAAGGCGTGTCTCTTTCGTTTGCGCGCAAAAGCAGCACGGTGTCACCCGTGGCAGCATTGGCTGTATTCAACAAAAAAGTTTGAATGGGTGCGGCAATTTTTTCTTGACGCAAATCCACATCAATCAAACGCTTTTCACAAAATAAACCTTGCGACAAACACAAGTCTTGAATCGCATCCCACGAAAAGTCTGGTGCAAAATACCTTTCGTGGGCAAAGCCCAAGGCTTTCAATTGTGTGGCGATGCTGCTGGCAGCTTCGTCATTCAATAAGGCTTCTTGACCACTTACCCAAATCACACCAGGCTGCGTGTGCTTCAGTTTCTGCGTGAGCTCAGGGAGTTTCAGGCGCACTTTTTACACTCATTAAACGGCGAATCAATTGTAAAGCAGCTTCTTTGCGCATTTCATGCACGATAAGGTTTTTCTCATCGTCTGAAGCCAGCTGTGCGTTTGGGTTCACGCCATAATCGCGCGACACCACAATGTGTTGTAGGCCACTGATGGTTTTGCCTGCATCATCATGCACTTCAAAATCCAAGCTCAGCTCTACGCGAACGCGGTTCACCTGACCGTTGGCGCCATAAGCCAAGTTGGTCGATGTTTCACTTTCATTTTTGATAAACACAATGGCTTTGGGCTTGCTGGTGATGGTGGCGCCAGAGGCTTGCAACTGTTGGCGCAATTCGCGTTGAAATGCAGACCAAGGTGCATCAGGCTCAATGGCAAGGCTTTGCAAATCAGCTGGCATTTCATTTACAGCACGCAAATGAAATCCACAAGCGGAAAGCGCAAGGCATAGGCCCATCAAAAAAAGACGAATGGGGTGAAGGCGCATGGCAGTATGTTCCTTATATGACCACATTGATAAGCTTGTGCGGCACAACGATCACCTTTTTAATCGGACTGCTGCCCACGTGTTTCAACACATTGGGTTCGCGCAGCACAAAGCTTTTCAGATCCGCTTCGTCAATGTCGACTGGCACAGCAATTTCACCACGCTTCTTGCCATTGACTTGGATCACAAGCGTTTCTTCTGCTTTCAAAAGGGCCATTTCATCCACTGTGGGCCAAGCAGCCACACTGATGAAGCCCACGTGACCCAATTGCGTCCACAAATGTTCGGTGATGTGGGGCACAACAGGGTTCAGTAAGTGTAACAAGCTTAACAAGGCTTCGTTTTTCACCCACTGGGTTTCACCATCGACCACTTTGAGGTCGGCCGTGGCATTCAACAATTCCATGCAGGCGGCGATGGCGGTGTTAAATGCATAACGTCGGTTGTAGTCGTCGCCCACTTTTTTGATGGTTTCGTGGGTGCGTCGGCGCAAGTCTAAAGACTCAGGCCTTTCGAACGTTGCAGGTTTGGCCACGTTGGCAGATTTGACTTGTGCCACTTCGCGCCACAAACGTTTTAAAAAGCGATGCGCCCCTTCAACCCCAGCATCAGACCACTCTAAACTTTGTTCAGGCGGTGAGGCGAACATCATGAACAAGCGCACGGTGTCGGCACCGTATTCTGAGATCAATGGCTCAGGATCCACCGTGTTGCCTTTGGATTTTGACATTTTGGTGCCGTCTTTTAACACCATGCCTTGGGTGAGCAAACGTGTGAACGGTTCATCAGTTTTCACAAGGCCTAAATCACGCATGGCTTTGTGGAAAAAGCGGGCATACAGCAAATGCAAAATGGCATGTTCAATGCCACCCACGTATTGATCCACGGGCAACCAGTAATTGGCGCGTTCGTCTAACATGGTTTGGCTGTTGAAGCTGGTGTAGCGTGCGTAATACCACGACGATTCAAAGAATGTGTCGAAGGTGTCCGTTTCGCGTTTGGCCACTTCACCGCATTGTGGGCAATGGGTTTCGTAAAAGGATCGCATTTGTTTGATGGGCGAAACAATGCCTTCGCCAAAAGCCACTTCTTCAGGCAAGACCACAGGCAGGTTTTCAAGGCTTTCAGGAACGGTGCCACAATCAGGGCACTCGATCATGGGGATAGGGGCGCCCCAATAACGTTGGCGTGACACACCCCAGTCGCGCAAGCGGTACGAGATGGTTTTTTCGCCTTTGCTCAGGCTTTTTAGTTTTTCAGTGATGGCGTTTTTGGCTTCATCACCTGTCATGCCTGTGAAATCATCAGATTGCATGAGTTTGCCAAGCGGCGTGTAGGCGGCTTTTTGGAAATCCCAATCGGCGGGGGCGGTGATCACCGGCACAATGGGCAATTTGTATTTCAATGCGAATTCATGATCGCGTTCATCATGGGCTGGCACGCTCATCACAGCGCCGGTACCATAATCCATCAGCACAAAATTCGCCACCCACACGGGGACTTTGGCTTGGGTGAAGGGGTGGATGACAAACACATCCAAGGGCATGCCCAATTTTTCTTGGGTGGCAATGTCGGCTTCTGCCACCTTGCTTTGCTTGCAGGCGTGGACAAAAGTGGCCAACTTGGGATTGCTTTCCAAATGTTTGGTGACCAAGGGGTGCTCAGGCGCCACAGCGAGGTAGGATACGCCAAACAAGGTGTCCGGCCGCGTGGTGAACACTTCCACCGAATCGCCGTCTTCAGTTTTAAAATGGATATTGGCACCCACACTTTTGCCAATCCAATTGCGTTGCATGGTTTTGACTTGGGTGGGCCAGCCTTCAAGTTTGTCTAAGTCGTTCAGCAATTCTTCGGCGTAGTCGGTGATTTTCAAGAACCATTGTGGGATTTCACGGCGTTCCACCAAGGCGCCAGACCGCCAACCACGGCCATCGATGACCTGTTCATTGGCCAAAACGGTTTGATCGACCGGATCCCAGTTGACCAAGGCATTTTTCTTATACACCAAGCCTTTTTCATACAGCTTGATGAAAAACCATTGTTCAAAACGGTAATAATCAGGTTTACAGGTGGCCAACTCACGTTCCCAGGCCACACCCAGGCCCAAGCGCTGCAATTGGCGCTTCATGTTGGCGATGTTGCCATAGGTCCATTGGGCAGGGGGGATCCCATGTTTTTGGGCGGCACCCTCAGCTGGCAGACCAAAAGCATCCCAACCCAGTGGGTGCAACACGTTTTTGCCCTGTTTTTTCTGAAAACGGGCGATCACATCGCTCAAGGTATAGTTGCGCACGTGCCCCATGTGCAGGTTGCCACTGGGGTAGGGGAACATAGAAAGGCAGTAAAACTTCTCTTTGGAAGCGTCTTCACGCACTTCGAACAGTTTTTGCGCATCCCAAGCGGCCTGGGCCTTGGGTTCTATGGTTTCTGGCTGATATTCGGGGTGCATGGTGGCGCCTTAATACGTGCAACTGAACCCGCTAGCATATTACAAAGGGGGGCTGTATTTCAAAGAGGGGTTTTACTCGACCACTCAAACAAATGGTTGGAAAAAACATGTGGCCAAAAACGCACCCACGCTTTTTCTGTACATTGAAAGTACGACTTTCAATGTACAGAAGTTTATTGTGCAAATTCCGGTAAAATTGACTTGTAAGGGACAATTTTCGTGGTATATTTTACCTATAAGGTCAAAAAGCGCAGGATATTTTTCCCATGTCGGGTTATTTTGAACGATTTTTCGTACCAAGTAAGCAGTCATATTTTCTATTTGGGCCGAGAGGAACAGGAAAATCCACTTGGCTGAGGCACAAATACCCCCATGCCTTGTATATCAACCTATTGAAAATGGATGAACTTCGTAGCCTGAGAGCGTATCCCGAACGGTTAATCGAAAGGGTTGAAGCGTCAGGTGCAAGTGTTGTGATCATTGATGAAATACAAAAGGTGCCTGAGTTATTAAGCGTGGTGCACGATCTCATTGAAACCAGACGTGAGTTGCAATTCATTCTAACAGGATCCAGCGCACGGAAATTAAAGCGAACAGGTGTTGATTTGTTGGCAGGGCGAGCAGTGATTCGGCAATTTCATCCATTTATAGCAGCTGAGTTAGGTGAAAATTTTTCACTCACAAATGCCATGAGTCAAGGTTTGGTTCCGCTGATTTTTAATAGCCCAGATAAGAAAGACAGCTTAAATGCTTATGTGGGGTTATACCTTGAAGAAGAAGTTAAAGCTGAAGGTTGGGTTCGAAATATAGGTGATTTCGCAAGATTTTTAGAAGTGATGGCTTTTTCGCAAGGCGCAGTGGTGAATTTCAGTAACATTTCACGAGAGTGCCAAGTAACACGAAAGGTGATTATGGGTTATGTGGATGTGATCCAAGACTTGCTGATTGCCTGTTTCCTGCCTGTTTTTTCTCTGCGCGCAAAGCGCGAGCTGGTGCTACACGATAAATTTTATTTTTTTGATGTGGGTGTTTACCATAGTCTGAGACAAACCACATTTTTAGATAAAGAAAGTGAAGTCAATGGGGCAGGGTTAGAAGGCTTGGTATTGCAACACTTGCGAGCTTGGAATGATTATCAAGGTTCACTCTATAAGATTTACTATTGGCGTACCAGATATGGCGTTGAAGTGGATTTTATATTGCACTCTTCTGACAAACTTTATGCAATTGAAGTGAAAAATGCCAAAATCATTCATCCCAAAGATTTGTCAGGATTAAAATCATTCTGCGAAGATTATCCTGAAGCCACACCGATCCTTTTATACCGTGGCAATGAAAAACTAAAGAAGGGAAATGTGCTTTGTTTGCCTGTTGATTTGTTTTTGCTTCATCTGGATCCGAAACTGCCTACTTTATATAGTTAAACACTATTTTCAAAGCGGGAAAAGTGGGTATACGGTTTTGAGAGTGTGTTTTGCAATCATGGCGTCTTCGTCTGTGGGGATGACAGAGATTTGGACTTTGCTTTGATGGGAGTGGATGATGGAAGCATTATTGATATTTTGAGACTCGTCTATTTGTAGATCAAGCCAGGCCAAATGCTTGCAGATTTGTTTGCGAATATGCGGGGCGTTTTCACCGATTCCAGCAGTGAAGATCAATGCGTCTAATCCGCCCAACGACACAGCCAGGCTGGCGGCCTCTTGGGCCGCGCGGTAGCAAAATAAATCAACCGCTTCTTTTGCTTCAGGCGCATTACTTTCTAATAACTCCCGCATATCAGAACTTAGGCCGGACACACCCAGTAGGCCTGACTCTTCATATAGTAAGTGCAATATTTTTTCGACGGTATAACCTTTTTCTTGCTGCAAATATAAAATCACGCCAGGATCAATGCGTCCACAACGGGTGCCCATTACCAAGCCATCTAATGCAGTGAAACCTAAAGTGGTGTCGACACTTTTCAATTCTTTCATCGCACACATGCTGGCACCATTGCCAAGGTGCGCAACAATCACACGGCCTTTTGCTTTTTCGCCTAAGTGTGCGGGCAACACGCTTGCAATGTATTCGTACGATAGGCCATGAAATCCGTAACGTTGGATCCCCTCACGTGTCAACTCTCTAGGAAGTGCAAATATTTTGGCCAGCGCGCTT
>Ga0207004_1016_pt2 | contig 56572 bp, 47 predicted proteins | sample Alteio_BWMinCont_86_FD_153468 | JGI IMG/M metagenome (GOLD analysis project Ga0207004, IMG submission 153468) | Enriched cells from forest soil in Barre Woods Harvard Forest LTER site, Petersham, Massachusetts, United States -... | ecosystem: Environmental > Terrestrial > Soil > Temperate forest >...
TCTTGGCCAATGTTTTCCACGGTCCTTGCGCGACAATCTCACCGCCCTGCGTGCCCGCACCTGGACCGAGATCGATGATCTGATCGGCGAAGCGCATCGTGTCCTCATCATGTTCGACGATGACGAGCGTGTTGCCCTTGCCCTTTAAAGCAGCAAGTGATTCGAGCAGGCGCACATTGTCGCGCGGATGCAGGCCGATGGTCGGCTCGTCGAGGACGTAGAGAACGCCCTGCAACTCGGAGCCGAGCTGCGCGGCGAGCCGGATGCGCTGTGACTCACCGCCAGACAGAGTCATCGCTGAGCGATCGAGACTGAGATAACCGAGACCGACCTCGACGAGAAAATTGAGACGCTGGACGATCTCGGGAAGGATGTCGCGGGCGATGCGGGCGTCTCGTCCGCCCGGTTTGACAGTGCGGAAAAAGCGCAGTGCATCGACAATGGTCAATGCGCCAATCTGGCCGATGGTGAGGCCTCCATGCTTTTGCGCGCCCTGGCCCAAGGGCAACCGCACAGCGCGAGCGAGCGGATTGAGACGCTGCCCATGGCAATCCGGGCAAATCGGGAGCGCATCGTCAGTCCATTCGCGGGCGCGCTCAATTTCCACTTCGCGCTCCGCCTCGGTTTCGCCTTCAGTGCGGACTTCCAGCAACGTGCCAAAGCCCTGACACGTTGGGCACCAGCCATGCGGCGAATTGAAGGAGAAAAGTCGCGGCTCAAGTTCATCGAACGAGCGACCGGTACCGGGACAAAAAAGCTGCGTGCTGTACACGGTCTCCCTTCCGCGCGGATCGAGAACATATAGCGTGCCGCGTCCCAGGCCGAGGGCCGAGTCGAGGAGACGGCGACGATCCACAGCGGCCTGCTTCTTCGTAAAGCGTCCGAGTTCGACGCTGATGGTGTGCTCGACGTAACGATCTAGCGCCTTGAATTTCGCGGGCTCGATCCACTTTCCGTCGACGCGCAATAGCGGATAGCCCTTCTTCTCCGCCCACTTCGCCACCTCGGTATGAAAGCCCTTGCGCCCCTTGATCAGCGGCGCCAGCACGCGCAGTTCCTGGCCGCGCGCGACGGTTTCCAAGCGCGTGAAAATCTCAGCAGGCGTCTGGCGAATCGCCGGTTCGTCGGTTTCTGGATCGCGGACCTGTCCGAGCTTGGCATAGAGCAGCCGAACGAATTGAAAGATTTCGGTGATGGTGGCGACGGTGCTTTTTCTTCCACCGCGCGTGACCCGTTGCTCAATGGCGACCGACGGCGGAATGCCCGTGATCGAGTCGACATCGGGGCGCTCGAGTTGCTCGACGAATTGCCGCGCGTAGGCGTTGAGGCTGTCGAGATAACGGCGCTGGCCCTCGGCAAAGAGGAGATCAAAGGCCAGCGTCGATTTGCCGGAACCGCTGAGACCGGTCACGACCGTCATCTCGTTGAGTTGAATATCGACCGAGATGTTCTTGAGGTTGTGATGACGCGCACCACGAATTTGAATCGATTCGGGAATGGTCGCGAGACGGTTCTTCATCCGGGCGGAATCGCGACCGTAGGTCTTCGTCGCTTCGCGTAACCGTGCACCCGCTTTTTGCATTCCCAGTTTTGGCTGGAGAAATTTTCCCGTGTGACTGATAGGCGTTGCTGCAACTGTTTCCGGCGTGCCTGCCGCAACGATGCGTCCGCCCTCTCGTTCCGCTTCAGGACCGAGATCGATGAGCCAGTCGGCGCATTTGAGAACATCGAGGTTATGTTCAATGACCACGAGAGAATCTCCTTGATCGACCAGGCGCTGCATCACGCCGAGGAGAAGGCGGATGTCCTCAAAGTGAAGGCCGGTGGTGGGTTCGTCGAGGATGAAGAGGCGGGTGGTGCGGGCGTTTTTGGCATTCGCTGCTGCACCGCCGCCAGGGACAGCGGCGGCTACCACTGAATCGTCCTCATCATCCGTGCCCACGGGCACATCACTAAGATAACGCAGAAGCTTGATACGCTGGGCTTCGCCACCGGAAAGCTGATTGAGCGGTTGCCCGAGGCGGAGGTAGCCCAGGCCGACTTCGGAAAGCAGGGCGAGCTTCGAACTGATTTTTTCGTGGAGCTTTCGCTCGGTGTTGATCAGGCCGACAATTGCAGGATCGAAATGGTTTCGCGCCTCGTCCACGGTTAATTCGAGAATTTCGTGAACGTTGCGCCCACGATACTTGATTTGGAGCAGGGATGATTGGAAACGCCGACCCTCGCAGATCGGACAGGTGACAAAGACGTCGGCGAGAAATTGCATCTCGATCTTTTCCGCGCCGGAGCCGTTGCAGCGAGGACAGCGACCCATGCCGCCATTGAAGGAGAAATCACCCGCGGTGTAGCCCTGCGAGCGGGCCGCGTCAGTTGCTGCAAAAAGATCGCGAATGGAATCGTAAGCGCCGAGATAGAGCGCGGCATTGGAACGCGGCGTGCGCGATAACGGAGATTGATCGACGCGGACGACTTCGGAAATGAATTCGGCGCCGCGCAGTTCGCGCAGGGCAGAGGTTTCTTCGTTATCGGACTGGACGTGCCGCGAGGCAAGAATCGCCGGATGCAGCACCTGATGAACGAGCGTGCTTTTGCCGGAACCGCTCACGCCGCTGATCGCCACGAACAGGCCGAGCGGAATCGTGACATCGATGTTGTCTAAATTATTCGCGGAAGCGCCGTTGAGCTGAAGTTGAAATTTGACGTCAGGTGCGCGGCGTGTTTCGGGAAGTGGAACCGTCTTCGTTTCATTTAAATACGCGCCGGTCAACGAATCCTTCCGGCCCAGCATCGTTTTGAAATCCCCGGAGAAAACAAGGCTGCCACCCGCCGCGCCACGACCGGGCCCTAGCTCGAGCAGGTGATCGGCCTCTCGCATGACTGCCTCTTCGTGCTCAACCACCAGCACGGTATTGCCGCGATCGCGCAACCGCTTCATCACACCGACGAGTTGACCCATGTCGCGCGGATGCAGGCCGATGCTCGGTTCGTCGAGGACGAAGAGAGTATTGACGAGCGAGTTGCCGAGACAGGAGGTGAGGTTGACGCGCTGGATTTCGCCGCCGCTGAGCGTGCGGGTCGCGCGATCAAGCGTCAGGTAACCGAGGCCGACTTCGAGAAGATAGGTAAGGCGCACCAGGATGCCATCGCGCATTTGTTCGATGGCATCGTCGCCGGGTGGGAGTGGCAGCTGCTGGAAAAAATCGCGCGCTTGAGTGAGCGTCAGATGATTGATTTCGGGAAGAGTCAGGCTTGTTGTTGCTCCTCCGAGCTTGAAATTGAGCGTTTCAGGTTGAAAGCGTCCGCCGTGACAAACCGGACAACTCTTATATGCGCGATAGCGGGACAGAAAAACGCGGACGTGCATCTTGTAGGTCTTCGTTTCCAACCACTGGAAATAACCCTTCACGCCGTACCAGGTCTTGCTGTCCTCGATTTCCTCGAAGGTCATGCCCTCACGCTCGCCTTCGATGACAAATTTTTGCTGCCACGATTCGAGATCGCAAAATGGTTTGTCCGCGGGAATGCCCTTTTGTTTGCAATGCTTGAGCAGGTCCTTCTGGCATTCGAGCGAGATGCCGCTTTGCCACGGCTTGACGACTCCGCCCTTGATGCTGAGTCGGCGGTCGGGCAGTGCGCGTTCGTAATCGATCTCGATGGTGCGACCGAAACCGCGGCAGGTGGGGCAGGCGCCCTGGGGATTATTGAATGAGAAAAGCGCGGGTGTGGGTTCGCGAAAACGGGTGCCGTCGTAGGGACAGACCCACGCGCTGGCGAAGCGAAGTTCATTTTGAGGATCGGCTCCCGTAGTTGCATCAAAAATCTGTACCTCGCCCTGCCCGTGCCGCAATGCCGACTCAATCGCTTCAGCCAGGCGTGCGCGATTTTTCGTACTGACGGAAACGCGATCCTGCACCACGCGTAACAGGGCCGGAGCGATTTCCTTTTCTGCGACCGGATCATCCGTGCGACGCAACTGACCATCAATCCACACGCGCAAAAAACCTTGCTGCTTGAGCGTTTGAAGCGCACCCGCCAGCGACGGCTGATTCGGCATTGGCACTGAAAAACTAACCAGCACATCCTGGCTCGCGCGCGCTTCAAGAACTTGATCCGTGATCTGCGTCGCCCCGAGCGGCCGCACTTGTCGCTCACAATGCGGACAAGTCAGCGTCGCCATTTGCGCAAAGAGAAGTTTCAGGTGATCGGCGATCTCGGTCATCGTGCCGACAGTGCTGCGCGAGGTCTTGACCGAGTTGCTCTGCTCGATGGCGATGGCGGGCGGCAGTCCCTCGATATGGTCGACCTCCGGCTTGTCCATGCGCTCGAGAAATTGCCGCGTGTAGGGCGAGAAGGTCTCGACGTACCGGCGCTGGCCCTCGGCATAGAGCGTGTCGAAGGCGAGCGACGATTTGCCCGAACCGCTCAAGCCGGTGACGACAGTCAGGCAATGATGCGGAATATCGACATCGATATTTTTGAGATTGTGCTGGCGCGCGCCGCGCACGCGGATGTGGCTGGAACTCATGGGTGGGGGAGAAACCTAATGCCCTGTGGCCGGAAGACAATGGAGCTTGCGAAGTTTTTCCAGAAAAAGACTTGCCCTGTGTGCTATCCTGCCGCGATTTGTCTCTTGCGGCGGGGAGTGCTTTTTGCGACTTTGACCGTTCCTCGCAAAGTGTCTTTCGAGGCCCCTTCCCATGCATTCCATTTTCGACTTCATCAAGAACCTCCATGACAGCGGTCACCTACAGATCATGGTGCGCTCGGGCGGCGTGCCTCTTATCGCGCTCATCGTCTTTGCCGAGACAGGGCTGCTCGTCGGTTTTTTCCTACCAGGCGACACCATGCTTTTCGTCGCGGGGGTTGCGGCCGCGTCGATCTCCCCGAATGGCGAAACTTACCTGAACATTTGGGAACTGACTCCCGCGTTGATCGTCGCCGCCATCGTTGGCGATCAACTCGGCTACTTTCTCGGCTATAAGACCGGCCATGCCATTTTTACTCGTGAGGAGGGCGTTTTCTTTAAACGGAAGCATGCTCAAAATGCGCACGATCTCTGTACCAAGTACGGGGTGAACGCGGTGATCCTCGCCAAGTTCGCGCCGGTCCTGCGCACGTTCGTTCCTTTCATGGCCGGAGTGGGAACCATGAGTTACCGCAAGTACCTCATCGTTGATACCCTGGCCGTCATCGCGTGGATCTTTTTGGTCGTCTGGTCGGGCTACCTGCTCGGCGAACGGGCACAGAAGAACTTGAGCTATATCGTCGCTGGCATCGCCATTGTCTCGATGTTGCCGGTGGCTTTTGGTATCGTTAAAGGGTTCCTCCTGAGTCGCAAATCCTCTTCTTAATTTTATGGCCGAAAATACTCCCAAACCATCGAAAGCTCCCGTCAACGCCATCAGTCCCATTCGCGCGAACGATTTTCCCGAGTGGTACCAAGCCGTCGTCGCCGCCGCCGACATGGCGGAAAATTCCGAGGTGCGCGGCTGCATGGTGATCAAACCGTGGGGCTACGGCATCTGGGAATTGATGCAGGCACAGCTCGACAAGATGTTCAAGGCGACTGGGCACAAGAATGCCTATTTTCCGCTCTTCATTCCGCTGAGTTATCTCGAAAAAGAAGCGGCGCATGTGGAAGGCTTCGCGAAGGAATGCGCGGTGGTGACGCATCATCGCCTCGAAGTCGGGCCGGACGGCAAACTGGTGCCTTCAGGCAAGCTGACCGAACCGCTCGTCGTGCGTCCGACCTCCGAAACCATCATCGGCGCGACCTACGCGAAGTGGGTGCAATCCTATCGCGATCTTCCGTTGCTGCTCAATCAATGGGCCAACGTCGTGCGCTGGGAAATGCGTCCCCGCATCTTTTTGCGCACGACCGAATTTCTCTGGCAGGAAGGCCACACCGCGCATGAGACCGAGCAGGAAGCGCTGCATGAAACGCGGCGGATGCTCGATGTCTATGAGACTTTCGCGCGTGATCACCTTGCTATTCCGGTCATCACCGGAAGCAAGAGCGTGAGTGAGCGATTCCCGGGAGCAGTCGATACGCTTTGCATCGAAGCCATGGTGCAGGATCGCAAGGCCGTGCAGGCGGGCACATCACATTTCCTCGGGCAGAACTTCGCCAAGGCGTCGGGCATTCAATATCTGTCGCGGGAAGGCAAACAGGAATTTGCCTGGACGACGAGCTGGGGCGTGAGCACTCGCTTGATCGGAACGTTAATCATGGCACATGCCGATGACGATGGACTCGTTCTGCCGCCTCGCGTGGCACCGACTCAAGTCATCATCATCCCGATCATTCCGAAGGATGAGCAGCGCAAGGAAATCCTGAAGGCATGCGGCGCGTTGGCGCAACAAATCGAAACGCAATGTTTCCACAAAGAAGGCACCCGCGTCGAAGTGGACCAGCGCGATATCCAGGGCGGAACGAAGACCTGGGAATGGATCAAGAAGGGCGTGCCGATTCGCGTGGAGATCGGGCCGCGCGATCTTGAGGCCGGCACTGTTTTTGTGGGCCGCCGCGACAAGGGGCCGAAAGAAAAGCAATCGTATCCCAAGGAGGAATTCGCCGCGCAGGTTCCTGCGTTGCTTCAATCCATCCAGGATGCCATTTACGAACGGGCCGTGGCGTTTCGCCGTGAGAACACGAAGGTCATCGATTCGAAAGAGGAATTTTACGCCTTCTTCACGCCGAAGAATCCGGACAAGCCGGAGATTCACGGTGGGTTCGCGCTCGCACATTGGAACGGTTCAACCGAAGTCGAAACGAAGATCAAGGAAGACCTGAAGGTCACGATCCGTTGCATTCCCTTCGAGGAAATGCCGCAGCCAGGCACCTGCATTTTCACCGGCGAAAAGAGCACGCAGCGAGTGGTCTTTGCGAAAAGCTATTAATTGGAGGGTCAGCCTCCAGAATTATTTCCTGCCGCTGAACGCATTGGTCAATTGCTGGAAGACATCGTGGATTTGCTGCCCGATCGGCAGGACGATGAAGTAGGCGACAAGGATTGCGAGCACCACAAGAATGAGGTAGCCGAAGCCGCCCCACGGTCGCTTGGATTTGTCTTTCTCCATGGAGGGACTATGAACGCGAAACCCAAAGAGGGCAAGACGGAGACGCTCGTCCGTGGTAAACCGAAGTCATGCCGATCCTCCCTTCTTGCGAATCCGCATTAAGTTCGCTGCCTGAATCGCTGCTCGTCGGCGTGTCGGGCGGGGTCGATTCGGTGGCGTTGCTGCATGCCTTGGTAAAGACGGAACACAAGCCGGTGGTGCTTCACTTTGATCACGGTTGGCGCGCGGAAAGCGGGGAGGATGCCGAGTTTGTGCGCGAGTTGGCGGAGCAACTTGGGCTGAAATATATCGGCGATAAAATGCGGTCCACAGCGAAGGTTCATCGCGAAGCGGAAGCCCGCACGGCGCGTTACGCTTTCTTTGCGAAGACTTCAAAACGGCTCGGCATTGCCGATCTCGTACTTGCCCATCACGCCGATGATCAGGTGGAGACTTTTCTCATGCAGCTTTTGCGCGGAAGTGGCGCGGCGGGTCGCGGGATGGACCCGGTTAGCCGACGCGATGGACTCGTCCTCTATCGCCCATGGCTCGGCATTTGGAAAAAGGAGATCATGGCTTATGCGCGGAAGCATCGTCTCGAATGGCGGGATGACGCGACCAATGTGGATACGCGACATCGGCGCAACCTGATTCGCCAGCGCGTGCTGCCCTATTTGCAAAAGCAGATCGGCAAGCAAGTGCCGGACAATCTCCTCCGGGCAGCCGAGATTTCCCGCGCCGAGAGCGAGTGGCTTGATGCGCTGTGCGCGGACGCGGCAGATCAATCCGAGTTATCCGTGAAGACACTGCAAGCCACTCCCCTCGCCCAGCAACGACGGACGATTCTGCGCTGGTTGCAAGCGCGCGGCGCGAAGGATATTTCCTTCATCGATGTCGAGGCTGTGCGCGGTCTTCTCGAAAATGTCAGCCCCGCCAAAATCAATCTCAGTGCCGGAAAATTCGCACGACGACGCGCGGGTAAAATTTTTATGGAGTAGCTTTTAACGTAGCGACGGTCTATGACCGTCGCACTTTTATGCCTCCCCTCGTTCCCAAGTTGTACTTGGGAACGCACTTGTCGGCGAAGCTGTGCATCCCTATGGCTGAAGCAACGAAGTTGCGGGGACATTTGCGTTCCCAAGTACAACTTGGGAACGAGGAACTTCATGACCTATAACGCCCTCTCCGTCGTCCATCCTGCCGCGACTAAAATCGCCACGGGACAAAAGACACTCGAAATCCGATCATGGAAGCCACCCACGCTTCCCCTTCTCAATTTGCTGATCGTGGAAAATCATCGACGACTGGATCGCGAGGGCGACATCGATCCAGAGGGCATGGCCGTCGCCTTGATCGATATCATAGCCGTCCGCGATTGGACGGAAGAGGATGCCCGACGCGATGGGCATACGTTTGCCACCGGTTATAATGCCTGGGTCATTTCCAATGTTCGACCGATCCACATTCCGTTTCGCGCCCAAGCAGAACGAATGATTTATAAGGTTGAGGCGCCGGACGAAGTGCTGAAGACGGAGCAATAGAGTTGCACTGACAAGGGCGTTCCCAAACACGCACGCGTGAAGGAGTTTAGAAGCGAGGGGAATACAAAACGAAACTTAGTGTGGTTTGAACGAATTTAGAAATCGGTCCATGTTTTCATCGCTGAATTTGCCGGGCCCAGTAAAGACAATCAGAGTATAGAGAGAGCTTTGGGTTATAACGATCCGCATACGACCGGATATCGAAACATCCCGCAAGTGCCCCGAGAATATAAGTTCCCGGGCTTGATAGTCCGGGTTGGGGATATCGCGTTCGGAGACCAGTCGATTCCCGCTTCCGTTAAGAAATCGATCACGCACATCATTAAATAACTGTGCATTCGTTTCATTGTGATAATCGCCAGCGATGCTGGCACAGGTTACTACAAAACCAACTCCGGGAATGGCCGCTTCATAGTTAAGAGCATTGGACACCGGAGAGCTGCCCTTCTTGAGCATAACGGGGCATTGAATTGAAAAACTATCGAAGTCCGTTATTACCCAGGAATCCTGAACGGCAGGCTGAGGTGCTTTCTGCAAGGTATCGGCACTTGGACCCTTGAAGGAAAGAAAACCTATTGCGGTAATGCCCAATACAAACAACGCGATAGCTATGATGATCCATGGAAAAGTCGCGGGCTTCTTGGGTGATTGGGACAAAAGTTCGGCTCGGGCCTTTTCCTCAAGATGACGGGCTATCACCTCGATGGACATTTGCCGGACTGTGGCGAATTCCGGCAGATCGCGAAACGGGAACCAATCTTTCTTTCCTTCGCGACAAATCGACGTCTCGGCATCGATATTTGTATATTTGAGTTGGCCAGCCAGCTCGATTAAGTCGAATGGGCCTTCGACCTTGTCATGCACAAAGCAGAAGAAGCGTTCAACGGAAGCAGAATCAGGTTGGTTCACACAATCACTCTAAAAAACATGAACATCGTTGTCCCCTCGACTGCACCGCGACAAGCGAAACTACCGAATATAAAACGTCTCCGGCACCCAGCGTTTGTTCTTGAGGGTGACGCGTTGCCAGCCGGATTTGTCGTTGGTGGCGATCCAGCGGCGCTCTTCCTTGCGGTAATGCCAGTCCTTGTCGACCTGGTAGTAGATTTGCCGGTCGCGAATTTCGAGAATATTGCAGATCTCGTGATTGTGATGATTTTCCTGGTCGAAATCGGTCAGGATCGGGTTGGCCATGTGCGAGTAGAGCGCGTTGAGTTCGCGCAGCAGAGCGCCTTCGCGTGCGCCCATGTCGCGGACGCTGAGGCCGAGCTTGCGGGCCTCGCGCGCCGTGATCGGGTAGGAGTGCGACGGGTAATTCGCGTTGAGCTCACGGCTGATCCGCGCGGCCCTCTTGCCGGTCGGCATGTGGTAGCTAAGCAATTCCTGGCAAATGCGAATCGAAAGAGAACTGGAGCGATCCAGCGCACCAATAACCAGCGGGTGCAGGTAGCGATAAACCTCAGGATACGGGTTGCCCTTGACGTGCTGCTCCTTCCAAAGCCGCAGGATGCGCGAGACCTCGTCCTGGCTGACAGAGACGACCTCGTTGCGGCTATCAACAGGAGAAAGCTGGTGCTTCAGGCTGCTATCGACCGCCGTGAGGTACGAGGTCGGCCCCATATGAATTTCGTTCGCACCCAGGGCGACCATCGTGGCGGCCGAGGCGCACTCAAACGGCGCGTAAAGAATGACGCGCTTGAACTTGCTGCGCAAAAGATGGACGAGACGCAACGCGGCCTCGGGATTGCCTCCGTCCGATTTGAGAAAGAGTCCCACCGCATCGGCAGGCTTGCACGTATCCAACAACTGCGACATGGCCATGACATCGTTCTGGCAGATGGAGCCGCCGGAGGAAGTCCAATAGGCCAGCAGGGGCAGGCCGGTCACCTTTTCGAACTGCGCAAAAATCGCCTGGGTCTCCTTGGTCAGGATAGGTGCCCGCTTGGCGGGAATCGGACGAACAGCGACGCCGTTTTCCGGTGCGAGCTTGGCGCGGGTGCGGGACATGAGACCTGTGAGCATGTCATGCCCCGCACGCGGAAGCAAGGGGCTGATTACAGGGACCATACATCAGGATTAAGTCGCCGTAACCGCCGCAGAATCGGTTTGCATGTCTTGCCATAGTGGCTACACAGATAAATGGCCTTTTCTCTTTTCCGTCGTCTTCGTGCCCATTCGTCCGCTTCCAAAACCGCCTTGGGACTGTCAACCACTCTCCTCTTGAGCGCGGTGCTGCTCACCACGGGCTGTCATCCTGCGGTCAAGGATCCCAAGGACCCGAAGTTTGTCGTCGCTGAAAAAGGCAACTGGCAGATCACGCGCGGCGACCTCGACAAGGAAATCGGCTCCTACCTGCAGCAACACCAGATGACCGTCGACCAGGTCGGACCGGCCAACATCCCCAAGCTCGAGACGTTCATGCTCGATAACATGGTTCTCAAGAAGCTGATGCTGGACCAGGCAGCCACCCTGCAATTGAAGGACGTCGACAAGGACGCGGCTGCGGAAATCGACGCCATCAAGGGTCGCGTCCCTCCCGGTCAGGATTTCGACACGGAACTGAAATCGGTCGGCATGACGCTGCCCGAGTTGCAACAGCGCATTCATGACCAGGTTGTCATCACCAAGGTGCTCGATGCGGAAGCCTTCAAAGGCACCGGCCCGACCGAGCAGGAGATCAACGATTTTTACACCAAGAACCAGGACAAGTTCAACACCCCGCCTCAGATTCGCGCGAGCCGCGTCCTGATCCTGGTGGATGACAAAGCCACCCCGGCGGAAAAAGCCGCAAAGAAAAAGGCGATCGATAAAGCCCATGACCGAGTCGCGCACGGCGAAGCGTTTTCCAAGGTGGCCACGGAGGTTTCCGAGGACAAATATTCCGCGCCCCGTGGCGGCGACATCAGCTGGTTCAAGAAAGGCGAAAACGAACCGCAATTTGATGACGTGGCTTTCAACAGCAAGACGGGCACGCTCAGCGCGGTCTTCGAGACCCCGATGGGCTACCAGTTCCTGGAAGTGACTGATTCGAAACCCGGCGGCATTGCGTCCCTCGCCGATGCCAGCTCGACCATTTCGAAGTATCTGACCGAGATGCAAAAGAGGCAGGAAGAGGAAGCTTACACCACGAAGCTCCTGGCCGATGGTGGAGTAACCTTCCACATGACTCGCGTTGATTTACACGCCCCTGCGGCACCGGCCGATTCGTCCGCCGCGCCAGATGCGCAAGGTGGTGCAGTTCCGGCCCCGGATGCCCAGGCGCCTGCGCAGCAGGCACCGGCTCCAGATGCCTCGGCTCCGCCAGCGCCCGCTCCGAACACGACTGCGCCTCACTAAGTCTGGTAGCCGCCGCAGGCTCGGCGGCGGTGCCTTTCCCTCCGTGGTAGCCGTCGCACTCCGTGCGACGGTGCAGTCATTTCCCTCGTTGCTAAACTTGGGAATGCTTTTCACTTCCCGCGAAATTTCATTTCGCGCCAATCGAATCAACCCGCAGGCGCCGGGGTATAATACGTCGCTACGCCTTTTTCGAAATCAAACGAGATCGAGCGATTACCCTCGAATTTTTCGAGCAGGAACTTCGGATCGATATCCTTGAGCGGCTTTTCGAGTTGAGCCGCGACTTTTTGCGCGAAAGGCTGGTCGGCGTGCTCGTACATATTGACGATGGGGAAAACCAGGTCCTCCGAGGCAACCTCGATCCAGGCGGCATCGCCCTGTTGCGATCCGTCGAGCGCATAGTCGCGTATGGCCTGGAGAAGCTGAACGCGCGGCTGCCTGTAAAACCAGCGGGGCGCCTCGATCAGGGCTCCGAACTTGCGCAGTTCCTCCTCCAGTTTCGCGACCTGCTTCTCCTTGAACTTGTCTCCAAGGAAGCGAAGCATCGACTTGTCGCCCTTAATGCTCTCGATCTGCTTTTCGACTTCGACGTATTGCTTGAGCTTGACGATGTCCGTCAGCAACCGCTTGAACGAAGCCGGGGCGACGCCTTCTTTGACGACATCCAGCTCGCGCGTGATGCCGAGCTTTTCCGCCAGCCGTTCCGGCGAATCGCCCAGCGCCAGGACTTCGCTCGTCCTGGACAAGGCCGCATCCGGATCAAAACTGGCCGCGATAATGTGCATGAGGTAAGCGCAACTTAAGACGAACCGCTCGATTTTACCATTGGAATGTGTACCGGCCCAGACGTCGCCCGATTTCGGTCACGACGCGGCTTTCTTCGGTGGTGTCGGTGGCGGCAAAAGTCACGCTGAAACGGACATAGTTGCCCACATCGTCCCACGGCACGGTCGAGATCAAATTCTCGGTGATCATCCACTGGCTGAAGGCTTCCGCCGTTGGGAAATCGAACGATTTACCGGAGCCATCCGCCGCCTCGGCGCGCTTCGGCGCGGCCACGTAGAGGAAGAAGGAGCCCTTGGGCTTTTTCGCCTTGAAGCCGACCTTGTTGAGAGTCGAGACCAGCAGGTCCATGCGGCGCGAATACTTCGCGGCGATACCAACCGTGATTTCGGGATGTGCGAAGGCGTAGGCGCTCGCGTGCTGGATGGCGAGGAATTGCCCGGAATCGGTGTTGTCCTTCACGTCGCCGTAGGCCTTGACCAGCAATTCATTGCCCGCGACAAAACCACAACGCCAACCGGTCATGTTGAAATTCTTGCTCGTGGAATGGAGTTCGATCCCCACATCCATCGCACCCGGCGTCGCCAGGAAACTGAGCGGCATGCCCTCGAAGACGAGCGCGGCGTAGGCGAAATCATGAATGACGATGATCTTGTTTTCCTTGGCGAACGCGACCACCTCGGCGAAAAACTCGGGTGTGGCACTCGCGCCGGTCGGGTTATTCGGATAATTGAGGACGAGCACCTTCGCTTTGGCGAGAACGTCGGCGGGGATGCTCTTGAGATCGGGTAGGAAATTGTTTTCTTCCTTCAAGGGCAGGTTATGCACGACACCACCGTAATATTTCGAATGCGTCCCGAAGACGGGATAGCCCGGCACGGTCATCAGCACAACATCACCTGGATTGATGAAAGCAGCAGGCAGAATGGAGAGCGCGGCCTTGCTACCGATGGAGTGGATGATCTGCGTTTCCTGATCGACGAGTACGCCGCAGACCTTGCGCAGATATTCCGCCGCATGATGCTTGAGTGCCGCGTCGCCGTTGTCGGCGTAACCACGGTTCTCGGGCTTGCGAGCCTCCTCGTAAAGTTTCTCGATGATGCCGGCATCGGCCATCGCATCGGGCTCCCCCACGCCGAGGTCGAAAAGTTCCGTGTCCGGATTCGCCTCCTTCGCCGCGCGCTTGGCCCGCTTGATTTTCTCAAATTTATAGATCGCGGTATCTTTACCATAACGCTTGCCGCCGATCCGATCCGCAAATAAGTCCTGAATGTAGCTTTCCTGCATAGTCGTTTAGTTTAGCGAGAATGAGCGGCCTCGCAATGCGTTTTACAGAAGGTTTCGCACGGAGGACTGAAGAGGGGGGCAGAGAAAGGACAGAAAGAAAAATTCCAATGTATCGGAGGTCTATGGCCGTCGCTGCTTAAAGCCATAACCGAACTAGAATTAAGGCTTCTTCTCTATTTTTAGGTGAAGCTTTTCAACTTGCATCTGCCATGCCTTCTCCTGTTGGTGGCCTGCATAAGCAACTATCAAATCAGCACAAAAAAGAGTGACTGCGGCGATCCGATAAAGACGACTCTTAATAAAAAATCCGGGAAGGAGAAGTAGAGCGGCCAACAGGTAAAACGCCGTTGCATCGCCCATGACAAAACATCCCAAAACCGACAACGCGACGGAAATCCAAAACGCGATTTTTAGCCAGGATTGCATAGCTAAATTTGGCGACGGTCATAGACCGCCGCTACATTAAACGGCCGCTGCCTCGCGCGTCATCGTGCCTTTGTAATTGTGGACTTCATCGGTGATGCCGAAGTTATTGGCGGCAAGTTCCGCGACACGGGCGAGTTCATCCTTGGTGAGGGCGGGGGTTTCAGGCGCCTCGGCAAATTCACGGAGTTGCGCTTCTTCGTAGATGTTCGGCAAGCAGCATGCGACGCGTTCGTCGGCGAGGAGCCATTGCAGCGCGGCTTGGCCCAGCGTGCGATCCGACCCGACCAGGAATTGCAGCGTCTCGATCTTCTTGAGCCCGTTGATCAGCCATGATTTCGGGCGGTGACTACGATGATCGGTCGGCGGAAAAACGGTGTCCTTCGTGTACTTACCCTCGAGCATGCCGCTCGAATGCGTGACGCGAATGAGGTAGCGAGTGCGGGCAGCTTTGGTCGCATCTGTCGGCGTTTCACCTTCATCCATGATCTGGCGACCGGGATGCGGCTCCAGCGCATTATAGATGTGCTGCAAGACATGCGGGCGGCGGCGCTGCACGCAATCGACTCCCTCATAAAGCCAGCCGATGGCCGGACCGACGGCGGCGCCGTAGGAACGAATTTTACCTTCCTGCACCAGCTTCTCCATCAGTTGCCAGAGCGCGTCGTCCTCGACCTGTTCCATGCGGATGTTGTGTAGTTGCAGGATGTCGATGCGATCAGTGTTGAGCCGGACGAGTGCCTTCTCGACCGCGCTGCGGATGAACGGCACGGAAAAATCCTGCGGAATCTCCCGCTGCCCCTTGCGCTCGTTGCCGTGATCGTAAAAATTATAGCCGACCTTGGTCGCAATCACGATCTGGTCGCGCTGCTTCGGAAACGCCTTCGCAATCAGTTCCTCGCTGTAACCGTTGCCGTAAGTATCGGCGGCATCGTAAAGCGTGATGCCGAGGTCAAGCGCCTTGTGCATGAGCGCAATCGCCTCGCCCTCGGTGAACTTGCCCCACCACCCGGTCGAAATCGTCCAGAGACCAAAACCGATTTCCGAGACGCGAATATCGGTCTCGGGCAGCGTGCGAAATTTCATGCTTCCAGCTTAGGCCACGCGCGCCATGCGGGCAAGCTGCGTGCGTCGATCTCAGGGAGTCGGCGTGCTGTTATTAATTGCAATGGCCTTGATCGAACCGTTCTTATCGAGGTCCGTGCCAAACGATAGAGTCGCAGTCAGGTTGGCTTTAGCCACTCCCGCAACGGAAACCGTGGGAGCGGAACTGTAGCCCGATCCCGGATTAGTGATCGCCACGCCGGTAACCACGCCATTGCGAACCGTGGCGGTCGCGGTGGCATCGGCATGCCGCCACAGCTCGCCCGAATCGCGCCGATAGCGGTAATAATTCGAGACTTCATTGAGTCGCTCATCCGTGACGCCGTAGGGGCTGAGCCCCTCCATCAACACCTGCTTGTTTTTGCGCACTTGATCCTCTTGCGGCTGTTCTCCGGGGCCTGCCGGTTTAACGCCTGTGAAGACTTTGCGAAAGACCTCCGGTGGCACGTTAAGCGCCGACGCGATCAAAATAACGGGGCGTCCCTTATCCACTCCCTCGGTGTCGTGACCATCGGTAAATGTCACCGAAACTTGGGTCGATCGATCAGCGGGCGCGCTTGGCGAGGTCGCCTGCGCCCAAGCGAGAGTCGAACAACAGGCGAGGACCGCGAAAAGGAATGATTTCATAGGAGTCTAATAAAAGACACCACCATCACCGCCCAGGTTACAAGTCATTTGCGAAACTCTCACATTTATCATTAGTCATCCTGAGCTTGTCGAAGGATCAGTTCGGCCTGCCTTTTATCCGAGGTAGCCGCCGCTGTCCCTAGCGGCGGTGGACAACGAAGTTGTCGCCGATAAGTGCGTTCCCAAGTGAAACTTGGGAACGAGAAAGACAGCTGAACTGATCCTTCGACAAGCTCAGGATGACGGGCTTTTTTGGTGTATAATTTTTCTAACTTCGGACGCCATCCACGCGAAAGCCCAATGTCTCCAGCAGCGCACAAACATCTGCGCAGCGATCTCCCTGCAACACGATTTCCTGACGATCAAACGAGCCACCGACACCAAGCTTGCCTTTGAGTTCGCGGGCCAGATCACCGATCATCACGGCATTGGCGCCCGGAAGTTCCGCAAACCCGTATACAACCACGACGATCTTGCCCCCCCGGTCCTTCGTCTCCTTGCGGAGAATGAGACGACCTCGTGAATTTCTGGGAATGACAGGTTTGGGAGGCTTCGGCGGCCTGACAGATTCGGATGCCTGCACAGGCTTCTTCGGTTCCGGCTCCGGTGCTCGCGGCAGATTTTTCAGCGCGTCCAGTCCGTCCAATTGCGCAAAGGGATTGAATTGCAACGGCGCGGCTGGACGCGAGACATCGACTTTCTGGCGGGAATCCTTGGGACGGCTCATGGACGTGACCTGCGACTTTTTCGACTCGTGAGTGACCGGTTAGGCGATATACGAACCGAATGCCTTGCGACGCGCGGCGATTTCTTCCACGGTCAGCTTTTGAATTCGGCGAAGGCTGAAATCCTCGCAGCAGAACGAGGCAACGAGCGTCCCCTGGATGACCGCTTCCTTCAAATTGGCAAAAGAGATGTCGTCCGTGCGCGCCAAGTGCCCAATAAATCCGCCGGCAAAGCAATCGCCCGCACCGGTCGGATCGCTGATCGTCTCGAGCGGAAATGCGCCGGTGCTGAAAAACTCGCCATCGCGACCAAAGAGCAGGCAGCCGTGCTCGCCCTTTTTCACCGCGACGTAACGCGGGCCCATCGCGACGATTTTCTTGCCGGCCAAAATGAGACTGTCTTCCTCGGTCAACTGCTTCGCCTCGCTGTCGTTGAGGATGAGCATGTCGACTTCCTTGAGCAGTTCGACGAGGTCGGCGCGCGCCATGCCGATCCAGAGATCCATCGTATCGGCCACGACGAACTTCGGCTGGCGGATCTGCTTGCAGACCATGCGCTGCAACGAGGGCGCGATGTTGCCCAACAAAACGTAAGGTGTGGCGCGGTAGGACTCGGGCAGCTTCGGCTCGAATTTCTCGAACACGTTCAGCGCCACGGAAAGCGTCTTGCGATTGTTCATGTTCACCTCGTACTCGCCGGACCAGCAGAAGGTCTGGCCCGCCGCGACTTCAAGGCCGGTCAGGTCGATCTTGCGATCGGCGAAGAGCTGCTTGTGCTCGGACGGAAAATCATCGCCAACGACCCCGACCAATTGGACCGGGCCGAAAAAGCTCGCGGCCACCGAGGCATACGAGGCGGAACCTCCCAACAAATGGTGATGCTGCGACGTGGGAGTCTTGATGTCATCAAGCGCAATGGAACCAACAACGAGTACGGGCATCGTAGTAGTAAGAAGGAAGAAGGCGTAACTGAGAAGTCAGAAATTTGAAAGTCTAGCCGTGCTAGCGTTTACGAGTCTGCTTTTTCGACTGTAGCTCCAGCGAGTATATCTGTGCAGGCAATGCTGTAGCCTCATCGAATTCACTGGCTGCACTTATTCCGGCCAAAGCGATTTTTTCTGGATCGTCATACGCCTCATACGTGGCATGCATTGCGCCAAGAGCAAGGCGAAGCCCCGATCCCTCCGCCCAATACCTCTGACATTCCATAACCTCCCTGTAGCTCTGGACAGAAAAAATCCCTGACGGAGATAAAATTAAGCAGTCCCATTGACTGGATTCTACCGGTTGATCGTCCTTCTCTTTCGTTTCAATAAAGTAATCTTCCTTCAGTTTTGCGTGCAAAAACAGGAATGTCTTAAAGACTTTTACTCTCGAACCAAAATCAATTTTTTTAGAATGTTTTCCTACGATGTCTTCAAAAATAATCGACATGGCGGACCATCCAGTGAATCCAATATAGGAATCATTAACTTTGTAAATTTTGTGGCTGTTGACTTTGCTTCCTGGATTCACCTTAAGAGATCCCTGTGTAAAGAGACTATCCGAAGCAATGACCGCTTTGCTGCCTTTTTGAACCACGACTATTGTAGACATAATATTAAAAAGTGGATGATTGCATCAATTGTACTGATCGCATGCCACGTAATATCATAGCGATGTCGCGTTCAACTGCTCACGTACTCGCTGACAGTAGCCGGAAATGTCTTTGCTCCGCAAGAGGGCCGAGACGATAACCACGCGTTTCGCTCCCGCTGCCAGCACCTCGGGCAGAGTCTGCTCATTGATTCCACCGATGCAGAATTGCGGCACACGAACGGCAGCGCGAACCTGCCCAATCAACGGAGGCCCGACTGGGACATAATCCGGCTTGGTCGGCGTGGCGAAGATGGGGCCGACGCCGATATAATCCGCACCTTCTTTCTCGGCAGCGATGGCTTGGTCGAAGCTGTGGGTTGATTTTCCTACGAGGACCTCAGCACCCGCTTGCGCACGCGCTTCTGCGACGGAAAGATCATCCTGGCCGACGTGAATTCCGTCCGCGCCCATATCGCACACCAATTCGGGATGATCGTTAAGAACGAAAAGAGGGCCGTCGGACGGAATGAGCGCGCGAATCGCTTTGCCCAGCTCGGCAATCTCCGCCAGTGGACGTTTCTTCGCGCGAAATTGGATGATGTCCACGCCACCGATGACCAATTGCTCGGTGACATAGGGAATGCGGTCGATTTCCACATATCCCGTATCGACGATGGCGTAGAGGTGGGCACGGGCCAGTTTCTGACGGCATTGATCGAGATCACTCATGGTTTAACTTTCTAAATCCGTCATCCTGAGCTTGTCGAAGGATCAGCCTCATTTGCACGGTCTATTTCCAGCTTGCGAATGCTGAAAGGGGCAGAGGCCATTTGATGTAGCAATCGTAAACGGGATAGCAACGGTGATCATGAGTCTGATCCTTCGACAAGCTCAGGATGACAGAGCGTAGAAAGACAAAATTCAGCTACTCCTCCCGCAGAGGCAAAATCGACTGACGCTGCTTGAGGAAGCCCTCAACGAAATGCGTGCTGTAGCGGCCCCGGCGGAAATCGGGGTCCTTCAGGATGGCCTGGCCGATGGGCACGGTGGTCTTGATCCCCTTGATAATCATTTCGTCCAGGGCCCGAGCCATCCGGTCCATTGCGGTGGCGCGGTCGCTGCCGAAGGCAATCAGTTTGCCGATCATCGAATCGTAATGAGGAGGCACCGTATACCCAGAATAGACGTGGGAATCCCAGCGAATGCCATGGCCACCCGGCGCGTAGAAAAGACCGATCTTTCCGGGGCAAGGCCGGAAATCGTTGAACGGGTCCTCGGCATTGATACGGAACTCGATGGCGTGCTTTTGCGGCTGGAGATCGTCGAAGTCCTTGCTCAGTTTCTCGCCAAACGCGATGCGGATTTGCTCCTTCACCAAGTCGACACCGTAGACCTCCTCGGTCACCGGATGCTCAACCTGAATGCGGGTGTTCATCTCCATGAAGTAGTAATTCATCTTCTCATCGACGAGAAACTCGAGCGTCCCGGCATTCTCGTATTCGACCGCGTGCGCCAGCTTGATGGCGGCCTTACCCATCGCCTTACGGACGGCGGGCGTGATGAAAGGAGACGGCGCTTCCTCAAGCAACTTTTGATTGCGGCGCTGGATCGAGCAATCCCGCTCGCCGACATGGACGACCTTTCCGTATTTATCGGCCAGAATTTGAAATTCGATGTGGTGGGGATGCTCAATGAGCTTCTCAAGATAAAGCGCGCCGTTATTGAAAGCCTTCTCGGCCTCCATTCGCGCGGCATGAAAACCCTGGACAAGACTGACGTCGTTATGGGCCTGCCGCATGCCGCGTCCACCGCCGCCAGCCACAGCCTTGATCATGACCGGATAGCCAATTTGTTTCGCGACCTTCAGGGCCTCCTGGTCGCTTTCGAGCACACCATTGCTGCCGGGGGTGATTGGCACGCCAGCCTTGCGGGCGGTTTCGCGTGCGACCGCTTTGTCACCCATGGCGCGGATCGAAGAAGGCTTGGGACCGATAAACTTGATGTTGCAGCTCTCGCAAACTTCGGCGAAATGGGCGTTTTCGGCCAGAAAGCCGTAACCGGGATGGATGGCATCGACATCACCGATCTCCGCAGCACTAATAATGCGGTCTATCTTCAAATAACTGTCTTGACTTGAAGCTTTACCGATACAGATCGCTTCATCTGCCAGTTGGACGTGCAAAGAATCGATATCTGCCTCGGAATAGACGGCCAGAGTCTTAATTCCCAGTTCCTTGCAAGCGCGGATAATGCGCAGGGCAATCTCGCCGCGATTGGCGATAAGTATCTTATCAAACATGGATTATTCGGGGAAAAGAGCGTCGAAACGACCGTAATTAAATTGGACGAACGGAGAAAAGCGGTTTGCCAAATTCAACCGGTTTTCCGTTCTGGGCGAGAACTTCAACGATAACGCCCTTGGTTTCGGCCTTAATTTCGTTCATAACCTTCATGGCCTCAATAATGCAAACCACCGTGTCTTCGTTCACTTCCTGCCCCGGCTCGATGTAAGCGGGTGAGTCCGGCGAAGGCGAACGGTAGAATGTACCGACCATGGGCGAAACGATTTGCGCGGCGGCGGAACCAGCTGGCGGCGCCGAAGGTACCGGGGCGGAGAGTGCGATAGCAGAAGTAGGAGCCACTTGGGTTGAATGCGGTGCATGCGTCGGAGCCGCAGCAATTGGCGCACTCGAAGTGATCCATTCTCCAGAGGGACCGCGCTTGACCCGGAGCTTGAAGTCTCCTTTTTCCAGTTCGAATTCGGAGAGGCCGTTTCGTGTCATCAAATCGATGACAGCTTTGATTTCCTTGAGATCCATAGGCTTTGTGGCGATTAGGTGAAAACCGCGTGAAGGATGTTTTTAGAGCGCCAAATTCGAACGGTCAAAGGTTTTCTACTTTAACAGTAAAGCTGACGCTTGTCCCAGCTAAAACCTATCTCTTCAGGCCTTACTTTCAGCCTTCACAGCCTCCCAGGCAGCATCAAGCTCCTCCATGGAACAGTCGCTTACCGCTTTGCCTGCGGCCTTGATCCGTTCCTCCACAGCGCGGAAGCGCCGGGCGAACTTATCGTTGGCACCAGTGAGGAGCCCCTCAGCGTCGAGCTTGAGGTGACGCGTCAGATTGACAATAGAGAAGAGGAGATCACCCAATTCCTCGGCGGTCTTCTCACCAGCCGTAAATTTCACTTCATTGGCGGCGGCGAAGGCCAACTCGGCATCGATCTCGGCGACGACCTCGGCCAGTTCCTCCCGCACCTTGGCGAGTGAGCCGTGGACATCAGGCCAATCGAAGCCGACATTGCGGGCCTTCTTTTGCAGGGCCTCCGCGCGCATCAGGGCCGGGAGGGCGCGCGGCACGCCATCGAGCGCGCTTTTCCGTTCGGGCTTCTCCGCTTTCTTGAGTTGATGCCAGAGAGTGACCACGCTTCCGGCATCGGCCACCTTCTCCTCGCCAAAAACATGGGGATGTCTCCGAATCATCTTGTCCGTGACACCCGTGGCCACGTCGGCAAAGGTGAAGTCGCCCGCCTCGCGCGCGATTTGGGCCTGGAAGACGATGTGGAGTAGAAGATCTCCAAGCTCCTCGGTCAAATGTTGCGGAGAGCCGGAATCGATCGCCTCAAGCACTTCGTAGCATTCCTCCAAAAGCTGGGGCTTCAGAGTTGCGGGTGTCTGCTCCCGGTCCCAAGGGCAGCCATCAGGCGCACGGAGACGCGCCATCAGGTCGAGCAGACGATCCATCGCCTGGGCGCTGGTGTTGGCATCTGTAGCCGCCGTAAGGCGGTGGCCCACGTTCTCATGAGCGCGGCTACTTGACGACTCGTCGCTCATTGCACCCTCACCAACTGGATCCGATGCGGATCGTCCGTGCCCAAATTATACTGCGTGGCAGTGTGAATGTAGCCGGCCGCTTTGCCGATGGGATCAATGCGCCCATCCTTGTCGGCAGTTCGCCATTGTTCCATCCGATGGAGGACCAATGAATCAATGGCCACCGGATCGCGACTGATGTAGAGCGCGCCGATCGATTTCGTGAACTGCGGATCGAAATGCGGCCCGCCGGCATATTGAGCAACCAGCGCGTCAAGGATATGGATCACGACTTTGCGACGGATCAGGGCATTATTCAAAATTTCGCAAATGGCGGGATCGCCGAAAGTCGGATCGCCCACGAACCGCCGATTATTGTCCACCGAGTCCAGAGCAAGACTGCCCATGCATCCCTCCATGCCAATGGAGGCGTTGTCCGTGAGGACGGGCACGTTGATGATCTTGGTGCAGATGTCCGTCAACAAGCGGGCATAGTGGGATTTATCGCTGGTCTGCGGGATCGGACTGATGCCGGTCAGCGTGTCGTCGCCGTTGGGAGGAGGAGTAAAGCTGCCCGAGTTGTCGTCGCCATAACCTTTATTCCTGACGGCAGAGCGCGCGGCATCGGCGAAATCATCGTTGTCACGACGCACGAACTCGGAATCTCCCCAGATGAGCGTGCCCATGTTCTCATTTTTATAAATGGCCCCCGGATCATAACCGGTTCCCGGATAAACAGAGGCGATGGCCACATGCGAGCCACTGGCGGGAACTGGCCCGTAACCGGCATCGCGCATCCCGGCGGCATCCTTGTCCCAAACGATAATCTGGGAAGCCGGAACCCCGGCGGCCTGGAGGCCATCGCAGATGGCCTGGACGAGCGGACGATGCGTCGAAAGAAGCGGCCCTCCCACCGTAGTGATCTTGATCCCGACGACATCCTTCGGCGTGATGCCCAGGCGAGTCCAAGCCGTACCGATATCGGACGCGCTGGTCAGCTTGAGAAGAGAACGGTCGAGCATCTCCCGGACTTCGTCGCCGGTCACGGCGAAGCGCTGCACAACATCGGGATTTTCGGCCCAGATGACCGGTGAGAGTGATGGTGGCGCAGGCGTCGGTGGCGATGGCACGGCGGCGTCTTGAGCCAGAATCCCGGCGGTGAAAACCGGGAAAAGGCCCACAAGACCGGCGATCAAGGCGATTATCCTGCGATTGTTCATCAGGCGAAAAACCTACCCAGCCCCGAGGCCGGATGCACCACAAATACTCAGGCCGGTTTCAGCGTGACCACCGGAGGGAATTCCCTCACTCTAGCGCCTTCATGCTACTGCTACGAGCCGTCCTTCTCGAACTCATCGTCTGCTTTCATGTCGTGGGCGGCGCGGTCATTTTCCGGCGGCTTTTTCCCCGGGAATCACCATGGCTGGCGTTGTTCGTCCCCACGCTGCTGGTGATGATGGTCTGCAATTTTATCGAGCACGTCATTCCGCTGACGCACCTGTCCCTGCTGCTGCCCTTCACCGTGGCGGGCATCCTGTGGGCAACGCTGCGACCCGGCTATTCGTGGAAGGGGCTGCAACTGCCGGTCACGCTTTTTCTGCTCCTTTTTACCTGGGCCTTCTTCCTCAAGTGCCTGAACCCGGAGATCACCAACAATACCGAAGGCGTGGCCGACATGGCCCGAGTGCTCGACTTCTGTCTGGGCGGCACCCTGCCGCCGATCGACAGCTGGTGTCCTCCCTACGACCACAGCGGTTACTACACCTTTCAGCATTACGGGGCCTCGCTGTTGAAGCGCTACTTCATCCTCGATATCGGCACCGGCTACAACATGGGCTACACGCTGCTCAATACCCTGACCCTCCTCGCGGGGACAGGCGCGGCCTATCTCATCAGTGGCCGACGCCTCTGGGTCGGCCTCTTCATCATGATCGTCCTGCTGGCGAACTTTTCCGGCAGCTATCTTTTCATCTATCTCGATTTCCTGCGCCAGTACCTGTTTCATGGCAACCACAACGCGGTTCTCGACTCGCGGCTCGCAATAGATATCGGCGATGCCTGGGGCGATCCGGGCCGAAATAATATCTTTGCCTGGATTTTCCAGCCCATCCACAAGGCCCACCCCGAGTACGTCAATCCACCTGTGCTCCGTCTCTTCACCCCGGCCTTCAATACCTACTTTCCCGAATTCCACGCCAATCTCGGCGGCCATTTCATGACCCTGCTCACCCTGCTGGCCGCCAACGAGGCCAACCGGTCCGAGCGCTCCAATTGGCCTTGGATCTGCCTGCTGGCCATTCCCTGCCTGACCATCATCACGGCGGTCTGGTTCTTCATCGTCGTGACCGTCCTCGCCGCGGGCGGCCTCGTGGCCTTGTTGATTGCGGGACGCCGCCCGGAAAACTGGAGGATCGTAATCGCTGGCGGTATTCTGGCCAACATTCTCATCTGGCCCTCCATCGACGCCCTGATCGGCGGCAGCTATCCGGTCATTTTCCAGTGCAACCCGTGGCTGAACTACACCCCGTTCTGGGAATTCATCATCCAGTGGTGGCCCGCCGTCATCCCATGGTTCCTGCTGCTATTTCTCATCCGCCGTCAGAGCTGGCTGGTCTGCTGGATCATGCTCGCCCTGCCCCTGCTGCTGATTTTCGTCGAGGTCTTCTCCTTCAGCGATCGTGGCTTGACGGTCGAAAAGATGTGGGGTGCGGTCTACGGCGCGGCCTTGGTCACCTTCCTGCCCTTGGTCTTTATCGAACGGCACTTGCTCTACCGGTTCGCGACGGTCGCTTTTATCTTTCTCAGCCTGGTCTTCTTCGGCAGTTGGGCACGGATCAGCATTGCGGACTACTCCCCCGGCGATCTCCTGCACTTGCGCGGCGACACGGTCCTCCAGAATGATCCGCAAAAAAAGCGCATTCTCCAAGTCCTCAACCGGCTGCATGCCACAACCGTGCTCTCCGGCCGCAGCCAGTGGTCCTATAATCAGGGGCCTTCTCTGGTCGATTTCTCGGAAAACCGCTGCTTCATCGCCTGGTTCTATCAGGAATATCAGTGCGGCCACGGCGGCGAGGCCGAGTATCGCGATCAGATGTCCAATGACTTCTTCGACGGCAAGATGACCGATCCCCTGCCCTTCCTTCGTCTCAATGACATCGCCGCCGTCATGATCTTCCCCGACGAGCAACCCAAGGACTGCATCCCCGACGACATTCTCACGCAACTCAAGGCCCAACTCGCGCCTGAGTTTTACTACATCGATTGCCACGAAGGCGGCGAGCATAACGCCGGCGTCTTCCTCCGGCTGCCCGGCACTCTCCTCCAATCGGCCAATGCCGGGGGAGCGGTTCAACTGCCACCCCGCCCTGCCACGCCCTAATTTAGGTCTTGTACCCGGGCGCAAACTCTTTCATTCAAGATTTGTGCATATCGTAATACTGACCCCCGTCTTGAACGATTGGGTCTCGGCGCAGGAAGTCTTGGGACAACTCGACGCCGCTTGCGCCTCCATGCCGGATTCGTTCTCGGTCCTGCTGGTCGACGACGGTTCGAGTGAAGATGTGCCCGCTAACTTCGCCCGCGGCGCCTACACCGCCCTGCGACAGGTCGACATCCTGCGGCTGAAGCGCAATCTCGGCCATCAGCGGGCCATCGCGATCGGCCTCTGCCACATCGCGGAGAAAGTTCCCGGCGACGCCATCCTGGTCATGGACGGTGACGGCGAGGACAAGCCGTCCGATGCCATGCGCCTCATTGATCGGCTGCGGGAACTTCAGGCCTCCGGTTCGCTGCCTCCGATCGTCTTCGCTGAACGCACCCGCCGCTCCGAGTCGGTTTTCTTCCAGTTCGGCTACCTCGGATACCGGGTGCTGCATTATCTTCTCACCGGTCGCTCCATCCGCTTCGGTAATTTCAGCATCATTCCGCGGGGCCGCCTCGCCGCACTGGTGGTCGAGCCGACGCTATGGAGCCACTACGCAGCTTCGGTTGCAGGCTCCCGCCTGCCGCATATGACGATCCCGACCCAGCGCGGACAGCGTATCGCCGGGCGTTCGCGGCTCAATTTCATCGGACTTGTCACCCACGGCCTCGCCGCGCTGAGTTGCTACAACGAACTGATTGGCGTGCGCCTCGTCGTGCTGGCTTCGTTTCTCTTCGTCCTCAGTCTGCTCGCCATCTTCTCCACCGTGACTCTACGACTGGCCACCGATCTTCCTCTGCCGGGCTGGACCTCGCTGTTCGCCGGCGTGCTCGTGGTCTTCCTCCTTCAGGTGGTGACCCTGGCCACCATCGTCACGCTTCAGATCATCGGCACCCGCAGCCATCAACCGCTGCTTCCCATCCGCGATTACGGCTGGTATGTCACGGATGTGTCCAACCTCTTTCGCCGCAGCCCATGAGTTCGGAACGTCCCTATGAAGGCCAGGAGTTGCAACTCTTCGCCCATGCCCGTAACTGGAAATCCTACTGGGCCGACCGCATTCGCCCTCATCTGGACCGGACGGTGCTTGATGTAGGCGCGGGTCTCGGAGCCAACACAACCTATCTTCTCGGCCCCGGTCAGGAAAGCTGGCTCTGCGTCGAACCCGATCCCGCGCTCGCCGCGGAAATTCCCGGCCAACTCGCGAAGCATCCGCAGCGCAACGTGGTGAAGACCGTCACCGGCACGTTGCGGGACGTGCCGCCCGATGCGCTCTTCGATACCATTCTCTACATCGATGTGCTCGAGCACATTGAGGATGATCGCGCCGAGATGAAAGCCTCCTTCGCCCATCTGCAACCCGGCGGCAAAATCATCGTTCTTTCGCCTGCCCATCCTGGTCTCTACACCGAATTCGACCGCGCCATCGGCCATTTCCGCCGCTACACACGCCAGACCCTGCGGGCCTGCACGCCGGACGGCGCCCGATTGATCACGCTCTTCGCGCTGGATTCTGTCGGCCTGCTTGCCTCGGTGGCCAACCGGCTGCTGTTGCACCAAAGCATGCCCACCCTCAAGCAGATCGAATTTTGGGACCGCTGCCTTGTCCCGGTTTCGCGCTGGACCGATCCGCTCATCGGCCATGCCATCGGCAAGAGCCTTGTGGCGGTGTGGCAAAAATCCGAATAATCAACCGGCTCTAACGGAGCGCAGCTCCCGCCTGCCCCACTGAGCCGCGCAACATGAACATTCCCGCGTTGTGTTCACCGTCGCCCTTGCAATCGATATATTCGTAAGCGGAATCGATATCCTTCCGCAACGCTTCCAGCGCCTCATCGGTGATCTCGTCCCCGGGCCAGATCAGGACGCCGGTGATCCGGTTGTCCTGCAGGAAACGGAGCCGGTTCGGCAGCGTCCCGTCGTAGAAATGATTGTTCAGGTCCGAACGCCGCAGCGCTTCACTCTCATAATTAACCCGCGATTCGTAGAAACACCAAGCGGAGTAGCATCGGTTGCCGGTAAATACCATCGGCGCCGGAGACTCGTTGTAGCACCATGCCGACTTGCCGGAAAGATACGTGGCCCCCTTGGTCTGGTTGATCACATCCATGATTTTCCGCTTCTGTTTGTCGGTGGCGAGGTAATCATCGCCGTTGAGATGAAAAACGCGGACGTTGGGCATGTCCCAGTGGATCACGCTCCAGGAAAAAGCATACAGGCTCACACACGCCGAGATGATGAGCGCCATCACCAGCAACCGGCACACACCGAGGGGACGAGTGGCCACAAACGGGAACAGCGCATAAAAGGTCACGCCCCAAGTGTATCCCCACATTTTCTCTACCATGTTGTAACGGCTCTCGATTGTCACCAGGTCGATAAAGATCAGCATGATGGGCGCGACGAACATGATCCACCGCAGGCCGAAGGAGAGCTCGCGCCAGTAGACCCAGCCGCAAATCCAGAGTGTCCAGACCGGCCACCACTGAATCAGGAACTCAAACATCGGCACATAGAGCGCCGGATCCGTCCACGTGATTTCCAGCGAAAGCGGCGACGAACTGATGGCGTAGAAATAGGGCCAGATCAGCGCCACCGCGATGGTCAGGACCAAGGCCGTCAGGCCGCTGGCAACCGGCCGCCGGCCGTGAAACCAGGCAAGAGGCAGCGCCACCCAGCATACCAGCATCGTAATCGGCAGAGCCCATGCGCTCGCACAAATCGCCAACAACGGAATGATAGCACCCAGCACCCACGGCCAGAGCGTCCGCCGCACATGGGTCAGCTCCGCGACGACCAGAACCGACAGCAGCGAGAGCAGATGGCCGGAGGCATTGGCGTGGTACTCGTCGCGCCATGTCCAGAAGCCCGGCACTTGCAGACGCAGAATGCGGCTTTGCCCAATCGTTTCCAGGGTTGCGTCGTGGACGGCGGGACGCAGGTCCCACTTCAACAGGTCCCACAACGCCAGGTTTTCGGGCCGATGGATCACACCGTCGGAGAGATCGAACGGAAGCCAGACTTCCAGGCTCTTCATTGTCGTCAGGAGGTAAAGAGAGCTGCCGGTAAATGACGATTCGATCAGGAAGGGCACGGTCAGAGTCACCCAGGTCCTGCCGCCGGAAATGCGATGCGCCGCCCCCGCGCCCGCCATGCAGATCAGCGCAGAGAGAAGCGCGTGCGAGACGTTGGTGGCCACGCCGACCCGGACATCAAGGAGCCGTCCCACCACCGAGGCCGCGTAATGCTGCAACCCGTAGTACCACTCGAACGGGTAAGGCGGCAACCAGGCATCGACCGGCGGCAGCGTCCCGCCTTGGAAATAGGTATTCACCATATTCAGGTCCGAGATACCGTCGGACGTGTAGGCGATATTGGGCGTGGCGCAACGCACCGCGAAGGTGAAGGCAAAGGCGACCAAAAAGACGCCCGTTGGCAACCATAGCGCCGGTTTGAACCAGCCTTTTACTCCCAGCAGCCAGATCGCGCCGCCCCCAAGCACCGGCAGCAGAAAGACCATCTTCGGCACCGCCACGGCGTGCTCGATGAAATTCAGCAGCAGCACCAGCGCCAACGGCGGAACGATGAACCCGAACCAGGGCGATTCCTCCGGAAAGTACCGATGAAAAACCGCGGCCCCGCCCACCATGAGAACTGAGACGATGGCCCAGAGAAAAAACGCCTGGAGAAGAAGAAGGATCATGATTTTAAAAGGCCGCGCACATCGCGGCAAAGTGTCAGCGCGTGCTTGCCCAGTTTCCGCAGCGGGACGGTCGTTTCCCCCGCGGTGCGCGCTAGAAACACGATTGGAACGTACCGATAGCGCAGCCGGACCCGCAGGGCCAGCACGGAAATACCCACGTTGGTGAAAAAGCAGTCGGACGGAATCTTCGCGATCAACGGCGCGACCGCCTCCGTCCGCATCAGTCGGTACGGCACGTTGGCGTCCCGGCAATTTACGCCGGAAAGCAACAGAACCACCATGCGCAAAACAAAGCTCACCACCACGCGGGCGAAGCCGTCGTCCCGGCGCGTGCGGCTGCCGAAAACCAGGTCGCATCCCTCCCGCGCGCCCCAAACGGCGGGAAAGAACCGTGGATCGCACTGGCCGTCGGAATCAATCTGGAAGATCCATGGCACGCCACGCTGCACCGCCTGGCGGTAGCCGTTCAGAATCGCGGGGCCGTGTCCGGCATTCACCTGCCGGATCACATCCAGCTTCGCACCCCATTTCTCGCGCAATGCCCGGAGCGCCTCCGGTGTTCCGTCCCGCGAACCGTCGTCCACGGCCAGCATCTGATAATCGATACCGATGGCATCCAGCTGGTTGAACCATGCGTCAATCACACCGGCGACTGCCTTCTCCTCGTTATATACTGGCATGACCACCAGTAGCTCGGGGTGCGGTGCGGATGGATCGGGCATGAGAGATCGGGAGCGAATAATCGCCGCCAGACGCCCCCGAGTAAAGCAGAGGGAATAACCGTTGAAAATCCTTCCTTTCGCGCTTCTCTTTCATCGCGGACCATCTCTTGCGAAATAGGGGGCGAAAAAAACAAGGTCGGCGATGACGGGTCTTGAGATGGCGGACGCGACGTTCTAACGTCGCAATATGTCCACCGCGCGACTCATCGATGGCAAAGCCATCTCCGCTCAAATCCACTCCGAAACGAAGGCCCGCACACTTGCGTTGCGAGAGGAAAAGGGGATCACTCCCGGCATCACGTTCGTGCGCGTCGGCGACGATCCGGCCTCGCAGGCCTACGTCCGCATGAAGGGGAAGAAGGCGGAGGAACTGGGGATTCGCTCCGAGACGATCGTTCTGGCCGAAACAACTTCGCAGATGGAATTATTGGAACTCATCAAAAAACTCAATGGTGATTCCAAGGTCCACGGCATTCTTGTTCAGGCTCCACTGCCTCGCCATCTCAAGGAAGACGAGATTTTCAGCGCCATCGATTTCCGCAAGGACGTCGATGGCTTTCATCCGGTCAATGTCGGCAAACTGCTGCTCGGCCAGAATCCACTCTTCACGCCGTGTACGCCAGCAGGTGTCCATGAATTGCTTATCCGTAGCGGCGTACCGCTGAGCGGAGCGGAAGTAGTCGTCCTCGGTCGCGGCAATATCGTGGGCAAGCCGATGGTGGCAATCCTGATGCAAAAGCACAAACATGCCGATGCCACGGTCACGGTGCTACATTCGCGGAGCAAGAACATCGCGGAGCACTGCCGCCGCGCCGATGTCATCGTCGCCGCGATGGGGCAGGCCCATTTCGTCAAGGCCGACATGGTCAAACCGGGAGCAGTGGTGATTGATGTTGGAGTCAATCGTGTCGAAGATGCTGCAGCCAAGAATGGCTATCGACTCGTGGGCGATGTCGATTTCGAAGCGGTAAGTCAGGTAGCCGGTGCGATCACACCCAATCCCGGCGGCGTGGGCCCGATGACCATTGCCATGTTGCTAAGCAATACCGTTCGAGCGGCAGAACTGGTGGCCTTCGCAACTTAAAGCGTTTTCAAAAACAACGTAGCCGCAACTTTCCTTTCTGTTTGGCCCGGAGGGCCACAGGAAATTAGCCGGTGGTGCCAACCACCGGTATTACCACCGGAATCATCCGCCCCGGAGAGAGCGGCGGATGAAATTACCTCTCAAATTTTCCACCGCCCCGCCGGGGCGGACTGGTTGGTTGCATCCTACCGGTGGCTTGCGCCACCGGCTAATTTCCTGCGGCCCTCCGGGCCTCGAACTTTCAGCAGCGGGTATTTCTGAAAACGCTCTAGAAATTCTTCTATCCTACCCGAAAACAAAAAGGCCACGCTCTTGCGAGCGTGGCCTTTTTAGTTACTACTCCAGATTAGCTCGAGATGGCTGATTCCGTCTCAGGAGCGCGAAGCTTCGGGAGAAGATCCAGGGAATCGTCCTTTTCCGGAGCGATCAGCGGCTCGCCGATCTGCTCGCCCAACTCGACCAACTTCAACGAGCGGTGCGCGTTGAAACCGGTTCCGGCAGGGATCAGATGACCCATGATGACGTTTTCCTTGAAGCCGCGCAGCTTATCGACCTTGCCCAGCGTGGCCGCATCCGTGAGAACACGAGTCGTGTCCTGGAAGCTGGCCGCGGAGATGAAGCTTTCGGTCTCGAGCGAAGCCTTGGTGATGCCGAGAAGAACCGGCGTCGCCTCGGCGGGCTTGCCGCCCTTGGCTTCGACCTGACGGTTTTCTTCCTCGAACATCAAGCGATCGATCTGTTCGCCCCAGAGGAAGCTGGTGTCGCCTGGCTCGGTGATCTTCACCTTGCGGAGCATCTGGCGAACGATGATTTCGATGTGCTTGTCGTTGATTTCGACGCCCTGGAGGCGGTAAACCTCCTGGACTTCGTTGACGAGATATTCCTGGAGATCCTGAGGTCCGCAGACCTCGAGAACTTCGTGCGGAACGACGGGGCCTTCGGTGAGCTGCTGTCCCTTCTTGACCACGTCGCCCTTGTAGACGATGAGGTGCTTCGAGAGCGGGATGAGATGCTCTTCTTCAGCGTTCGTGATCGGATCGCGGATGATGAGCTTCTTCTTGCCGCGGATATTTCCAGCGACTTCGACGACGCCATCGATCTTCGCGATTTCGGCTGCGTCCTTGGGACGACGAGCTTCGAAGAGTTCCGCCACGCGGGGCAGACCACCGGTGATGTCCTTGGTCTTCGCAATCTTACGGGGAGTCTTGGCGAGACGCTGTCCGGCCTGGACCTTGGCGTCCGGCTTCACTTCGATGTGCGCTCCGGCAGGAATGGAGTACGAGGCGATGATTTCCTTGTGGTCATCGATAACGACGATCTGAGGATGGAGATCTTCCTTGTGCTCGATGATGACCGTGCCGACCTGCTTGGTGGCTTCGTCCATCTCGCGCTTCATGGTGACGCCTTCGATGATGTCACGGAATTCGATCCTTCCGGCTTTTTCCGTGAGAATCGAGACGTTATACGGATCCCATTGCACGAAGGTTTCGCCCTTCTTGACCTTGCCGCCGTCCGGAACGGAAATGACCGATCCGATGACCACGGTGTAGCGTTCGAGTTCGCGCCCGTCATCAGCCTTGATGGCGATGGAGCCGTTCTTGTTGAGGACGATGTGACTGTTATCGAGCGCCTTGACGGTGCGCAAGTCGGTGTACTCGATCGTACCTTCGTTCTTGGCCTTGATCTGGGGCTGCTTGAAGACCTGGGTCGCAATACCACCGACGTGGAACGTCCGCATGGTCAGCTGCGTGCCGGGCTCGCCGATGGACTGGGCGGCGATGACGCCGACCGCTTCGCCGAGCTTGGCGAGAACATTGGAGGCGAGCGAAATGCCGTAGCACTTCGAGCACACGCCGCGACGGGTTTCGCAAGTCAGCACGGAACGGATTTTCACCCGTTCGGTCCCGATGCGATCAATCGCCGCTGCCTTGAGTTCGTCGATGACGCCACCGGCTTCGACAATCGCCTTGCGGGCGACGGGGTCGCGAATGTCTTCGCAGGCCACGCGGCCCACGAGACGCTCGGTGAGCTTCACGATTTCGTCTTCGCCTTCCATGATCGACTTGACCCAGATGCCGTTGACGGTGCCGCAATCCTCTTCGTTGATGATCACGTCCTGCGCCACGTCGTGGAGCTTGCGCGTCATGTAACCGGAATCCGCCGTCTTGAGCGCGGTATCGGCAAGACCCTTGCGGGCGCCGTGCGTCGAGATGAAGTATTCCAGAACGGTGAGACCTTCGCGGAAGTTGGAAACAATCGGGCGCTCGATGATTTCGCCGGAGGGCTTGGCCATGAGACCGCGCATACCGGCGAGCTGACGCACCTGGTTCTTGTTACCGCGGGCGCCGGAGTCAGCCATGATGAACACGGGATTGAACTCGGGGCGGCCATGGTTGTGCTCCAAGGTACGCATCATGAGGCTGGAAATTTCGTCATTCGCCTGGGTCCAAACGTCGACGATCTTGTTGTAGCGCTCGCCGTCGGTGATGGCTCCGGAACGATGCTGCTTCTCGACAACGCTGATGGAGCTGTAAGCATTCGCGATCACCTTCGCCTTGTCGGCAGGGATGATCATGTCATCGATACCGATGGAGACGCCCGACTTGGTCGCTTCGGCAAAGCTGAGTTCCTTCATGCGATCGAGAGCATCAACCGTGGGCTGATGGCCGGCGACCTGATAGCAACGCAGAATGATTTCGCCGAGCTGCTTCTTGCCGGCGGTCTTGTTGTAGAAACCAATTTCCGAGGGCCAGATGGTATTGAAGAGCGCGCGACCGGCGGTCGTTTCGATCAGCTTCTTTTCGGAATCGCCAAAGACGGTCTTCGTACCGAAATCGGGATTGCGCAGCAAAATGGTCTGATGCGTCGCGACATTGCCTTCCTGGTGGGCGAAAAGAACTTCGTCCGTGTCGGCAAAAATGATGAGGCGCTTCTTCTCGTTCGGCTTCTCGATCTTTTCCATCTTCTCCTTGCGGGAAGGCTGGGTGAGATAGTAACAGCCGAGCGTGATGTCCTGATTGAGCGTCGTGATCGGCTTTCCGCTGGAAGGCGAAAAGATGTTCTGCGGCGCCATCATGAGAAGACGGGCTTCGAGCTGCGCTTCCGCGGAGAGCGGAACGTGCACGGCCATCTGATCCCCGTCGAAATCCGCGTTGTAGGCGGTACATACGAGCGGGTGAACGCGGATGGCTTCGCCTTCGATGAGCACGGGTTCAAAAGCCTGGATCGAGAGACGGTGCAGCGTCGGGGCGCGATTGAGGAGCACGGGATGGCCCTTGGTGACTTCCTCGAGGATGTCCCAGACGACCGATTCCTGGCGCTCGATCATTTTCTTGGCGGAGCGCACGGTGTGCACATGGCCGAGCTCTTTCAAGCGGCGGATGATGAACGGCTCGAACAGGACGAGCGCCATTTTCTTAGGCAGACCGCACTGGTTGAGTTTGAGTTCAGGCCCGATGACGATGACGGAACGACCGGAGTAATCGACGCGTTTGCCGAGCAAATTCATGCGGAAACGTCCGCTCTTGCCCTTGAGCATGTCTGAAAGCGATTTGAGGGGGCGGTTGCCCGCGCCGGTGACGGCACGACCATGACGACCGTTGTCGTAGAGTGCATCGACGGCTTCCTGCAACATGCGCTTTTCGTTGCGAATGATGACGTCGGGGGTCTTGAGCTGGAGCAAATTACGAAGACGATTGTTGCGGTTGATCACGCGACGATAGAGATCGTTCAAATCGGACGTGGCGAAGCGGCCACCTTCGAGAGGAACGAGCGGACGCAAATCGGGCGGGATGACGGGGAGCACTTCGAGGATCATCCATTCCGGACGGGTCTTCGAGGAGATGAAACCCTGCACGAGCTTGAGGCGCTTGGCCACTTTCTTGCGGGTCTGCTTGCTCTTCGTGTTGCCGAGTGCTTCGGTCAATTCCTTGGCCGTGCTGGCGAGATCGATGCCGGAGAGCACGAGGCGGATGGCCTCGGCGCCCATCTTGGCGGTGAAGGTTTCGCCGTATTGTTCCTGGGCTTCGCGATATTCGGTTTCGCTCAGGAGCTGGCGGGGTAGAAGCGGGGCCTTGCCCGGATCGACCACGAGGTAATCCTCATAATAGATGACGCGCTCGAGCTGGCGGGCGGTCATGTCCATGATCAAACCGAGGCGGCTCGGCATGCACTTGAAAAACCAGATGTGCGACACGGGCACGGCGAGTTCGATGTGGCCCATGCGCTCGCGACGAACGCGGGCAAGAGTAACTTCCACGCCGCAACGGTCGCAGATGACGCCCTTGTACTTGATCCGTTTGTACTTACCGCACGCGCACTCCCAGTCCTTGGTCGGACCGAAAATGCGTTCGCAAAAGAGACCGCCTTTTTCCGGCTTGAAGGTACGATAGTTGATCGTCTCGGGATTCTTGACTTCGCCTTTGCTCCACGAACGGATGATGTCCGGGGATGCGACGGTGATACCGACCTGGTCGAAACCGACCGTGCTGCCAAGGCCGAGCATTTCGCGGGCTGACTCTTTTGTTGCGCTCATAGATGTGATGTGTTGATGCTAAATTTAAACTGAACTACCTGCCTGCTGGCGACAAATGAACCCGGGCGACCCGGTGTTCATTTATCACCGATTAAGCTGCCTCCAAAACGCCCTTGCCCTTGGCATTTTCCGGTTCCTGTTCGGGATGCTGGGCCGTGCGTTGTCCGACTTTGACATCGAGACCGAGGCTCTGCATTTCCTTGATGAGAACGTTGAACGATTCCGGCGTGCCGGCTTCCAGCGAGTTGTCTCCCTTGACGATTGACTCGTAGATGCGGGTACGTCCGGGGACGTCGTCCGACTTGACGGTGAGAAGTTCCTGCAGCGTGTAAGCCGCGCCATAAGCTTCCATGGCCCAGACTTCCATTTCGCCGAAGCGCTGGCCGCCGTACTGCGCCTTGCCGCCCAGCGGTTGCTGGGTGACGAGCGAGTAAGGTCCAACGGCGCGGGCGTGAATCTTATCCGCGACCAGATGGCCTAACTTCAGCATGTAGATTTGTCCGACAACGACGCGTTGATCGAAACGTTCTCCGGTGCGACCGTCGTAGAGGTAGCTCTTGCCGTCCTCATCGAGATGCGCCTCCTTCAAGTAACCGCGAATCTGCGATTCCTTGATGCCGTCGAACACAGGCGTTGCGACCTTGAAGCCGAGGGCCTTGGCGGCGATACCCAAATGGGTCTCGAGCACCTGACCGACGTTCATGCGCGAAGGCACGCCGAGCGGGTTGAGCACGATTTCGACCGGAGTTCCGTCCGGCAGATAAGGCATGTCTTCCTCAGGCACGATCTTCGCGACAACGCCCTTGTTACCGTGGCGTCCGGCCATCTTGTCACCGACAGAAAGCTTACGCTTGCTGGCGACAAAAACTTTGACCTGCTTGACGATGCCGGGATCGATATCGTCGCCGGATTCCACGCGGTCCATTTCAACTTCGCGCTCGTTCTTCAACTGCTCGAATTTGCTTTCGAACGAGCTGATGATTTCGCGGATCTTGATGCGGATCGGGCTGGGATCGATTTCGATATGATCGTAAACCGAGGCGAGCTTGCGGAGGAGCGTCTTGGTGATCTTGCGGTTGGCCGGGATGATGATTTCACCGGTCTCGGCATTGACCACATCGAGCGGAATTTTTTCGTTCAGCAGGATGTTCGAGAGCGCCTGGGTCAGTTCTTCCGTCAGCGCGGCTTCGCGCTCGGCAAACTTGTCCCCAATCGCCTTCGACTGGCGCTTGGCTTCCGTCGGGGTGAGCTTCTGGCGCGCGGCCTTGGCATTGCCCGAAGTAACCTTGATATCCATGACGATGCCGTATGTGCCGGAGGGAACGGTGAGGGACGAGTCCTTCACGTCCGCCGCCTTTTCGCCGAAGATGGCGCGCAGGAGGCGCTCTTCGGGGGCCAGTTCGGTTTCGCTCTTGGGGGTGATCTTGCCGACGAGGATGTCGCCGGGCTTCACTTCTGCGCCGATGCGAACCACGCCGTCGGGGCCGAGATTGCGCAGGGCTTCATCGCCGACATTCGGGATGTCCCGTGTGATTTCTTCCGGCCCGAGCTTCGTGTCGCGAGCGCTGATTTCGAACTCCTCGATGTGGATCGAGGTGTAGATGTCTTCCTTGACGATCTTCTCGGAAATCAGGATGGCGTCCTCAAAGTTATAACCGTTCCAAGGCATGAACGCGACGAGCACGTTGCGGCCGAGGGCGAGTTCGCCTTTATCGGTGCAGGGACCGTCGCAAATGATCTGGCCCTTGGTGACCTTCTGGCCCTTCTTGACGAGCGGCTTCTGGTTCATGCAGGTACCGGCGTTGGAACGCATGTACTTGCGAAGCTCGTAAATATAAATCCCTTCCTCGGGATCATGCTTGAGCTTCTTCTTGCCTTCGGGCATTTCGCCGTCTTGCGTGACAATGATGAAGTTGCCGGTGACGGAGGCGACCTTGCCGGCGCCTTCGGAGACGATCACGGCCTTGGAATCGCGGGCCACTTTGCCCTCCATGCCGGTGCCGACGAGCGGGGCTTCCGTCTTGATGAGCGGCACACCCTGGCGTTGCATGTTCGAGCCCATGAGCGCGCGATTCGCATCGTCGTGCTCAAGGAACGGGATCAGGCTGGCCGCGACCGAGACGAGCTGCTTGAGCGACACGTCCTGGTAGCTGACGCGCTCCGGTTCGACTTCGAGGAAGTCGCCCTTGTAGCGGACCGAGATTTTGGGCTCGGTGAATTTGCCGTGGCTGTCCATGGCCGCATTGGCCTGGGCAACGATATAATTTTCTTCCTGGTCGGCGGTGAGGTAATCGACCTGGTCGGTGACCTTGCCGTTGGTGACCTTGCGATACGGCGTCTCGATGAAACCGAATTCGTTGATGCGTGAGAAACACGACATCGACGAGATCAGACCGATGTTCGGACCTTCCGGGGTCTCGATCGGGCAGATACGGCCGTAGTGCGAAGGATGAACGTCGCGGACTTCGAAGCCGGCGCGATCGCGTGACAGACCGCCTGGCCCAAGCGCGGAGAGACGACGCTTGTGCGTCAACTCGGCGAGCGGGTTGGTCTGATCCATGAACTGCGAGAGCTGGCTGCGTCCGAAGAAGTCGCGGATGACCGCGGAGAGCGCCTTCGGGTTGATGAGCTTTTGGGGCGTCATGCCTTCGGTGTTCACGTCGAACAACGTCATGCGTTCCTTGACCAGGCGTTCCGTGCGGGACAGACCCGTGCGGCACTGGTTGGCGAGAAGTTCGCCGACGGTACGAACACGACGGCTGCCGAGGTGATCGATGTCGTCGGTGCTGCCTTCGCCACGGCGAAGGTTGATGACGTATTGAGTCGCAGCCACGATGTCTTCGTTGGTGATGACACGCGTGTCGAGACCGACGTCGATGGTGAGCTTCTGGTTGATCTTATAACGACCGACGCGACCGATGTCGTAACGCTTCGGATCGAAGAAGAGACGCTTGAGCAACGCCTTGGCGTTGGTCACGGTTGGCGGATCTCCGGGACGGAGGCGGCGATAAATATCCTTGAGCGCTTCTTCGGTATCGTGGGTCGGGTCCTTCTTGAGACACTTGATGATCGTGTCGTCATCCTTGATGTCGATGACTTTGACCGTCTTGATCTGCAGATCCATGATCTGGCGAATGACGGCCTGGGTCAACGGCTCAAAGGCACGGGCGACCACGACGTCGGCGTTCGCGCTGTCGCGAATTTCGGCGATCAGCACCTTGGTGCCGATGGCTTCGTCGTCGAGATCAGGCTTCAGCTTGAGATCGGAGATCGTGTAGAACAGCTTGATGATTTCCTCATCCGTCGAGTAGCCGAGGGCGCGCAGGAACGTGGTGACGAGGAACTTCCGGCGGCGCTTCCTGCGGTCCAGATGGACGTAGAGCAAATCGCTGGTGTCGTACATGACTTCGAGCCATGAACCACGGTCAGGAATGATACGATAAGAGAAAAGTTCCTTGCCGTTGGCATGGATGCTGGACTCAAAACAAATACCGGGCGAGCGGTGAAGCTGGCTGACCACGACGCGCTCGGCGCCGTTGATGATGAAGGTGCCCTGGGGCGCCATGAGGGGCAGTTCGCCCATGTATACGCGCTCTTCCTTGACGTTCTTATCTTCGCGGAGGCGGAACGTGACGTAAAGCGGGGCGGCGAAAGTCTGGCTCTCGCGCTGGCACTCGAGCGGGCTGAGCTTGGGCTCGCCGATCTCGTAGTCACCGAACTCGAGCTTGATCTTTTCGTCGTAGCTTTCGATGGGGAAAACTTCCGAGAAGACGGCGTGGAGACCTTCGTTCTTGCGCTTGCTCTGGGGAACGTCCTTCTGGAGAAAATCGGCGTAAGAGTTGAGCTGAACTTCGATCAGATTGGGCGTTTCAATGGCCTCGGCCAAACGGCCGAAGTTGACCCGCTGTCCCGTGGTACGTGCCGTGGCGATGGGGTCGTCCGTGCTGTGAAATTTGATCTGCTCGCCGTGAATGGATGCCATGAGATGTCTGCCTTTCCTTGCTGATCTATTGTCGAAAATGATTGGGCCGGAACCGTCACTATCTTTATCAGGTTGCCGCCCACCGCCGGACCGCGATGGGCAGCACCTTTAAACTTACGCGCTTACTTGATCTCAGCCTTGGCGCCAGCCGCCTCAAGCTTCTTCTTGATCTCTTCGGCTTCTTCCTTGGTCGCGCCTTCGCGAACCGTCTTCGGAGCGCCTTCAACCAGGGCCTTGGCTTCTGCCAGGCCGAGGCCGGGGACTGCCGCGCGGACTTCCTTGATGACGCCGATCTTGTTCGCGCCGACTTCTTTCAGGATGACATCAAAAGCGGTCTTCGCTTCCGCTGCCGGAGCCGCCGCGCCGCCCGCTGCTGCAGGGGCTGCCGCTGCGACCGGGGCCGCTGCGCTGACGCCAAGCTTCGTTTCGAGAAGTTTGACGAGTTCGGAGGTTTCCAGCAGGGTCAACCCGCTGATGTCGTTCACTAATGTTTCGAGGTTTGCCATAACAATGTATATCAGTTTTATCTTGTGTCCAATTAGCGCCTCGCACCCGCGTGGCAATTAACTCCGAAGGGCTTCGGAGCTAACTGGACCTCTCAGTTTATTTTGCCCTATGCAACCCGGCGTTTCCGCCGGATTAAATTTATTTCGTTTCGGCCGATGCCTCCGCTACAGCTGCCGGTGCGGCGACTTCAGCCGCTGCCGGCTTCGCTTCAACCACCGGTTCAGCCACAGCTACTTCAATGTCTTTCTTCGTATCGACAGCCTCAACCGCGGCGGACTTTTCCGGGTTAACCGGAACGCCCTTGTCGCTGTAAGCCTTGAGGACCTGCGCGATTTGCGAAGCCGGCGTGTTGATCAGGCGGACCAGCGTGGAAGCAGGCGCCATGAGCAAGCCGAGGAGCTTGGCCTGGAGAACGTCCTTCGAAGGCAGGTCGGCCAGGGCCGTGATCTGCGCGACGTCGAGGACGGCCTTGTCGAGAATACCGACCTTGAGGACGGGCTTCTTGAACTCGGCGGTGAAATTCTTCAGGACCTTCGCGGCGGCGCTGACGTCGGCATCACCCATGATGACGGCGGACTGTCCGTGCAGGTAGCTCTCCAGGTCGGGAAGATTGGAATCCTTGAGGGCGCGGCGCAGAAGCGTGTTCTTGATCACGCGCAGCTCAGCGTTGGCGCCGGAAAGGCGGTTGCGCAGTTCGTTGAACTGCGGCACCTGCATGCCGGTGTAATCGGTGAGAAGAACGTACGGCGTTTTATCGACGCGCGCCTTGATCTCGTTAATGACTAAATTTTTTTCGGGTCTCATTGGAGTAAACGGTAAAATTATGCGGAGAGGAACGGTCCGATATCGATGCGGATACCGGGGGAATACGTGGACGAAAGCGTACACGATTCGATGAACCGGCCCTTCGCGGTCGCAGGACGACTGCGGATGATGGCTTCGATCACAGCGCGACCGTTCTTTTCGATGTCTTCCGCCGTAAAGGAGAACTTGCCGCAGGGAACGTGCAGGTTGGCGGCCTTATCGAGCTTGAACTCGACGCGACCGGCTTTGCATTCCTTGACCGCCTTGGCGGTATCGTCCGTGACGGTACCGGTCTTGGGATTAGGCATCAAACCGCGAGGCCCGAGCACGCGGCCCAGCTTGCGGACTTCGGCCATGGCTTCCGGCGTCGCAACCGCGACATCGAAATCCTGGAAACCTTCGGTGACCCGCTTGATCAAGTCTTCAAAGCCGACGAATTCCGCACCGGCAGCCTTGGCGGCTTCGGCGGCGGCACCCTTGGCGAATACCAAAACGCGGACGTTCTTGCCCGAGCCGGCGGGGAGCGCGACAGTGCCGCGGACCATCTGGTCGCTCTGCTTCGGATCCACGCCCAATTTGAAGGCGAGATCGATCGTCTGGTCGCCCTTGGTGGTGGGGACCGTCTTGAGAAGCTTCACGGCTTCGGCCCATGTATAGACCTTGCTTTTGTCCACCAGCTTGGCGGCGGCTTCGTATCGTTTGCTGCGTTTGATTGCCATTTTATTTATTTTCTGTGGTGCTAACGGGCTGACGCCCTCCCACTGGGTTTTGTCTATCGGTTGTTAAATTCTGAATTAGTCGACGATCTCAATACCAGCCTGGCGCGCCGTTCCGGCGATGACGCGGAAAGCCGCTTCGTCGCTCTTGGCGTTGAGGTCCTTGCGCTTGATCTTCACGATGTCCATGACCTGCTTTTTGGTGACCTTGCCGACCTTGGTCCGGTTCGGTTCCTTGGAGCCGCTGGCGATATTCGCCGCCTTCTTGAGGAGCACGGCAGCCGGGGGCGACTTGGTGATGAACGAGAACGTCTTGTCCTTGTAAACGGTGATGACGACGGGGAGAACGTCGCCCGCCTGCTTTTGCGTGGCCGCGTTGAATTCCTTGCAGAAGGCCATGATGTTGACGCCCTGCTGACCCAGCGCGGGACCGACCGGGGGAGCGGGGTTGGCCGCGCCGGCGGGAATCTGCAAACGGATGATGCCTGTTACTTCTTTTGCCATAAATTTTTAGAGTGAGGAAACCGACCAAATTACTAAATTTACCAAATTTCCAAATGGGAAACACTTAGAGGTTGGAAGATAGAATTCTGCGGAGGTTCTGTTATTTTTTATTCTTAATTTCGTAATTTGGTTAATTTGGAAATTTGGTCTTCAGTTTTTTAGGTCTTGTCGACCTGCCAGTATTCGAGTTCGAGCGAGGTGGAACGACCGAACATGTTGACGGAAACCTTGAGCTTGCCGCGTTCCATGTCGACGCCTTCGATGAGCCCTTCCTGATTTTGGAACGGACCGTCGCCGACCTTGACCTTGTCGCCAATGTTGAAAGCAATCTTGGGGAGGACCTTCTCTTCACGCTCGCGCATCTGGCCGAGCATGATGTCGACTTCGCTGGCGCGGATGGGCTGGGGATTATCGCCGTCGGCAAAGCCGATGACGCCGTTGGTTTCGCGAACGAAATACCACGTGCGCTCGACGAGCTTCTTTTCCTCGTCCCGCAGGTACATGTTGATGTAGACGTAGCCAGGGTGGAGCTTCCGCTCGGATTCGATCTTCTTGCCGCGTTTCACTTCGGAGACGCGCTCGGTCGGGATGACGACTTCGCGGACGAGGTCGCCCATTTCATCGGTCTTGGCGCGGCGCTCGAGGCTTTCCTTCACCTTCTTTTCCTGTCCGGAAAGAACGTGCAAGGCATACCACTGCGGTGGCAACTCCGGTGAGGGAGTCGCTTCGGTCTCGGAGGTGATTTCAGTGACTTCGGACATAAATTATTTCATGATGGCCGCGCCGGTAAGCGCGCCCACGACATGGGACAGGAGAAAATCCCACGCCGTGACATATCCGGCCAGCAAGACCACGGAGATGATGACAACGACGGTGGATTCGATGAGTTCCTTATACCTTTTGAAACCGGTCTGGTTCGGGTCCCAGGGCCAGCTGCATTTTTCGAGTTCAACTTTGACCTCGCCGACAAACTTGACTGTCGCCGCCTGAAAGACCAGGAAGAGCCCCGCCGCGAAGACGAGCAACCCGATCCAGAAGCCCATGAAGTACCAGGCGACGATTGCGGCGCCGACGATCAGGGCGATTAGGATTTCTTTGCTGGCTTTCATGTTCAGTTTAATTTGGCCCAGGGCAGGAGGGACTCGAACCCCCAACCCTCGGTTTTGGAGACCGGTACTCTACCAATTGAGCTACTGCCCTCTGGCACTGGACTCAAATTTTAAGTTTGTATTATTTTGACGCCGAAACCGCCGGACCTCCGGAGGCCTTTTGGGCCCTCCGAGATTCGACGGTTTGGCGCGATTCTTTCTGCTGGATTACGCGATGATTTCAGTGACGCGACCCGCGCCGACCGTCTTACCACCTTCACGGATGGCGAAGCGGATCTGCTTTTCCATGGCGATTGGCATGATCAATTCGACTTCAATCTCGACGTTGTCGCCGGGCATGACCATTTCGACGCCTTCTTTAAGCTTCACGTTTCCGGTCACGTCCGTGGTGCGGAAAAAGAACTGGGGGCGATAGCCGTTGAAGAACGGAGTGTGACGTCCGCCTTCTTCCTTGCTCAGAACGTAGATCTGACCCTTGAACTTGGTGTGGGGCTTGATGGAACCGGGCTTGGCCAGGACCTGGCCGCGCTCGACGTCTTCCTTCTTGATACCACGGAGAAGAACTCCGACGTTTTCGCCGGCTTCGGCGGTGTCGAGGAGCTTCTTGAACATTTCGATATCGGTGACGGTGGTCTTGGTCGTGTCCTTGAGGCCCACGATTTCAACTTCTTCCATCTTCTTGAGAACGCCGCGCTCGACACGACCGGTGGCGACAGTGCCGCGACCTTCAATGTTGAACACGTCTTCGACCGGCATGAGGAAGGGCTGATCCTTCGGACGTTCCGGGATGGGGATGTACGCGTCAACCGCGTCCATGAGATTCATGATTTCCTTCTCGTACTCGGCGTCGCCTTCGAGGGCCTTGAGGGCCGAGCCCTTGACGATGGGGATCTTGTCGCCGGGGAATTCATACTGGGTGAGGAGTTCGCGGACTTCGAGCTCGACGAGCTCGAGGAGTTCCTTGTCATCAACCATGTCGACCTTGTTCAGGAAGACGACCAGGGCGGGAACGCCGACCTGACGAGCGAGCAGGATATGCTCGCGGGTCTGAGGCATCGGACCATCCGCCGCGCTGACGACGAGGATCGCACCGTCCATCTGCGCCGCACCAGTGATCATGTTCTTGATGTAATCGGCGTGACCGGGACAGTCAACGTGAGCGTAGTGACGCTTTTCGGTCTGATATTCGATGTGGGTAGTATTGATCGTGATACCACGCTCTTTTTCTTCCGGAGAATTATCGATTTCCGCGTAGTTCTTGGCAGTCGCGAGGCCTTTTTTGGCCAAAATATTGGTGATCGCAGCGGTGAGCGTGGTTTTACCGTGATCGACGTGGCCGATCGTGCCGATGTTCACGTGCGGTTTACTGCGTTGGAATGCTTCCTTAGCCATGGTATCTTTACTCCTGATTTCTTAATTTCAGCCGTCCTCACCCTGCGTGCGCCCGGTGCGACCAGCCTCTCGTTGTTAAAATTCTTTCTTCCCCAAATCTCGTTCTCTTCCTGCCTCTCTCACCGGGTAAGGGTAAGCCCTTGACCGGGTTTGAACCGGTGACCTCATCCTTACCAAGGATGTGCTCTACCGACTGAGCTACAAGGGCACTTGACCGACTACCGAGCAAGTGGCCGTGAAGCCAACCCGGCCCCTATCCAACCGTACCTATCCCTGCGATAAAGGCAAAAAGTCCACCCCCGAATTCAAAACTTGCGTCCTAAATTCAGGTGTGGCCTCGATCTTGCTTCATGTTGCGCCAAGTGGCGATTGATGTCAAAAGTTTTTTTCGGAAAATGCATAATGGTTTGTTTATCCCTTAAAGCATTTGCCATTAGTTGAGAAAATATCACCTATATTAAGCCGGATCAATGAGTTATCGATTAGACTTCCGCCTGATTATGAGCCACTGTTGTCCCTGATGGATACCTCGATCTTGCAACTTTTCGTGGCGGAAGAAATTTTGGACCGGCTCTTCCGCAGAAAGTCGACGGGATGTTTCAAGGTATTTACCACTCAGGAATCGGCCACGGTTTTTTTCAAGAAGGGGTCGATTATTGCCGCCGCCAAGGGAGAGGCGCAAGGAGAAGAAGCGCTCCGTCAAATCTTACAATGGAAAGATGCGGTCTTCGTCTGGGAGCCCGATCTCGCCGCGCCTGTGCCGCCGCTGAAACCTGTCTTGATCAAGGTTGATGTTTTTCTCGCCAAGCAAAAGGCGCTGATCAATCCCACCGGCATCGCGCCTTCCTCCAACGGTCACGCGGCCAAGCCGATTCAACCCGGCGACGGAGCCAACAGCCGCACGGCCACGAAATCGATCACGGCCACGGCGGAAACCCGCGTGGCGCTCGATGAAAAATTATTGAGCAAGCATCGCCTGACTCTCGTTTCGGTGGCGAACCCGGCAAATAAATACAAGCTCGGCCAGGCCACCAGCCTGATCGGACGCAATCCGGGCTGCGACATCACCATTCCCGATCCCTCGCTTTCACGACAACACTGCCTGCTGCAGATCACGGAGCGCGGCCTGCACGTCAAGGACCTCAACACGGTCAACGGCACCAAGGTGAACGGGATCGTGCTGAAAGAAGGCTACATCAACGTCGGCGATAAGCTGACCGTAGGGCACCTCGCTTTTGTGCTCGAAGAGTCAAAGGAGTAGGGCGTTTTTCAGAAATAGTGTAGCCGCAATTTCCCTGCCTTTTTGACCCAGAGGGTCATGGGGAAATTAGAGCATAGTAAAGAACCCCGGAGCAAGCTCTGAGGCATTTTAAGGTAGCCACCGCTGTCCCTAGCTAGCGGCGGATGCCTTCCCTCCGAGGTAGCCGTCGCACTCCGTGCGACGGTGCCTCCCTGTAGGACTCCTCCACATCGTACATCTGTACTTGACGCATCACGTACAGATGTACTAGAACGACGCATGCCTTCTCTTCCCAAGATATCCGAGGCCGAGTGGATCGTGATGGAGGTCGTCTGGAAACGTAATCCGATCACGGCACTGGAGGTCGTCCAGCAACTCACCGCTCACAAGCAATGGCAGGACCAGACCATCCGCACCATGCTTCGCCGACTCATCCGCAAAAAAGCACTCACCTACAAAGCCGAGGGAAAAGTCTTCTACTACGCCCCCGCCGTCAGCCGCGAACAATGCGTGCGCGGCGAAAGCCGGTCCTTCCTCGAACGCGTTTTCGGCGGCGCAGCGCAACCACTCCTCGTGCAACTCGTGCAGGAATCGAAGCTTTCCACGAACGAGATCGCAGAACTAAAAAAGATCCTCCGCGACAAGGAAAAGAAATGAACCTGCCCCCGGTAGCCGCCGCACTCCGTGCGACGGTGCCTTTACTCTTCCGCCCTCTTCGGCCCTCCGTGCGACACATTCCCCTTTCCCCTCCCAGTCTATGTGTTCTTTGCGTTCTTTTGTGGCCAATCCTCATCTAATTCTATGAGTGTCTTTTTCCTCCACAATCTCGAGGCGATTTTCAGCTGGATCCTCGCCGCCTCCTGGCAAGCCTCCGTCCTCGCGCTACTGGTGCTTGCCTTTCAATTCGCGTTGGGCCCGCGCCTCAATCCCCGCTGGCGCTACGCCCTCTGGCTGCTCGTCCTCGTCCGACTCGTCCTACCCGCCCTCCCCGAAAGCGCACTCAGCCTGTTTCAATTCGCACCGCCAGCCCCCGCCTCCCTCATCGATCCAGTCACAGAACCGCTTTTTGTCGCAACTCCCCTTCCCGCATCCACGCCTTCTCACGATTTGCCTCCAGTCGATCCCAGCTATCCCTTCTCCTTTTACTCGCTGCTCGCCGTCGTCTGGCTCGCAGGAGCAACCGCCCTGCTCCTTATCACTTGGCATGTGAACCGTCGCTTCGCCCGGCAAATCGCAAACTCACCTGAAATCGCCGATCCCGAATTGCTGAACTTATTCGCAACAGCCAAAACCGAACTGGGCGTTCGCCGCTCGATCCGCCTCATCGAAAACAGCCAGGTGCAAAGCCCCGCCATCATGGGACTTTTCCGGCCCACGCTCCTCCTGCCCGCCAACGTCCGCGACAAATTCGACGCCCGCGAACTCCGCTTCATCTTCCTCCACGAACTCGCCCACCTCAAACGCGGCGACGTCATCGCGCAAGCCCTCATCGCCCTCCTCCAAATCGTCCACTGGTTCAACCCCGTGCTCTGGTTCGCCTTCCGCCGCATGCGCATCGACCGCGAACCGGCCACCGACGCCCTCGTCCTCTCCCGCACCGGCGAGGACGAAAAGGAACGCTACGGCCTCATGCTCATCAAGCTCCTCGAGCATTTCAACCAACGCCACTCCCTCCCCACCCTCGTCGGCATCCTCGAGGACAAAGACCAGTTCAAGCGCCGCTTCTCCCTCATCGCCCGCTTCACCCGCGGCGCGTATGGCTGGTCCTTGCTCGGGATTTTTCTTATCGGCGCGTTGGCCATTGCCTGCCTGACGAAATCGAAAAGCAACGAATCGAGCGCCAAAAATCTCAAGCCTGCAGAAAGCGAGTACGCCGCCCATATCGCAGGCCTCGGCCTCAAGCCGGACGAAAAGGAAACCATGCGAAAGGCCTTCGCTGCCGCGGATGCTTTCATCTCCACGATGGATGCCCGGCCGACCATCCCTGAATCGTCAGGCACTTTTGATGACAATATCTTTAAAATACATGCGGACGTGACCGATATCGCAAGGGCAACGGACCGAACTGCATGGCCTTCGACGGTCGATGTTGCCCATTCGCACTATGGCGAAGTCCAATCACGCCATCTCAAGAGCATCGGACGTTCAGGTCCATCGCAGGGTGTGGAATTTCTTCATGATGCCTCGGTAACCTACGAGACCATCTTTCAGAAGGGCCCCGCCACAACCACTATGCTGGAAGTTTTGTCACTGCACCGCACTCCCACATACGATCCGCAAGGTCAGTGGAAAGTCTGGGCTTTTAGCATGTACGAAAAGAAGGCGTTTGAGGCGGCGCGCACGTCTCAACCGAAGCTGACAGGTTGGGTCGATACACCGGCCGCACCGGCCACAGACGTCACCAGGATGCCCAAGTTCGATTCCACGCTAACCTTTGGGAAAAATGACGAAACTAAACCAAGCACAACGACGACATCTTCTGCTCCTGACTCCACCGCGCCCTCAACGGACATGGTCATACTGGTCACCAAGGTCATTCAAATTGGAGAGAGCGACTATCAGGCGCATCAGGGCGAGATTAATGCCGCCGTGCAAAAAGGCGACGTCGCCGCTTTGTCCGGCCTCAACCCGAAGTCGTTCCATTTAATCGCAGATCTCTCCGGCGTGTTTAAAATCGGTGAACGAGGCGTTATCGAATCCGTCCGTGTTTTGAGCTTTCCCGGTATCGACATGAAAGACTCGAACGGCAACCTGGTCCCAAAAGACTCCCGTCGAGCCAATCTCGGTGTCCGCTTCGTCTCAAAATCAACCATCGCTAACGATGCTGTCCAGGTAGAGGGCCATTTGCAAATCAGGAGCCTTGAAGGATGGAGCATGGAAAAGGATGGCATTCCCCAAGCGCACTACCACGAACGAGAGCTCTCATCGATGATGACCTTTCCATCCAGTCATACCTGGGGCCTTGAAGTACCGGGGGGCGCGCAAATGGAGCCTCTTGATCCCAAGCTCATTTTTGGTCCGGACAAGACTCCATCTTCGTCGGAAAACCCCAAGACTCTGGCTCGTTATTTCGTGGTTTTTAATGTGACCTTGTACACTCCCGACGGGAAACCGGTCCTCGCAAACCCGATGATGGACACCAGTGCTCCACCCAGAGCGGGAGCGAACCAGCCCCCCTCTGACATCGACAAGCGCTCGGATGATCTTACCGGAAAGGATTCTTCGCCGAACGTGGCCACACGCCAACAGGATTTGCTGGCGGCAAAGGAAGACGCAGACGCCCGGCAGGTGTTGCTCGATAACGTGAAGAATCTGCCGGACGAAAAGTTCCTCAGCACCCTGCATGGCCTCGGACGTGACGATCCGGCTATTATCGCCCTGCAGAATGACATCGATAACCGGAAATCCGATATCGAGAATCTGCTCAAGGACGGATTTGCAGAAGATCATCCCCGCATTCAGGATCTACGGGCTGCGCTGGCGGTGAAACAGCAGCGAATGAAAGACCTCGTCGATGGCACGCGGAAAGCCATGACAATTGATTCCCAAATGGCCGCCTCGCGCGTGACGCTCTTAGCCAAGGAATTGAATGACCAGAAAATCGCAACCACAAATGGTCAACCGGAAGTGATCACCCCGTCGGCATTACCTCCAGTTGGTACTGTAACAACTGCTCATCAAACGGAACAAATTCAAATCAGTCTCAAAGTTGTCGAGATCAACGACGACGTTTATTTGGCTAATCAGGAAAAAATCGACACAGCGGTTGACAAAGCCGACATCGGTTTCTTCATCAAAATGGAGGGTGTAAGTTTGCTCTCCACGCCCAGCGTCTCGACCCAGTCGGGGACGAAAGCAAACGTCGATATCGTCCGGGAATTTGCTTACCCGACCGAATTCGATCCCGGCAAAATTGTTCCGCATGCGACGATGTCCGTTCAAGGTGGAGGGACCACGAACGCGTCACTCGCCATTCCGCCCACGCCCCGCGAATTCAAGACCAAAGATATTGGAGTAAGCGCGGAAATCACGCCTTCGATCGATGACGGAAATTCACCCGATCACGGGAAAATCATCCTCAACGGAAAATTCACCGTGACCGATTTCGCAGGATTTACCAAAAGCAACCTGGTCGGCGCCAGTGTTACCCCCTCCTTCAACACCAGTGAGTCCCTCTTTCTTGAGGCGCTGGACAATAACCAGGAAAAGAGCTTCTGGATTCCCGGCGAGCACGTTGCGCTGAAAAATCCCACTACGGCTGACTTCACGCCCGACTGGCAAAAGACCGCGCCCATGATCAAGAAGCGCTACCTCCTCTTCGTCAGCGCCAAGCTGGTGAAGTAGCCAACTGCGCCGAAGTTTCGCGCAACGACGCTACGGACGCTACGCCTGCATTTCAGTTCTTCACGTTTCCCCCGTTGCGATCGTTGCGTCGTTGCGCGAAACATCTTCATAGAAAGCTCCCGTGGCGAGGAAGCAGGCGACTTGGGCGGCACAGCGCTTGGAGGCGAGCAGGCCGAAGTGGTTGATCCGGTAGGCGACGTGATCGCGGATGCCCTGCAGCCGCGTTTCCCCGAGGAGAACGACGCCGTCGCTGGGGACCGGCAGGCTGGAGAAGATCGCCCCGATGCCGAAGGGATAGGTGCCCGCGATCACGCCGAAATCCCGCGCGCCGTGCCAGACCGGTTCAGGCAGATGCGTGATGTGATCGTGAACCGATTTGCCGATCAGGAGGGGCCCGATGTGGGGATGCAGCCGGAGAAAACGATGCGCGACCCAGCAATCGAGCAGCGGTGAGCCAATAGCGATAAGCCGACCCGGACGTTGATCCGGCGTTTGCTCGAAGGCCTGCCGGATGAGGACGCCACCCATGCTGTGGCCGATGACGTGGACGATATCGCTCTCGGTGGCGCGAATGAACTCAGCCAATCGCCCGACGTTATGGTCGAGGCCGCGCCTCATGGAGCGGTACTTGAAGAGTCGCGTCTGGTAGCCGAGCTGGCGCAGGCGGCGGCGCAGCAGAAAGGTCTCCTGACCATCGACCACGGCGCCGTGAACCATGACGACAGTCGCCCGCTCGGACGCGGGAGGTCGCCATTCCGGGTTGAGCCAAGGCGTTGCCATGCCGAACGATAGTCAGGTTTCCTGATGCCGCCATCGTTTTGTGAAGTCTCGATGGTAGCCCGTGATCGCCGAGCGCGGGTCGGCCTCCCGACCGTCGCACGGAGTGCGACGGCTACGTCGGAGGGAAGCATCCGCCGCTAGGGACAGCGGCGGCTACCACTGAGATTGTCAGCGGGTATTAGTCGCGCTAGGATACTTCCATGGGACGCATCGACGAGGCCATTCAGCATATTGAGGGCATTGGGGATGGAACGGAGCGGGCGCTCCAGACGGCCGGACTCATCTCGACCCTGTTCAAGATCAAGGGCGTGGCCCTGATCGTCACGGGCCAACTGGCTTTCGAGATTTATGCCAATGCCGCTTCGGACCACCCGGCAGTGGAACTCTCTCTGTTTTCTGGACAACCTGCGCCCCGGACCGTGCTGGATATCATGCGGGGCCAACTCCATGCCAAGGGCGGGTTGGGACGCTGGACGGTGGCGGGAATTCCTGTGCGACTGCTGGGCACGGCCCACGTCGTCTATCCGGATTTATGCCGCGATTTCACGACCGATCATGGCGTGGTCAAGCTCATGCCGGTCGAGGAAGTAACGGTGGAATGCATTCTCGCGTCGATCCATCCCGAGCTCGACTTTGAAGCCCAGACGCGCGCCCGGTTGCTGCTCATCAACGGCCTCACGGAAGCCTTCCAGATGGATTGGGCGACCCTGCAAACGCTCTGCGATCAACCCGATTATCGGGTGGGAGATGATTTAGCGAAGATGCGCATGTCGGCGAAAAAGGATGTGGATGCGATGAGCTCGGCGCCCGATCACGTGGGGCAGCCGGGACCGGTGCCCACGGAACCGATCCGGGCTGAGCCGTAGTCGTAGGCGGTGGCCTGAGACCGACATCTCCCTCCCCTTCCGTCATCCTGAGCTTGTCGAAGGATCAGACTCATGTTGATGAGCGGCAAAGGCAGACTGAACTCCATAAGACATCTTTGGGCGTCTGTCCGATTTATTCGCACAGACGGTACGAGTCTGATCCTTCGACAAGGATGACGGATTGGAAAGTGAAACTCATAGGCGATCTCCTGTGCGCGTTGCGCACCCGGACAACAAGTTGTCCGGGCCACCCGAATCGATCACTTCAATGCGAATTCTTATACCGCGTTGAAGCTCCGCGCACGGCCATGAGCTCCGGATATTGTTTGTCGGGAGAAGCATAGGTATTGCCTCCATGATCGTTTCCGCGGGCGAGGTAGACCTGATGCCCGCCCTTGAAATCGGAATACTTCACCGCCGTCGAGGTGAAGCGGAGCGTCCAGCCGCAGCGGCGCAGATTGGACGTGTTCGGCTCCGAGCCGTGCTGAATCCGTCCGTCGTGGAGCGAGCACTGGTTGGGCTGAAGCACGATATCGACGCGCTTGGAGTCGTCGCGGTGCGCCTGGATGATTTCATTGCCGAAGACATTCTTCGAAGCATCGACATTGCTGTAATCGGAGAAGCCCAGTTGGCCCTCCCGATGCGTGCGGGGGATCACCATCATGCAGCCGTTTTCCTTGGTCGAGGGATCGAGCGCCAGCCAGACGGTGACGACCTCCATCGGCGTGACCTGGCCCTTCCAGTAGGCCGAATCCTCATGCCACGGCACGCGCTTGCCGTTGCCCTTGGGCTTGCAAATAAAGTGGGTGGAGAAGAGGGCGATATCGGGCCCGGTGATCGGCTCGACCAAATCAAGGATCGCGTCGTCGAATGCCCACTCGAAAAGCTCCGGGTGCATGAAGTGAGGCACGTCCATTGATTCGGGCGTTTCCGTCGCGGGTAGATCGGCGAGGATTTTGTCAAAGCAGGTCCGAAGGCGGGAAAACTTTTCCGGCGTGAGAACGGGGTGATTGTAAATGAGATAACCTTCGCGGCGGTAGGCTCGGAGTTGTTCGGGAGTCAGGCGAGGCTGGGCAAGAGCGGTGGTCATGTGATGGAGGCTATCCTATTTTAAGAGGTTCTTCTTCTCGCCCTGTGACAATTTATTATGCTACCGTGACTTCATGGAAATCCTGCGCTGGAGCAAAATCGCGCCCAAGGCGGCCTTTCACGCGGCGCGCCACACGAGAACACGGACCCAGCTACCTCATTATCACGGCCACGATTTTGCGGAAGTGTTCTGGATTGATGCGGGCCGGGGCGTGCACCGGATCAATGGCGCGGCGGTTCCTCTTCAAGCGGGGAATATGATCCTGATGCGTCCGTCCGATTGCCATGGGATTGAATCTGATACCAAGGAAGGATTGAAGCTGACCAATATCGCCTTTCCCCGTGAGGCGTTCGATGATCTGGGTGCCCGCTATTTTCCCGGTCGCGCTTTTTGGCAATCAGGGAAATATCCAGCGATGCACCAGGTGGAACCGGGGCAATTGCGGCGGCTCAATCACTGGGCGGATGATCTCTCCCAAGCGCCGAGGGAACGTCTCTACCTGGATCGCTTTTTGTTGAATGTCCTCACGGAACTGACCTTGGAGCAGGGCGACGCGGCTCCCGAGGAATCGCCGGATTGGCTCATTGAAGCCTGCCGCGCCATCCAAAAACGGGAGAACTTTTCCGGCGGAGTCGAGCGCTTCCTCCATCTCTGTGGGCGCAGCCGCGAACACGCCGCCCGATCCGTCCGCCGCCACTTGGGCACGACGCCCACCGATTACGTCAACCGCATCCGCATCGCCTACGCCCAGCGCCAACTCGAAATGGGCGACCAGACCATCCTCGACATCGCCCTCGATTGCGGCCTCGAAAACCTCAGCCACTTCTACAGCCTGTTCCGCACGCAGACCGGCGTGACGCCGAGAGCCTACCGGCTCTCGCATCATCGACCGCTTTAGGAATTTATCCGCTCGTAGAATGAAGTTTAAGGGTCTATTGTTAGTCCATGGCCAACGGCATGTCCTCCAAGTTGGACGCCAAGGGCACGGCTATCCTCGCGACAATCTCTTCCGTCGTGGGTTTTATTCTCGCGCTGACTTGGTCAGGGGCGTTCGGATATACAGTAAACCTTTATTGGTGGTCACTTGCTCTTGAGGATGAAGGTGCGTCCAATCTATGGAGAGTATTGGAAGCATCGTATCTTTGCCTCATCCTCACCTATCTTTTAACAAGGCGATTAAAACAGGCGAAGTCGCAACCTACTGGTCGACCGCGACTATTTTGGTCGCTTTTGGGGATATCGCTCCTGTTCCTATCTTTGGATGCAATGTTTGAAATCACTCCACCTGATCCCCTTATACGTCAGTGCATACCTCTTTCGGTGGTTTTTTATGTCCTCTGCCTCGGTTCGTGCTGGGTGCCGGAAAATCGGGACATTTATAGTGAGCGACGAAACTCTGTTTCAGGCCAAGCCAACGGCTTGCCAGCACCGTAGCCGGTGGTTGAGTCCCGCGTCGGCGGGACGACACCACCGGAAAGATTCCCCCTTCGGCCTCACCCCGGCAGGGGTGATAGCACTTCTGTTACCCCTCCGGGGTAAAGGATCGTGAGATCGGATACCGGTGGTGTCGCTCCGCTCAACCACCGGCTACGGTGCTTCCATCCCGTTCGGGATGGGAAGAGGCCGCTTTTTCCTTCTTTGTGTTCTTTGCGTTCTTTTGTGGCCAACTTCTTCATTTGCGGCCCGAATGAGACCGGGCCCTCCAGGAAGGCATCGCCGCTAGGGATTGGCCTCCCGGCCCATTCAAATTGGATTCCCATTTCTTCATTGCGCTTCGCGCAGGAATTGCGGCGGCTACCTCGGAGGGTTTCACCTCTTTGAAAATTAATTATCAGCCAAGAAAACAACCTCGATCGGTTTCTGAAATAACCGGGCAATGGCGAAGGCCAGCGGCAGACTCGGGTCGTAACGGCTTGTCTCGATGGCGTTGATGGTCTGGCGGGAAACCTTGAGCCGGTCGGCGAGGACGGCCTGGCTCCAGCCGTGCTCCGCGCGCAGTTCACGGACAATATTTTTCATCGACTAATGAGCCTGCGGACAAGGAAAATGATGCCGCTAGTGATGCCCATGATGGGACAAATTGTGGTCATGCTAAGCCGGGGAAATCCGGCGCTTTCCAAAAAACCATAGATGAAAGTCCACCCAAAAGTAATGGCTGCCGTGATGGCCCAGTTCTCCAGGATTTGCAGTCGCAGGTATTCGTCAACCTGACGAAAATACCGCCACACGGCGGCAATCATAAAAAGAAATGGCAGTATTGGACTGAATAATACCAAGGTTCGTGCGACACCTACCGACATTGAATGCCCTATTTTTCCGGAAATCGCCACAACCAGAAAAAGCAGGATAAGCGTTCCGAACAATTCGCAGAAATAGCGGACTGTGATTTTAGTTTGATGCATGAATTCTCCAGATGTTTTCATCTCCTGACGATGCCCCGAACAATGGCGACGACAGCCCAAACCGCCCCCATCACGGGCCAGACCGTGAACATGCTGAGCTTGGAAAATCCAACCTGCTCTAAAAAGCCGTAAGTGAACGTCCACCCCGCAGTGACGCCTGCAGCGATCACAATATTCTCCAATGCCTGCAACCGCACGTATTCATCAACCCGTCGAAAATGTCGTACGAGTGCCGCGACCATCAACAAAAACGGTATCATCGGGCTGACTGCCACGAGCGTTCGCGCGATGCCTGCATGCATGGCGTCGGCCGTCTTGATGGAGATGACCAGAACGATGGTGTACAAAAACAGGGTTACCAACATTTCGCCCATATAGCGGACGATGACTTTGTGTTCGTGCATGATTTAGCTCCTGCGTGTAAAAGTTGCTTTACATATTCCAGAACACCAAAAGCATGTCAAGCGTCCTTTACATCTAAGTAAATGACCAATTTCGGTCTCGGCCAAGCCAATGGCTTGCCAGCGCAGTAGCCGGTGGTTGAGCCGCACCAGCGGTGACACCACCGGCTAGGGTTCTGCCATCCCATTCGGGATGAAAGGCGAAGTGTCCACAATCTAAACGATTCGGTGAAAGTCTTTCGGAAGCTGATCCTTCGACAAGCAAGGATGACGGAATTTTTGGATACATGGATGCTCTCTGTGTTCTTTGCGTTCTTTTGCGGCTAAATTCCTCCCCCCAGCAAAGGCACCGTCGCAAGGGACTGCGACGGCTACCGAAGAGAGCTATCCGACTTTTTCGGGAGAAAGTTGGTGACTTGCTTGACTCGGTTTTCGCGGCTGATAGCCTGAACCTCCCTAGTCCCACAACACATTCTCATTTGCCATGTCCAAAAAATCCAAGAAAAAGCTTAAGAAACAAGAACGCGTTTCCCTCCTGAAATCGGCCCCCAATTCCCGGAAGACCTCCAAGCCCGCCAAGAAAAAAGCGGCGGCGAAAGCAACCACTGAAAGCAACGGCCACTCACCAGCCAAGGCCAAAAAAAGGCCGCTTGGTTTATTTCTTTGGCGACGGACGTGCTGATGGCGATGGCAAGA
>Ga0207004_1015_pt2 | contig 51924 bp, 32 predicted proteins | sample Alteio_BWMinCont_86_FD_153468 | JGI IMG/M metagenome (GOLD analysis project Ga0207004, IMG submission 153468) | Enriched cells from forest soil in Barre Woods Harvard Forest LTER site, Petersham, Massachusetts, United States -... | ecosystem: Environmental > Terrestrial > Soil > Temperate forest >...
CTCCGAGGTAGCCGCCGCTGTCCCTAGCGGCGGATGTCTTTCCCTCCGAGGTAGCTGTCGTAGCTCAGTTGGTAGCCGCTGCAGGCTCGGCGGCGGTCCCTTTCTTCCGAGGTAGCCGTCGCACTCCGTGCGACGGGCTCAGAAGATTTAGCCATATCGACCGATTTCGTCGGCCGGAGGTCGACGGCTACCTCGGAGGCAAAGGCGTTATGTGCGCAATACTTTAAAATGCTCTAATCATCATTACCCCAACCATCACGCTTGGGTTTGGCGGCTTCTTCCGGGGTGAGGGATCTCGTCAAAAGCGGCTGCTTGAACCGGTCTCCACGATGGGCGGAGAGGAATTCACTGGGCCCAAGGCGATCGTCATGGTGCACATCGAAACCGAGTCCCAGACCCAGGCCCGCCGTGGTGCGCACTTCCCAATGTAAATGCGCCAGATAAAGCCCGTTGGCATTGCCCACCGTGCCGATCTTCTGGCCTCGCTTTACGAATTGGCCGCTGGCGACATCCATGGTCTGCAACTGCGCATACATCACTTCCACAAACGGCGGATAGCGACCCTCCGGGAGCCGGTAGCAAATAAAGACGACCTTACCCCAAGCGGCCGCGAAATCGTAAGCCACCGAAACCCAGCCATCCGCCACGCTGTAGACCGGTTCGCCCAGCGCGGCATCGCCCTTGGCGGTCGTCCAGTCCTCGCCGAGATGTTGTCCATCGAACAAATAGGGCAGTGAGATGACTGCGCCCTCACCATCGGGGGGACGCAATGGCGTATCGAACTCATCGGTGACGGGCAGATTGGGCAGAATATTGGCCGTGAAAAAAGGAGCCCAGTCGACATCAGTGGTAGGCACCGCGACGGCCGGCTGCTTCTGTCGTCCTGCGAAATCGAGGCCGAACCAGAGGGCTGCGATCCAGATTGCCAGTATCGCCAGGGATGAAAGACGGGAGGCCATCGGATCTTATCTTAACTTCAATTTCAAAATAAACCATCCCGACAGGAGACCTCTGTGAAACTCTCACATTTAGCATTAGTCATCCTGAGCTTGTCGAAGGATCAGTTCGGTCTGCCTTTTCTCCGAGGTAGCCGCCGCTGTCCCTAGCGGCGGATGTCTTTCCCTCCGAGGTAGCCGTCGCACTCCGTGCGACGGTTCGCCTGCAGCGGCTATCTCCCAAATAAATGTTTGAGGCCATCTTCACTGGCAGGGCAAACACCCTTTTCGGTGATGAGCGCCGTGACAAGACGGGCCGGAGTGACATCAAAGCCATAATTCCCGGCAGGCGAGCCATCCGGAGTGACTTGGATTTCCACGCAAGCGCCATCGGCGGTCTTTCCTCGAAGATGAGTCACTTCCGCACCGCTTCGCTCCTCGATGGGGATTTCCTTGAGGCCGTCGTGGATGGTCCAGTCGATGGTGGAACTGGGAAGGGCGACGTAGAAGGGAACGTTGTTGTCGTGGGCGGCCAGGGCCTTGAGGTAGGTGCCGATTTTGTTGCAGACATCGCCTTGGGCGGTAGTGCGATCGGTGCCAACGATGCAGAGATCAACCATGCCATGCTGCATGAGATGGCCACCCGCATTATCGACGATGACGGTGTGCGGGACGCCGTGCTGGTTGAGTTCCCATGCGGTGAGCGATGCACCCTGATTGCGGGGGCGCGTTTCATCGACCCAGACGTGGACGGGCAAACCGGCATCGTGGGCCATGAAGATAGGCGCGAGGGCCGTGCCCCAATCGACACAGGCGAGCCAGCCCGCGTTGCAATGAGTGAGGATGTTGAGCTTCGAACCGACCGGTTTTGTCCCCAGAACTTGATGGAAAACTTCGAGGCCGTGCTGACCGATGGCTTCGCAGACGGCAACATCCTCGTCGCAGAGTTCGGCGGCACGGGCGTAGGCGGCTTCGAGGCGTTTCGCCGGGGAGAGTTGCGTCGCGGTGGCTTCCATGTGATCGAGCGCCCATTTCAGATTGATGGCGGTGGGGCGGGTCTTGTGGAGCGTCTGGTAAGCGGCCATGAGATTGGCGTTGCCCGGGTCTTCGCGCAGGGCGAAGCAGATGCCGTAAGCGGCGGTAGCGCCAATGAGTGGCGCGCCGCGGACGGTCATGTTGCGGATGGCCTCGGCGCAATCTTCCATCGTGCGTAACGTGAGCGTCTTGAATTCGTGCGGCAGGAGGCGCTGATCGATGACCCCGATGGAGCCTTTGGGATCGTCGAGATTGCGCCAGATCGTGCGCCAGCGTTTGCCTTGGTAGTTCATAAATAAAACCTCTCTAGAAATTTGTCATCCTTCGACAAGCTCAGGATGACGGGCTTTTTTTATTCAATAATTTATTTTAGTTTCGCGAGTTCGGCGGCGATTTTGATGCCGAGGGGTGAAGTTGGATTGAGTTTCAGACCACGCTCCCAGGAATCTTTGGCGTCGGGCAGTTGGGAGAGTTGTTTGTAGCAGAGACCCGCGTAGTAATAGATGGCCTGTTGCGTTTCGACGTTGAGAACGTAGGGCGTGGGAGTGACGCCTTCGACCTGCTTGACGAGGATGGCGAAGTCTTCGCGGGCGGTCTTTCTCATGCCGAAGAAAGTAGGGAGCTCGTAATAGTCGATGGCGCGGACGAAGCGGACGGCGGGGTTATTGGGGTCCGCAGCGACGGCGTCGTCGAGTTCCTTGCCGCCGTTTTTGAGGTAGGTCAGCTTGCCGGGGCCGGGCCAGGCATCGCGGCTGTCGAGGGTGTAGACGCTGCCGAGGTAGGCTTGGAGGAGATGGTTGTTGGGTTGCTCCTTGGTCCACTTTTCGAGGTCGATAGTGAGGGCGGCGGTTTCCTTGGTGTCGCCATTGACCGCTTTTTCGTGGCGGGCCTGGACTTGCTTGATGAGAGGATCGCTGAAGGGATCGGTTTTGGCAGCGGGACTGGTGATGACAGGTGCGGCGGGTGCTGAATTGGTTTGGGCAAAAGCCACTGGGGAAAGTGCAATGAAAAGAAAAATGGCCAGAACTGGCACCGAGCTTGGTTTAAAAACGCCGTCATCCTGAGCGGAGGCGAGCCCAAGCGTGTTGTTCAACCCCAGGACTTCTCGAGCCGCAGTCGAAGGACCTAGTTCCGCCTCACCGAAAACTCTCAACGGTTTCAGCGCCATCGTATATTTCAAGGCCGGTTCGCCCATGTCGTCCCTGCCAGAGACCTGTCCTTTGCTTCGAGATTTATTAAATGTCATCATTTTCATGCGCGGAAAAATCCTCCTAGGCGGGCGCCCATTAACCGGGAGCCCAGGTATAAGCCGCCGCCGAGCAGGATCATGGCAAGAACACCAAGGGCGCAGGCGAGGCTGGACGAGTCGGGACTGGGGCGTCCCATGATTTCATAAATGCCCCGGGTGATCGGGGCGAAGCGGGACTCCATGGCGAGAATCAGGCTATCGCTGACCTCCAGCATGGCAAAGCAAAAGGTCAGGATGCAGCCAGCAGTGAGGCTGGGCGCGATGAGCGGGAGCGTGATGCAGCGGAAGGTGCGCCAGCGTCCGGCACCGAGATTATAGGAGGCTTCTTCCAGGGAAATACTGGTCTGTTGATAACCGGCATAAGCGGCACGGACGATGTAGGGGAGTCGGCGCAAGGCGTAACTGATCACCAATAAAAAAGTGGGATTGGTGCGGGGATTCATCCATTCGAGCCAGCCGTGGAAACGAAAACTCACGAGCAGGCCGAAGGCGAGGACGAGGCCGGGCAGCGCGAGCGGCAGCATGGCCATGGCGTCGAGGAGCGACTTGCCGAAAAATTGTTCGCGTGCGAGGAGATGGGCGATGACGAGGCCGAGGGCGAGATCGAGGAAGGTGCTCAATCCCGAATAGAGGAGCGAGTTGGTGATGCTGGTGGAGGTGAGCTTGTTGGTGAAGACCTCGGCGTAAAATTTCGTGGTGACTTCGGTGGGCAGGATGGTGAAGAACCAGCGGTCGGCGAAGGAACTGATAACGACGCCGAGGTGGGGAAGAATCGCGATGAAGAGAAGAAGGCAGACGGCGGCGGTGGAGGCCCAACCGGCCACGGGCGACAGCGTTTCCTCGTCGGCGCCGTGACTGGCGCGGGCGGGCATGGTGGAAGCGCTTTCGCCGAATTGGCGGACGAAGAGAAAAAAGACGACGACGAGAATCAGCGTGGCGACGACGAGCGCGTAGCCGACTTGTTCCGTGTTGGCGTCGGAGGAGGCGTTGAAGATTTGGGTGGGGACGGTGGCGGTGAAGTTGAGGACGAGGGGCGTGCCGAGATCGGTGAAGGCGCTGATGAAGACGAGGCACGCGCCGGAAAAAAGTCCGGGCCGAGCCAAGGGGAGGGTGATGGTGATAAAGCGGCGCCAGGCGGAGGCGCCGAGATTGGCGGCGGCGTTGAGGAGGGAGGGATCGATGTTGGCGAGGGCGGCGCTGACGCTGAGGAAGAAGATGGGGAAGAGATGGAGGACTTCGAGGATGATGATGCCGGTGAAGCCGCTGGCGCCGAGCCAATCGATGGGATGGGCGAGGGAGATGATGCCGACCTTGGCGAGGAGGAGGTTGAGGGAGCCGAACCGGGCGAAAATGTGTTTGATGCCGAGCGCACCGACAAACGGAGGAAGGATGAGCGGAGCGAGGAGCGCGGGGCGGAGGAGGTCGCGGCCCGGAAAGCGACAGCGGGTGAAGAGAACCGCGAGCGGGACCGAGACAAGGGCGGTGACGGCGGTGGAGATGACGGCGATCTCGAAGCTGTTGATGAAGGAGGTACGGTAGAGCCGGTTTTCGATGAGGAGCCGGAAGAAATCGAGAGTAAAGGTCTTGTGGCCCTGGGCGTCGGTGATGAGAAAAGCGCCGTCGAATAGGCCCAATAGCGGGTAGATAAGGAAGCAACCGAAGAAAAGGGCGAGGAGGGTTAGGAAGAGGGCTTTCATCTGGCGACGGCTTTTATCTCACAAAATGGGGAGGGAGTGGTAGCGCTAGAAATCCTAAAAATCCTAGACCTCTTAAAAAAATAGGCTGTTTAAGAGGAATAGGAAGGAGGGAGCAAAAGGCACCGCCGCCGGGCCTGCGGCGGCTACCACTGAGAAAAGGCGTCCGCCGCTGGGGACATCGGCGGCTACCTACTGAGAATCGAAGGTGTGGGCGATGACGGGTTCGATGTCTTTTTGGCTGATCCAGCCGAAGTGGTGGTCGCGGGCCTCGATGCGGAGGTAGTCGTTGTGGCGGTCTTCGACGGTGACGAGTTCGCCTTCGGGGATGGTGCCGACGCTTTCCGCGCCGTCGAAGGGTGAGAGGTGGAGCGTGGCTTCTTTCTTGGCGATGATGACGCCTTCGATGCGGTTGTTGTAGCCGATGCAGGCGAGCTCGACGAATCCGAGGATGAGGACGAGCGGGATGCAGATGAAAAAGATGGCCCTGAAAATCGTGCGCAGGACGGGCAGCGGCATTCTCATGTTCTCGGCGAGTGCCGGGGCGAAGGAGGTTCCGATGAGGGAGAACAGCAGCAGAAGCAGGCACGAGACGATGAGCGCCAGCCAGACGGTCCAATCGATGCTGCGCATCATGATCTGCCACCAGCGGTAGGAGTTGGGGTCGAGTCCGGCCTGCTTGCGGGCGAATTGGAGGTTGTGGTTGATGTCGGAGTCGCCGGGCGCGAGATAACGGGCGCGTTCGTAATTGAGCATGGCCAGTCCCGGATGACCGGCCCGGGCCTCGGCGTTGGCGAGGTTGAAGCAGAGCTGCGCGGAGTAGCCGCGGGCATCGATGATTTTCTTGAAGAGCCCGGCGGACTCGTCATAGCTGCCGTAGGTGTAGGCGCGATTGGCGGCGTCGAGATCGGGGTCGGTGCCGTCGGCGAGGAGACTCAGGGGGAATATGAGAAGGCAAGTGATCAGGAGAAAACGGCTGAGGGAAGCGAAGCTTCGCGGACAAGTGCGTTCCCAAGTGAAACTTGGGAACGAGGGGATCGGGGAACGGAAGCGGAGAAAAGGAAGCATGGTCAGGCGGGTTGCGTTTGGGGTTGGAGCAGTTCACGCACGTGGCGTTCCCATTGGGCGAGATCGAGGCCGTGGCCCACGCCGCCGGAGTAGATGATTTCATCGGCTTGAAGAAAGAGTGGTTCGAGGGTTTCGGCCAACTGTGGATTGCGCTGACGGATTTCGGTGAGCGTAAGAGACTCCGGATTCACGCGCCATTGCGTACCGAGTTTCAACTGGACGGCGTGACGCGCGGCCATGAAGAAGGCGAGGGCATCTCCGCTGTGTGCGGCCTGGCCCATGGCGTCCTCTTCGCGGGTGAGGGAGTTCTGGCGTTCGAGTTGCGCGGCGAGGTCGTCTTCCGGCTTGGAACGGGAACGGAGGAACATGACAACTGCGCATAGAACGAGCGCGGTGAGCAGTCCGCCCTGGACGACCCAGAACCAAGTCTCGCGATAAACGGGGATGAGGCTGATTTGCGGCGAGCCGGAATCGATGCGGTTGGGGAGAAATCCGTCGGCTGCCGGTGCCGCGGCGAAAGTGGAATCGGCAGCGGTTCCCGACGTTGCCACAGGCGTGGCGGCTGTGCCAGTGACGGTGATGGGCGGCAGGTTGATCGGAGTGGTGACGTACTGTTTGGAAGTTGGGTCGAAGTAGCTGAAGTTGGCCTGGGGCAGCGGGACCGTCCCGTTTTTCTGCGGGATGATGGCCATCTCGAAATTTTTCACACCCTCGGTGTGGGATTCATCCTGATACTCGATCTTGGAGGAAGGGACGTAGGTTTTCCACGCGGGATCGTCCGCGAGAGTGGGGCATCGAACGTAATCGAAGTTGCCCTGGCCGTTGACGGAGAAATGAAGCGTCACCGGATCGCCGACGGCCACGGTCAGCGGCAGGGCGGCGCCGGTGACGTCGAATTTTCCGATGGCGCCGCTGAAGTTGGCTGGGCGTCCGTCGGTCGGCAGGACGTGGACGTGCATGGTGAGTTGGTTGCTGGGGACCGATTCGTGGGCGAGGTTCGGTTGGGAGGGAAAGAAGTTGGTGAACGGATCCTGATTGGCGTTGAGCGATTTTACCCAGTAGGTGTCGCGTTCCATTTGCAGGGGAAAATCGCCGCTTTTGGGAGCGGAGATGGCGGTGAACCAGGTGTTGCGATGGAATGCTTCATTCATCACCGCGACTTCGTCCTCGCGAAAGCGAGTGGCGAGATTGTTCATCAGAAAGTCGCTGCCCTTGATGGTGGGAAGGGAATCTTGTTGCGCGTCCGAGTCCATGCGGATGTAAAAATCGATCCGCATCGGGATCGACTGGCCGACATAGGCGTCCGTGGTTTGAGGCGTGATGATGATGAAGACTTTGGCGGGACGACCGTCGGCTTCCGTGGGTACGTTGGGGTTGGGATTGTTGGTGGCGGCGTCGGGGGGATTGGGCGGCGCATTATTGGGTTGCTGGTCCGGAGGTGCGCCATTATTAGGAGGGAAAATTACAGGGCCGTTCGGATTGACGGGCGGCGGGGCGCTGGCGTTGGGAGGAGGATTGACGGGAGTTTGCGGATTGGCAGTCGATGAATTGTTGGCGCTACCAGGGCCAAGGACGTGCAGCTTCATCGGCTGAGTGCGAAGAACGCTGCCATCCTGCAAGTGGATGTCGAAGGCGGGGATGTTGAAGTTGCCGGAGTGCGCAGGAATCACAGTAAAGGTCACCGTCTGATTAGAGATGCCATTCATGGAAGAGGTCTGGGCTTCCAAATGCACCGTCTGAAGGCCATCGACTTGCGGTAGCGTGATGTCGGGATTCGGCATGTGCATTCCGAATAAAGACAAACCCTCTTTCTGTTTAATAGCGCCATTCTGCACCGAGAAGGTGACGGAGACTGCATCCCCGATGTTGGCCTCAGGTGGATCGATTTGCTGATTGAGAGTTGCGGCTGCGAGGCTGGGAATTGTGGTGATGAAGAGGAGGAGAATCGCCTGTCGCAGATAGGAGAACGTATTTTGCTTATGCGGTCGGCGGTCATAGACCGCCGCTACAGGCTGAAACACGGTTTTCATCACCAATCCTTCCCCGAGGGTGGTGGCGGTGGCTGTTCGTTGTTGGCGTTGAGGAGCTTTGCGGTGATGTGATGCTCGTCGTCCTTGAGCGAGTCGAGGAGGGCTTCGGCTTCCTCGCGCGATTTGACGCCGGGATCTTCTTTGTCCTGGCTTCGAGTGCCGGAATAGGTCTTCAGTGAACCCTTGTCCTTTCCGTTGGAAGATGGTTGCTGCTGACCGTTCTGGTTTTGATCGGGTGAACCGGGTTGTTTGTCCGGGTTCGGCTTGTCGCCCGGCTGTTGTTGAGGCTGCGAGTTCTGGCCATCTTGTCCCGGTTGATTTTGCGAATCGCTCGGGTTCTTGCCGTTGTTTCCTTTTGAGTCCTTGCCGGATTTATCTTTTTGATCTTGTTGGGACTGGTTGTTCTTGTCCTGTTGCTGCTGCTGTTGTTGTTTTTTCAGCTGCTCCAGCTTTTCCTTCACGACTTCGTAATTGTGCTTGGCATCGGCGGATGGCTTGAGTTTAAGGGATGCCGTATAGGATTTCAGGGACTTTTCCCAGAGGTCGATGGTTTTCTGGGTATCGGCTTTTTGGAGAGCCTCGCCGTGCTTGAATTGTGCGTTGCCGAGGTTGAAATAGGCGTTTTCCTGGAGGCCGAGATCGGGCGTCTCGAGGCTCTTGCGAAAGGCTTCCTCGGCTTCCGAGTATTTGCCGGCCTTGTAGGTGGCGTCGCCGAGATCGTATTCGAGATCATTGCGGTTGGGCTGGGTCTCGGTTGCCTTTTCGTAGTTTTGCGCGGCGTCGTCGTATTGGCCGGATTTATAGTCCTTTTCTGCAGTGGCCGTCTCAGAGGCGCGTGCAGATGCGGTTGGGACGAGAAGGCCCAGGGCAAGGAGGAGCGTGGCGGCGACGGCGTCCGGTGCCTTACGACGGCGGGACATGCGGCGGTTTGGGCCGGAGGCTTGAAGGTTCGGTTGAGGTGCCGTCCTTGCGCGTTCGTTGGTCATGAATTCCCACATTAGGAATAAAATAGCCAGACCCAGCGGCCACTCAAACCGTTCGATGCGAATTTTTTCGCGACGTTCCTCGAGAACCTGCTTGGGGAGTGTGGCGATGTACTGGTTGTAAATCTGCTCCAGGCCTTCGCCGCGCTGGCCGAGCGGGACGTAGGCGCCACCGGTGAGGCTGGCGATTTGGCGGAGCGTGTCTTCGTCGAGCCTGGATTGGACGATCTGGCCGCTGGCGTCGTGGTGATAAGTGATGTTGCCGGCATCGTCGCGTTCCGGGATAAGATCGCCAGCGGCGGTGCCGACGCCGACGGTGTAGATCTTCAACCCAACCTGCGCGGCATCCTTGGCGGCGTCGAGTGCACGGCCTTCGAGGTCTTCGCCATCGGTGATCAGGATGAGGAACTTCGCGTTGCTGGACTGGCTTTTGAGAGCTTCGATGGCTTGCGTAATGGCGGTAGCGATATCGGTGCCGGGACGCGGAATGGTGTCGGTATCAAGCTCACGCACGGCGGTCTGGAAGGCCTCGTGGTCGAGAGTCAGGGGGCATTGGAGAAAGGCATCGCCGGCAAAGGCGATCAGGCCGAGGCGGTTGTTTGGCAGGCGATCGGCGAAGTCGGCGAGGGCGAGCTTGGCGCGCTCGAGGCGGTTGGGTTTCACGTCCTCGGTCAGCATGCTTTTGGAGCAATCGACGGCCATGAGGATGTCGAGGCCGGTGCGATTTTCCTCGCGCCAATCGTTGAGAAGATGAGGCCGCGCCATGGCGATGAAGAGAAGGCCGACAGCGGAAATCATGAGGAGCCGCTTGAGGATTCGCCGGGCGGGCGAGACGCTGGCGGTGAGCGCGGTGACCAGGTGGGAAGCGGCAAATTGGCGGATGGCCTGTCTGCGGCGACGCATGGAACCGAATTCGAGTAACAACACGGCGACAACTGCAACCAAGCCGACGAGCAGCCAGATCGGCTGGAGAAAGCCGGGATCGAGTCTGGTCCAGAGTTCGTTCATGGAATCCTCCTCCAGCGGGTATTGGCCAGGGCAATTTCGAGGCCGAGAAACAGGAGGCCGGGGTAGAGCGCCCAGACGAAGTATTCTTTGACGTGCTCGAAATGCTTCACCGCGACTTGCGTGGTTTCGAGCTTGTTGATCTCGTTGTAGACGTGCTGGATTGAATCGAAGTCTGCCGCCCGGAAATATTTTCCACCGGTGATATCGGCTATTTTCTTCAAGGCATCCACATCGATATCGACTGGGATGGTGGTGTAAACGACGCGCCCGAACTGGTCGTGCATGGGGAACTTGGCGACGTCGGATGAGCCGGCACCAATGGTGTAAATCTTGATTCCGAGCGCAGCGGCGGCCTGGGCAGCGGCAAACGGGGTGATCTTGCCCGCGTTATTGGCTCCGTCGGTGAGGAGGACGATGATTTTCGATTTGCCCGGCTGATCGCGGAGACGATTGGCGCTGGCGGCAATGGCGGAGCCGATGGCGGTGGCGTCGCCGATCCACGAGCCGGTCTGGAGGCGGTCCACGTTTTGGAGAAGCCAATCGTGGTCGAGGGTGAGGGGGCTCATCAGGAAGGCCTCGCCGGAAAAGACCACCATGCCCATGCGGTCATTGGGCCGGTCCTTGATGAATTGGCCGACGGTTTCGCGGACGACCTCGACGCGGCTGAGGTCCTGGCCGTCCTTGTGGTAGTCGAGCGCTTCCATCGAGGGGGAAAGGTCGATCGCCAGCATCATGTCGATGCCGCTTTCCTGGACCTGCGAACTGGAATCGACCCGTTGCGGACGCGCAAGCGCGATCAGCAAACAGAAGAGCGCGAAATAGCGCAGGGCCGAGAGCCAGCCGCCGGGCGTGACCTTACGGGCGCGAACGAGAGATCCGAAAAGGCTGAGCCCGGAATATTGAATGGCGGCTTCCTTGCCCAAGTGGCCGCGAAGGACGGCCATGAGCGGCAGTAGGAGAAGGAGGGTGATGGCCCAGGGATGGGCAAATTGAAAATGGCTCATGACGTCCGCCCTTTGAAGTGGTTTTCAGGGGCCGGTTTGGTGGCGTGGACGAAGGTGAAGGCATTCTGCTGCACCTGTTCCAGCTCAGCGAGGGTCGGTTGATACTTGGCGAATTTGACCAGGTCGCAGGACTGGAGAAAATTCCGGAGCAAGTCGCTGTGCTCGGCGAGGGGCGTGTCCTTATCGGCTTCCATCATGCGCAGGAATTCCTCCGTGGTGCGGCGGGTGGAGGGCGCTTGGAAACGCTGGCCGAGATAGGTGCGGATCGTCTCGGAGACGAAGACGGCGTAGGGAACGGGGTCGTCTTCGCGGAGAAGTTTGCGGGCCTTTTCGAGTTTTTCCAGCGTGAGTTCGTAGGCGGTCTTGGGGCTGAGGAAGGGCGAGTGGCTCATCCATTTCCAGCAATAAAAGAGCAGGGCAATGATGGCGGCAGCTACGAGTGCGATCCAGAGCCAGGTTAGGGGGTAGAAAAAGAAGAAGGGTGGGCGGATGTCGTCGATTTCGTCGGGTTGGGCTGCCGGAGTTGGGGCGCCGGGAGAGGTTACTTGGGCGGAGGGGATGGTGTTCTGGACGGTGGGCGAGGGAGTTGCAGTGGGGGCGGCGTTGGTTTGCGCGTGGGCGAGGGGCGCGAGAAGAAGAATAAGTCCTATAGGACCTATAAGTCTTATGTGACAAATCTTATGTCCTGCTTTTACGCGCCTCATCACAACCTCCGGCTGGTGCGGTTCTTGAAGAACGTGTAGAGCGCGTGGATGTAGGATTCACCGGTGCGCAACTCCAGCGTATCGACGCCGGCCTGGCGCGCGCAGCGGCGGAATTCGTTCATCCGTTCCTTGGCGAGGGCGGAGAAGGAATTGCGGACATCTTTGTTGCCTGTATCGATTTCCATCACCTCGCCGGTTTCGGGATCTTCCAGGGTGAGCAGGCCGATCGGAGGGAGTTCCTCCTCATGACGATCACGCAAATGGAGAAGAACGAGATCGTGACGCTTGTTGGTCAGGCGCATTTGGCGGCGGAGGCGCTCAAAGGCCTCGGGCGATTCGATGAAATCGGAGATGACGAAAACGACGGCGCGACGTTTCTGCACGTCGTTGATGAAATCGAGCGCGGCGGCAACATCGGTGCCGCGACGATGCGGTGTGTGGAAAAGGATTTCGCGGATGACACGCAGGACGTGGGTGCGGCCCTTGGTCGGCGGGATGAATTGCTCGACCTCATCGGTGAAGAGCAGCAGGCCGACCTTGTCCCGGTTGCGGATGGCGGAGAAGGCGAGGACGCTGGCGACTTCGGCGGCGAGCTCCTGTTTACTTTGCGTCTGCGAACCGAAATGGCCGGAGGCGCTGACGTCGACGGCGAGGAGGATGGTGAGTTCGCGTTCCTCGCGCAGCTTTTTGATGAACGGCGTGCCGGTGCGGGCGGTGACGTTCCAGTCGATGAGCCGGACTTCGTCGCCCGGGGTGTATTCGCGGACTTCGTCGAAATCCATGCCGCGGCCCTTGAAGACGGAGTGGTACTCACCCGCGAGTGCGTCGGTGACGAGGCGGCGCGTGCGCAGTTCGACCTGGCGGACTTTCTTCAGGATTTCTCGGGTGACGGCGGGGTCCATTTTATTGGCCGATTTTAGACATGAGGAACATGAATGACATGAAATGAGACGGAATCAATAGGCCGACATTATTCGTAATCTTGTCGCGCATGCTTAAGGCAGGAGGGGATTTGAAGGTTATAGCTGCCCAACTCATGTCCTTCATGTTCCTCCTGTCTAAAATTTGGCTTAAGGCACGGGCAGCGTATCGAGGATCTTCTGCACGATGTCGCGTGAGTTGAGATTTTCCGCCTCGGCCTCGTAGGTGACGGTGACTCGATGCTGGAGGACGTCGTGGGCGACTTCCTTCACGTCCTGCGGCGTGACGTAGGCGCGACCGTTGAGGAAGGCCAGTGCGCGGGCCGCCAGCGTCAGCGCAATCGTCGCGCGGGGCGATGCGCCGTACTGGATCCAGCCGGGGAAATCGAGCTTGTAGGCCTTGGGATCGCGCGTGGCGACGACGATGTCGACGATGTAATCGCGCACCTTTTCATCGACGTGGATCATGTTGACCACCTGCCGCGCCTTCAGGATCATTTCCGGCGTCACGATCGGTTCGACGTTAAAACTTGGCGTCGTGGTGGCCATGCTGTCGAGGATGCCGCGCTCTTCAAGACGCGAGGGATACGTGACGACGACCTTGAGCATGAAGCGGTCGACTTGCGCCTCGGGCAGGGGATAGGTGCCTTCCTGCTCGACCGGGTTTTGCGTGGCCATGACGAGGAAGGGCTCAGGCAGTTTGTAAGTGGTATCGCCGAGAGTGACCTGGCGTTCCTGCATCGCCTCGAGTAGCGCGCTCTGCACCTTGGCGGGGGCGCGGTTGATTTCATCCGCGAGGACGAAATTGGCGAAGACGGGGCCGGGCTTGGCGTTGAAGGTGCCGTCCTTGGGATTGTAGATTTGCGTGCCGACGATGTCCGCCGGAAGCATGTCGGGCGTGAACTGGATGCGCTGGAATTTCGTCTGCACTGCGGCGGCTAGCGTCCGCAGGGCGAGCGTCTTGGCCAGGCCGGGGACGCCTTCAAGCAGGACGTGGCCGTTGGCGATCAGCGCGATGAGCAGGCGGTCGATCAGGTATTTCTGCCCGACGATCACGCGGCTGATTTCCCGGCGCAGGGGATAAACCCAGGCTCCGGATTCTTTTACGGCCTCAGTGGTCGAGGCAAGGGTGGTGTGGCCATAGGCGATCGCCCGGGCTTGTTCGGCGCCCGGGACGGGGGGCAGACCGGAGGTTGTAGCGGTGGATGCAAATACAGGTGCGGCTTCCATAAGGTTTGGGTGGAGATTGTTATGCGGGCAAGATGCCGTCAGCGCGAGGCAAAAGGTGCGGCATTACCAAGAGTTAAGGATAAGATCGGGACTTATCGTCGTCTATTCACGGTTATACTTCTCGATCAGGTAGTTTCTTTTGTCTTAAGTGTTCCTGTTTGCCAATGAAAAGCGCCACAGTTTCCCTTTGCATTCCTACGCACGGGCGTCCTCAATTGCTTCAGGAAGCATTGGAGTCGGGCATTGACCAGACGCAATTGCCCTCGGAGATAGTCGTGAGCGACGATGCCGGGAGTGAAGAAGTGAGAGAACTGGTCGAGGCTTTTGCTCGAAATTCTGCGATGCCAGTGCGTTACGTTCGCTGCGCCACGCCGGGTCAGCCGGACAACATTAACAACTGTTTTCGGGAGGCCGCCTCGGATTTGATTTTGCTCCTGCACGATGACGATTTGCTCACACCCATCGCGGTGGAAGAGTTGCGGAAGCCCTTTCTGGAGAACGAAGCCGTTGTGGCTTCTTTTGGAAAGCAGATCGTCGTCACCAACGAGGGGAAGGAATTGTTGGAGGATTCCGACGACTTGAATGAACAATATTGCCGTACCGTGGGCCGGGCGGGTCTCCAGCCGGAGGCCTTGGTATCGGCCATCCTGCAACAATTTCCCAACGACGGTTACATGGTAAGGACCTCGGTGGCACGCGCAGTTCTGCAAAGAGCCCGGTATGGAACCGCCTGTGATTTCGATTTTGGTATTCGCTGTGCGGAAGCCGGGGCCTTTTATTTCATCAATCAATTCACCGCCAAGTATCGACTCAGCGTTGAATCGGTTGTTCGCGGGTCGCAAAGTCGAGGCAGGGACGATGGTGCCTATCAGAGTATGCATCTTTGCCTTGAGTTACTGGAGCGTTATCCCCGGCTTGCGTCGCAGATACGACAAAAACTCCGGCAATACGCCCCAGGCGGTATCATGCAGGCCATCCGCTCGGGACGCCTGGACGAGGCGAAGCAATGGTACTTTGGTCCCTTCCATCGTGGACGCATCTGCACACCGGGAGGGATTCGAAGAGGTTTGTTGTATCTCCACGCCAGGAGCAAGGCCGGTGGAGCCGGAACGCAGTCGCGTTAACCACCTGATATTGAGGCTTCAAGAACGCCTGGGACATGGTAAAAAAAAGCCGCAGGATAAGCTTGATTTCTGCCAGCGTAGGCGCAGACTCACCTTTCCGCTCGATCCAAAGTGGGTCAGCACCGTCCCCTGATATCTTATGAAACAGACGCTTGTCCAAGACGCCCTTAAAGTTGTGCATAGTCCCCAGGTTCTCGTGAACATCATTTCCAAGCGCGTTCGCCAGCTTGGGCAGGGTTTTCGTCCGCTCGTCGCCTACGATCCGAAGTTGACTTTCATGGATGTCGCGCTCAAGGAAGTCGCCGAAGGCAAGCTGGGTTTTGAGATGATCGAAGTACCGTCTGCTGCGGGCAATCACGTTCCTGCCGCGCCGGTGAAGAAGGCTCGTAAAGCTGCTGCTGCGGCTTAAGTTTTCGGGGGTCTCTCTTAGGTATCCGTTGACCTCGGGTTGACGATGCCTTTTCCTCCGCCCCAAGGGGGCCTCTTTTAAGAGGCCGTCATCCTGAGCGAAGGCGAGCCAATCAACCTCCTTTGATCGGAAAAACTTCTCGAGCCGCAGTCGAAGGACCCAGTCTGATGAAGAGATTGATTGGGGTAGCGTCAAAAAAATCTCAAACCAAAAGGCAAGCCTTTCGCAGGTTCGATGAGGTAGGACTCGCCTTTAGAATCCAAACCATCTGGTCAACGGTCAAATATTACCTTGAGGCGTAAACAGGTCCTTCGACTACGGCTCGAGGAAGTCTTGGGATTAAACCATAGGCTTCGGCTCGCCTTCGCTCAGGATGACGGCATTTTTAAAATCGAGAGTTTCACAGAGATCTCCGTTGGGGCTGAGACGGGCGATACCGATTACGGTTGAGGCTCGGAGGAAGGGATTATGCTGCTATAAGTTAGGTCTTGATTCCAACGGACCCACTACCCAGACGCCTCCCAGCTTGACATTTCAGGCCTGTCGCATAAGTTCCAAGTAACTTATCGAGAGCGGTGGAGGGGCTGGCCCTGTGAAACCGCGGCAACCGGGTAGGGATTTTTCATCCGAAAAGTTTCTGCCGCCCAGGTGCCAAACCCAGCTCGGTGCGGTCCGCCTGATGCGGACGGTTCCGGGGAGGATAAGGAGTGAGTGCCTACTCGTAATCTAGGCGCTTGCCCCCTCGTCCCGAATCATCGAGGTCGATCCTCGATAAGGGTCGGAAATTATGGGTAAGGAATTTTTCAGCAATCTCAAGTGTCGCGAGTGCGGGCGCCTCTATAAGAAGGAAGCCGTCCACGTATGCGAGTTCGATTTTGGCCCGCTTGAGGCCGATTATAATTACGAGCAGATCAAGCATTCCATTTCGCGTTCGGTCGTTGAATCGCGCAAGCACAACATGTGGCGCTACCGGGAATTGCTCCCGATCGATGGCGACCCGACCGTGGGACTCGAGACCGGCTTCACCCCGCTGGTGAAGGCCGACCGACTGGCGAAGGTCCTCGGTGTGAAGGAACTTTACATCAAGAACGACGCTTTTAATCACCCCACGCTTTCTTTCAAGGATCGCGTGGTTTCCGTTGCGCTGACGCGGGCGAAGGAACTGGGTTTCAAGATCGTGGCGTGTGCTTCGACGGGTAATCTGGCCAATAGCGTGGCGGCCCATGCGGCTGGCGCGGGCCTGAAAAGTTATGTGCTGATTCCGGCTGATCTGGAGCAGAGCAAGGTGCTCAACAGCCTGGTTTATGGCACGAACGTCATTGGGATTCATGGCGCTTACGATCAGGTGAACCGGCTTTGTTCGGAGATCGCGGGCAAGTATGGTTGGGGTTTTGTGAACGTGAATTTGCGGCCCTATTACGCCGAGGGATCGAAGACGATGGGCTTTGAGATTGCCGAGCAACTCGGCTGGCGCGCACCGCGACACACCGTGGTGCCGATGGCCAGCGGCTCGCTGCTGACCAAGGTTTGCAAGGCTTATCAGGAAGCGATTAAGGTTGGCCTTATCGATGAGCAGCCTTTTACGCTGCATGGCGCGCAGGCGGCGGGTTGTAATCCCATTACCGCTGCGTTCAAGGCCGGGACGGACCTGATTCGTCCGGTGCCGAAGCCGAAGACGATTGCGAAATCGCTGGCCATCGGCACGCCTGCGGACGGCTACTATGCGGTCAACGTGATGAAATCGACTGGCGGCTCCAGTGAGGATGCCTCCGATGAGGAGATCATCGACGCGATCAAGTTGCTCGCCGAGACGGAGGGTATCTTTGCCGAGACCGCTGGTGGTGTGACGCTGGCTTGCGCGAAGAAGCTTATCGAGAGCGGAAAGATTCCGAAGAACGAATCGATTGTGATCTGCATCACCGGGCATGGGCTCAAGACCTCGGAAGCGGTCGCGCCGCATCTTCCGTTGCCGCGGTTGATTAATCCCAGCCTTCGTGAATTTGAGGCGCTGATTGCCAATGATGCCGTGCATGCGGCTGCTGCTTAAACCACATGGAAAAGCCCAGGAAGAAAATTTATATTCCCGACGTTTATGTTGGGTTTCTAATTCTTCCTGTCATTGGCATTATTGCTATTATAAGTGATTTGCTACTGCCTTGGATTCTTGACCTCATACATTTCTTTCATCGCTAATTTATGCCCATACCCGTCTCCATCCCCACTCCACTCCGCCCCCTGACCGATAACCTCGATACCGTTGAAGTCGAAGGCACCACTGTCAGTGAACTCCTTGCTGCGCTCGACAAAAAGTATCCCGGCATCGGTGAACGCCTTCTTGATGCGCAGGGCAATGTCCGCCGCTTCGTGAATATCTACGTCGGTGGTGAGGACATCCGCTTCCTTCAGGACAAAGAGACCGCCGTGAAACCCGGCGATGAAGTCAGCATCGTTCCCGCCATTGCGGGGGGCTGATTTTCAAACGCGCTCCACATAAAAAGCGGCGTCATCCTGAGCGAAGGCGAGCCAAAGAACTTGTTTCTTCAATAGAGCTTCTCGAGCCGCAGTCGAAGGACCTAGTTCAAATAACCAGAAGATTTTGAAAGCGGGCTACGTTTACATCCTGAGTAGCCAGTCACGCCGGCTTTATATTGGCGTGACCAGTGATCTCGAAGGCCGCGTATGGGAGCACAAGCAGGGCGTTATCGAGGGCTTCACCAAGAAATACAAAATCAACCAGCTGGTTTATGTGGAAGATTATCCGGACATGGTGAGTGCCATCGCACGGGAGAAGCAACTGAAGGGGTGGAGTCGGGCCAAGAAAGTAGCTCTCGTTGAGGAAAGAAATCCCAAGTGGGAGGACATGCGTCTTCGTTAGGGCAATGTAGGTCCTTCGACTGCGGCTCGGGTGAGTCTTGGGAGAAATGTAAATCACCGGCTCGCCTTCGCTCAGGATGACGGCACTTTTAAGTGGATGTTTTTTGCCTAACCGAAACAATATCGGCACGCCCCTAGCTTCACGGCCTCGCCTATTTGAAACCAAACTCGACAGCTTAAACCAATCTGCGAAACTCCCTGCCCATGATCGTCACTACCGCCCAACTCTTTAAGGTCGCCTACGGCAGATTCGCCGTTGGCGCGTACAACATCAACAATGCCGAGCAGGCCATGGGCCTTTTCAAGGGCGCCATGATGTCCAAGGCCCCCTTCATCATCCAGCTATCGAAGGGTGCCCGCGCCTACACGGACAAGCATATGCTTGAATCGATTGTCCGCGCCGCATCTGAGATTTTTCCCGAGGCGATTTTCGCGGTGCATCTGGATCACGGCGACGAAAAGACCTGTTACGATTGCATCGATAGCGGCTTCTACAGCTCGGTGATGATCGATGCCTCGCACGATGCGTTCGAGGAGAATGTGGCCATCACCAAGCGCGTGGTGGAGCGCGCGCACGCCAAGGGACTTAGCGTCGAGGCCGAGCTCGGCATGCTGGGCGGCGTCGAGGAGGACATCAAGGTCGATGAAGGCAACGCCTGTTTGACCAATCCTGAAGAGGCAGTCGAGTTTGTGAAGCAGACCGGTTGCGATTCGCTCGCGGCGGCCATCGGCACGAGCCACGGCGCATACAAGTTCAAGGGACAGCAGTCGCTGCACTTCGAGGTGCTCGAGGCGATCCAGAAAAAGATTCCGGGCTTCCCCATCGTCATGCACGGCAGTTCCAGCGTGCCGGTTGATGAGGTTTCGCGCATCAATGCGGCGGGCGGCACGCTCGATCCGGCGGCGCGCGGCGTGAATGAGAACGAATATCTGCCTGCGGCGAAGCTCGGCGTGACCAAGGTCAATATCGACACGGATGGTCGCCTGGTCTGGACCCGCGTTCACCGCGAGTTCTTCCGCGATAACCCCGGCGCGTTCGATTTCCGTCCTCCCGGCAAGATCTTCATCGAGGAGTACGCGAAGTTCATCGCGCATACCTCCGAGAAGCTTGGCTCGGCTGGGCATCTTGAAGAAGTTCGCGAGTTCGTCTCGAAGAAATAAGATTTCTTCCATCGCAGATTTGCAAAACCCCATCGTCTGACCGGCGATGGGGTTTTTGTTTGTGGATGCCCCTCGTTCCCAAGTTTTACTTGGGAATATTCACCTGTTCGTCGCGAAATTTTATTTCGCGCTGCCGTGATGGATTCTTATGCGGGGAGGGGGCGGCAATGGAATTGCCTCAGCAAGTGCGTTCCCAAGTGCAACTTGGGAACGAGGGGAGCAGGCGAGTTTTGTTTCATTTCTGTCGGTTGACATCGCTCTCTCCTCATCGGAACTTAGGATTCTTATGATCAAAGCCAAAGCTTACGCCGCCCAAACTGCCACATCTCCTTTGACTCCCTATTCCTTTGAGCGGCGCGATCCCGGTCCGCTCGATGTGCAGATCGATATTCTGTATTGCGGCATTTGCCACTCGGATATCCACATGGCGCGCAATGAGTGGGGCATGGCCAGTTATCCCTGCGTCCCCGGTCACGAGATCGTGGGTCGCGTCGTCAAGGTTGGCAATCAGGTGAAGAAGTTCAAGGAGGGCGATCTGGCCGGTGTCGGCTGCATGGTCGATTCGTGTCGTGAGTGCGTCAATTGCAAGGCGGGCGTCGAGCAATTCTGCCTGGAGGGAATGACGATGACCTATTGCAGCCCCGACAAGAAAAGTGGCGGCTTCACTTGCGGCGGCTATTCATCCTGCATCGTTGTGGACGAGGCGTTTACGCTGAAGATTTCCGATAAGCTCGACTTGGCTGCCGCTGCGCCGCTGCTTTGCGCGGGCATCACGACCTATTCGCCACTGCATCATTGGAAAGTCGGCAAGGGGCAGAAGGTCGGCGTCGTCGGCTTGGGTGGGCTGGGCCACATGGGGGTGAAGTTTGCGGCGGCGATGGGTGCCGACGTCGTTCTCTTTACCACGTCGCCGGGCAAGACTCAGGACGCGCTGAAGCTCGGTGCGAAGGAGGTCGTCATCTCGAAGAACGAGGACGAAATGAAGAAGCATGCCGCCAGCTTCGATTTCATTCTTGATACGGTTGCTGCGGACCATGATCTCAATGCCTACCTTTCCTTGCTCAAGCTCGATGGCGTGATGACCCTCGTCGGCGCACCGGAAAAACCGCTGGCTATCTCTTCCTTCAACTTGATCCTGCCTCGCCGCATCCTCACCGGTTCCGCCATTGGCGGCATCAAGGAGACGCAGGAGATGCTCGATTTCTGCGCCGAGCACGGAATCGTCTCCGACATTGAAATGACCCCGATCCAGAAGGTGAACGAAGCCTACGAGCGCGTCATCAAGAGCGATGTGAAGTACCGCTTTGTTATTGATATGAAGTCGCTGGCGTAAGGCTTCTTGCTTGCCAGGGCAGGTAAAGCTTGCGCTTGAGCTAGCATGGACATAAAGCGTGAGCAGTGGAACTGCTCACGCTGCAATGATTAAGCCGGAGATCAAACCTTTGACCGGCATCCGGGCCGTAGCGGCATTTTGGGTGGTCTTTCACCATCTTAAGCCGCAAATAGAGGAGGCGTTCCCGTGGACAAGCCGGGTGGCGGGGCCTCTTCTCTCGCAGGGCTATCTGGGTGTCGATTTGTTCTTCATTCTCAGCGGTTTCATCATTTATTATAATTACGGGGATAGCCTCGCCGATTTTCGACTCAAAAATTACGGCGAGTATCTTTGGATGCGATTGGCCCGGTTGTGGCCCGTTCATGTCACGATCCTTTTAATTTACGCGGTTGGTTTGATCGCGATCAGGTTCTTTGGCGTCAATCCAATCCATCAAAATTTCTACTCATGGATCGATTTTGCCTGGAATATCCTTATGGTTCATGCTTGGTCCGTTCCAATCTCGGTTTCATGGAACACCCCGGCATGGTCGATTAGTTGCGAATTTTTGGTCTATCTGTTGTTTCCGCTTTTTCTTCTGCTGCGATTGCAAAGAGCGTACACGGTTGTTCTCTTTCTCTATGTCGGAACATTGTTTTTTGGCACGGCAGCGATTTGCCAGGGCCTTTACGATACCGGTGGTTCGCAATACGGGCTTATCCGGGTTTTGGGCGAGTTTTTTGGGGGATGCGGATTGGGCCTTATCCATCGCCTGCAAAAGGTGCGTCACTATAAGGGGTCAGTCATTGTTCACGTTACAGTCCTCGCCCTCCTTATTGCTCCCTATACGATTATTCCACTTGGCCTGGTAGGCTACTGGTGCGTGCCGCTTTTGGGGGTGATTGTCCTGGAACTGGCCAGGGATCAGGGAATCATTGCCAGCTTTCTCTCCACCAAGGTCATGCTGCGGGGAGGCTACATTTCTTATTCATTGTATATGGTGCATGAGCCCTGTTTGATTCTCATGTCCGGTGCCAGACGTTTTCTCCATCTACCGATCATTCTTACGTTGTTTGTCTATCTGCTTGTCCTCATTCCGGCCGCACTATTAATGTTTTATGGTGTGGAGGAGCCTTGCCGGAAAGCGATGCGGAAAGCTTATCCACGCCATAGGCAACAACCGTACCCGGTGATTTAGCGCAGACTGAGAAATCGTCAGCGTAAGATCACTGAGCTTTCACAGAATTACCATCTTCGGAATTACGGAATTTTCTAACAGAAGGGGAGGGATCTTGCTGGCTTCTGTTAATTTGGAAAAATTCCGTTAATTCCGTCAAAACTTCTGCGCTTTTTGATCAGCTTCCATAACTCTCTGAAAATCAACGCCTAGTAGTCAAAATAAAGAAACACCACAACTAATAGTGGTATTTCCTTGTCAGGGGTCAAGAGCTAGGGCTACAAAAGCGGCATGTACCTGAAGTCGCTCAACGTCATCGGATTTAAGTCATTTGCGGACCGGACCACGCTCGAGTTTCATCCGGGAGTCACCGCCATTGTCGGGCCCAATGGGTGCGGCAAGAGCAACGTCTTGGATAGTATCCGCTGGGTGCTGGGCGAGCAGTCGGCCAAGGCCCTGCGCGGCGGCGAAATGAAGGACGTCATCTTTTCCGGCACGGAAACGCGGCCGCCGCTGGGCATGGCCGAGGTCTCGCTGACTTTCGGCGATTGCGAGAAGGACTTGGGCGTCGAATACAATGAAGTGACGATCACGCGTCGCGTTTTCCGCGACGGCGCGAGCGAATACGAACTCAACAAGACGCCGTGCCGTTTGCGCGACATCCACGGTCTGTTCATGGACACGGGCATCGGGCGCTCAGCCTACTCGATCATGGAGCAGGGCAAGATCGATTCGATTCTCTCGTCGCGCCCGGAAGATCGTCGCGCGATTTTCGAGGAAGCGGCGGGCATCACGAAGTATAAGAGCCAGAAGAAAGAAGCGATGCGCAAGCTGGAGAACACGGAGGCGAATTTGATCCGTCTCGCGGATATCATTCGTGAAGTGAAGCGGCAGATCGGGTCGCTGCAACGGCAGGCGGGCAAGGCGCGGCGCTACCAGGCGAGTCATGAGGAATTGGCCATTTTGGAAACGCGGCTGGCGCGGCATCAATTTGATATTTTTTCCGGGACGATCGCGACGTTGCAGGAACAGGTCGATGGCACGCGCATCCGGCAGGAAACGCTTGATGCGGAAGTGACTGGGCAGGAGGAGAAGGTCGCCACGGCACGGAGCGGACTGGCCATCGTCGAGGCGGAACTGGTCCGGTTGCGCGAGGAGCAGGGCTCGATTCGCAATGCGCTCGAACGGGCGGCGCAACGGGCGGCGACGAACAATGCGCGCGTCGAGGAATTCAGTGGATTGCGCGATCAAGCGCGGCAGGAAATCGCGGGGACCGAGGAGAAAATCCGCGTCGGCGAGGAGCAGTTGACGCACCTCAATGCGCAGGTGGAAAATTTCACGAAGTTGAAAGGCGAAACGCAGCGTCGTTTTGACACGGAGCAGGAAGCCCTGCAGATGCTCAACGCGCAGATCGGCATGCTGGAAGCAGAACGGGGCGAAGCCGAGGAGAAGAAGCTGGCGCAGGAACGGCTATTTCAACGGCAGGAACAGGAACTGGCCGCGCTGGAATTGCAGCAGCGTGATTTTCAACTGAGGATCGAAACGCTGCAAATGGAACAAACTTCGCTGGCGCAGCGCCGGGAGGAAGCGCAGGCTACCGTCACACAACATGCCACGTCGCTGGCTGAGGCGGAGACGCTTTTGAGTCAACGGCGCGAGGCGCTTCAAGTCGCCCAGCAATCGCGGCGCGAGGCAGAAGAAAAGCTGCGTGAAACGGACCGTTCCCGCGCGGAGATCGGCAAGTCGCATCAACAATGCCAGGCTCGCCGCGATGCGCTGGCCCAGCTCGAAGACCAACATGCGAGCGCACCGCAGGCCACGCAACGACTGCTTCGCGAAACTGCGGGCGATCTGCATGGGACGCTTTCCAGTCACATTTTTGTCCAGGCCGGTTACGAGGCTCCGCTCGCGCTTTTGCTCGGGGATGCGGTCAACGCGCTTGTCTTGCAGGACGATGTTTCCGCGCAAGCGTGGCGTGATAAGTTGTCCGGCAAGGAGCAGTGTGCTTTTGCGCCGCTGCGCACGGCCCGTCCCACGCCGCTGCCTTCCAGCGCGGAGACGCATTCGAGTAAATTTATCACAGCGCAGCCGCTCGTCAGCGAATTGGTGGCGGCGTTGCTGGAAGATGCGCATGTCGTCGAGGATTTGGCTGCCGGTTGGAAGCTGAAAGCCGCCCAACCGCAGAGCACTATTGCGACGCGGAGCGGGGAATTGATTTCGCGGAGCGGACTGCTCCTTGTGGGACAAGAGTCGGGCGCATCGCTTGCCGTGCTGACACGGCTTTCGGAGTTGCGCAAACTTGATGCGGAACTTGTCGAGTCATTGGCCAAGGTTGCCGAGATCCAGGTGTCGGCTGATGCGATGCGAGCCGCATTGGAGGAAAAAACGAACATGGTCGAGCAGGCCCGGGGCGCTGTGCAGGAGGCCGAAATTTCTCTCGCGACTTTGCGTCAGGAGGAGCGGGGCGCGCAACAGGCCTCGGCACAAATCACGCGTCAATGGGAAGAAGCCACGCGTGAGATGACGCGACTTCAGTCCCAAGGGCAGGTGGATCGCGAACGGCACGAGCGGTTGCGTGAGGCGATGGTGGGAGCGGAGGAAGCGCGTCGCGAAGCCACGGCGACCATGGAAGGATTCAAAATCCGGCTGGACGAACTGGCGATCCAGGAAGGGACGCAGACGTCCGCGTTGACCGAATCGAGGATAGAACTCGCGACGCAAACGCAGCAGTGCGAAGCCTGGCAGCAGCAGCGCGAGCCGGTGGCGACGCGCCTGCAGGAATTGCGGGAACTGGCCGAGTTGCGCAATCGCGAAGCGGTCGAGCATGAGCAGCGCGTTGTCCAGGCGCGTGAGGAAATTACTTCCGCTGAATTGGAAACGGCGGAAAAGACCGAGGCGCAGATGCATGTTGCGGGTGAACTGGAACAGACCCAGGTACAGCGCGCCGGTGAGCAGGCTCAGATCGACGAACAGGAGGCGGTTCTACGGACTTTGCGTCGCGAGCATGGTGAAATCCAGACGGCCCGTTCGGAGAACGAGGTCAAGCTGGCCGAGCAGAAACTTTTCCTCGGCAATTTGCGCGAACATTTCCGCCGCGATTATCAGAAGGAACTCGAAGATTTGCCCGCACTGGAAGAAATGGAAACTCCGACCGATTGGGCCGCATTGACCGAGGACGTGGCCACGAAGCGGGCTGCGCTTGACGCGATCGGGCCAGTCAATCTTGAGGCGATCACCGAGTACGACGAACTGGAACAGCGTTACGCGTTCCTCACCGGACAGGAGAACGATCTGCTCACGGCGAAGGACCAGATTCTGAAGGCGATCCAGGAAATCAATCGCACGACGGAGAAGCTTTTCGCGGAGACGTTCGAGCAGGTGAAGAATAACTTCCAAGAGATGTTCACCGAGCTGTTCGGTGGTGGCAAGGCCACGCTCGCGTTGCTGGACGAGAAGGATCCGCTCGAATGCGGCATCGACATCGTCGCGAAGCCTCCCGGCAAGCAGACGCAATCGGTGAGTCTCCTTTCCGGTGGCGAGCGGACGATGACGGCGGTCGCGCTTCTCTTCGCGATCTACATGGTAAAGCCGAGTCCGTTCTGCGTGTTGGACGAACTCGACGCGCCGCTCGATGAATCGAACATCAACCGCTTCATCAAAATCGTGAAGCGGTTCCAGACGCAATCGCAATTCGTCGTCATTACCCACAACAAGCGGACGATCAGCATCGCCGATGTGCTTTACGGTGTGACGATGGAAGAGCGCGGCATCTCGAAGTTCGTCTCGATGCGGCTGCAAAAGAGCGACGCTCATCCGCGGAGCAACGGCACGTCTTCCTCCGCGGAGGAAAACGTCCCTTCCATTGCGGAATCGGTCAGCAACAGCTGACGCTAGCTGATTCGTTTCGGGGAACGGGGACAAGTGCGATTTTGTGAAAACTGCGCTTATCTCCTTCTTGTAATTTCACAGCATGTTTCGCGCAACGACGCGACGATCGCAACGGGAGAACGGGGAAGAAATGGGACGTGCTCTTTCCATTCCCCGGATGTGAATTGAAGAGCTCTTCCGTGCTCTGCGTGGACGCCTCGATCATTTTTACGGTTTTTCGATAATAATTTGAATGAATGGATGGCTAATTGTGTCTTAGAAGCGAGGAAGATTTTTTGTAGATTGGCCTGCTCAATTGCTTTATCATAGTCGGATTGACACTCGAAAAATACAGTCGCAATGACCGCTTATAACTGCCTGTATATCATCGCGATCGCCTTCGTGATGATGATTGGATGGGAGGCCTTCGCCCGCGCAGCGGATGATGGCACCGCAGGTTCGTCGTCGTCAGGCACTCTTGCTCCGGATGGCACGCCGGTTGTCCATAAGTCGCTGCATAAGAAGAAAAAGTCGACTACCGCTTCAACCGGTGATACTCCGGCATCCGTTGCCAGTGCCCCGTCGATGACTGCGGCTGCGGCTTCTGCGCCGGTCATTACGGTGCCGAAGGCGCCGGCATCGACTCTCACCATTTCAAAAGCGATCCAACCCGGTAGCTCGACTTCGCTGGGGCCGACGGTGGAAACGGGGATGCCGGTGGCCAAGCACTCGGATTTGCTGGGTTCGACGACGGTGCCCGCTCCCACAGGGCTGCAGAATTCGGCTTCGTACCGGTCGACGGTGGCAAGCAGTCTTCCCTCCATTTCAACGCCGGGTTCCACGACGTCAACGAGTCTCGTGAGCAGCTATTCCGCTCCGGCCCGGACGACGAGCACGACCACCGATTTTGTCTTCACCAATTTTCCGAAGAAGCCGAAGAACAACTATCCGTGGAAAACCGGCATCTACACCACCATGTTTTGGATCGGCGAGGGAGGGTCGAGCCTCAGCAACACCGATAACAAGGCCAGCTCGTTTGATGCGAACTGGGTGGACAGCAATCACGGGACGGATAATCCCAATGATCGTAACGGGTATTCGGCGGGCAGCCATGCATCGACGGTCAATCCGTTCTATGTCGCGCTGCCGTTCAATGATCTGGTCTATCCCGACAAGGCGCGGCAATGGCTTCCGGCGGGCTGGCATCGCCCCAACAAGGACGGAAAGCCGGTCTCGGCCTGCAAGGATCGCTGGGTGGAGATCAAGGCGGAGGATGGGAGTGGCCACGTCTGTTACGCGCAGTGGGAAGATGTTGGGCCTTTACGGTATGATCATGCTGAATATGTTTTTGGTTCCGAGCGGCCTGATACCTATACCCGGGCCGGCTTGGACGTCTCGCCTGCGGTGGCGGATTACCTTAACCTGAATGGGCAAAAACATCCCATGACTCGCTGGCGCTTTGTGGACGATGAAGATGTGCAGCCGGGCCAATGGCTCAAGTTAGATGAACAGGCCGTGATCTACGATGCGCTTCATCATAAGAGCGCCAATCAGCCGATCCAGCGGGCCTCTGAACCGATCGATGATCCGTCGGATATTGATGGCAACAAGAAGAAGGTGGGCGCGGCCAAGGGTTGAGGGAGATTCTGTTACCCCTCCGAAGCCTTCTGCAGCTGTCCTCTAAACAATCCGTCATCCTGAGCGAAGGCGAGGCACCGACCTCCTTTGCTCAACCGAGCTTCCCGAGCCGCAGTCGAAGGACCTAGCCTGACCGAGCAATTGGTGTGGGTGGCGTCAAAAAAATCGCAAACCTAAAGGCAAGCCTCTCACAGGTTTGACGAGGGAGGACTCACTTTTAGAATCGAAACCGCTTCATCCACGGTCAAATATTTCCTTGGGGCGGGACAGGTCCTTCGACTGCGGCTCGAGTAAATCTTGTGATGAAAGCAAATCAACCGGCTCGCCTCCGCTCAGGATGACTGCAATTTTAAAATCGGGAGTTTTGCAGAAGGCTCAAGCAATCCCGGCCACCATGAAACCGCTCTAGCGGTCGATGTCGGTGCGGTTTTCGCCGTTGAGGGCGCTGAGGAAGCGGGTGGTCTGGCGCCTCAAGCCTTGGAAAAGCAGGCTCTTGCTCTTGGCGTAGCCGTAGCGGTCTTCCAACAGCCGACAGCGCTGATCCGAGGAAAGAATGATCATCTTGAGCTGGAGCTCCAGCTTCAGGTGCTTGCGGGTTTGCGCCGAGCGCAAGCAGTTATTGAGTTGATCGTTGAAGAGGTCCTCGGCATGAAAACACTTTCTCATGATTTCGAAGACCGATTTATTTATGTCCGTCGGCTCGACGTCGGGGATAAGGAGGTAGGGAGAGGGACTATCTGTGCCACCGTGGTGGGCAAGAATTGCCCCTTGCTCGCCGCTTTTTCCTTCGTCCTGCCCTGCCTTGAAGCGGGCAAGGGAGAGTAGCGTTTCCAGCTGTTTGTCCAGAAGGGCGACATCCTGGTGAAGCTGTTCCCGACACGAGGCGAAGAGCTCCACCGATTTATTGGAACCCAAAACGCGGGGGTGACCCTCTAGAGTTGCGTAGGTTTTGTAGAGCTCCGTAGCACTGACTAGAAGATCGTTGAGCTCAGTTAGTTCCTGCTCCGTGGGCAGGATTGGGAGGGCGGTGGAATCGAACTTCATAGTTGTACTAAACTATTTATCGCATGAGGCGTGCCAAGATGGCAAACAATTCCAAACCACGCCGCTTACGCGACATCTTGTGGCGCGACTCAAGCGGCGGTAATGTCGCTCAAGTTCACCTCATGCGCATCTCTTATTTTGACCCGGTGGCGCTTTGTCTTCTGTTCCTGTTGCTGACCGGGGTTTCGAGGATATGGGGAATCGATCCGGCAACGGTTGCGACTCCGGTGACGCCGCCTACCGCCGAGGCCAATGCCGCGATCATTCTCAAGGCGCAAGAGCAAGCCCGGAACGCGGAAGTGCAAGGGAATATTCCGGTTCTTATCCAGTCATTGACGGACGAGGCAGACGCGCAATTGCGGGCGCATGAATTTGACCAGGCCGAGAAACTGCGGCTGCGCGTCCTTCATTTGCAGGAGGAGCATGCGGGCAAGCAATCGCTGGCGGTTTCGGATGCACTGCTGAGCCTGGGTTGGTTCTATAACAACCTGGGCCATTACGAGCAGGCGCAAACGGCGTTCGATCGGTGTATGGAAATTCGACAGCAACTGCTGGGGCCGGAGACGGCGCAGGTGGCAGAGGTGTTGAATGCACTGGGCTCGCTGGAGGAGAATCGAAATAACCTCAGTCTGGCCGAGGCTTTTTATCAGCAGGCGATTGCGATCCGGGAAAAAGTGCTCGGGGTTGAAAATCCGGATACGGCGACGACGTGGAACAATCTCGCGACGCTTTACTGGATCATGGGCGATTATGCGTCCGCGCAAAAACTCTTCACGCAGGCGCTGGCCGTGCGGGAGAAAGTTCTTGGCCCGAAGAGCCTGGCGGTCGCGGCGACGTTGAACAACCTGGCTCTGCTCGACAGCAGCTTGGGCGATTACGATGAGGCCCACGATTATTTTCAACGGGCGTTGACCATTCGCGAAGCGCGGCTTCCGGCGGATCATCCCACGATCATCAAGACACTGAGCCAACTTGGGTTGGTTTACGTGCGCGAAGGCGACGATGCGCGGGCGGAGCCGCTATTGGTGCGGGCGGTGCAGATGCAGGAAAAGACCTATCCGGCCGACGATCCCGATGTGGCGCGAAGCATGATGCAACTCGGCTTGCTTTATGATCGCCAGAAACTTTATGACAAGGCGGAGCCGCTGCTGGTGCGCTCGCTCGAAATTCGCAAACGGACTTTGGGCATGGAGCATCCCGAATATGCGGCCAGTTTGGAGGCGCTGGCGCAGCACGAACATGAGCAGGGGCGGTTGCAGGAGGCGTTGCCGCTCTACGTGCAGGCGCTGAAAATCGATCAGGAGGCACTGGGGGATAATCATCCCGATACGCTGCAAATCGCCGCCGACCTGGCCTATCTGAATTTGGAATTGGGCAAGCGGGACGACGCAACCAAGCTGGCGGGAGACGTCGCCGACGCGCAGCAGAAGGCGCTCAACGGCGTCTTTACTTTTACGGCGGAACGGCAGCGGATGGACTTCGCGAAAACCATTGAGCCGTGCGATCTGCCCGCAGCCCTGGGCGATGCCGATTTACTGGCGCAGATGATTTTGAGGACCAAGGGCGTGGTGCTCGATTCGCTGCTGGAGGATGAGGCGGTGGCGCGGGCTGTTCGCGATCCGGACGTGCGGGATTTGATGGAGAAACAGCGGCTGCTTTCGGCGCGGTTGTTGCGAGCGCAGGAGGACTCTTCGGGTGCGGATTTCTCCAATTCTCCGCAGGCGATCGCGGATCGTAAAAAGATGGAGCAGGACGAACAGCAACTTGAAGCGAGCCTGGCCGAAAAGGGAATTGGAAGCGGACGGACACGTCGCGCCTTGGCGACCGATGTGTCGGACGTGCGGGGCGCGTTGCCGGAGGATGCGGCGCTCATCGAATATGTCGCGTACAATCGTTATACGGGGAAGCTCGGTTATGAACCGGCTTATGGCGCGGTAATATTGACCCGCGATTCGCCGACACGCTGGGTTGAACTGGGCCCGGCGGCGGCGATTGATGCCGAGGTGCGAACCGACCAGAAATATATGCGCAAGCGCGTGCGCGAGGCGGCGTTGACCGGGGTATTGACGGGACTTTATCACTCGTTATGTGCGCCAGTGGCGGCGGCGTTGCCGCCGGGAATTCATCGACTCATTCTCAGTCCGGATGGGAACCTCAATTTCGTTTCGTTTGCGACGTTGCTCGACGCGAAAGACAATTTTTTTGGCGAGGATTTCGATTTGAATTATGTCTCGAGCGGACGCGATTTATTGGAGCGTTTTCCGGCGGTGTCAAAAAACATGAACAAGCAACGAAAGCTGGTTGTGTTTGCCAATCCGGCTTATGGCCGTTTGCCGGGAGTAGATGGAAGGGGTGTATCAAAGATGGCGGTGGGCGAGGATGACCTGCTGGCGCTTTTGCCGGGGACGGGACGGGAGGCGTCGTTCTTGCAGGAGGAAGGGAGGGCCAATGGGATGGAGGTCCAGATTTATCAGGGAGTGGATGCTTCCAAGGCGAATCTCGCCAAGCAGGATTCGCCCGATGTCCTGCATCTCGCGACGCATGGGCTTTATCTTTCGCCGGACGATGTGCCCAATCTGCCGCCGGGGCCGGATGGAGCCAAGGTGCCGGCAGGGGAAGGGATGTCGCGCAGTTTGCTGGCGCTGGCCGGTGCTTCGGTGACGTTGCAGGACTGGAAGAAGGGGTTTTTTCCTCCGCCGGATAATGACGGCCTTTTGACCGCGCAGGATGTCGCGAATTTGAACCTCGATCATACGTGGCTGGTCGTTTTGTCGGCGTGCGACACGGGCGGCGGTGAAGCGCAGGCCGGGGAGGGCGTGCTCGGCTTGCGGCGCGGGTTTGCCGAGGCGGGCGCGCAAAATCTGTTGATGACGCTTTGGCCGGTGGAGGATTCCGGGACGGCCGATTTGATGCGGGCCTTTTATCGCGAGGCTTTGCGGAGTGGCGATGCGCCGGGCGCACTGGCCCGCGTGCAGCGCGCGAGTTTGGTGGACGTGCGGAAGAAGTTGGGGCTCTCAGAAGCGGTGCGGCAGGCGGGACCGTTTATTTTGAGTTATTAATGCAGCGGCGCATTTTTATCGGGTGGCCCGGGCAACTTGAGATCTCTGCGAAAGTCCTTCTTTTAAGATTCTGTCATCCTGAGCGAAGGCGAGGCAATCCACTTCCTATACGCAGAAGAGTTTTCCCGAGCCGCAGTCGAAGGACCTAGCCTGAAGAAGCAACCGGTGCGGGTGGCGTCAAAAAATCTAAAGGCAAACCTCTCGCAGGTACGACGAGGGAGAACCCGCCTTTAGAATCGAAACCAGCTGGCCAACGGTCAAATATTACCTTGAGGCGGAAGCAGGTCCTTCGACTGCAGCTCGAGGAAGTTCTGGGATTAAACCATACGCCCCGGCTCGCCTCCGCTCAGGATGACGGCATTTTTTAAATCGAGAATTTTACAGAGGTCTCAAGTTATCCGGGCCACCGAATCGCTGGGCACGTTAGCGCAATTTCTTAAGCTCAAATTGCTTGCCGTGGAGGGCGTCCTTGGCAAACGCGCCCCAATAGGGCGTCGGATCATAATTCCAATTGGACAGCAAATCCGGCGTCGCACTGGTGTGGAATGACCATCCGGTCCAGTTGAGTTTATATTTTTGGATGAGCCCCAGCAGGTCCGGCACCCACGTGTAAGGATCTTCCTGCGCTGAGGCGGGAATGAAGCTCATTTTATTGATGTCCGCGCCGCACTCGCCCAGGAAGAGCGGATACTTGTCGGCCAGATCGAGAAATTTGTGCTGCCAGTCTGTCTTCCAATTATAGACATGGACCGAGTACATGATGCCGTTTCCCGTCTTGTCGTTCAAAGCGTAACCCTTGAGGATGCCGCTATCGTCATAGGCCCAGTCGAGGCCTCCCGCGATGATGATGTTCTTCGCCCCCGTCGAACGCACGGCATCGACCACGGCTTGCATGCCGGGAGAATGGAACGTGGTCGTCGGTTTGTCCTTCTCCTTTTTTTCCACGTCGCCGCCATTGCGCCAGACGTCCCAAGTCGTGCCGGTCGGTTCGTTAAAAATATCGAAAAGGACGGCGGGATTGTTTTTGTAACGGGCGGCGGCGTCCTTCCAAAACTCAATCACGCCGGCATCCGGAGCCGAAAAGCGGTGCAGATCCAGCACGATGTAGGCTCCCTTGGAGGCGGCCAATTTAACGGCATCGTCCACCAGGCTGCGGTAGGCATTTTGGCTTGCTTCCCCCGGAGTCTGGTCTGTTCCGCGTCCAAACCACTTGTCGTTATTTACCGGCAGACGAATGCAGTTGGCCTTCCAATCGTTGAGCGCCACCCGGATCGACCAGAGGACGTTGTTGCCATCCGCGGCCCATTCGAGGCTGCAAACATTGACGCCCTGAAGCCACGCATCGGTGCCGTCGGCCTTCAGCAGTTTGTTTCCGGAAACCTTGAGTTCAGGCGTCGTGGCTGGCAACGCGAGGTCCTTGGCGATCGCGGCTTTTTCATCGGTCTGCTTTTGATCTGCGGCGGATGCGGCATCCGTAAGGGCCTTGGCATCGTCGTCGCTCAAGGGAGTGATGCGGATTTCCGCCAAGTCCAGCGTACCGGCGGCCACTTGAAACAAAGCAGGCATTAGCTGTAGTGTGGTAGCTCCTGAGGGCACGACAAAGCGCTCGGTCACCGACGTCCATTCCGGGGCTTCTTTTGCAAAGATGATCGGCCTGGGATCGGGCCCCATCTGTTTCCGGGACGAATCGAGGAGATGCATGATCGTTCGAGCATCAAACCAATTGGAAGTCCCGACCGTGATTCCTGTCGTGCGATAGCGGATCACAATTTCGAGGCCCTTGGTCTCCGCCGGAATGCCCATTTCACGGTAAGCCATGAGCATGGTTCCCGGCTTCTGCTGCACCAGGCGAAGGAAGTGTTTTCCATTATCTGTTTGATAAGTGATTCCGTCCGCTTTGCCCCAGTTGTCCGGCCAGGAGGGATCTGCGCCCGCTGTCTCGAAATTACCATTGGAAAGAAGGTTGGGGGCTGGTGCGGCGGAGTCTGTACTGGCGACCGGGGCTGGGGCCGCTGCGGGAGCCGTACTTGGACTTGTGTTGACGCCCGGCGCCGTGTCGGTCGAGTCTTTGTTTTGGGCCTGAAGCGCAACTCCACCGGAAACCAGAAGAGCAATGAGGAGTAGAAGCGCGCGGTTGACGTTCAACCGGGAAATTAAGGTAATACGAGGGTGGTTCATAAGCACTTTGAGGAGAGGGGCCAGAGGCGGACAGGATGAGGTGTAAAATATAGCAATTACATAACAACTAGCAATTTGCTGTATGATAGGTGTCTCATAAAACGCGAATACACGCAACAACAATGTCGACGTTTACACGTTGTTCGAACCCTTGCGGTCACCTGCCTGCAGGACTGTTACCAGTCCGGCAGGCTGTTGTGCAACCGAACAATTTACTGGAGATGCTTCACCAGAATCGGCAACTGATTTTTGTCCACAGGCGCGCCCTCTTTCAGTCCGGTGGGCTCAACTGAGTACATATATTTGCCCCACCAAGGACCGGCCGCCCAATAGGTATAACCGATCCAGACGTCCTTGTTCTGGTCCATGTAGCTGAGCAACGCATCGCCTTCGATATTTGCCTGCGTGTTGGCGGGATTTCCGTCCCAGCCGAACTCGCCGAGGAAGGCCTTGAAGTTATGTTGCTTGGCCCAGGTGGTGAAATCAACCAGGCATTTATCTCCGATGCCGGGAACTGCTTGGGGATGCGTTCCCGAACTATCCTTGTCGAGGTACTGGTGTGCCTCGAAGGCAAAATTATTGCCCGGATCCTTGAAGCTTTCCAAGGCGGCGGCGTTTCCGGATTTGATCCACGAATGAGCGCCTGTCCACGAGGTGCCGGGGACGAGAATGCGATTCTTGGCCCCTGCGGCGCGGATGGCGTTCACCGCCGATTGCATCGTCTCCGCATTCATTTGCGCCGTCTGCTTGTGAGGCTCGTTCATCAGTCCGAACCAGACGAGGGGATTGTCCTTGAAATGAGTGGCCAGCTTCACCCAGAGATCATTGAATTGATCGTTCGTCAGTTGCGGATCGAGCCCAACGAGCGCGCCTTTTCCGTCGATCTCGCGACCGCCGTAATTGTGAACGTCGAGCAGGACCACGAGGCCGAGGTGAGTCGCCGTGGCGACGCAGCGATCGAGCTCGGCCATATCGGGTTGGCTCAAATCGCCGAGCGCCTGGGGTTGCACCCGTTCCCATTTGAAAGGGATGCGGACAATTTTAAATCCCTTGCCCTGGAAATAAGTCAGCTCGGTATCCTGGGGATAAGCGTAGTTTTTGTTTATCGTCGAACCTTTCCCGAACTCGGCTACGGAAAGATTAACGCCGGGAAAAAAGCCGCTTGAAGCGTAGTCTGCCGCCGAAGGAGCTGGGGCCGGGTTTGTGGTGGTTTGGGTTGGAGCGGAAGGCATTGGAGGTGAGGTTGTTGTAGCCTGAGAATAGGCGGTGGACATAAAAGCAATCAGAGTAAGTAAGGAGAGAGATAACTTTTTCATTTTTAGGTATTAAGTGAAGAATGGGCGCAATTCGTAGTGGTAAACCGCCCAATTTGGAGATAGTTTCGGAAATAGATACAGTATTTGCAAAGTAATTTACTTTTATCCATGAAAACACCCGAAACTTCACGTCTCTTCACACGTTGGAAAAATCCCACTTCTGGAATCGAAAGCCTGGTGCTCACTGGACGGATCGCGCCGGTGCAGCAGAGTTTCTATTTCACCAATCCCAGTTTCACCAACGACGGGCGTTTTCTTTGGGTGACGTGCCAGTTTCCGCCTCCGGGAGGAAGGCATGCCGTTCCGGTTACAGGAATTGTCGATTTTGAGAAGGACGAAATGAGGGTCTATCATGAAGTCCAACAAACATCGGCAAGACCGCTGGTCGATGAACTCAACGGCGATATTTATTGGGGCCAGAATTTGGACGTTTGGAAACGCGGACCTCATGCCGGTGACCAAGCCGTGCGGGTGAATCGTTTTCCAAAGGAACTCGCCGTTGGAAGAATGGACCGGATCGCGACGCATTTTACTTTTTCGGCGGACCGCCGGTCGTTGAATATCGACGCCCGATTCGTCCAGGCCGATGGAAGCCAAATCGTTTATATTGGCGAGATGCCGCTGGATGGATCGCCGTTCAAGCTGTGGCAGAAAGTCGAAGGCCGATTTTACGACCACGGGCTCTTCAGCCCCACGGAACCGGATGTGCAGATGTTCGCCTACGAATATTGGCAGGACCACAACCCCTTCGATGAATCAACACCCTATCACCGACTGTGGGTCATCCGCTGCGGAGAAGAAGCGCGGCCCATTCTCAACGCACCGGTCAGCCATAGCGGCCACGAGTGGTGGGACCTGGACGGAAAACATATTTGGTATGTCCATTACGGCGTCGGCATAAAAAAGGTAGTGGTGGCCACGGGTATCGAAACGATGATGTGGCCGGGAGTTCTGTCCCACGGTTACTCGGACCAGAGCGGGCGTTATCTCGTTGCGGATACGATGGACGATCCGGTGATTTCCGATTGCCACGTTATTTTCCGCGATACGGTTACGGGTCGTGACGTGGAAATGGTCAACCGTCCGCCCTTGGCAGAAAACCTGACCCAGTGCACGCATCTCCATCCGCATCCGCAGTTTTGCATGGAGGATCGGTATATCTGTTATACCACCACGGTTTATGATCGAGTGGATCTGGCGCTGACTCCGGTGAGTGCATTGATTGCGGCAGTGTGACCCTGGGACTGTTTCACAAGAAAACCCTCGATTTAAAGTTCTGGCATCCTGAGCGGAGGCGAGGCAATAAACTTTCTACGATCAGAAGGCTTCCCCGAGTCGCAGTCGAAGGACCTGCTCCGGCATCAAGGAAATATTTGACCGTTGGCAAGGTGGTTTCAGTTTTAAAGGCGGGCCCTCCCTCGTCGAACCAGCGAGAGGCTTGCCTTTTGGTTTGGATTTTTTGACGCAACCCGCGCCGGTTGCTTCATCAGGCCAGGTCCTTCGACTGCGGTTCGGGTGAATCCCTCGATAAAATACATCCCTGGGCTCGCCTCTGCTCAGGATGACAGCATTTTAAATTGAGGATCTTGCTGAGATATTCGTCAGTGTTCGCTTACCGCATGCGCTTGATCGGAAACTGCTGGCCGCCCAGCGCTTCCTTGACGTACACGCCCCAGTAGGGAGTAGGGGTATAATTCCAGTCCTGAATCGCCATCGGTCCGCACTTGGGATGAAAACTGAATCCGGTCCAGTTGAGCTTATATTTCTGGATCAACCCGAGCATGTCCGGCGCCCATTCGCCCTTGCTCAAATCTTCGTAGCGCTCGTTCACCGGGATGAAGGTGAAACCGGTCCAGTCCGGCGGCGTGCCGACTTCACCAACGAAAATCGGATACTTCGCCGCAGCGTCGAGCGTGTTGATCTGCCAGTCTTTCTTCCACGGATAAATGTGGCTCGAATACATGATGCCGTTGCCGCCGGGTTGGTCGTGCAGCGCAAAATCTTTCGCCACGCCGGAGAGATCGTAGCCCCAGTCCAAGCCGCCCGCGATCACCAGATTTTTCGCGCCAGTGGAGCGCACCGCATCCACGAGCGCCTGCATGCCCGGAGTGTTTTCGTCGTCATCGTTCGCCTGGTTGTTTTCTTTTGCGTTCAAATCGGTGTGCGCATTTTCGGGGCCGTTCAAGTTCCCTCCATCGCGCCAGACTTTCCACGACATGCTGTGCGGTTCGTTCAAAAGCTCGAAGATTACGCCCGGATGATTTTTGTAACGCACCGCGGCATCTTTCCAGAAAGCAACATCCTCATCCGTCGGCGGGCCAAAGCCGTGAAGATCAAGGACAAGATAGGCTCCGCGTGAATTGGCGGCCTCAACGGCGGCATCGACCAACTCCCGATACTTCATTCCGCCCTCTTCCTTCTTTTGCCACGGACCGGTGCCGAACCAGAAAGTACCTTTGACCGGCAGGCGGATCACGTTCGCCTTCCACTGTTCGATCGCGACCGGAATCGACTGCAGGATATGTTCGCCGCCCGCCGACCATTCCATGCTGTCGAGGCAGAGCCCCTGAAGCCACACGGGTTTGTTATCGGGCGTCATGAGTTGATTGCCCACAACGTGCAATTCCGGCGGAAGGGCAGCGGGGTTCGCCGGAACAATCGTCACCGATGGAATGACCGGCGGCGGCTTGGGCAATTGGTCTTCCGTCGCGGCGAACACCTCAACCTGGGCCACATCGAACGTGCCCGAGGCCGCTTGCAAAAGCGACGGCATGATTTCCAATGAAGTGGCCTTCGGCGGTATCCGCGCGAAAACCGTCTTGTCCACCCACTCGGTCGAAGTCCCGTGGAAAGCAGGCGCCGGAAGGCTGCCGCCCTTCTTGATTCCCTTGCCATCCGCTTTCTCGAAATTCGCCATGACCCGCGCATCGAACCAGGAATTCTTGCCCGGTTTCACATCAGCGTACCGCACCTTGACGTGGAGTTCGACTCCTGCAGGCAGAGGATTGGGCAGCTCAATTTTGCGATAGATCAGGACCGTCGCATCAGGGGCGGTCGAGACAAGGCGCACGAAGTGGATGCCGTTTTCTGTTTGCCAGGTTGCGCCCTGCGGATGAGTCCAGTCATCGGGCCACGTCGGATCTTTCGTGGCCACGGAGAAATCGCTGTTTGAAAGTAGGGAAATACCGGCAGGCGCAACCGCAGGTGCGGGCGTTGCGTTGGTGCTTTGGCCATACGCAGGTGATGTTCCGCCAATAAGAATGAGGCAAAGCCCCAGTCGGAGCCATTTTGACCAAGAAAAAGTAGTTGAAAGAGAGAGCATAAAGGTGTGGTTGTGGTGTTCTACTAAGGGCGATAGACCCGCTCATTACCCGTGACGGGATCGACCTGAACGGTGATATAATTGGAGGGCAATCCTGTGCTGGTGGTTGCGGGGGTGGTTTCCGTATAGAGAGCCAGGTCCCAGATGCCGATGGGCGGCGTAACCGGTGTCAGGCCGGTGCCTCCGGTGGCTCGAAACGTGAAGCTAACGTAAGGAGTCATGGTCGTACCACCCGGCAGGACTTCCTGATTGGTGCTGATTCCGGAACGGCTCGTATTGGTGTAGTCGAGGAGCGTGGAATAGGTGGGATTCGGGCAGATGATGACCTGATTCGGGAGATAGTTGATTTTGTCCAGCGGTTGATCCGTCGCCGACAGGAAGGCCCGGAAGGCCCGGTACTGGAGATCGGTCGAATTCCCGGTGGTCCCGGTTTGATAGAAGCGGACTTCCACGTCGGCGTTTTTGGTCAGGGCCGCCTGCCGCGACGAGGTTAATTCATCCGTGATCATGGATGACGCGCGGTTCAAATTGTAACTGCGCATCAACGAGCCGATGGAAGGAATGATCAGCGTGGCCAGGATGCCGACGATTGCCATCACTACCAGCAGCTCTACCAGCGTGAAGGCTCGCCGACGTTTCAGGCCGAGGCTCTTGATGAGGCGATGGCTCATGGTGCGAAACGCTTTGTGCCGATGACCCGGTATTTGTAGGGACCTACGACGGCGTATGTATAATTCTCCGAAACAGGCGGAGGAGTTCCATCGGTTGCTATCAGTGAATTGGAATTGGGATCAAGATAACGCTGGATGATGTACGATCCGCGATATTCGCTGGTGACCTGGTCTGTGCCGCTGATGAAGGTATTTACGGCGGTGCCCGGCGATTTTTTCAACGTTTGGGTAATGACGTGCACGGTGAACGTGTTCGATTTCGTGGTCAGTCGCGGATAGATGTAGCCGTAAGGTTCTTCGCGGAGGTTGTCGCCCGTCAGCGCGTAATTGCTCCACCACGCATTCATCGTGCTGGCGGTAATCGTGGTTGGGACACCCGCAGCCACGGTCGATGAGATGGTCTCGCCCGCCCCGCCCGTGGTGCCATTCACCAGATATTGCGGCACCAAATAGAGATTACAAATTTCCGAGGCGGAACGGAAAATATCCCCGGTGCCGAATCGGCTCTGGAAGCCCGCCAGCGTTCCCGATACCTCGTCGGGGTTGATCGTGTAGCGATAGTCGGGTGTCCCGGTAATTCCTATTTTATAACAAATGGCCGTCGCTGAGCCGGTGCCAGCATGGCCGGTGGGAATGGCCATCATGCGGACCGATTTCAATACGGCGCGGACGGCGGTGTCCCGCGTGAGATAAGTGAAGGGAACGATCTGGTAATTCATGTTCACCTTGCCTGCGGTCGAGAACGGTTCGCTGATCGCATACGGCTCGACGATCGGCATGGTGAAGAAATCGAGAAGGGCGCTGTCCGGTGGAGTCGTGTAGGGAGGTGCGCTGGGGTTGCCGAATCCAGGATGATGCGGCGTGCCGCTGTTATTGCCTGCTTCTGACGCGGGATTGGGACAAAAAAGCAGAGTCTGCCACGGCTTGACTCCGGCAGGATTGGTTTGATCGATGCCGCTTGGCAGGGAGCCGAAGGCGACGGCGGACCAAATCTGACGATTAGGTGAGTAGGTGTTGCCCTGCTCTTCCGTTTCACTTTTATGTCCTTCAGCCGATGAGCCCGTGGTGAAACCGGCAACATCCAGTGAATTGCTTTCGTCCGGTTTGTTAATGTAGGGACCGTCGGGTTGATTGCCCGGGCCCGTGTCCCAATCGCCAGGATAGGAAGTGCCGCTTAAGACGACCTGAGCCCCAGTCAATCCCCGCGGAACGGCGGGATACACATCATATTTGTTGCTGCCTCCGCCGGTATTGAATGAGCCATAAGTCGTACTAGACGTACCGATCAGCATGCCCGGGGGGCCGACGTATCCCGAATAACGTCCATGGCCGGTATCGGTCTCCGTATTCCCCTGCTGGGCGTACATCCGCAGGCTGTGCACAAAAGGTTTTGTACTGCTGTAACCTACGGGACTTGAGCCTGCATCGTCAGACGCAGGTGAATTGGGATTCAGGTTGATGGCGCCATAGGAATTAAAGTAGGTCGCGGGCACCGACGTCAGTGCATTGAAAACCCTGAGATCTCCCATGGCCGGCCCCATGTAGCGGGCCTCGACGCTGCGGACAATGTCACTACTCTTGATAAAGGGTGTCGGCTGGTGCTGGCTGTAGACATCAACTCCCTGTTGGGCGTAACCATTGCCTCCGATGCGGGCATTGAAATCGGTATACAGATTATCGTCCGACTCGGTTAAATTCGGAGAGGAGCCACTGATGGAATAGCCAACGGTGGGCACGGGCAAGCTGAGCGCTACCGAATTACTGGGGAAAGGCATCGTGATGGTCTGGACCAGCGCACCTGCACTCGGAGTGGTTGCAGAGGCGGTGGGGTCATCTCCCGCGTAGATACTGATCGTGATACTGGTCGGCGGCTTGAAATTAAAAGTGGTGGCAGTACCGGAGATCGTGAAGGAGCCACAGAACGGATAGTACTTTTCCTCGTTCGTGTCTCCGATTGCCGGCATGACTCCGCCCGGCGCGGAGGTGGCCAGTTGTTTGTAATTGGTGCCACCGTTGGCGGCGAAGTATTGAAAGAAAAATTCCGGGCCCATCAAGGCCGTCTGATTGATGTTACTATCGACCGCGGACAGCAGAAGCGTGGCGTTGTTGGGAATGGGGTTGGTAAAGAGAGCCGGCGAAGCGGAAGTGCCTGCTCTCATGGTTTGTAATCCCGAGATTTGGATGCGCTGATTGCTACTCCATGAGCGCGAGCCCGGCGTAGCGTTCCATGGATCGAGGAGCAAGACGCAGCCGATCGTCATGGTTCCTGAGGTTGAGCCTTGGGTAACGGTAATTGTGGTGGAACCGGTTCCTGTAACCACCGCCTTGTCCTCTCGATAAAAAACGAGAGCGGCTTGTTGGAGCGTTTCAAAGCGACCGAAACCCTTCGTTCCTGCTCCATACGTGGCGGTGGAGGGGATAATCAGCGGTACGACTTGACGTTCTCCGGTGACGAGGGAGCCGTTCGATTGGCCGGGTGCATAAAAATACGAGGGAGTGGTTCCGGTGGACGCAGTCGTCACCTCGCTGCGGATAAAGTCGACCATTTCGGTGAGTGTTTGGTAGAAGACGTTGGTCGAATATTTTCCGTTTGTGCCGCAAAAGGATCCTCCCAAGCCGGGGATCGGCGTTGCGGCGAGGGTTGCCAGGTAGGTGTAAAGGGCCTGGTTTCTTGGGACCCCGTTCCAATCCTGGCTGGGACTCTGACTGCTGGGGAGGGTCGTCAGGGTTGAGCCCAGCGCGGCGACCGAGGTCGGATAGTCGGCGCCAGCGGAACGGACTGCCGTGGCCGTGGGATTGTAGGTGCTGTAGCGTTGGAAATAGTAAGGAGTGTTTCCGATGGTGGAGCAAAACGCGATCAACTGGTCTTTGGCGGTGCGGGTCGCCGCTCCGGTATTGGGATCGGGATTGACCTGCAGGGGCCAGAGGGTGACGCGCGGCTTGTTGAACATATTGATCTCCGGGGCGCGGCTGGTCGCGGTCAAAAAGAAGCGTGTCTTTTCTATGTCGTCCTGGGTGAAGTAGGTTGCTGTGCCCGACTTGGGATTCACAGTACGTGTGCCGGTGCCCGTACTGGTCGCCGCGAACATGAACTCATCGACCGAAGCGAAAAGGCGATCGGAATCAGGTGACAGTGCGGTGGTGGTGCCGGTGACGAGAGTCGTTCCGCTTTGGCTGCCTCCGCCCATGACTCGTGGGATGATGCCGTAGACGCGTTCGTTGTAAGCCTCCGTTGTTTCGCCACCCTGCAGGGGGAAGATCACGCTCAGCGACGTCATGGCCGGGTGACCGGGGTAACGCTGGAACTCGTTTTGGGCGGGCAGCGTGTAATTCAAAAAATTCCGTTCATAACCAGTGATGGCACCACTGGTTGGATCCGCTGCGCTGTCAGTATGAGGCCGTCCCCAGAATGTGCCTTCCGAGGAAGTATTCACGTTGACCTTGCAGGTTTCATCATCGGTCCAGAAGGCGATGCGACCGACGACGGGATTGGTGGTGGATGGCGTGGATGTTCCCGTCGCGGTGATGGTGCCGGTTGCAGAAATGGTGGCCATCGAGCCGTCCTGCAGAATATAGAGCCACTTCACGGGCATCGGTACCGTGTTGGTCTGGGTTCCGGTAACCGTCGTGGCCAAGGTGTCGGCGGTTGAATCAATGTAGCAGCCTTGAATGGGAGTACTGGTGCCGTCGAGGGAGAGTGTCCCTGTCTGTGAGGTGCCGACGGCGGCGGGATCGATGATCGGATAGTGGAAGACGCCGGAGACGGTGACCGGCTTGTTCAAATCGACGTACTGGTCGGGAACGGAAGCCCAAGTGGAAGGCACTTCGGCGGTCAGCGCGCTGACCGGATTGTACGTGGTATTCACGCGGAGCACATCGGCGGAGTAAAGCTTGTAGGCGGTGACGAGCGCCCCGGTGTTGTCATAGGTGCGGATCATCCCCGGTTGGGAGGCCCACGCATAATTATTGCCGGTCGAATAAGTGGCATCCTGAATTTGGGAGATGACGATGTTGACCGCCGAGTCGGTCAGTGAGCGGGAATCGATGCCCACCGCATAACTCTTGGCCGAGCGCAGTTCCGTGGAAACGCTACTCAGGAAAGCGACGACGAGGATCGCCGCCAGCATCAGCATTCCCAACACGATGACGAGGGCCAGGCCTGAATTTGATGGCCGACGTCGCGATGTCGAAGCCAATTTTTGGAAGGAGATTTTCATGCTAGTTGTTGCTCCATTTGGCGTCGCGCATAATGACGTCGCTGGAAAAAATGCGGTAGTTCAAGTGCATCGTGTTGCCCGTCAGGTTGCCCGTCTTGGCATTACAGATGTCCTCCACCGACTGGATGTCGTTCGTGAGTTTGGTGGAGTCGGTAAAGAGAGAGGTGCCCGCTAGGTTGATGGCGGTTGGGACGGTGTGTGATGTGCCCTGAAGCCGCACGGCGGATGCCTCATCGATGACGATCATGACCACGTGCATGAGGGGAGGGAGTTGGTTATGGCGCGTGAGCGTGACGGTGGTGCCGGTGGAAGTGAGGGTCCCGGCGGAGGCGCTTCCAGTCGTGACGATACCCGAGGCCGTGAAAGAGTCCGGCGGAAAGGCAGGAGATGCTGAGGGCCAATTGGGATCGGTGGTGGCGCCCAATCCAATGCGTGATTCGTAATTATAAGCGGGTGCCAAGGCTGCCCCGGACGTGTCGTCGGTGGTTTGGAGCTTGGGTAGCAGCACCAGGGCGATGACATTTTCCGCCAGGATCCTGCTGTTTGAGGCGGCATTTGCGACGAACCAATTGTTGACGGAGGTGCTGCTATAGACGCCCAGGTTTTCCGTCGGCTGCAACATTTCCATCAGGCGGTAACGGTATCGCGCCTTATAGCTGGGTGCGGCGGTAATATAAGTGGGAATCGACGAAGCGGCATCGTCGAATTTAAGAAAATAGCCACAGGCATTGAGCGCATCGTCGAGCTTCTGGTACGTGACCGAATAGCCGATCGGCGCCTGGAAGAAAGTCGCCTGGGTCTGGGTCGTGATCGCAGTGGGACTCCCCGCCAGCAAAGTGACTGCCTGTCCGGTTATAAAGTGCAGATCGGAAACTCGGTCGTAGGTGGTGGGGACGAAAGTGGAGGCGTTGGCAGGCGTCCGCAGCGTGTAGGTGCCACTCACATTCTGATAATAGTCGTAGTAGGTATTCAAGGTCGCCTGGCTTAACCGGCGCGTCATCGCTTCGTAACCCGCGCGGGCCTCCTGAAAGGTCTGGATCCGGGAATTGGAACTGCTCCAGATTTTGTTGATCTGGTTGGTGAGCGTCAGGATGATGCCAAGGACAATGACCAGGAGTACGCAGGTCACCAGCATCTCGATTAAGGTGAAGGACTCAGTGCCTGATCTTTTGGGGAGTGACGCCAAAACGTGCGGGTCTTGCATGATCGCCCTCGCCAAACTCTAGAGCCCGTTGTTTGCTACGAAGACGATATATTTTTTGGATGCTGTGTTGGTGGACAGGTCCGTCGTTGACATACCGTTAAGCGTGTGGGTGCTAAGAATGTAAATCGTGATCGTGTTCAGGTTGCTGGTCGTGGCGCCGCCCGGCAGCACGGTGCTGGTTGGGGCGCTGAAGCTTGCCTTATACATGGCGGAAGCGGCGGTCGTGATGTTTCCGTTACCGTCGAAATACACCAGGTTGCTGGCCGGGGTGGTGACCAGGGGATTTTTGACCATGGTGGGAAGATTGGAAAAATCGGTTTGCTGGGCGAGGCTGGTCATCTGCTGGACGATCTGGGCTTCCATCGTGGTATCGATGGCTTGGCGCGACGTATTCAAGCCAATCGGCATCAAACCCAGTAAAGGAAGAAACGCAAAAGCCACAATGCCGATGGCGAGGACGACTTCGACCAGGGAAAATCCGGCCACACAACGACGCCGACCGTAATGTAAGTTGAAAGGAACGGGCTTACTTAAGGTCGCACCAGCGATCCTCTTGGCAAGAACATACAATGTAAATGCAAAGGCCATATAGTGATGCTATAGCGATATGGACGGACTGCAAGAAAAAATGATTGAAACTTTTAACTCTTTTGCGATTCGACCAGAATAAACGCAATTTAATGACGATGCAAGCAGATGACAAGAGGCCGTGCGAGGCCTCGCTTCAGCGGGAAGGGAAGCTGCGCCTGACTTAGAGGGGTAGGTGGGAGTCGCCACGGGAGATGGGAACGGAAGCAATTTTTACCGTCGTTAGCCCCGTCTTGCGCCAATATCGGCTCTATTTTTAGGATTAAATATTTGCCGAGATTGCTTCGGAGATGATGACTGCTCTGTATATTGGCTAAATAATCTTGGTGTTATCGCTATGGAGAGCGTTCTAGCGGAATAATCCTGATAGGCGGCCCATTATGTGGACATCTAAAATAAATAAAAAAGTATTTGCATAGTAATTTAAAGTATCGCATAACTACCTGTCTCGGCTCCTTTGCATGACAAAATTGTAATCGCGCTGTAAGACATCCTCCTCCTGCTCTTAGCTCCGGATCTTTAAGGAATTCATCGACATGAAAACTACTCCTCAAGCAGCTCACCTCTTTTGCGGTCGATTCCGGTTTAAGAAAGCTCCCTTGTTGGTGACCATGCTGGCGATAGCGTTTGCTTCATCGGCGCAAGCGGGAACGGCTACGTGGAATAGTGCATCCGGCAATACATGGAGCACCGGCGCCAATTGGAGCGGCGGAACGGGAGCAGGTAGCCCACCCATAGCCGGAGCGGCGGATGACGTCGTTTTTGATAATCGCAATCTCACGATTCCGGGGACGATCGCCCTGCAGGGCAATCAAGCTGCCAACAGCCTGACTTTTGGCTCGGCCAACGGCTCGCCCCTCGGTGTCTTTACACTTGAAGCCAACACGGCCAACGTGGCTCAATCCCTGGCCATCGGGACGGGTAACATTACCGTCGATTCGTCAGTTACGGGAACTATTATTCTGGGCAACAGCGGCACTAATGGTGTCCTGACTTTGACGACGACCGCGGGTGGTTTTACGGTGTCTAATAATTCCAGCCAGGCGTTGAACATCGGCGCAATTATCTCCGGTGCGAGCAAAACGCTATCTCTTAACTCTGCTGGTGGCGGCATCATCATCCTAAGCGGCGCGGATACGGCAACAGGTGCGGACACCATCGGTAATGTCAGTGCCGGTACCTTGGTGCAGATTAACAATACGGCGGCGTTGAGCACGTTTGCCAGCAACACGATCAGCAGTGGATCGACCGTTGATCTGAATGGAAAGGCATTGACGTCCACCGCCTTCACGCTGAATGGCGCGGGCATTGGCAGCGGCGTCGATGCGGGCGCATTGGTCAACTCTGCGGGAACCGCGACTGATGCGGGTGCAATCACCCTCGCTTCCGCCTCCACGATCAAAAATACCGGCACCTTGACCTTAAGCGGAACTATTATCAACGGTGGTAATTTGCTTACGATAGCTGGCGCGGGAAACACGACGCTGGGCGTTGGCGTTATGAGCGGTACGGGCGGCCTGGCCATGTCCGGTACGGGAACGCTGACTCTTTCCGGTGCGAACATCTTTAGCGGCGGTTTATCCATCAATAACGGTACTGTGCTGGTCGGTATCAGTAATGCCACCACGGTCAGCGGTGCGGCGGGCCCATCGGCCAGCGCCATCACTCTCGGCGCCACGGGCGGTTCCAATTCGGCGACTCTTCTCGTGGGCAATTTCACTCTTTCAAATGCAATCAACCTGGGAACCACCTCGGGCGTGTTGACCATCGGGAGTGTTGGAAATGTCAGCCCGACCTACAGTGGTGCGATTAGTCTTAATGGGAGTAATCTTGTCGTCTCCTCCACTGGTACGGGTGGTACGACAAGCATTAACGGCGGCATTACCGGAACCGGCAGTGTCACCATCACGAATGGGGCGAGCAACTCCGCCACATCGTTCGCCGCCGCCAGCACCATCAACAACGCGGGCCAGATTATCAATAACGGGAGTGGAGTCGGTACCACAACCATCAGCGGTTCCCTGGGCACTGCGGTCACGGGCGTGATCGAAAACAGCACCACTTCTCAATTGGTTCTCGCCGGCAATAATTTCACCACGGCGACGACCTCGGGAACGGTAACTACCGGAGCGACCACGCTGACACTGTCCTCAATCCCCACGGGAGTTGTGGTTGGGTCTGGAGTCACGGGATCCAATATCACAAACGGCACCTACATCACGAATATCACCGGAAGTGTGGTGACTTTGAATTTCGCGATAACTGGAACGGTGGGGGGCGGGTCGAGTCTTACCGTCGGAAATGGTTATGCCGGTACGACAACAGTAGCAAGCGGCGTACTTTCCTTTGGCGGTAGTTCATTTTCTGCAGGTAGCGGAGCGATCATCCTGGGTAGCACGGGAAGCGCCGCGGCGCAGATTAACCTAGGCAACAACAGCGCCAATTACAACGGTTTCTCCAACAATATTACGCTGGCGTCCGGGGCGACCGGTTCATTGACGCTCGCGAACAACGGGGTGAATCCGACCCTGAGCGGCACGATCAACCTTAATGGCAGCAATCTTATTATGACTTCGGCGGGATTTAACGCTACGGGTAAAACAGTCAGCGGCACCATCACCGGGGCAGGCAACATTACCATAGCCAATACCTCAATTGATTACACCGTCAACGGAACCAATGGGCCGGCCTACACCAATCTTTCGGGTCTCGTCAATAATACCGGTACTATCACCAACGTGGGCAACGGGAATGGCAGCACCACCATAAACGGTGTTCTCGGTTCTGCCGTAACGGCGCTGGTGCAAAACAGCGTTGCGATTGGAGTTAACGCCAATTCAAACTTGGTGCTTTCCGGTAACGACACGGCTTTTGACGGCACGATCACGGTAACGGCGGGCACGTTAGTCCTGAGTTCGGCCACGGCCCTGGGTGGTAACGGTAGCGTCACTGGCACAGGCGGTGCGTTGACTATTGCTGCCGGCGCGTCCCTTTCCGGAAATGCGACGATCACCACGGTCAATGCCGAGAACTGGCTCGGAAACCTTTCCGTGCTCAATAATAACCTCAACCTGAACATGGGTACCGGTGCAATTACCCTGACGAACGGTGCCTTGACGCTGTCGGTCGGAAATGCCGCATCCAACCTCACGGTAGGTGGAACGATCAGTGATTCCGCCAGTGGCAACAATGCCGTCTTCGATATTACGAAGACAGGTGCGGGTGGTTTCATCTCCAGTGCGGGGGTCGCCCTGACGGCCAACCGCACGGCCAACGTGCTTCTCGGTACGGAAACCCTGAGCGGGACTATTTCCGGTTCTGGCTTTGGCCTCACCGCAACGGGCCAGGGCGTACTCGTCCTGTCGGGGGTCAATACCTTTACGGGTGCTTTGGGTATCTCTAACGGAGCAACCCTTTCGGTTGCGACGATGGCGAATGGCGGTACCGCCGGGGCCCTCGGCCAAGCCACCAATGCCGCTGCCAACATTGTCATTAACAATGGAACGCTCACCTCCACCGGTTCCGGTCAATCCACCGATCACCTCTTCACAATCGGCACGGGCGGCGCCACCATTAATTCAACGAACAATTCAACCTTCAGCAACACGGGAACCCTTGCCTATATCGGCAGCGGAGCGCGGACTCTTACCTTGGGTGGCTCTGGCACCACCGCTTCTATTTTTGACCCCATTATCGCAGACGGTACCGGCGGGGCCACGACCTTGGTCAAAAGCAGCGCGACCGGAAGATGGACCCTGAACGGAACCGGCACCAATACCTATACCGGCGGCACGGTGATCAACGGCGGCGTCCTGGCAGTGGCCTCCGGCAATACCACGCAAGCCTTGGGCACGGGCACCATTACGGTCTTCGGTTCTGGCGAATTACAGATCGCCAGTGCATCCAATCTGGCTTCGGCCCAGAAGGTCGTTCTCACGGGCGGCACCGCGAACTACGCGACGGTCGCCTTTGGATTTGACCCTACTGATGCGCAAATCAGCGGGATCGTCAGCAGCAGCTCGACTAATGGCGTGATCTCTCTCTATTCCGAGACAATTACGACGACAACCGGGACCTTAAATATGGCCAACTATGGCAATGGGGCCCTCTATTTGGGTGTCGGAGGTGTCGGCACCGGTACGGGTTCAACTGTATTTACTTATGGAGGAGCCACTCTGGGGGTTGGAACAGGGAATGTTTATCGGCTCGGCGGCGGTTCGTCTGCCACGACCAATACCCTGCTGTTTACCACCAATGAATTGAACGCCTCAGGCGCGACGCTCCTGATCGGTGCTCCTGGCAGCAATAACATCATCAAGTTTACCGCCAACCAAACTTTGACCGGTACGACGGTGGTCAATAACGGCAGCCTGGTCTTGTCTGGTTCGTTCGGTGCCTTGTCCAGTTCGGCCATCACCGTGAATAACAATCCGAATTTTGCGTCACCTGTCACACTTACCTTCGATGATACCACCTCCGGCGTCACCGGTACGACGCGGGCCGCGGGTGTGACGATCAATGGTGGGACTTCCCTGTTGGTCACCGCCTCGGGCAACACCACCGCGAACGTGAACGACACCATCACCGGCACCCTTGCGGTTGGCTCCGGCGCCACGGGAATGGACTTCGTGACCTTGACGCCGGGCACGAAAAATCTGCTGCTTACCTCGGGATCTTTCTCCCGCTCGGCCGGGACCGAAGTTCTTTTCCGAGGCACCAACCTCGGCGTCAATTCCATCGCTTCCGTAACGGCTGGGGCGGTTAATGTCAACTTCACCACGGCTCCCACCCTGACTGGTGGCGGCGGTGGGGTTGGCACGACGACTCACGGCATTATTGTCGGAGCGTTCGGCGATACCACCACCGCTGGTGTCGGCAGCGCCACGGGTGGTCTGGTAACCTATGATGCGACCAACGGTGTACGCTTGCTGAACTCGACCCCCGGGCCGACAGATGAATACCAGATCGGAATCACCGATGGGCAGACCACTCTCAACGATGTGCTCTATGCCTCCACTTCAACCGGGTCCACCACCACTCTCACGAGTGCCAATACCACCATCAACTCCCTGTCGCTTACTGAAACGGGTGCCCAGGCCTCGCAGGCGATCACGATCACGGGAACTGCGACCACGACCCTGAATATCAGTAGCGGCATGATTTACGCGAATCAATCGATGAGCAGCGCCAACACTTCGGCGGGCGTGCAGCTCATCAGTGTGGGGACCCTCAATTTTGGATCTGTTGAGGGAAATATTTTTAACGGTGCAACCAACGGCACAAACAACGGATTTTTCAGCGGTGGATTAAACATCAGCAGTATTATCACTGGTTCGGCTGGACTCACTCTTGGAGGCAATGGCTACATCGAACTGAGCGGAGCCAATACGTATTCGGGAACCACCACGGTTGATTTCGAGGGTAGCGGAAAATTAATTTTAGGCAAAGCAGCCACGATTCCGGGTAACCTGGTGCTGAATAGCGGCACAATCATGGCGGCGGCCAATAACGGACTCTCGACCGCGACCAACTTCGTGATCAATGGCGGTAGTTATAATGGGCAGAATGGTAACGGTGGATCGGCGGCAAATGAGAGCATCACGAGCTTTACCATGAATGGGGGATCTTATTCCAATGGCGCCGGCGGTCATGGTGGCGGGATCACCACCTCAGGCACCATGACTCTCAACGGGGGAACTCTCGGGCTGTCCAACTCCGGCGAGGCTGCGGCAGGTGGTCTTCTGACCCTCAACGGCGGTGTGATCAATATGTCAGTTTCTGACACTAATCCTAGTTTTTACGATACCTATCTCAGGTTAAACAACGGGTTGACCATTAATAATACCGGTGCTGGCGCCTACACTCCCATCAATATGACCTCGGCTAGCGTCTTATATGGCAGCGGCAGCATGATCTACATCGCCAACAGCGGTACGGTTACTTTTAACGGCAACAGCACGAATTCCAACACCGTGACGATCTCGTCTCCGGCGAGTGGATCTGGACCTCAGGGCATTATCGCACTCAACGGTTTCGTTACCTTTAATATCAACGACGGCGCGGCCGTCAATGACCTGACGATCAACGCTGACTTGGTCAACGGTTCCGATCAGTTGAGCATTGCGGGTGGATCGGCGGGTGCGTTGATCAAATCGGGTAACGGTACCCTTCTCCTCAGTGGCGGGCCGAATACCTACACGGCTGGCACCACGATCAATGCGGGTACGCTTGCCCTTACCGGCTCTGCTACCCTGGGCTCGACCACCACTTTCCTCGCGGGATTGCTCATGAATGGCGGTACCCTCGATATGGGCGGAACCAGCCAAATTGTGGATGCTGTCGATATCGAAGGCGCGGCCACGATCCAGAACGGTAGCATCACGAGCGCCGACTCGGGTGGGCCTAACTACACGATTGATAACTCCACCGGCACGGTCACCATCAGTGCCAACCTTCTGGACTCTGGATTTGCTGGAGGAGTTCCGTTGTTGATGACAGGGACTGGTACATTGATCTTGAGCGGCGCCAATACCTATAAGGGTGGCTCCACGCTGAGCGCTGGCACCACGGTGGCGGGCAGCAGCACGGTGGTGAGCGCGGGTTCGATTGCGAGCGGTGCGTTTGGCACGGGCACGATTGCGTTGGCTTCGGGTTCAACCTTGGACGACAACGGCACTGCGATCACGCTGGCCAATGCGCTTACGCTCGGTGGAACAATCACCTTTGGCAGTACGGGCAGCGGTAGCCTGAACTTCTCCGGGGCGGGATTGACCAACTCGGGAACTGTCACGCTCCTGAGCAACACAACCCTCATCGTCAACAACAACACGACGATTGCCGACAACGTCTCCAACAGTTCCGGCTTCAATCTCACGAAAACGGGTACGGGCACGTTGTCCCTGA
>Ga0207004_1021_pt1 | contig 51882 bp, 50 predicted proteins | sample Alteio_BWMinCont_86_FD_153468 | JGI IMG/M metagenome (GOLD analysis project Ga0207004, IMG submission 153468) | Enriched cells from forest soil in Barre Woods Harvard Forest LTER site, Petersham, Massachusetts, United States -... | ecosystem: Environmental > Terrestrial > Soil > Temperate forest >...
ACCCGGCGGCAAAAACCGAATCATTCTAACGGCCCTTACAGCAGGCGTATCAGGAAACGTCTCCGGCAGCCTAACCCAAATGGCCCAAGCCGCCGCCGCAAGCTACCTACAAAGCCTTGCGACCACTGAAGCCAAGAAGCTGGCCGACAGCCTAGACTCCGAGGTAGCCAGAACGGCCCTACAAGGCCTAGTAGGCTGCGCCGGCGCCATAGCCGCCAACGCCAATTGCACATCTGGCGCTATGGGTGCTGCGGCCAGCGTGGTCTTCAATAACTTAATTGAGATAGCCGATGGCAAATCAGTATCAGATTTAACGCCTGATGAACGTGAGGCCAGAAGAAACTTAGTGGCTACTTTGGTGGCAGGAGTGGCTGCGGGTATCTCACCTGACATGGATCATTCCAGTTTCAATTTGGTTACTGCTATTCAGGCAGCTGGAATTGAGACGGAGAATAATTACTTAAGCAAGCAGGAAAAAGAAGATCTGCATACATTACACAACAATTGTTTAGAGGGAGATGGGCTTGCTTGCACGGAGGAGAATAATAGAGATTGGGCTGAGCAAATACGAGACATAAAATTTGAGGAAGCTTACGACAATTGTTGGTCATATGATGAATGCGAAGATTTAAAAAGTGAAGATAGAAAGATGTCAGCAATTTTAGGTGATTTGGGTATGGTTTCCAAAAAAGAAGAATCTAACGGAAATCCAGGGACAGTGAACGCAACGTTTGATGGGGAAAAATGGAAGCTTCGAAAAATGAAGCTAGATGGAGTGGTGCAGGAAGATCCGGGAGGGTTTAGTTATGGCAGTTATCAGATTGAAACAAAAAAGGGAACGATGAAAACCTTTTTTGGATATCTCAAAAAAAACAAAGAGAAAGAGCAAGATCCATATTATAAAAACATATATGCAAGAGCATTAGAGTCATTGAGTGCAGCAGGTGGCGTTGAGGCGGCAAAGGCTGGAAAGGAGTCCTTTATTTCAGCCTGGATTGATATTGCAGAAGATCCAAGATTTGCAGAGGTGCAGCATGAATTCATTCGCAAAAATAATTATGAGCCAGCATGGCAATATGCGATGAGCTTAATGCCAAATATTGCAGATCGTGATCCGGTTATAAAAGAAATCATATGGTCTGGAGCGGTACAGCATTCAAAAATACGAATTCTATTGAATAATGTACTAACAAGTGTCTCTCAAGATATTTCTGATGAGGCGCTTATTAATGTGTTTTATGACAAAAGGAAAAAATTTGTTACAGGCCTTGATAAAAGATATAATGAAGAAAGAGAATTGGCCTTAAAAATTTTAAGGGACAGAGATGTTGAAAAACGCGAAAAATAAAACAATGATTGCGATTTCTTGTGGCGCGTTGCAGTTATTTGGTACAGCGGGCTATGCCGCTTCTGCAGATCGAAGTAATATTACCTACAATGAAGTGGAGATCACATATGTGGGCAACGTTAAGGGAAAATCGGATGAGTTAAAAATGGAGAAAGTATATGTTGATAAAACAGAAGAGTTTATGAAGGGGGATAATAATTGCTCGCATGGTAGCTTGTTGCTTCAGAAGGATCGGGACTACTATAATTTATATGCGAGAGTGCCAAATGTTTCCGTTATAGATTTTAGTGGAGATGAGTTTCTTCAGAGAGGAATTCTGGCTAGTTATAATCCTACTGCAGCATATTCTTGGATAACAAGAGTGGTATGCTTGCCCGCATCAATGATAAAAAAATATTTAGTAAATGCCAAAGAAGTAGAACTGGGGCTTTTGTCAATAGATAAAAATAAATTTGCAAATGAATTTGAAAAGTATGGGATTAAACGAGCGACTAATTTTTCGACATTGTTGAATAATGTGAATAGCTTTTATTTGTTTCCGATTGAAAAGATTTCTGTGCGATTTGAGGAATGACCAGAAATAACGAGCGATTAAAAAACGCTTATATTTTACAGATAAGAAACCAACAAGAAGTTTTAATGAGGAACTGAAGATGTCAATAGCGAAGTACGCTCTGTTCGGTCTTGTCTTTTTATTGCCATACGCATCACTACAAGCAGCCCCAAGTTTTAGTTGCTATCACATTAAATTGATAGTCGAAAAAGAAATATGTGAAGATAAAATGCTACCAAGACTAGACACGGTTTTATCTGTGATATATAAGCAAGCATTAATTGCGAATGAAAATTCTGAACAAATTAAAAAAGCTCAGGTGGCATGGCTTAAAGAAAGATCTACAGCCAGCGGACTTGAAGAACCAACGCTTCATCAGCAATATCAAGCCAGAATAAAGGCATTACTCAACAATAAAGAGTTGTACAATTTCTTTATAAATGAGTTTCTTAAAAATCCAGATGAGTTTGATAGAGATATATTTAATATGTCGGTTTTGGCATATCTGGAAGCGCACAATCTAAACCCTCATTGTGAAGACTCACTATGCCCCATGGAGTCTTTGCTCAATGCATCTAAGGTCATCCCAATTGCCGATGACAAATTTATTCTTTTAATGAGTTTTGATGAGGGCCTGTATTATCAAAGTTATAATTTCTACATGCTATCTAAATCAAACGATAAAATCTCAATCGTTCCCTATCGTCTTGAAGAGCCCAAATTATTTGATATATCAGGTGACAATGCTGGCGTTATGTCACTAAGAGGCGGGATTTGGATAGGTGAAATTGATAAAAAACTGCACTTTAAAGCCCATCCCTACCTTTATGATAATGATGACAGCAGCGTTTGGGAGCTGACAGAAAATGGCGGAAAATTGGTTTCAGAAAAGAAAGCCATTAAAGATGAAATCGTTTCGCAAAAGCCTAACCCAGAATTCATGTTAGGTGAGTGGGAAGAAGAATCGAATTCAAAGGCGGAGATTTTGGATAACATCCACTATACCGCTGAATCATTTGAGTGCAAGAAATTAGATGATAAAGTTCATTGCGAAGGCACCGTTGCACATAAAGGTGCAGCAATGCCGAGAACCAATGTCAATACCGGATCAATCAGTGGAAATGTGATTGTAAAGCAGAAGCAAGATCCAAAGACCGGGCTTGGAAAAAGCTTTTTGTATATAAAAGACGAAGGCTCGGATTCACCCAATGATGGGATCTACATTGAGATCCTTGGTAATCACGCAATAAGCATAGAAGAGGCGGAAGGCGCGAACCTGGGGGGTTTAAATGTCCACTTTTATGGAGAGCTCTTTAAAGTCAACAAGAGAGCAGAGTCTCATTGAGTGAAGAAAAAAAACATCTCTGCCAATATAAAAACCACTTAATATAACGATGGGTACCGCATTGCGAAACCCATCGCACAAAAGATCAGCCTATTAATCAATACGCATACTGTTTAAGTGGGTTGCTTGATTATCCTAACATGGCAAAACACCGAACAGGCGACTCAGTTGCCCCTGCAATCTTAATCGGCAGCACATGAATTGTGCTGCCAACCGGTGGCAGTTGATCCAAATTGGCCAAATTTTCCACAATATACAATCCAGCCCCTAAAATCACTTGATGAACTGGGTAATCATTTTCAGGCACATCAGGACTAAGCGTATCAATTCCTAAGCCAACAATTTTTCGAGTGACTAAATATTCTGCTACTGCAACATCAATGCTTGGAAACTTTAAATCATTTCGATACTTGCTTGGCTCATGCCAAAATTTACTCCAACCAGTATGGAATGCAACAAAGGCATTTTCAGGAATGGGGCCATGTTGATTTTCAAAATCTTGAAGATCAGAACGCATGACTCGGTAATTGGCATCCGCTTTATGGGAAACATCAATGTTGATGCAAGGGGCAATCAATGTGGACAGAGGCAATTCAGAAATATCAGCCGAATTGGGAATGCAATGCAAAGGCGCATCCAAATGGGTGCCAATACCGGCATTCATGGTGAATTGGTGTACGCGAAATTTGGTTTGCGTCTGACATTCGTGATGGTCGACACGCAGTTTGGCAAAGAAACCGCAGTTGCCATCCCACGTCGGAACTGAGTCAGTCACGGTATGGGTTAAATCAACAATCATAATAGGCATAATCCATTTGGATATACTTGGAAAAATTATTCTATATCATATGGTTAGAAAATTCAGTAACCGACTGCTACAGCTATATTCGCTCAAACTTGACAATTAGTAAATACACATACAATATGCGACTTTACAATATAGACAGGTCATGATCATGTGGGTAAAGACTTTCAGCAAGGTGTATCAAAACATAACCAAAGAAGACGTATGGCGACTTTGGACGGATATTAACAACTGGCCCAAATGGCATGGAGATCTTGAGTATTGCAAGCTGGAGGGGCAGTTTGAGGTGGGTAATTTCTTTCTCTTAAAGCCCAAAGGGATTCCGCCTGTAAAAATCGAGCTAACTGAAATTGAGGTAGGGCGTTATTTTACGGATTGTACAAGGTTCTTTGGGGCCAAAATGTATGATACCCATTCAATGGAAGAAACGCCTGAGGGATTACGACTTTCTAATAAGCTGGTAGTCACTGGGCCATTGAAATGGTTATGGATTAAACTGGTGGCCCAAAATGTGGCCGACACTGTGCCAGATGAAACGGAAGCGCTGGTTAAGCTTGCAAGAGAATATCATGGTTAATGCACCTTTTGGATTTGAAAAGCCTGAAGACAGTCCAGGCTTTTTACTTTGGCAGACCACAATCACTTGGCAGCGTATGATCAGAAAGGCGTTAGAGCCCTATGATATCGCGCACACACATTTTGTCATTATGGCAATACTGCTGTGGTTTGAGGATCATGGTTACGATACAACCCAAGTCCTTATCGCGAATTGGTCAAAGCTTGATAAAATGACGGTTTCCAATTCAATAAAAAAACTGATTGCGCAAGGGTTTGTAACCCGTAGCGTACATGAGGCTGACACACGTGCAAAAAGAGTATCATTGACCTTAAATGGGAAAAAGCTGGTCCATAAGCTGGTTCCTCTTGTTGAGAAAATTGACGCTGTGTATTTTGCTAAAGTGTCAGATAAAGAGCAGCGCACACTTATTCAAGTACTAAATAAGTTGGTATCTGATCCCACTGACATAGAGTAAGTTGGATATAAAATGAATCACAATTTATTTTCCTTATTTTTAGTCGCAATTGAGCAATACTCTAAAAAGGATGCAATTCAGTTAATCAATAAAACTGCATACACATTTAATGACTTAGACACAATCTCTGCCCAAGTAGCCAATGCCCTCTATTCAATGGGCATACGACCCGGCGATAGAGTGGCTTCGAAGATTGAGAAAAGCGCATACAATCTATTTCTATACTTGGGTTGTTTACGAAGTGGCATTATATATTTGCCGTTTAATACTGGATACGCGATAGAAGAGTTAAAGTATTTTTTTGAAGATGCAAAGCCAAGCCTGGTGATTTGTGATCCATTGCATTTAGAAGAAACTCAAAACCTTTCCATGCAATACAATCCATTTTCTGTTTTAACGTTGGACAAGGAAGGCAATGGCACGCTTAGAACCTTGTGCGACAAACAAAGCGATGTCTTCAATACGGTTCAGTCCAAACCATCAGATATTGCCGTAATTCTATATACCTCAGGTACAACAGGAAAACCCAAGGGTGCGATGATCACCCATGAAGGGCTGGCCAGTAATGCAAAGGCGCTAAATGAAGCATGGGGAATGACAGATAAGGATACTATTTTGCATGCGCTGCCTTTGTATCACGTGCATGGGTTGTTTTTTGCAGTGCACACAGCACTCTTGGTTGGCGCCTCTATTATATTATTATCCAAATTTGAACCTCAGCCAGTGGTTGATTGTTTTAAAAAGGCCACAGTTTTTATGGGGGTGCCTACCCATTATATCCGTTTGATAAATGCCAATAATGTGAATAAAAAAACTTGCGCAAATATCAGATTGTTTATTTCCGGATCAGCGCCATTGTTAGATTCTACTTTCAATTCATTTTATGAAATGACAGGGCAGACAATTCTTGAACGTTATGGGATGACAGAAACCGGGATCAATACTTCAAATCCCTTGGTTGAAGAACGAAAAGTAGGATCTGTAGGCAAGCCGTTGTCTGGAGTGTTGGTTAGAGTGGTTGACGAAATGGACAACATTGCAAAACCCTATGATATTGGCCATATCCAAGTAAAGGGTAAAAGCCTGTTTCAGGGATATTGGCAAATGCCAGAAAAAACAGCACAAGACTTCACCGAGGATGGATTTTTTAAAACAGGTGACATGGGGTATTTTGATGATGAAGGCTATCTCTTTATCGTTGGCAGGCAGAAAGATTTGGTTATTTCAGGTGGGTTAAATGTTTATCCAAGAGAAATAGAGCTTTCCATAGATTTAATCGATGGCGTAATTGAATCTGCCGTGATTGGTATTCCGCATCCAGATCTGGGAGAGGTTGTTGTTGCGGTGATTGTTGCACATCAAAATTTGGCAGAAAAAGGTGAGGCCTTTATTCTAGAGCACCTAAAGTCAAAGCATGCAAAATTCAAATTGCCCAAAAAAGTCTTTTTTATAAATGAATTGCCTAAAAACACCATGGGAAAAGTGCAAAAGAATGTTTTGCGAAATAAACATGCGGGATTTTTCATGGAAGCAAAATAAAGTCTTAAGTCAAAATCTCATATGTATTTTGCACAACACCAAACTCATAACTGATACTGTTAATGAGCTTTAATTTAACGTCATTATCTAAAATGGAAAAAAGAGGCTTGCCCTCTCCCAATAGCACTGGGATGAGCGTGATGGTAAGTGTATTGATTAAACCTGCCCTTAAGAAACGTTGAATTGTAATGCCGCCATCAATGTACAAATGTTTTGCTCCTTCATTTGAAAAGCGAGTGACCAATTCTTCTGGTGTTTCTGAAGAAAAAGATACTGTGTTGGAAAGTGCGGCTGGAATTTGAATTTTTTGGGTAGTCAACACATGCAAATGCAAATTTTGATATGGCCAGGGATCAAATTTGAGTACCTGCTCATACGAATGACGCCCCATCACAAGAACATCAACTGAACTTATGAACTGACCGTAGCCACAATCCTCGCCTTTGGGTACGGTGGCATTGAATGCGTCCAACCAATCAATACGGCCATTCTTTCGGGCAATAAAGCCATCAACGCTTGTCGCAATAAAAACTGACTGTTGAGTACGCAAGGTATTCCTCTATACAAAATTTAGAACAGTGTAACTTTAATATTCATTAAACCAAACTGACATATAAAATACTAGAATGTGGCGATGATATAAAGCATTGTGCTAGCCTTCGTCACCCAATGTTTAAGCGCGCATGAATGCGCAATGAATATCGTCACATACCATTATTCTGGAGACTTAGTCATGGTACAAATCCCATTTAAAAGAAAAACTGTATTGATCACTGGGGCAAGCTCTGGGATTGGTTTGGAAACCACCAAGCGTTTTGCAGAGGCAGGTTATATTGTTTACGCTGCGGTGCGCAATCCTAATAAAGCTGAAGCGCTTCACGTTTTGTCTAAACAATTTCCTAAACATATTATTGTAACGCAGTTAGATCTCTTGGATTCTGAAAAAGCCATTTATGAAAAAGTTAAAAAAATTGGCAAAATCGATATCCTAATCAACAATGCGGGTATCGGTTTGATAGGGCCTGCTCATGCCACAACTGATGAAGAAAGAAGACGGGTGTTTGATACCAATCTTTTTGGTTTGCTCAATGTCACCTATGCGGTGCTGGATGGCATGATTCATGTGAAGGCAGGAAAAATTATTTCTATCAGCAGCATTGTGGGGCCATTGCCGGATCCTAAACAAGCCACCTATTCAGCCAGCAAAGGGGCGCTTGAACATTTCATGTCAGTGTTAAGAAACGATCTGATACAGGCCGGATACCATGATATCCACGTGGCCAATGTGCACCCAGGCCCTGTGCTCACCAATTTTAAAAATGCAGCCCAAAATGGAAGTCGCTTTACTGCGGACAACAATCCCTATCCCCAAACTGCATCTGCGCGTGCAGAATGGGAATCGATTATGAATGAGGGCAGACCTATTTCAGAAACTGTGGAAACCATTTATCGGGTTGCCCATGAAAACCATTCCGACTTTTGGAACCCAACACATCCCTCTGTAAAAATGGCCTTCAGCGAAACTTACAAAGACACCACTGGGAACCGTTTCATGGTGGGGCTGGCAGCCCCAACTGAAGATAAAGCGGCAATTGGAATCAAATGTAAATTGTGATTATGCATAATTGCATGCAGTAAATGGAAAAAGTTGCCTTGCATTCAAGGCAACTTTCATTTTAGTCACATGGTCAGAGTTTGTGGTGTATTTGTGAGCATTGGGCCTGTTGTCACCGCATGAGGTTGTGAACCGATGAAGTTATTTCCCGTTGGCCCATTACTGAAGGCTCTTCTTTCGTATGGGATCAATGCTCGCTCCCTGAATCGTTCCAGTTCCTCTTGACGTTCCTGTTCCCGGCGATGATTTAAAAATTCTGACAATGAATTGGACGTTTGAGCGTTTTGACTTGGGCGAATGGTTGCCCTTCCTTTAAATGCAAGCAGCAAAATACCAATCGTGGTAAAAGCTCTGAATTTGATCGGTTCCAATTTATTTAGAGCCACGGATTTTCCATATGAAAATGCTTTTTTGAGATAATATAATCCCCAAGAGCCTGCTGTGAATAAAGGTGCAGACCAAGAAGGCAGTCTGGTGCTACGAAAAATACGATCTAAATTACGCATGGGCCTTACTCTTTAAAAAAACTAACATTAAAAAAGTAAAGTCGAATATGGAAGGTAAAAAATCAGGACCCAAAATGGTTTTTCTTAGGTCCCGACTTTTAAGTGAGCCTGACAGTTTATCAATTATTCAACGGTGTATGTCGAACCGAGAGTGATATTTTGGCTGACTATTGGGCCAAATTTTTTCACTTCGTTTGTAAACTGCTCCACATTCATAACTTTAGCAAGACGAACATTGTCACTCAAAATCATGCCGTTAAGGTTAGAGCCTTTTGGTAAACTGATTGATTGCCCTGCAGTCATTGCACCCCCAAAAAGAGAAACCCGATTGGGATAGTGCTCAATAAGGTTTTTCCGACCTGATGGGCTCATCACTTCAAACTTTCCTGTCCAGTCTTCAACAACCGCAAATAAGGAACTTGCAAATGCCAGCATTGAGGATAGCAAAAAAGCTTTAAATCCAAATTTGTTCACCATTTCTAACATCCTTTATTGAGTGAAAAAAGCGCGAGAAGAATTGCAAATTAATTCACTCAAGTCAAGGACAGTCATTTTGAAAGTCATGATCGGGTAAACTTTCTTATCATCTCCGCATGTTGGGGAAATTGGGCTTCTAAATCGGCCCGTTCTGCCAATTCAAAATCTTCATATTCAAACCCAGGGGATACCTGGCAGCCGCACAATGCATAGGGGCTATTGTTCATGACTTCCGCGGCAAACCAAGTGTCTTTTTCAATAATGGCCTGGTATTGGTATTGAGGATTCACGCGCTTATCGCCTAAAGTGATTGTGGACAATTGACCTGATGGGGTAAGGGTGTGGATCAGAATTGGGTGGCCTTCATAAAAATGCCACACTTCATCTGATGTCAATCGATGCCACGCTGAAAAATTACCGGCAGTCATCATGAAATGAATCAATGTGGTCGCGGTGCGGTTTATATTTTCTGAATTTTGAATGTTAGAGGTTGAACGGTATGTTTCTCTAAACCACCCACCTTCAATGTGCTTTTCAAGCTGCAGCAGTTCAATCAATTCTTCTGCGCGGGTTTTCTTGTCAGAAGTATAAGTGCCCACAATATCATTTACGATCCCAAAAGAATAAACCGAAGCAACATTTTGAATAAATTTGGTAAAATCAATATGTGCGCTGGCATTGGCTTTGTCAGAAATGGTGCGTATTACAATGAAGGGCACATTATGTTCGTGACACACTTGCGCAACTGCCGCCCCTTCCATTTCCACAGCAAGGATTTCAGGGGTTTCTTGTAGGATTTTTTTTGCGATATCTGGGTGGCCAATAAACTGGTCGCCACTGCCAATAATGCCTGAATGTACTTTAGGATTGTGAAGTGAAAAAGCATTGACCGAGTCAGCGTCAATGTATTGTGAAAATTCACGCAAGAACTTCTGGGCAGATGCCGTTCCAATTGAAAGCAGTTTTTTATCTGCTTCAAAATATTTGAAGCCCAGTAGGGGGATAATGTGTTGATCAAAAAACGGGCGAGTGTCCATGTCATGTTGATATAACTTTTCGCTTACAACCACGTCGCCGATTTGAAGATCTGGGTGAAGCGCTGCCGCCACGCCCGTGAACAAAATACAATCCACATTAAAGTGGTGTATCAAGGTGCTGGCCGTACTTGCCGACGCCACTTTACCCCATCTAGAATGGGTCACCACCACATCTGCACCATTCAATTGACCAACGAAAAACTCTTTCCCTGCAATTGATTCAATGCGGCTAACTGTTAACCGTTTTTTAATCAAAGACACTTCTTCATGCATTGCACCCAATATACCAATTTTCATAAAGCACCCTGTTAATCAGTCTACATGTAGCGAGTGGGGGGGATAATATCATGGTTTAGGTTGATAGCTCATGAGTCCACATGCAATAACCGTATTATGTAAGCCAAGTGGCTTTTGCTTGTTTATTTGGACCAAATGCTGAGCCAAGTGGTGTAAAAGTGGGTATGCTCAAATAATGAACAATTTCTGTTTCCAAGTAACCTGAAAATGTATAATAAAAGAAAACTTCCCAAGCTGGGTACAATCCTAGAGCCTGTGATTGAATCTCACTTTTTGTACAGATAGAGAGCAGTTTTGTATTGATGCAAAAAATCATGTAGAGAAAATATACCGTTATCAGGAAATTTAATTCGACTATTTAAATTTTCATTTTAAATGCAGTATACATAGACAAAATGGAACGTTCTTAAAAACAAGGAGTAACAAGGCATGGCTTTGCAAGATGACGCTTCCGCTTCAAACACTTCTCATCAGGAATCTGATAATAACCCTAACAATCCAGCTACCTCATTGGCTGTCAGGCTTTCTGAATTAACGGGTAACTTGGTTGATTTGACGCGGATTGGGGGTTCACTGCGTAAGGGTTGGAAAGCATATACCTTGCGCAAGGTGCTGGTGCGGGTGGCAATGGTATTGGTGCCTTCTGGGTTGGCCTATGTCAGCTCTTCAGAAAAATTGGCGGGAATAACCGGGCTGTCTCAGGCTTTTAATGCCGCTAGCATGGGGGTGGGGAGCTTTTTAGCCGCGCACGCTTTGGTAACCTCACCGCGTTTTAACAAAAGAAATAAAATGCGCCTCGAGAGAAAGATTTCTAAGCGCATGACAGAAAAAGTGTTGGCCGTGGCCCCAGAGCCCATTCAAGATCTTCTAAAACCAGGTGTAACGGCTGCGATTACTGCAATTGAAAAAACCTCTTGTGCCAAAGGCGGACGTGCCAACACAGACCAAACATTGGGTAAACAAAAACGCCTGATGCAACAATTGGAAAAAGACTTTCGAGATGATTTTGCAGCGCAACCTGATGAGTATGCAAGGATCATGACTTTTTGGCAAAAGCCAGCCGATGAAATAGTTGCTGTGATGGATGCCAAAAGTTTAAAAAAACTCAATACCTACACAATGTGAGAAATATTTTCTGCACACCAGCCCCATGGTTAATCTGTGATAACTCATTACAACGTAATGGGTTTTTAAATTATAAAAACAATGGGGCGTATACACTGCTGATCATTAATATCAGGTTTTCGACATGATCCCTATACTATAATCGATGAAGTATCTTCAGGTTCATATCGATAGCACACTGAGTGCAATGATGAGAGAGGCAATCATGAAATTAGTCGTCAACACCAATTCCAATACTTGTCGCTTTTATCATTTTGATCATCACCCTACGCAGTTGACATTGCTTAAAGAAATTCAACATCCAGAAAATAAACTAAAGAATATCGATATCACCAGTGACAGGCAGGGGCACTACAAAGCAAGCAGTGATGGACGTGGCGCCTATTCTCCACACATGGATGCAAAGGATGTGGAAATTGACAATTTCTCAAGAGAAATTGCCACAGAGCTTAATCAGGAAAGACTGAAAAACAATTGTGAGGGCATTATCATGATCGCCCTTCCACATATGAAAGGGCTGATTTTCCAACACTTGAATAAACACGTGAAAGAGATGGTGCTCAATAATTTTGAAAAAGATCTGTTGAACTTAAAGGAAGAAGAGTTAATAGATTTTTTACAGACGAATGCGCAATTCCGAGGTTAACTCAGGTTTCACCCAATTATACAGAACGTACAAATCTAAATGGATCTATAGGCAAGGAATGATTCTTTTAGAATCTGTACGTTAAGTGTTTTTCCAAAATCTTGCTGCGCTGTTCGTGAGTGTGGTGGCCACACAGCGTCATGACGCGATCACTTTCTTGTTTTGCATCACAGCTGAATATCAGGGAGTCGTCTGTACCGCTCAGAATATAGTCAATCTCGGTTTCGCCATCGTGTTCTGAGATTGCCGGGTGAGGTAAGTGTGCTTGCCACCAATTCAATTTTTCATGACAAGCTGGGCAAACCTCAACGGGTACGCCCAATTTCGTAATGCGAGCGCGTTGTGCAGGTTCCAAATAAATGGCATGTCCCACTCTGACTCTGCCATGCAATGGATTCACCAATGGATCACGTTGGTTTTCCTGTTTCCACTTTTCTAGAAAGTTGAGCAGCAGGTCAATTTCTTGGTATTCAACCTTTTTGTCGACCTCTCCAATATGAACGGCTATACCAATGTTTTTGGTTAACGCGTTTTCAAGAACGTTTATGAGCGCAGTTCCAGTCAATGTTCGGGGAGCGGCAGGATTGCCACTGATGTCTATTCCCACTAACATCCCTGTGCTTGCTTTTTCAGCTACCACACGATCAATGATTTCAATCGCTTGCGTGGCGTTATGCACGGTTCTGTCCAGGCTGAGAATGCCTCGGGCAATTTTATTCAGCTGTGTATCTTCGTTGGCCCGCTGTAATCCGCGAACAAACGCATCTGCATAATCGTTCCAAGTGCCACCTAAGTTTTTTGGTGTGGTACGCAACTCTATTAAATCCGCGGTGCTGCGACGGATCACATCCACAGTGCCTTCTTCAATGTCCTCGAGCGTAAGAATGATTTCTTGCACCCACGCAAACTGCTTCCAAATCAGTGAAATGGCTTTATCTGAATAGCCAGCATCGGTTTTATTTTCTATTTCTTGGTTATATTGGGCCCGTGTCGCAAGCAAATTTTGATATGCACCAAGGCGATCGTTCTTTTCAGCAATGGCCTTTAACCATTCATCATCATAACTTCCATTCAAATGGTTATGAGAATCAAAGATCATGATCGTTCCTTAGAAAAAACAGGCGCCCATTGTTGCCCAATTTTTGACCATTTGCAAAATCGCCAAGTTGTACTAGGGGAGTTGAGAGTTATCCCAAAAGTTGTCCACAGGTTTTGTGAATTACTTTTGGTAAACGTCAAATCGTACGCGTTTTCCGATCAGTTGTTGTGAGGGCGTGGCCTTCAATATGGGGGCGTTTTTGTGACGTTTGACCACAATTCTTTTCACTGTTGTTGCAAGCGCTGCTTCTAATAACAAGCCTGGTGCTTCCTCGTCTTGCAACAAGGTGCGTAAGACTTGCATGGGTGCTTTTACTTCAGCTGTTTTTTTACTCTCTTCAAACATGGGGTCAAGGTAAATCACTGAGGCTTGCGCCACGCGTGGATCATTTTGGAAAAAATCTTTTGCATCGGTATGCATGAACTCAAACTGGTTTTGTAACACCATTCTTAAGGCAGGGTTCTCTTTGGCCCGCAGCAGGGCTTCTTTCATCAAGGCATACAACACGGGGGAACGCTCTAAAGCCAATACCGACAAGCCATGTAAGCGTATGCACAAGGCATCGCGTAACAGACCGGCTGTGGCATCGATGATGGTGTCGCCGGCTTGTCTTTTGCCCAGCGCTTTCAGCAAAAGGGTTTTGCCTTCTTCTTGGCGTTGCAGAAAATCAGGATCATCCAAAATGGGGGTGAACGACTTCTGCGTTTTGCCGTCTTGCATGATCAATGTCAGGCCCTGCTCCGTGACGGCCAAGCAAGGCGCCAACGGAGCCGGTTCTACAACAAAGCCATATTGTTGGGCCACCGCATTAGCGGCGTCTTGTCCAATAGACTTTTCAAGTGAGATGGGGAATAAGGTGGGCATAATACACTTCAAGCACTATCACGGTTAAAAACAAAAGAATTAACAACAATAAAACCGATTTGCCGCCAGGGACAAACACGACAGATTTTTCTTTTAAAGTATCGCGCACACGCCAGGCCATGAGGCAAGGCAAAATCCCCAGCAGAAAGGCCACAAATATGCCGCCAAAACCCAAAGCAAACACAAAGCCTTCGGGAAACTTTAAGGCAAAAAACAATGGGGGAATAAAAGTGATAAAACTCACCACGATCGGGTGAGACACTTTGTGATGTAAACCATCTTCCAAAAAGTGGAACAAACTCATGGCCACACCCAAAAATGATGTGAGCAGCACAGCCAATGAGAAGGCTTTCAAAAACACGCTCAAATAAGGGCTGCTGCTGTACTCGGTTGTCAACTCTATGAACACATGCAGTTTATCTTCCGCATGCGACATGGTTTGCAAGGCTTCTGTCGGCAACCAATTGAAAACGGTACCAATCCATAAAATGTATATAAAGAGTGGAATCGTACTGCCAATCACAATCGCGCGTTTTAACAAACGCTTGTCACGTTTTAAGTACTCTGTAAGCGTGGGGATCACAGGGTGAAAACCAAATGACGTCAATATAACCGGCACAGCAGCCCAAACAGCTGAAAAGTTTGAAATAGAATGGGCATGTACGGTGTGTGCTCTTAAGCCGATGCTTTCAATTACCACAAAAGACACACCCAGCAGCAACATGAAGAAGCGGTTCACGCCATCAACAGCATGTGTGCCCAAATAAATAATCAAACCCAAAATGAAGGTAAAGAGCACTGCAGAAAATTCAGCTTGGGAATGTGCGATCAACTGCGAAATGGGATTGGCATGCGTTTCTAAATGCAAGGTAGACAAAGCCGAGCCCATCCACTGCGCGCCGCCGGTGATGTAAGCTGCGGTCAAAGCATACAGCAGACACAGAAAAGACAGCCAAGTGGCGATTTTGCCCGTTCTGCCCAAACTGACTTCGGCCATGGAAAGCATGTCTTTTGCGGAAGGCAGGTTTAAATTCACTTCCAGCAACAACAATGAAGACGCCAAAGTCATCGCCCAAATGACGACAAAGATGATTGAGGTGGGCACAAAGCCTGCGTCAGCAGTGGTGGCCGGTAGCGCCAACATCCCCGCCCCTATGGCAGTACCCGAAATCAACAAGATGCTGCCAAGCACGCGGCCCATGAACATGATTTACCCCTGACTGCGGATCCTACGCTCTTCTTCCCACAAAAAGAGCCCAACAGACAACCATGCACCCATCCAGCCAAAAAGTAAACTGGCCACCATCATGATGCTCATGTCCGTCTTGGACGACAAGAAAGCTTGCGCCACTTCCAGGGAAATCAATTCTTTTGCAGCAGGCAAGGCTGTGTTGACCAACAGGTGAATCAAAAATATGGCCAAAGCCCCACCCAATAATCCCAATAAGGTGCCCACATATAAAAAGGGACGGCGCACATAAGCGCTTGAGGCGCCAAGCAATTGGGTGATGATCAAACGGTGGCGTTCTTTTTCAATAGTTTGGCGAACCGTCACACCCACCACCAAAATCACCAATGCACTGATAAAGCCCAATACCAAAGCCCCAATCCGGTGCACAAAATGTTTGAGTACAACAAGATCACTTAAGGCGGTTTCATCACGCATCACCACATCGACCATGTTTTGCGCTTCGAGGTGCGAGATCAAATCTTGAAGCGATGAAGCATCATCAGGACTGGCAGAGGGGTAAACAAATACAGTGTCCGGGATCGGGTTGTCACGCAACAATTTAAGTGGCTCCTGAAAATCAGGTTTGCGTTTCAAATCGGCTAACAGTTGGTCTTTGCTTTGAAAATCCACCGAATCCACGCCCGGGGTGCTTTCCAAGTTTTTGATAAATTGCACCACGCTTTCTTTAGAAGGCGCAGGTTTTAACAATACCATCAGTGACAATGACTCGCGCTCGCGGGCCAAAATGTTGTCTATGCCATTTATGCCCACCAACAACCCTAAAGGCAAAGCCAGGGTCATGCCCAATAAGGCAATCGTCATGAGCGAAGAAATGGGGGCATGCCGCACACTTAAAAATGCGCTGTATAAAGCATCTTTCTGTGAAAGAAGGAAAGTCATCAATCGTGGCACCATGGATTTTGATCCTATCGATATACCGAAACGTCAACAGCGGCAGCTTTTTCTGCGCTGTCTTGCCGCACTTGCCCCATACGCAAGGTGATGGTGCGAAACGGAAATTGTTTGGCCAAAGCCAAATCGTGCGTGGCCACCACAACAGTGATCCCCAAGCCGTTCAATTCTTGAAACAGCTGCATGATCTCTTTTGAGAGGTGTGGATCCAGGTTGCCTGTGGGTTCATCCGCCAATAACAAAGGCGGGCGTGTGATAATGGCACGGGCAATGCTCACCCGTTGTTGCTCGCCAATAGACAAGTGTGCGGGCAGGGAGGCATCTTTGCCCAGCAAACCCACCTTGTCTAAGGCGGCACGCACACGTCGGCGTGTTTCTTCCTGTGGGGTGCCCACAATTTTCAATGGAATGGCAATGTTTTCGAAGACAGTGGCATCTGGGATCAGTTTAGAATCTTGGAAGATCAGCCCAATTTGCCGACGAAAATAAGGCAATTGGCTGCTTTTGATTTCGTTCAAGTTCACATTGTTGACAAAAATGTCGCCCTTTGTGGGGGTTTTTAATTTGGCAATCGATTCCAAGGCCGTGGACTTACCCGCGCCTGAATGGCCGATTAAAAATACGCCTTCACCCCGTTTGATTTCAAACGAGACATGGCTTAAGGCATCAAAACCGCCCCGGTAACGGTGGCTAACATCAACAAATCGAATCATTGCTCAACAAGGCCTCTACAAAGTCTTCTGCCACAAAGGGTTTCAAGTCTTCTATCCCTTCCCCTACACCAATATAGCGAATCGGCAACCCTAGCTGGGACGCAATTGCAAATACAATCCCACCTTTTGCCGTGCCATCCAGTTTTGTGATCACAAGACCTGTTACGCCAAGTGCGTCATGAAACTGCAAAGCTTGCTTTAAACCGTTTTGGCCTTGGGTGGCATCCAATACCAACAAAACCTCATGTGGGACATTGGCATCGCGCTTGGCCAACACACGTTTGATTTTTTTGGCTTCTTCCATCAAGTTGTTTTGGGTGTGTAACCTGCCTGCGGTGTCAGCAATCAGAATATCAATGCCGCGGCTTTCTGTGGCTTGCAGGGCATCGAAGATCACTGAGGCGCTGTCCGCCCCTTGGTGTTGGGAAATCACAGGGACCCCGTTTCGATTTCCCCAAGTTTGCAATTGTTCAATTGCTGCAGCCCGAAAGGTATCGCCCGCAGCCAAGATCACCGAATGTTTGGCTTGCTGAAAATTGTGGGCCAACTTGCCAATGGTGGTGGTTTTGCCTGCCCCATTTACCCCCACCATCAAAATCACAAAGGGCTTGGTGTGGATGGTAAGGGGTTGCGCGACAGGTTTTAAAATGGCCAAAAGGGTTTTTTGTAAGGCGTGGAAAAGGGCCTCATCATCATCCAAAGCCTCATAGCTTAGGGCTTCGGTCAGGGCTTTGATGACAGTTTTGGAAACATTGACACCCATGTCGGCCTGCAGCATACGGGTTTCAAGTTGGCTGATGAGATCATCATCAATGCTTTTCTTCCCAATCAGGATGCTGGCAAGGCCAGTGGTGAATTGGGCACGGGTTTTAGAAAGCCCTTGTTTCAATCGCCCAAAAAACGAAGCTGGGGCGGTATTTTCTGTGACCGGGACAAGCGCCTGGGGCACTTCTGCTTTTGGTTCAGCCGGGGTTTTGGGATCGCTTTTTTTAAAAAAACGCAACATGGTGTTTGGTGACATCAATAAATTTCGCTTATCCTAACACTCTTGCGGCTTAATTTTAAGTTTTGGGGCCAAAATCCAATGAATTGTGTAAAGCAACTTGGCTTTTTACTGATGGGCGTGGTTTTCAATACCGCTGTTTCAGCCAACATCATGGTGCAGGATGGGCGCTTACCCAATGGCCTGCGCGTGGTGGTAACAGAAGATCACCGTGCCCCTGTGGTGGCCGTGCAGCTTTGGGTGAAGGTGGGTGGCGTCGATGAAGAAAACGGCAGCACCGGCATTTCCCATGCTTTGGAACACATGATGTTCAAGGGTACCCCCAAGCACCCTGGCAAATCCATGGCAGATGAAGTCTCTAAATTGGGTGGCGAGCAAAATGCCGTGACCACGTCTGACTATACCTATTATTTTACGGTGATTGGGCGAAACTATTTGCCCAAACTCCTGGAACTTGAGGCCGATCGCTTTGCCAATTTGTCTCTTGAAGCGGATGCTTTTACAAAAGAATTTGAGGTGGTTAAAGAAGAGCGCCGCATGCGGGTGGAAGACAATCCACGTGGCTTATTGTTTGAACGCTTCGATGCCTTGTCATACACCACCAGCCCTTACCGCCGCCCTGTGATTGGCTGGCCGCAAGACTTACAAGTGATGAAAATTGAAGATCTGCGGAATTGGTACAAGTCTTGGTATGTTCCCAATAATGTGACCTTGGTGGTTTCAGGTGATGTGACATACGATGAGGTCATCAAATTGGCCCAGAGTACATTCGGTGCATGGAAGAATAAGGCATTGCAAGATCGCCCCTATATTAAAGATGAGCCGCCTCTGGGTGCGAAAAGTTTAGAATTAGATGCAAGAGCCGCAGTGCCAACTTACGTAATGGGGTATTTAACGCCGGTGATCTCAGGCAGCGACAAAGATCCTTATGTGTTGGACCTTATCAGTGCCCTTTTGGATTTAGACGAAAGTGGCCGTTTGTCGAAACATTTGAAACGTGAGAAACAGGTGGCAAGCTCGGTGTTCACGAGTTACAACAACTTAGGTCGTGGAGAGACAGTGTTTGCTTTGGGTGGCGTGCCAGCCAAAGATGTCCCTTCACTTGAGGCGGCCTTGCTTGACGAGATCGCCCTATTGCAAACCAAACCAGTGGATGACACTGAACTCTCACGTGCCAAAACCGCATTGATAGCCAAGCTCACCTATGCGCAAGATGATATCAGCAGCAAAGCGAGTTTGTTTGGCCAGTTGGCAGTTTTGGGTGTGCCGTTGTCTCTAATAGAGAATTACCCCGCGCTCATTAAAGCCATCACAGCAGAAGATATCCAGCGTGTGGCAAAACTGTATTTTACGAAAGAACGCATGTCAAAAGCATGGATGAATGCCTTGCCTGCTTCTGAAAATCAACCCAAGCCGCCCGTCGAGTTTGTGAACCCACAAATTCAATCATAAAAAGGAAAGCAGCATGAAGCGAATTCAATTTGTGGCATCACTTTTTATGCTCGTATTCAGCATGGGTGTGTGTGCGCAAGAATCCACAAAAAAACCGTTTTTGAGTATTCAGAATTGGGAAACGCAAAATGGCGTCAAAGTCTATTTTGTAGAAACACCCGCGCTGCCAGTGGTAGACATGGAAATTCTGTTTGATGCTGGCAGCAGCAGAGAAGGCGAAAAGTTTGGTTTGGCCAGTTTAACCAATGCCGTGTTGTTTGCAGGCGGTGCCACAGATTCTTTTGACTCCATAGCGGAAGGGTTCTCATCGATTGGGGCAGAAATTACCGGCAGTGCAAGCAAAGACATGGCGCACATTCGTTTGCGTACTTTAAGCGATGCAGCCGCACAACAAAAAGCATTGGGCTTGGTTGAAAAGTTGTTAAAACCTGCCTTTAAAGCAGACAATTTTGCACAAGAGCAGAGCCGCACCTTAAGGGGCATTCAGCAAAAGCAAGATTATCCGGATGAGATCACGGATGATCTTTTTTACAACACCTTGTATGCCGGCCACCCTTATGCCCACAACGGTGATGGCACAGAAGAAACGGTGAAGAAGCTTACTGCTAAAGATCTACAAACGTTTTTTGATCAATATTACGTTGCCAAAAATGCCACTTTTGTGATTGTGGGGGCATTGGATAAACCGCAAGCCACCCAATTGGCAGAAAAATTGAGTGCGGCTTTAAAGCAAGGCAAAAAAGCCGATGCCCTGTCTGAGCCCAAAATGCCAGCCAGCACAGCCGCGCAAAAAAGCATGGAGACGCAGCAAACCCACCTTGTATATGGCACGCTCGGGGTGGCGCGTACTGATTTGAAAAATAACAAAACCTGGCCAGCGTTGTTTTTGGGAAACCAAATTTTAGGTGGTGGCACTTTTGATTCACGTTTGTTTGTGAATGTACGTGAAAAGGCAGGCTTGGCTTACAGCGTGGGCAGCTATTTTTCACCCATGAAAACCATGGGGCCTTGGATGGCCTCTGTGCAAACACGCAATGAAAAAAGCGGTGAAGCATTGGATAAAATCAAATCGTTGGTCGATGATTTTATCAAAAATGGCCCCACTGATGCTGAAGTTGAGAATGCAAAAGTCAATATTATCAACCGCTTTCCCATATCGTTTAGAAGCAATGATGATATCGTGTATCATGTGGCCATCATTGGGTTTTACGGGCTTTCGCTCACGTATTATGATGAACTGGTTGATGCCTTCGAAAAGGTCAAAACGGAAGACATCAAGCAAGCCTTTAAAAACCAATTTGCTGAGCACAATTTTGTCACTGTTATCGTAGGTCAAGAACAAAACAAAGATGTCAAAACACCAAAACACGTTTCCTAACGAAATACGTATTATTGCAGGGCGCTGGCGCGGCAGAAAATTGAAGGTTGCAGAAAATGCCAGCCTACGCCCCACGCCTTCGCGTGTGCGTGAAACCTTATTCAATTGGCTGATGTTTGATGTCCAAGAAGCCACGTGTCTTGATTTGTTTGCTGGGACGGGCGCCTTGGGTTTTGAAGCCTTGTCACGCGGGGCAAAAAAGGCAGTGTTCATTGAACCGGACAAAGCCAGCGTGGCGTTGCTTAAGCACAATGCAGACATATTGCCCGAATGTGCAGCAGAAATTGTGGTGGACACCGCTGAAAATTATTTGGCGCGCACCAAAGAACAATTTGACGTTATTTTTCTAGATCCTCCTTTTCTAGATCAAAAGCTGATCCCCACTTTAGATTTATTATTAAAATCAAATGCGGTGCATGACAATACTTTGATCTATGTTGAAAGCGATGCCTTTCCTGAGTGGCCCAACCCACTTTCGCTGTATAAACAAAGCAAGGCCGCACACGTACATTTTGGTTTGTTAAAAAAGCAGACAGCAAAATGAAGATCTATTCTGTAGGCGGTTCGGTTCGCGACGAATTATTGGGCTTGCCCGTCACAGAAAGAGATCATGTGGTGGTGGGTGGCACAGCAAAAGCCCTGTTGGCCCAAGGCTTTAAGCAAGTGGGCAAATCCTTTCCCGTATTTTTGCACCCCAAAACCAATGAAGAATATGCCTTGGCCCGTACCGAAACAAAGGTGGGCTTGGGGTATCACGGCTTTACTTTTGTTGCGAATGAAGAGGTCACGCTTGAAGAAGATTTGGCGCGACGCGATCTGACCATCAACGCCATTGCCAAAGATGATGTGGGCAATTTGTATGATCCCTATCATGGTGTGGACGATATCAAAAATAAATGGTTGCGGCATGTCTCGCCAGCCTTTGTAGAAGATCCCGTGCGTTTGTTGCGCGTGGCCCGCTTTTTGGCCCGTTTTGCCGCTTTGGGTTTTAAAATTGCACCTGAAACCATGCAACTCTTGCAGGATATGGTACAAAAAGGCGAAACCAAAGCCTTGGTGCCAGAGCGTGTTTGGCAAGAATGTGAAAAAGCCTTGGGTGAAAAAAATCCACATGCTTTTTTTGAAACATTGTATCAAACAGCCGCATTGTGGGATGTGTTTGCAGTTCCCCAAGATTTTGATTTTGCGGGCGCAGTGAAGCGCTTAGACAAAGCAGCGACAACCGTTTTTGATAAGGCTTTGCGTTTGGCCGTTTTTTTATCGCCAGATTTTCATGATACTAAAAAGGTGTTGGATAAATTAAAAGCACCAAAATATTATCAAAGCCGGGCACAGCAGTTGTATCAGTTTGCGCCTGAGCTCACGATGGGCCAATATCGAGCAGAGAGCATATTAAAGATCTTGCGCAGTCACCCAGCCATTGTAGCTGATGATATTTTGCAGCAGTTTTTGAATGCATGCTTTGTGATTCAGGGAATTGAGCCGAAAAATTTGAATGAAATCATCCAAAAATTGTATGAGTTTCAAAAAGCCGTGAATGCAATCAAGTCTGAGACGTTTATTAAAAAAGGGCTTTCTGGTGTGCAGCTTGGTCAGGCGATTGAGGCGGCTTGCATTGAGGCCATCAACAAACTTCTATAATCGATGGCTCAAATCTTTGGAAAACCCAACCAGAGCATGGGCAAAATTTTTGGACAAAGCAATCACCTTGAAAAGTTCGCCCATCTCATGCGGCATCAGCAATTTTTTGAGGGCTTGGGCTTGCAGGATGTTTTCTTTCACATCTTCGCTTGAGTGTTGTTCCAAAATACCCAATGCAATTAAAAAATCAGCCTGCGTGTTATACCCACTTATCAAACACCCATTTTCAACCGCCACCTTCGCCACTTCGGTAAAATTCACATGGGCTGTGATGTCCTGTTCACCCACGTTGATAAAGGGATTGGCATGCGCGGTTTGTTTGTAATGGCACATCACGGTGCCTTCGTTGCGATCGGGGTGATAATACTCTTGCACACCAAAGCCATAATCGATGAACAACATGAGCCCTTCATCAAGCTGCGCAGCAAGTTTGGCCACGGTTTCACGTACAGCGCTGGACACTTCTGAAAGGTAAGCTTCAGGCAACGTCTCAGGCAATTCTTCAACGACAGACTGAATGGCTGCCATAAATTTGGGATCTTGGCTGCTGACAAAGCTTTCATGCCAATGGCCATTTTCCGAATGGACTTGGCTTTGTAAAAATTGACCGTTTTCAAATAAAAAGCGATCCACTGGCAGGGCATCTAAAAATTCGTTGCCCAAAATCACGCCACGAAAAGGCGCATGGGGTATAGCGGGGATCCATTCACATAAAGGCAAAAGCTCAGGGCAGATGCTCAAAATGGTCTCACGTTGGCGCTTTTTTAAGACATCACTTATTTCAATTAAATAGTAATGTTCAGGCAGCGCATCGAGTTGCGCCAGGGTTTGTAAAATGTGTGCAGCCATGATGCCTGTACCCGGCCCCAATTCCAGCACATCGGCTTTTGGCAAGGCACGTAAGACTTCTGCCACCTGTTGAGCCAAGGCCTTGGAAAACAGCGGGGAAAGCGTAGGGGCCGTGATAAAGTCACCACGCTCGCCAAAGATATGGGTTTGATGGGTGTAATACCCTATTTTTTCGTCATACAAGGCATAGGCCATGAAGTCGGCGAAGGTCATCATCAGCTTGTTCATCACATTCTAAAACAGTGCATATAAGGGCAGTTCCTCAGGCTTTGTGACCTGGGTTGTCTCTGCCCACCACCCTTGATAAAGTACTCGGGCATTTTAACCAGAATCGGAGTGAACATGTTAGGCGTCGGTCAAAAATTACCCCATTTTAACCTCAAAGCAGCTGTTTCCACAGACATCAAAACAGCTTTTACTGATATCAACCAAGCCTCTTACCCTGGCAAGTGGTTGGTTTTGTTTTTCTGGCCCAAAGATTTTACCTTTGTGTGCCCCACCGAAATCGCTGAATTTGGCCGCATGAACCGTGACTTTGCAGACAGAGACGCACAAGTTTTGGGCGCAAGCGTCGATTCAGAATTCGTACACTTGGCCTGGCGTCAACACCACGCAGATTTGAAGAGCTTGCCTTTCCCCATGTTGGCAGACATCAAGCGTGAATTGTCTGAATCATTGGGTATTTTGGATCCACAAGAAGGTGTGTCACAACGTGCCACTTATATCGTTGATCCAAACGGTATCATCCGTTTCGCAATGGTCACAGATTTGAGCGTCGGCCGTAACGTGAAAGAAGTGTTGCGTGTTTTGGATGCTTTGCAAACTGATGAACTTTGCCCATGCAATTGGAATAAAGGCGAAGACACCATCAAAGTGGCCTAAACTGTTCAATACAAACATTTGATATTGATGAGGGATAACATGAGCCTTGCCGCACTATCTGATTTGATTCCTGACTTCGCAAAAGACATTCGCCTGAACCTGTCATCAGTGATGACACCTGAAGGGGCGCCGGATCTGAAGCAGAATCAAATTTATTTGATAGCATTGGCAAGCGCTCATGCTACCCAAAACAAATCTGTTTCTGATGCGATTGAAAAAGCCGCTGAAGGTTTATTGAGCCAAGAAGAGCTCACCGCTGCCAAAGCCGCTGCATCCATCATGGCCATGAACAATGTGTATTACCGTTTTTTACATTTGGTTGGCGATGAAGAATTCAAAAAAATGCCCGCCCGTTTGCGTATGAATGTGATTGGCAGCCCCGGTGTGCCAAAAGTCGATTTCGAGCTTTGCTGCATGGCCGTGTCTGCAATCAATGGTTGTGGGCTGTGTATGGAAGCCCATGCAAAAGAATTGGAAAAAGCAGGCGTGTTGAAGCAAAGCATTCAATCCAGTGTGCGCATTGCTTCAGTCATTGCTGCAGTGACACAAACCCTAAGCATGGCCTAGGCTGATGCAAGTCCATTCCAAAGTCGTGCTCGTGACGGGGGCTGCCAGACGGATTGGCTCAGCGATTGCCAAACATTTTCACGATCAAGGTTTTCGTGTGGCTTTACATTACAACACATCGAAAAACGAAGCCTTGCAGTTGTGCCAATCTTTTGAATCCATTCGTCCTGACTCTGCCTTCTGTGTGCAAGCTGATTTATCAAAAGTGCTTGATACCAAAGCCATGGTGCAATACATCAAAAAGCAATGGGGCCGTTTGGATGTATTGGTGAACAATGCCTCAACGTATTACCCCATTCCATTTTTAGAAACCACAGAATCGCAATTTGATGAGCTGATGAACAGCAATCTTAAAGGGACTTATTTTTTGTGCCAATCGGCTTTTCCCTTGTTGATAGAGTCTGAAGGTTCAGTGGTAAATATTTTAGACACTGAATTGGATTTTTCTTATGCAGGTTTTTCAGCATACTTTGTCACGAAGTCTGGATTGCATGCTTTGACAAGGTCATTGGCTGCGGAATTTGCTGCCACTTTGCGCATCAATGCCGTTTCACCTGGAATGGTTTTGCTGCCTGAAAAGGCACCCTTGTCTGAAGATCAAAAAGCAGCCCGAATCAAAAAAATCCCCATGGGGCGCTTGGGCACCCCAGAAGAAATTGCAGAGGCCGTGTACTTTATGGCCACGGGGCCAAAGTATATCACCGGCCAAATTTTGTCTGTGGATGGTGGACGTTCCATCGCTTGATATTTGACCCCGAAAGATGATGGGTCATCCCCGCGGACGGGCACGGCCCATCCGAAGACAAGTTTGTGTGCAATCTTGCGCGTTATTCTAAAAATGCATGCGGTCTGGTGCGGGTGATGCTCACCGAGATATCTTGGCAATCTGCTATCGCATTTTTCTTGTGTACCGTAAGCCGCAGCTCTTTGATGCGCCCATCTTCCAGCAACCAGCTCGCCAATTTTTCAGCGACTGTTTCAATCAGGTTGTTTTTTTCAAGGATCATTTTGGCGCGGATTTGTGCGGACAGGGCGTCATAATCAAAGGCATCATGCAGTGCATCAGATTGGCCCGGCACAGTGTTGTCATAATGGATTTGAAAATCCAGCAGCAAGGGTTGCATGATCACTTTTTCCCAGTCCAAGCAACCAATGGTGGTTTTGATTTTTAATCCGGTGACAGTCAGGGTATCCATATCATCATTCCCATAAAAAAGGGCGGATTGCCCGCCCTTCGAATTCTACGTTGATAAACCCTATGCCTCAATCCCTTCTTCTTTGATGGCTTTTTGAAAAGCAGGGCGTGCCAACAGTTCTTTATAATACCGGCTGGCATTTTTGAATTGTGCCAAGTCAATTTTGACGTAAGACGTCCACCGTAACATGGTGAACAGGTAGGCATCAGGCAAAGTGTAGGTATCGCCAGCGATGAATTTTGTTTTGGCCAGTTGAGCATCGACTAGGTTCAATTTTTTAACCAACAATGGAATAAAGACTTGTTCCTTCAATTGTTGGGGCACTTCGCCGCTGAACAGAGGGCTAAAATTTTTGTGAAGTTCAGTGCTGATAAAATTCAACCATTCCAAAATATGGTAGCGTGCCAAATCACCCACAGGGGGCAAGAGGTTAAGCTTCTTGTTTGTGTCGGCCAAATATTGGTGTATCACTGAGTTTTCAGTTACAAATTCACCATTGTCTAACGCCAACACGGGAACGTACCCTTTTGGGTTGATTTTCAGAAAATCTTGGCCCGATTTGGTTTTTTTGTTTTTCAAATCAACTGATTCAAATTCAGCCGTCAAGCCCATTTCGTGAATGGTGATATGGGGAGCCAGTGAACAAGCCCCAGGTGAGTAGTATAGTTTCATGACTATTCTCCTTCATTTAGATGGCTTAAGTTTAACCCATGAATTGTGCGTCAATTCGTGTTAAAAAGTGTAACGGCGCTTATCCATTGAGGGGATCCACGTTATGCTTTCCTACTCTGTTTTTTTCTACTCGTTGATTGCAGGTTACCTTTTGGGATCCATTCCCTCTGCTGTGATTGTGGCCAAAATATTCCACCTGCCTGATCCCCGGTCGCAAGGCTCCAAAAATCCTGGCGCCACCAACATGTTGCGCCTGGGCGGAAAAAAAGCTGGGTTTATCACATTTGTATTGGATTTTTTAAAAGCCTTTATCCCTGTGCTGATAGCAAAACACTGTTTGCCACTGGCTGCCTGCCTGTGCGTGATGATGGGCACTTTCTTGGGGCATATTTACTCAGTGTTTTTAAAATTCAAAGGTGGCAAAGGGGTGGCGACTGGGTTTGGGGGTTGGTTGGGTATTTCCCCACCCTTGGGCGCTGCAACCATGTTGATTTGGTTAGTGACAGCCGTGATTTTTCGTTATTCCTCTTTGGCGGCCCTGCTCAGCGCTTTGTGTGCCCCATTTTTGGCAGCTTATTTTTTGAATGTGAAAGCGGCGGTCATCATTGCAGGCATGAGCTTGATGTTGATTTTAAAACACCAAGAAAACATTTCACGTTTGGCCAGTGGCACAGAAAGCAAAATTGGCAAAAAACGTTAAATCTGATGCAATTCAGACAAAGGCCAGCGGGGTTTCACCAGCATTTCACTGACGCGTAATCCCGCTTTGTAACGGTAATACCCGGCCAGCGCAATCATGGCGCCATTGTCTGTGCAAAATTCCAATTTTGGAAAATAAACCTGGGTATTCAGTTTTTGTGACAGCACTTGCAAGGCTTCACGCAAGCGCACATTGGCACTGACCCCACCCGCCACAACCAGTTGCTTTAACCCAGTTTGAACCAAGGCACGTTTGCATTTTAATACCAGGGTTTTCACAATACATTCTTGAAAGGCATAGGCGATGTTGGCTTTGTCCGCATCGGTTTGGGGGCAATTTTGCCAGGCATTTTTCACCTGTGTTTTCAAACCGCTGAAGCTGAAATCAAGCCCACCTTGTTTGACCATGGGCAAGGTGAAAGCGTATTCACTGGGTTGACCTTGTAAAGCCAATTTGGCCAGCGCAGCCCCACCTGGGTAAGGTAAGCCCAACAATTTGGCGGTTTTGTCAAAGGCTTCACCTGCTGCATCGTCAATCGATTCGCCCAGCAATTCATAATTGCCGATTTCACTGACTTGCATGATCTGCGTGTGGCCACCTGAAACCAACAAAGCCAAAAAAGGCGGTGTGGGCGCAGGGGTTTCAAAAAGTGGGGCCAGCAAATGGCCTTCTAAGTGGTGCACAGGGATCACGGGCACATGTAAAGCAATGCCCAATCCATGCGCCATGGCAGCGCCCACCCACAAGGCCCCAATCAGCCCAGGGCCAGCTGTGTAAGCAATGGCATCAATGTGTTTTAAAGACAGCGAGGCGCTTTTTAAGGTCTCTTCAAGCAGGGGCAATACTTTTTGCACGTGATCGCGTGAAGCCAATTCAGGGATCACCCCGCCAAATGGGGCATGTAAGTCTGTTTGGCTGTAAAGGTGGTGTGAAAGCAGGCCCTTTTCTGAATCGAAAAGCGCAAGGCCGGTTTCATCACAAGATGTTTCAATACCCAAGATGAGCATATACACACTCAAAAAGACATATGGTTAATGGGGGGAAATCATATCACAGCCGTTTGGCATGAGGGAAAAGCTTAAGCCTCTGGGGCATTTTCATCCTTTAAATGGCTGCGGCTTAAATGGTAATTGTGGCGACCATGCTCTTTTACGTAATACATCGCGGTGTCGGCATTTTTCATTAGCGTTTCGCTGTCTATGCCATGTAAGGGGTATAAGCTTATTCCAATGCTCGCGCTGATACAGTCAATTTCAATTTCATTGATGCGCATGGGGGCTGCGAGGGCCTCACATACTTTGTGGGCGATGCCTTCTGCATTGTGTTGATCATGTATTTGTTCAAGGATCACGGTGAATTCGTCGCCGCCCATACGTGAAATAATGTCTGATTCTCGCAATGTAGATCGCAAGCGTTCCACGGCAACAAGCAACACTTGGTCGCCCACATCATGGCCGTATTTGTCATTGACACCCTTGAAGCCATCCAAATCAATATAAAACAAAGCCATCAGTTCTTTGTTGCGATTGGCGCGTTTGATAGCCCCTGAGACATTGATATAAAAAAGTCTGCGATTATCAATTTTTGTGAGAGGGTCGTGCGTGGCCATGTGCTCTAATTTTTTATTGGCAATAGATAAGCTTTTAACCATGGTGTCTAGATTTTTCACCAAACTGTCATTTTCAAATTGCAGATTGAAAATGTTTCGCGTCATATGGTAAATCCTGATTGAGGTTACCAAAAGGTATAAAAGATAAACCGTTACGATGATTCCCAGCAAAGTGGCCAGAAACGTGTTTTGCAAGAAAATTTGCGCAATAAATGGAAGCAATGTGGGCAAAAGAAAGGCAAAGCCGGCAGTAGGAACAGGTGACAGGCTGATGATCCCACCCGCTGAGATCCCTGCAATAATGGTGAGGCTTAAAGCCTGCAATGAGGCATGCGTGGTCATGTCTTCAAATAAAAATACACCCGCTAAACCCCAGCTGAGCCCTCCTGCGAAAGCGCCGAATATGAATAAATTTCGCCAAAATCGCATGTTTTTAATATGGTTTTTTTGATGCAAATAAAGTTTGACCAGGCCAATTCTAAGCACGGATATCAGTAAGAAAAGCCCATACCACGAAAGCAAAATAACGTGATTTTCAAATTTGTACAAACCAATTAACAACACAGTGGCACAAAAAATCGAGCCCCCCAGGGCCACGTAAAATTGTTTGTAAACATACTCGACCAGCGCGCTTTGCACTTTGAGTTCGGCTTCGGCAGACAGTTTGTGTGTGTAAAAATCTAACATTTCAGTTATCCCCACTAAAATGAAAGTTATTTCGACCATGTGTTTTTACATGATACATAGCGTCATCCGCGGCTTTTACCAGGGATTCAGTATCCGTGCCATCTACGGGGTATATGCTGATGCCAATGCTGGCGCTTACACCCATGGTGAACTCGTTGATTTTAATGGGCTCTGCAATTTTCATACAGGTTTCATGTGCAATTCTTCCAATGTTTGCTTTCTCATGTATTTGTTCAAGTATAACGGTGAATTCATCGCCCCCTATGCGGGCAATGATGTCAGATGCACGCAATGCGCTTCTTAGCCTTTCAACCACAACGAGCAATAGCTCATCGCCGATGTTATGACCGAACGAGTCATTCACTTCTTTGAACCCATCCAAATCAATAAACAATAACCCCATTAGCTCTTTGTTACGTTTAGCCCGCTTAATGGCGTGGGCGACGTTTACGTAAAACAAACGGCGGTTGTCAATTTTTGTCAGCGGATCATGTGTTGCCATATGGGCCAATTTTTTGTTCACAGATGAAAGGTTTTGTACCAAAGCATCGTTTTCAAACCGCAACTGTACACTTTCTTTGATGAGGCGATGTGTTTTCACGCAAAGCACGAGCAAATACCAATAGTAAGCAAACAGGGCCAGATCAAACCAACTGTATATGGGCAGTTTGAAAAAAAGCGCTTTGATCATAAACGGCGCAATGGCCGCAGTGAGAAATGCAAATGAGGCCCAGAGCACGGCAGACAAAATGGCCACGGCCCCAGCAGAAATCCCCACCATCACAAGAATGCTCAGTGTAAGTTCAATGCCACCTGCGGCCGTAAAAATAAACCAACCGAGCAACCCCCAGGAAAGCCCACCTATGAGGCTGCTTAAAATAAACAAGTCGTGCCAAAGCCGTACATTGTTAGCATGGTTTTTATTGAATTTGTAAGCATAGGCAATAACAAGTCGAGACAAGTTGAGAAAAACAAGAAAACCATACCATGAATATAAAATTCGATGGGGGATGGTTTCGAGCAATCCCACAAGCACAACTGAGGCGCAAATGATGGAGGTCACCACTCCCAAAAAATTTTGGCCGTAAGCATGGGAAAGCAGCGCGAGTTCAACCTTCTGAGAAGACTCAGATGATTTTTTTATTTCAAGAACGTCTGCAAAAAATCCCATTTTGATTTGTCCACTGCCTGGGTCGCAAATGATCTGTATTCATGCTGGACGCGTGTTTTGACGTATATCCACATGTGAAACAAACAGATCCTCAATTGTTATTCGGCCTGATAATTTTTTACTTGATTCAAAAACCGCAAGGCAGTGCGGATTTTGGTGTTTTTTGCAAAGCGTGCAAGTTCATGCAAGATGCGGTACATTCCCGGCCCGAAACTTAAGCCAAATGGGCCCAGCAGTGAAGGAGGCAATGTGTCAAAGGTACTTTGTGTTTTGTATAACGACCCTATCGATGGTTACCCCAGTGCATACGCACGCGATGACATCCCCACATTAGAAAAATATCCCGATGGGCAAAGCCTGCCCACACCCAAGCACATTGATTTTAAGCCTGGTGAACTGCTTGGCAGCGTTTCGGGTGAATTGGGTTTGCGCCAATATCTTGAATCGCAAGGCCATTCATTGGTTGTGACCTCTGACAAAGAAGGCAGCCAATCTGTTTTTGAAAAAGAATTACATGATGCTGAAATTGTGATTTCTCAGCCATTTTGGCCTGCGTACCTCACTGCTGAAAGAATTCAGAAAGCGAAGCATTTGAAATTGGCCATCACAGCAGGCATTGGCTCTGATCATGTGGATTTACAGGCCGCAATTGAAAAAAACATTACGGTTGCAGAAGTTACGTATTGTAACAGCAACAGTGTTGCTGAACATGTGGTGATGTCAATTCTGGCATTGGTACGCAATTATATTCCAGCACACCAGTGGGTATTGGAACGCGGGTGGAACATTGCTGACTGTGTGGCCCGCTCTTACGATCTGGAAGGCATGCACGTGGGCACCGTGGCGGCAGGCAGAATAGGTTTGGGCGTGTTAAAACGCTTAAAACCATTTGATGTGAAGTTGCATTATACAGACAGGCACCGTTTGCCAATTGAAACGGAAAAAGAATTGGGGCTTGTGTACCACGCCGATGTTGAATCCATGATCAAGGTGTGTGATGTGGTCACCATCAATTGCCCATTGCACCCTGAAACCGAATATTTATTCAATGAAAAAATGATAAGCAAAATGAAACGTGGTGCGTATTTGATTAATACCGCCCGTGGCAAAATTTGTGACACAGACGCAGTGGCCAATGCCTTAAAGAGTGGCCAGTTGGCAGGTTACGCAGGGGATGTGTGGTTTCCACAGCCCCCCGCAAAAGATCACCCTTGGCGCACCATGCCCCACCATGGCATGACGCCCCATATTTCCGGCACCTCACTTTCTGCTCAAGCACGTTATGCAGCAGGGGTGCGTGAAATTTTGGAATGCTATTTTGAAAACCGCCCCATTCGTGAGGAATACCTCATTGTGTCTGGTGGCAATTTGGCTGGTACGGGCAAGCATTCCTACAGCGCGGGAAACACCACAGCAGGCGCGAAGTAACCCTGCCCCAAAGCTCAACGCCCCTTTATTCTGTTGGCATAACCTTCCAACAACTGGGGCGTGAGCATCCACCGCAAGATCCAGCTTTCATAGCCTGTTCTTTCTAAGCAGACCATGCTGCCAGGTTTAAAGGCAATTTTGTCTTTGATTTCGTTATCAGCAATCAACTTTGCAAACAGGCTTGAAACAAAAGGATTGTGGCTTATTAACATGGCATTGTCTTGCCAGCTGTTGAGATCGTCTAACAAGGGTGCGAGCGATGATTCGGGTTCCAATTTTTCAGAGACTTGGGGCGGGCATTCCAGTTTCAAAACAGGCGCCAGTATGGCGGCAGTTTCTTTGGTGCGCACTTTTTGGGTGTGGTAAAAATGGGCCACATCAAGTTTCAATGGCTCAATAAAGGCTGCCATGTTTCGCATGTCTTGCTTGCCTTTCTCGCTCAAAGTGCGCGCATTGTCGTCAAAGCCTGGTGTGCTGTCGGCGTGTCGTACAAGATACAGTTTCATTACTAACCTCAGATTCGTGTTTAGCCAGCGTTCAATCCCTTAAGACTATACTGTTTGTGCAGCCTTTTTCAGCCATTCAATTTAAGGGAAGCGTATTTTATGAAAATGAAATCAATAATGGGCATTACTGTGGGCTTGGCCCTTGTTGCCGTTGCGGTGTACGCGGCTTATCCACCACCACGCCCCATGGGTGGGCCTAATAATCCTGCAATGAACAATCAGGCTCCACAAGGTATGCAAGGGGCCCATCCTCAACAAGGCATGAATGATCCTCAGCAAAATATGGGTAACCAAGGCAACCCACCTCCACCGCCCCCACAAGGTTCAGGCGATCAACCAAACATGGGTAACCAAGACAACCCACCTCCACCACAAGGTTCGGGTGATCAACAAAACATGGGCAACCAAGGTAATCCACCCCCACCGCCTCCACAAGGTTCGGGTGATCAATCAAACATGGGTAACCAAGGCAACCCACCTCCACCGCCTCCACAAGGTTCGGGTGATCAATCAAACATGGGCAACCAAGGCAACCCCCCTCCACCTCCTCCACAAGGTTCGGGTGATCAATCAAGCATGGGCAACCAAGGCAACCCACCTCCACCCCCACCACAAGGCTCGGGTGACAACCAACAGAGTGGTCAGCCAAACAATTCACCACAGTAAGGTGTGACCATAGCGCGTCATCTGCATGAATGAGATGACGCGCATTTTCTCAGTTGCAAATTCCAAACAGTCCTTGCACACTCGTTGACCTTGCTCATACGAGAAACTGCAAAGGAATTGCAATGTCAAAATCGCAACCCAATCATGGCGCCTATTCTGCAGTGCCAACCGAAGATCCAGATTCAAAAGCACCATCCGAATTCAGTATTTGGCTTGCAGATCTTTACAAACGCAATCCATTCTGGCTGCGCGCCTTAAAATATGTACGCGGTAGAATTTTTCCGGGATGGGATGAAGACAAGAACGAAGGCATCGTGTGGTTTGCCGCGCGTTTTGGCGAAGCTTCTTTTGGTTTATTGGGTGGTATTGCTGCTTGCGCATCCTTCTGGGCTGGTAATTTTGAACTTGGTTTTCCACTTTTACCGATCATCATACTGACTGCAGTGGGCGTGACGCTCACCATCGGTGTGGAAATCCAACCCTGGCAAGAATATGTCGGTAAAATCCTCGCAGAATGGGTCAAATCATGGACTGCCAAAGGGCGCGCTGAACAAGGCTTGGCTTATTTTGATAACCGCAAAGAAGCGTGTCAGCGTGCAGACGATAACTTAAGCGAAGCACAAGAACGTCGCGAGCATAAAGCAACAGTTGAAGAAGAGGATGACTCAGAAGACAGAACCCTGCAAAATAAAATTGAAGCAGAAAAAAACAGATGTGTTAAGAAGCTTTCAGGGTACACCGCTCGCCCCACTCTGGAAAAAGAATTTGAAATTGCTTTACTCAAATACCGCATATTGACCAGCCCCATCACATTTGGGGGCAAGGCTGCGTTGGAAGATAGCGAATGGAAAAACCTTACCGATAAAGACAAACTGAAAATTGCTGATGAGGCCAAGCGAACCAAAGCAGAACTGGCACTGAATCAAAAATATACTAATCGTTTGGAAGAACTTGGTGACAATAAAAACGATGATAAAGAGTTTTCTGAAAGAAGCTTGCAAACAGAATTAAGCGACAAACAGAAAGAGCAGGTTGAAGCACACCGAAAAGAATATGAACTGGCATTGGATCGCTTGATTGCAAATCAAGAAGGCTACATTTTGCAATTGCAGGCCGAGCACAATGCTGTTACCGCGAATTTGGCAAAAGCTCGCTCAGCGCTAACCTGGCACGATTGGAGCTTGGAAAAAGTGGGGCAATTGCCAGAGCAAGAGAGCCGTGGGGATTCTGACAAGCTAAAAGCCTATTATGCAGCAAAATTACAATCAGAAGCGTGGGACAAACTCTTCGAAGAAGAACGCGACTACTTGGCGTTGCTGAAAGACACAAAAGACGGCGAATTAGAGAAAAAACGCATTCAGGCGCATGCTGCGTATCTTAATTCACAACAAAGCTTTATGAAGCGCAGCGCCGTGTGGTGGCGCGAATTTTTTCAACCGAAAAATCTGGCGCGTTCCCTCATGTGGTTAACCGTGATGGTGAACTCAGCGACCGTGGCCATGGCCTGTGCCATTTGGTTTATCCATTTCTTTGAAAACATTGCAGGCTTTCCCGTGGCAACCTGTTTGGGGCTTGCGATCACGCTTGGGGCTTGTTATTGGACAGGCTCAGTCAGCTTTAACAAATTCTTGGTTGATGGCGTGTTCAGAGACACAGAATCCGCCCCACCAAACTTTATGGTGGATCCAAGTTATCGCCAAGCCTACGCCAAAGCCAAAACGCTTAGCACCTGGATGGGCATCGCAGCAGGCGTGGCCTTTACGATTCTTGCAGTGGCCACATTCGCAAGCTTACCCTGGTCTGCCCCCATTTTGATTGGTGTGGGCACAGTGGGCTGCTTGTGCATCTTGGTGTGTCAGATCATGGTTGCCAAAGGGGCCATACAAAGTGGCTTCAGGCGCAGTTTAGAGATCCGTTACCACCAAGAGCAGGTGGCAAAGCAACTGCGGATCTTGGAGTTGCAACAAAAGAAAACGAGCACGAACGATCCAAACGTGAAACTGACTCCCAAAGAAAAGTCATTTCTGAAAACACTGGCTGGCATGCCCAAAACCATTTGGACTTGGTTGTGTAAAGAACCCGCATTGTGGTTGCAAAACTTTAACCGTGCCTTTTTCACGGGTGCCTACATCACCAAAACCTTTTTTGATTGGATCAATAAAATGGGTTTGGATCCCACTGCAGGGCCATTGATCATGGGATTGACTATCTTGGGTTATGTCGGTGGGCTGATTTTGGCTGCGGTGTATTTGCCGTATGACAGGGCTTCGTATAATGGTTGTCTGTATGAGTCTCAGACCAAGGCTTATCTTGAAGCGGGCAAACTTGAAGAAGCCAATGAACTGCAGGCCAAATTGGTGTTGGACATGGATCCAAGAAAACCTGAAAGCCAGCAGAAAGAGGTTTTGGAAGTCAAAGGCATCGAACCCACAGCCAAACAACAACGCGATGCAGTTTACAAACGGCATGCAGAACAATTGTATAAAGAGAAAAAACATTTTGGTGGCATGGGGCATTTTGCCTTCTGCTCCACAGGCTGTTCGAAGACAGAGAAAAAGAGGCTGGTGGCCACTGCCGCTTAATGTCTATACACAGGGTGGAACATTTCGCACATAATTTTATGCACAAAATCGCTTTCACCCTATTGACATTTTTATTTTGCTAAAAAAACTGGGGAAACTGCGCGCATTTTTTATAACACATTGATTTGTAATGAGAATTTAAATTTACAGGCCATCGTGCTTTAATCAGAAAGAAAACACAAGGCAGCTGATCACCAAACATTTATATTTCATGCACAGGGTTATCCACAGCTTACATCAATGACTTACCCATTTCGTCCACAGAGTTATCCACAGTTTTTTGAGGCTTCGATAAAAGGCTGAAAATAAGGCAGGTAAGGTGAGAGCTGCTGCCAGCTGGCACTGGTGGCAACGAAGAATGGGTTGATAAGAGAGTCTTTTTGGTTGTAGCGCAAACGCTGGCCTTCAAGATCAGTGATGTGCCCACCGGCTTCCTCGATGATGATTTGGGCTGCGGCTGTGTCCCACTCTGATGTGGGGCCCAGGCGTGGGTACAAGTCTGCCTCGCCCTCAGCCACCACACAAATTTTCAAAGTGCTGCCACGCCGGATCACGGTGTGTTCGGGGATCTGCTCCAAGACGGAGTGCAACCGTTTGCCCTCATGTCGCCTGCTGGCCACCACTCGCAACGTCCCGTCTTTTACAAAGGGGCTGCACTTGATGGGAAAAGGATCGTCGCCTTCCACATGCTTAAAAGCCCCCTTGCCCTTTTCTGCATAATACACAGCATTGAACATGGGCACGTATACCACGCCCAACACGGCTTCATCGCCATCAATCAAGGCAATGTTCACAGCGAAATCATCGGTGCGGTGTATGAATTCCTGGGTGCCATCTAAGGGATCGATCAGCCAATAGCGGCTGTAGGTTTGTCTTTCTTCCCAAGGTGTGCCACGGCCTTCTTCCGAGATCACGGGCAATTTTTCGGATAATTCTGATAAACCATAAGAAATCAAACGGTGCGAAAGCAAGTCAGCTTGGGTGACAGGCGAATGATCGGCCTTGGTGGAAATAGAAACATGTTCGGTGTTGAGATAATTTGCTTTTATGGCAATGCCGGCATGTTTGGCGATGGCAATGACGTCATTTAGCATCAGGGCGGCCTAAATCCATTTAAAAAGCAATTGTATCTTAAACAAGCTTAGTCAAAAAACGAAAAATCAAATCCCGCTTTCAATAACAGCCCACGCAATTTCATGCCATGTTCGGTTTCAGCATCACGAACGTACACCGGGTAATAACTTTTCATGACAAAGTTGTAGATGTATGAGGTCAGGAAAGGCAACATGCGTTGCAGGCGTATGATGTGCAGCGGTACATTGGGATCCAATGACTGACTGAAGATTTCACCCATCCATTCGGTCATGGCGGCACGCCTGGGTTGGGTAGCCGTGTTGTAGCTGGTCAGCAAGGTGTTGAGTGCGCCGCTTCTGTCCCACTCACGCCAGTCTTGGAAGTATTTTAGGGCTGCTTTTTCCATATTGCTGCTGGCTTTGCTGGTGCCGACTTCATCCACCAACTTCATGTACAAAGCTGTGGGAATGGCGGCTTCCACATTGGCCCAAGAGCAATTGCCTGCTACCTGGCTGCGAGTGGGCAAGCTGCCCACGGCTTGCAAACCCAATAACTTGGGCATTTCTGTTTTGATAAAGTCTTCTTCGACTGTGTCATACATCAAGTAAAACAAGACTTCTTTGGTGAACTGTTCAGGGCGTTTCATTTCATAGATGACAACAGTTTCTTCCACCCCACTTTGTAAGCCCCGATCGCATCTGGCCAAATAGTTTTTGAATTTGACAAAGGTGATGGCGTGGCCGGCAAAGGACACAGGCACCACCCACAGTGGCGCAGCCATGAGCTTTTTCACCAGAGGGGCAGCGTCATGGGGATCGATATTGCGGTGGTGGTAAACCCGTAACTGTGCAGCCAAGTCGAGTGCTTGGCCAATGAGGTGCATGTGTTCAGAAAAATCATCACTCAGGCGTTTTTTTGCATCTGAGGCAATGTAATCAAACAAGGAATGGCAAATGGTTTTGAGTGTGTATTCCAAATCAAAACCTTCGTAGGACACGTCCATATATGTTTCCCTGGGGGTGAATATATGGCCGCGACCAGAAAGCTCGAAACGGTGGCCGAGGAGTTTTAAGGTGAGGTAGTCCTCAACAAACTGCCAATTGATTTTGTATTGTGAAAGTAAGGACTGCATGGCTGCATCGTCTTTCATCAGCGCGTAAGCGCCTACAGGCTGCCCAGCTGCGGTGTAGTGGTTAACGAGAGCCCCTGCTTCCAAAAACAGCCTGGCCATGTCCACGTTGCCATTTTCGATGGCCCAGTACAAAGGGGTGCCGCCTTGAATGTCTTCTTTGTCGATTTCGGGGTGATGCGCCATCAGCATCTGCACCAATTCCATGTCGTTTAAAATGGCGGCGTTGCCAAGCGGGGTATACCCGTATTGATCACGTGCATCCACATCAGGATTTTTGGCCAATAACTGCCGTACCAACGGTTTGTTGCGGGCAATGACGGCTAGTGACAATTGGCTCATGGCTTTATCAGCATACTGTTACGCATAGACTTAATAATGCCATAAAAAAGGCCCCTTGAGGGGCCTTTGTTGATACGTTGTCTTATCTGCCCGGAGGCTTTGGTTTGGGAGCCGAGCTGCCAGGCGTTGGCACAAGCCTCAATACATTTTGCAACGCAGGCGAAGGCCTGGGTTGAGGCGTTGGCTGTGGCGTGGGTTGTGGGGCTGCGTCAATGTCTTGCAACGCTTGTTCAGCCACGGTATTTGCTTTGGCCCATGTGGCTGTTTCTGCAGCAATGCCGCCCCCTGGTAAGTTCGGGTTCTGTTGCATGCCTTGTTGCTGACCAGCAGGGCTTGGATTCAAAATTTGCATGATGGAAGCAGGGAATGGCAGAGCGCGTTCAATCGCTCCAAAATTGCTCAAACCAGCTTCGGTCTTTTTGGCTTGTATGTATTTTTCGATATCTGAAAGCAAGCTGCCCATTGTGATGGAGTAACCCATGGCTGCCTGAGCATTGGGTTTTTTCTTTGTGGCGTCTAAAACGGCTGTAACGTCATCATTAGTGAACCCATGTTGTTTCATGAAAGTAGTAATGCGTTCTTCGGTCGATTTGCCCAGCGAAGGTTCGTTGATACCTTTCGATGCTGACTTTGATCCAGCTGATGTGGCAACCTGGCTTGGTGACCCTTGTTGTGGGGCCAGTTCATTGCGCACCGCCAAAAGATAGCGGAAATCATTATCAATCTTTTCTTTGAATTCTTTGTCTGAAGCCGGCACTTCTAAGCCCGCTTCTTTGACTGATTTTTTCACTTCGTCTTTGTTCTCTGGCATAACAACCTCGCGGTCAAAATGACCTTATATGTTTCACCATTATGGCAAGTTTATTGACTAAAACAAGAGGGGACTTTGCTAAGGCTGAAAAAAAACGCCCCATTTGGGGCGTTTTAGCAGAATAAAAGCCGGAACTAGTCCAAAAGGGCTTTCAATTCTTTCATTGCACGTACACGTACAGCTTTGCGCTTTGGCTTGGCAGAAATCATGATTTCTTCGCCTGTGAAGGGGTTGATCCCTTTACGTGCCTTGGTGGCTGGCTTTTCAACGCGGGTGGCTTTCACGCCTACGCAAGGAATGGTGAATTCGCCTGAACCACGTGGCATCAAGTGGCATTCGATCAAGGCTTTCACGGCTTCCAATACGTTGCGAACTTGCTTCTTGTCCAAGCCAGTGCGTTCAGAAAGGTTTTTGAAAATGTCTGCTTTGGTTTGCTTGTTGGCAATTGCGGACACTTTGGTGTTCAAAGTCATTTCTGGCTTTTTGGCCTTTACTGATCTCAAAGACACCACATTGGATTTCTTTGCAGCTGGCTTCTTAGCCTTAACCACTTTCTTAGCTCTTGCAGCGGGTTTAACAGCTCTTTTTGCTTTGGCCATGCGAATGCTCCTTTGATTTTACGAAAAATTCAGGTGAACGTTTAAAACGACAACAGTGTATGTAACCTGGCTTTAACAAAGCAAGTAATAGCACATTTCCTTAAATTGTGCGTCTTTCATTTGGTGTCACACTTATAATCTTGTGCATAGAGAAATAGATACAAGGATGGAAAAATGTCGCTTTTGACAGATTGTACCGTGCAGGTTTTTGATCTCAATCGGGTTTTAAATTTTCTTTATAGAGTCATTTTTTTAGAAGCATTTTTTGCAGTTAAAAAAGATGTTTTCAATAAAAAAAGAAATCCCAAAAGCCGATCACCTTCTTCTCCCAAAAAAATCAGACGTGGGTTGCGTATGTCTGCCATGTTGATAGGTTCAGGGGTGGGGGGCGTGTTGCCTTGGTTTTGGGCCGGGTGGCATTCTTATTTTCATGATTTATTCTTGGCATTGATTTTACAAATTTCAGCCAATGCGGATGAAAACAAAGGCCTTGATACAGCCTTGGATGTTTTCCAAACCATTTTAAGCGCGTGGATGATCGCCAGCACCTTTGCTTTTTTTGTGAAAGCAGGCAATGCACAAAGCAGCAAATTGTGGTACGACCGCAAAATGATAAGAAAGATCAACGAGCTTATCCCAGCTGGTGAAAATAAAATTAAAATCAAAGAAACAAATGCAAGTGCAATGATCACACCCAGTGTGATAGCCGCGCGTGCTGGCTTAGAGCGTCCCAAAACAGATCTTGAGGCGCAGATGCCGTTAGAGTTTTTTTTAGAAACAAACGGTGAAAAAGTCATTGTGACTTTGACTTTGGTCGAAGTATTCAGAATGCATGAAAGCATCAACAATTTTTTGGAAGAGCTGGAAAAATCAGAAGACGCGGTTGATGCCGAAACCGATGCTGCCAGAAAACTGCGTGAAAGCATGAAAACCGCATTTCAAACAGGCAACTTGAAGCCCTTGCAGCGGGCTTTGCGCAATTGTGAACAATTGATGGAATCAGATGACGATATGATCCTGCCTGCCATTCAAGAATTGTTTTCACAAAATGGCACGCCCACTCGTGAAAGACCCGAGTCTACCCACGAATACAGTTTGCCCCCCAGAAGTGCTGTACAAAGAGCCACATCCCAATTGGCCAACGATCGACCTATCCTTAGGTTCAGCCGTAATGATGGTCGGCGCGAAAGTGATCCCACCGAAGAAAACAATGAAGTGGCCCAAGAGCGCTCATTGCTTTCTGCCCGTAAAAAGGCCTGGGGCGCGGTGCCACAATTAACCTTTAGCCATTAGGGAAGAAAAGTATGTTCATGGAACACCCTAAAATTTATGCACACAGAGGTGGCGCAGGACTGTGGCCAGAATTGACTTTGCATGCCTACAAAAATGCTGTGGCTTTGGGTGTGGACTGTGTGGATCTGGATGTGTTCCTCACGCAAGATAAAAAGGTGGTGGTGACGCATGATCCTTTTATTTCAAATACACTGGCACAAAAAGACGGGAAATTTCTAAAAGAAAATGGACCGCTGATCTCAGAGCTCACCTTGGCAGAATTGAAAACGTATGATGTGGGCCGTTTGAACCCCCAATCAGACTATTCAAAACTTTACCCAGATCAAAAAAGCACAGTGGGTGAAACGGTTCCCACTTTGGAAGAAGTATTGGTCATGTGTGAGCAACAATCGCACCATACCATGCATTACCAAATTGAAATTAAAAATGATCCCAATAATCCCGAAAAGGGGCCTTTGCCTCAAGATATTGTGCCGGCTGTGGTCTCTGTGCTGAAAAAGCACAATGTGGCAAGTCGCACAGTGATCCATGCCTTCTGGTGGGAAAATGTCTTAATGGCAAAAGCCTTGTTGCCAGAAATCAAAACAGCATTTTTAACAGAAAGCCAGGATGTGTTGCACACGCAGCGCAACCTTTTGAATTCATGGCATGGTGATTTTGAATTTGATTCACTGATGGAAGTGCCTGACATTCTGACAGAATTAAAAATTGATGTGTGGAACCCAGAAGGAAACACTTTGGATTTAAGTGTTTTGAAACGGGCCCATGACAGGGACTTGGAAGTGATTCCTTGGACGGTAGACGACACGGCCCGCATGGAAACGCTGATTCGGGCAGGCATTGATGGTATTATTACCAATCGTCCAGACCGCATGCGCGGTATACTTCAGAATTTCGGATACCCATTACCCTCACCATGGTCGATTCTTGCATAAACGGGCCAGATAGCCTCGTCAACCAATCTGTTGTGAAGGTGGCATTGAATGTGCCGCTTTTTTCTACTTTTGATTACAGTTGGCCAACTGATTTCCATGTGTCGCCGAAACCTGGGATGCGGGTAGAGGTGTCTTTTGGGCGCAGGATCATGATGGGTATGGTCCACGAAGTGCAGGCAACCAGCGAATGCCAAAAATTAAAAAATGTGCTGAGTGTGCCAGATGAAGCGCCGATGCTCGATGAAACCTTATTGAAGCTCATCGATTTTGTCAGCCGCTATTACCATGCCCCGATTGGGGAAGTCTATGCAGCTGCATTGCCTTCTAAGCTGCGTTCACAAACCAAACCCAAATCAACACGTGCTAAAAAAAATGCGGTGGCCGTTATGCCCCCGCCAGTGATTTTTGAATTGAACCCTGCCCAACAGGACATTGCGGATGCGTTGCTGGCCAAGCGGCAGCAATTTTCTGTCAACGTGTTGTTTGGGGTAACGGGCAGTGGCAAAACAGAAGTGTATTTGTCGCTGATTGACAAAGTTTTAGAAGAAAACGGACAAGTCTTGGTATTGGTGCCAGAAATTGGCCTGACCCCACAATTGTTAACGCGTTTTCAAGCGCGGTTTGGTGACAAAGTATTGGTCCTGCATTCTGCCCTGACGCCTGAAGCGCGCCTTAAAGCATGGGAACAGGCCAAATCGCAGAAAGTACAAATTGTGATTGGCACACGTTCAGCCATTTTTACGCCCATGGCAAATTTGAAATTGATTGTGATTGATGAAGAGCATGACTTGTCTTTCAAACAACAAGATGGGGTGCGCTACCACGCCAGAGATGTCGCAATCCAACGCGCGCAGTTCCAAAACATTCCCATTTTGTTGGGCTCTGCCACGCCTTCATTAGAAACCTTGGCTAATGTGTATGCCAAAAAATTCGAAATGTATGTGTTGAATGCCAGGGCACAAGCTTCACACATGCCAATGATAGAATTGTTAGATGTGCGACACCATCAGTTAGAGTCTGGTTTGTCTGCGCCCATATTAAAGGCGATGGAAGCACATTTAGAACGCAAAGAGCAGGTGCTGATATTTTTAAACCAACGGGGTTTTGCGCCTTTGTTGTGGTGTCAGCATTGTCATTGGCGCGCAGGGTGCACTGAATGCGATGCCAAAATGATTGTACATTTGGGTGTGTCGCAGTTGGTGTGTCACCACTGTGGCAAAATCAACAAATTGCCGCCAGCCTGCCCTGATTGTGGGGCATTTCCTTTGTCTGGTGTGGGCATTGGCACAGAACAACTGGAACATTATTTGACCACGCGTTTTCCTGGCGTGCCCGTACTGAGAATCGACAGAGACACAGTGCGCACACACTCCATGATGAAGCAAAAATTCAATGAAATGCGCCAAAGCGAAGGGCCACAAATTTTAATTGGCACACAAATGTTGGCCAAGGGCCATGATTTGCCCAATTTGACTTTAGTAGGCGTGGTCAATGCCGATGGCGCATTGTTCAGCAGTGATTTCCGTGCGATAGAACGTTTGGGCCAATTGTTGACGCAAGTGGCGGGGCGTGCGGGAAGGCGAGACTTACCAGGCCGGGTATTGATTCAAACTTCTGAACCCACGAATGCAGATCTGCAGCGTTTATTAAAGGGCGGTTATGAAGCCTTTGCGCAAGCATTGTTAAAAAACAGACAAGAATCAGAACTGCCCCCCATCGGCAAAAGCATCATGCTGCGCGCAGAGTCCAAAACAGAAGGCCACGCCATACAATTTTTAGAACGCCTTCTAAACCGCTTGCTCCCCCCCGAAGACATGATGATTTTGGGCCCCGCCCCCTCTCAAATGCAAAAAAGAGCCGGCTTCTACCGCGCCGAAGTCATGCTATTGGCCAAAAGCCGAGCCGCCCTACACGCTTTCACCAAAGCGCTCATGCCCATCCTAAAATCCCCCCCGTCACATTTTCCCAAAGTGCGTTGGTTTTTTGATGTGGATCCGGTAATTTAAGCGCCTATTGTCAATTTCATTACAAAACAATAATTTTTGACTATTTGTAACCGTTTCTTTCAAATTTGGTGCGGGAGATTTGATTGTGGATCTGAACATCATTTTATTTTCTGATTTAAACGATAAAACAAACACTTCAGCCATTGCGCAATTAAAATCGGCATTACTTCACAAAGGCATTGTGGGCATTCAAGGTGTGCCGGATTTTGAAAACAAATCTCGCGCTTTTGTGAATGCAGCAAGAAAATTTTCAGCTTTACAGGACGCAGTGAAACAAAAATACGCACCAAACAGAGATGCAGGCGAGACAGAAGGTTATGAGCTGGGAGCAGAATGGTTTAAAAATAACGCTGGGGAGTGGCAGGTCGACGACAAGAAGACTTCATATTATGCTGCCATACCTGATAGCGTCCGTAACAAATGGCCAAACGATGTTGAATTGAAAACACCCTATTTAGAACTGGGTGAATTGATTTTCAATACTGGAAAATGGCTGCTAAACGCCATTGGGATGAATGAAATGCTTGGCCTGCAGCACGATGGATTAGTGGGTTGTGGCAGAATGTTACATTATCTTAAAGAAAGTGATGCCACCAATGAAAACCCAATTTGGTGTGGGGCACATCTAGATCACGGTGTGTTCACTGCCCTGATCCCCGCTTATTACTTTTGTGAGGGAACAGAGATAGCCGAGCCAGAAGAGGCAGGTTTATACATTGTGCCCACAGGCGGCGAGCAGTTTGAAAAAATTCATGCCTCTCAAAAAGATGTATTGCTTTTTCAAGTAGGTGAATTCGGACAATTGATTTCAAATGACGAAATCAAAGCCACAAAACATATGGTGCGCAAAGCAAAAGGCAATATTGAACGTTTTTCTTTTGCTGTATTTTATTCCCCAGAAGAAATGCTTGTTAATTCACAATCAATCTTGACAGAAGACGCACGCCACAAGCAGCATCAACTCCCCGATGGCAGGATCAGCTATTCATCTTGGGCAAATGCCTCTTTAGATCGATACCGAGTAAGGTAAACTTTATGGCCGAAATGACGTTCAGTGATTTATTCAAAATGATTAACAGCCGAGATTATGATGCTGTGATAGATGGTGACGGCAACACCCCGCTGATTCTGGCTTCGATGCGGGGATTCATTGTTATTGTGGCTGCTTTGTTGAAAAAAAGTGTGCGAATAGATCATGCGAACAAGTTTGGGAACACAGCTTTGATGCTGGCCTCAAGTCATGGCCACAAAGCAGTTGTTTTTGATTTGCTGGCGGCCGGGGCAAACGTAAATTTGGTTGATCGCAGTGCACATCACCATGTCGTCAGAGGAGGTCATAAGCGCCGCTATAGAATTTACCATAGAGAAGATGAATTGCTTGCCCATGGAGCGAATGGAATTCAGGTCGAATCCATATATAACGGCTCCAATACGGCAATAATTTTGGCGGCCTACAAAAATCACGCTGAAATCGTTGCTGCTTTATTGGGCAATGGGGCAGATTTTAAAAAGCAAAACAGTAATGGTGATAACGCGTTCTCTTTGGTGTTATCGCATGGTCAAGCAAACAACCTAAAGACCATGCTGGATCAAAAGCCAAATCTTGTTAATGCAACAGTCAACGATCATCATGATTCTGCGCTCATATTGGCTGTGCGCAAAGGGGAGTTGGAAACCGTAGTATTTTTGTTAGGACGCGGGGCAAATGTTAATCATATTAACCAATATGGGGAGAGCCCACTGATTGAAGCTTGCCGAATAAATAAGAAGGTGATTGCCTTAAAGCTGCTGGAATATGGGGCAGATGTGAATGTGGCAGAATATGAGTTTGACCTGACCCCACTCATGTTGGCTGCAGACTATGGTGACAAAGAGCTGATAGCAGCCCTGCTAAACAAATGGGCAGACATAGAGCCGAAGGCGGATTGGTTTTCTAGCCATAAATACGCTGGCTACACGCCACTTTGTATTGCTGCAGAGAATAAGTATAACGATGCCGCTCAGTTACTGGCCACAGAATTAATTGCCAAGAAAATACATGTTTTGGGCTTTGGCTTTGAAACGACGCCTTTGCCAGAAACAAAAAGTTTGAAACTTGCGCATAACATTATGACTGCACGCACAATCGACACCGCTCTGTCTCGGCAATTCTGGACTTTGGCCCAACAAGCCTTGAAAGACGCAAAGAAAAGGCCAGCCACAAAAGCCATTGCCCTGTTGTATGCATTAATGGTATGCGTTGCGGATGGATTGTTAAAGCCCAAAAGCGAAGCTCCAGAAGGTTTTGTCAGCGGCCTGTTCCGAAAGATGAAGCAAATGGGCGCACAACTTTTAAGGAGTGACAGCGACTCTCAGGAAGGCATTGAACTCAAGCCCACTTCTAAAAAACCCATTGTCGCGCCCGATGCCGATGTCACGCCTGAAGTTTTGGTTTTGAGAAAACAGCAACGTTTTTTTAGAATTACCTCAGAATTGCCACTAGAGCTGCAGATGGTGCTGGCCAATCGGGTATTTCGCTCGCCTAAAGACGCCGTAAATAAAGCAGATTTTGAGTCCGCCCTAAGAGTCACGTTTCCAACACAGAAAATGCGAGGCTCTGGCCGATACCGTGGCGGATCAAGCCGCATCTAGACTTGCGTTGGCATCTCTTTGCAGCTTGCCCCTAAGATCGGCATAATGGGTTCCCATTTTTTATTATGTTATTTCCTATGAAAGATAAGCTTCAGGCCCAAATTGAGAGCGTGCTCAGCCAATTTTTAGCCGAGCGGGGCGAAGGGGCGATGCCCGGTTTTGCCCTGACTGCCACCAAAGACAAACAACACGGTGATTTTGCTTGTAATGCAGCCTTGATCTTGGGCAAACAGCTGAAGCAAAACCCCAAAGAAGTGGCCGAACGCCTGCAGGCCATGTTCCCAGAAGTGCCTGAAATCAAAAAGATTGAGGTGGCCGGCCCTGGGTTTCTGAACTTTTTTATCAATGAATCCAAAACCCGCGAAATTGTTTACACCATTTTGAAAGAGAAAGAAGCCTTTGGCCGATGCAACCAAGGCCAAGGCCAGAAGATTTTGTTGGAATATGTGTCATCTAACCCAACTGGCCCATTGCATGTGGGGCATGGCCGTGGGGCCGCTCTGGGGGCTGCCCTGGCGAACCTGTTGGACTTTGTGGGTTACAAAGTGCATCAAGAGTATTATGTAAATGACGCAGGCCGCCAAATGGAAATTTTGGCCACCAGCACCTGGCTGCGATACCTTTTGAGTCATAATGTCACATTCACTTTCCCTAGCAATGGTTACAAAGGCGATTATGTTCAAGATATCGCCCAAAGGGTCACTGACAAATTTGGGGACGCATTGGTCCGCCCCGCTTTGGATGTGTTAAAAGATGTGCCTGCCGATTTTGATGCAAGCACCGAAACCGGCGACAAAGAAGCCCATATCGATGCCTTAACCCGTAACGCGAAAGCCCTATTGGGCCCTGCATACGAAGAAGTGTTCACCATCGCCCTCGATGGCGTCTTGGCCGACATTAAAGACGACTTATCAGAATTTGGCGTGAACTTTGACGAGTGGTTCAGCGAACGTTCTTTGCATAAAGAAGGCGCTGTTCAACACAGTATCGAAAAGTTGCGGGCAATGGATCTGTTGTACGAACAAGACGGAGCCCTCTGGTTCAAAACCAGCCAATTTGGAGATGAGAAAGACAGGGTGTTGCTGCGCGCCAATGGGCAAGCCACATACTTTGCGGGGGATGTCGCCTACCACGTTAACAAGGTTGAGCGTGGCTTTGACATGTTCATTGATATTTTTGGGGCCGATCACCATGGGTATGTGTCCCGCGTGCGGGCCGCCATGGAAGCTTTAACGAAAGATGCGCACAAATTCCAAGTCATTTTGGTGCAGTTCGCCTTGCTGTTCCGTGGCAAAGAGCGTGTGCAAATGTCCACCCGCAGTGGCTCATTTGTCACCCTAAGAGAATTGCGAGAAGAAGTGGGCAAAGATGCCGCCCGTTACTTTTATGTGATGCGAAAGCCTGAACAGCACCTGGATTTTGACCTTGATTTGGCAAAGTCCAAGGCCCATGAGAACCCATGCTTTTACATCCAATATGCCCATGCCAGAGCAGCCAGCATTGTGCGACAAGTAGAGCAAAAGTTTCCATTGCCAAACGCCAATGCCTCGTTAGAGTCTCTTGAATCTGAATCTGAGCTTGCTTTGCTGTCACGGCTTAACCGTTTTCAAAGCATGATTCAAAAGAGCGCACTACAATTTGATGTGCACACCATTCCAAATTATTTACAAGAGTTGGCGCATGACTTTCACCAATTTTACCACCACAATCCTGTGATGGCGGCAGAAGCCCCCACACGAGATGCACGGTTGTTATTGGTGCTGGCCACACAACAAGTGATTAAAAATGGATTGGCCCTTATAGGCGTCAGCGCCCCTGAAGAGATGTAACATGAAAAGAGATTACGCTAAATCAAGCCGTCGATATGCCCCACGCAGACGATCGCCCATTTGGTTCATTTTTTTGGGCCTGATGTTTGGGGCGGCCACCATGGCGGGCGTGTTTTGGAAAATACAGGGTGGCACTTGGCCGCCCATTCAGGCATTGCAGAAAAAAGAGCCCAAGCAACAAGAAAAGGCGAAAAAAGAACAAGCCCAAAAAAGCGTGAGCGCCCCTCGCTTTGATTTTTATACCTTGTTGCCGCAAGACGAAGTGGAAGTACCGGGTGAAATCAGGGCCGAAAAAGAAGCCAAGGCCAATCCTGATCCGGTTGAAAAGCCCAATCCCAAATTGGCAGAAAAAGCCCAAGACAAGCCCAATGCCAGCGCAGTGCGCACTTGGGTGAACCCAAATCGCATGGCCTTGAAGCCGCTGACAGACAAAAAGGGTGTGTATTTCCTGCAGGCTGGCGTCTTCACCCGGTACAGTGAAGCTGACCGCCTTAAAGCGCACCTGGGTTTAATAGGGCAGACTTCTGTTATTAAGGTGCAACAACAAAATGGTTTGAAGACTTACCGAGTGGTATTGGGCCCCTATGGCAACCACACCACGGCCAGCGTCAAACAATTGGAATTGGCCAAAAACCAAGTGTCCAGCTTTGTTATAGGTGAACCGTAATGAAACAATTTGATGGCACTACCATTTTAACGGTCAGAAAAAACAATGAAGTGGTGATGGTGGGTGATGGTCAAGTGTCCATGGGCAACACCATTCTCAAATCAAAAGCAAAAAAAGTGCGCACCCTTTACCAAGGCAAGATTTTGGCAGGCTTTGCGGGTGGCACAGCAGATGCTTTCACCCTTTTTGAAAGGTTTGAAGGCAAGTTGGAAAAGCACCAAGGCAATATGATGCGGGCCGCGGTTGAAATGGCCAAAGACTGGCGCACCGATCGTGTACTAAGAAGGCTAGATGCAGTGCTTTTGGTGGCAGACAAAACCTCCTCACTGCTTATCACCGGTGTGGGCGACGTGATTGAACCCGATCATCCCGTGTTAGGGATAGGCTCAGGGGGGCATTATGCCGAAGCCGCAGCCCGGGCATTGATTGAAAACACCGAGCTGTCTGCCGCTGAGATTGGCGAGAAATCACTGCACATTGCAGCAGACATTTGCACCATGACAAACCACGAGCTCACCCTAGAGCGTCTTACTTTTTAAGCTGCGGAGTATTTTGCATGGCCTGGAACAATGAGGCATTGGGATCCATCGACGAAACCCTGACCCCCCAAGAAATCGTAGACGAATTGGATAAGCACATTGTGGGGCAAACGGCCGCAAAGCGGGCCGTGGCCATTGCCTTGCGTAACAGATACCGCCGTATGCAGGTCGAAGAGCCATTGCGCAGTGAAATCACACCAAAAAACATTTTAATGATCGGGCCAACCGGTGTGGGTAAAACTGAAATTGCCCGCCGTTTGGCAAAATTGGCAAAGGCCCCGTTTATCAAAATTGAGGCCACCAAATTCACAGAAGTGGGTTACGTGGGCCGCGATGTCGAAACCATCATCCGCGATTTGGCTGAAATTGCATTTAAGATGACGCGCGAAGCTGAGCTTATCAAGGTAAAAAGCCGCGCCAAGACCTTAGCCGAAAACCGCTTGGTGAAAGTGCTGATGCGCAAAGCCTCTGAAGAAGAATCAGAAATGACCCGAAAGCAATGGCTTCAAGGGCTTCGCAACGGCAAATACGATGATCAAGACGTTGAAATCGACCTTGCCAACACCAATGTGGGTGTTGAAATCATGGCGCCCCCCGGCATGGAAGAAATGACAGGACAGTTGCAGTCCATGTTTCAAAATTTGATGTCAGATAAAAAAAGAAAGCGCAAACTGCCTGTGAATCAAGCCCGAAAATTGATTGAAGAAGAAGAAGGCAACCGTTTGCTTGATGAAGAAGCAATCAAAACTTTGGCCATGCAATGTCTGGAACAACATGGCATCGTCTTCATCGATGAGCTAGACAAAATTTGCCAACGTGGCGAAACAAAAGGCAATGCAGACGTGTCACGCGAAGGTGTGCAACGTGATCTTTTGCCACTGGTAGAAGGTTGCAGTGTGGCCACGCGTTATGGTGTGGTACGCACGGATCATATTCTGTTTATTACCTCGGGCGCATTCCATTTGTCGAAGCCTTCTGATTTGGTGCCAGAATTACAGGGCCGATTGCCCATTCGCGTTGAACTCAAAGCACTGACCCCAGAAGATTTTGTGCGCATCTTAAAAGAGCCCGATGCCTCATTGCTGAAGCAATACACCGCATTGCTGGCCACAGAGTCATGTGACATTGAATTTGACCACGATGCCATAGAAAAATTGGCCGAAATTGCCTGGCAAGTGAATGAGCGCACCGAAAACATTGGGGCACGCCGCTTGCACACGGTTTTAGAGCGTCTTCTTGAAGAGATTTCCTTTAAGGCAAACCAAAAGCAAGAAATGTTTCACATCACCAAAGCGTATGTTGAGAAACAACTGAATGAATTTTTGAAAGATGATGATTTGAGTCGTTTTATTTTGTAATTGAAGGTGAGCATGCAAGAAAAAAACACGACTCATTTTGGCTATTCAACGGTAGATGAGCGCGAAAAAGCAGGCAAGGTCGCTGAAGTGTTTGAGCGCGTGGCTGGCAAATATGATCTCATGAACGATTTGATGTCCATGGGTATGCACCGCTTGTGGAAAGCCAGATTTGTTTCAGCCGCATTTGCAAGGCCTGGTCACAACATCTTAGACGTAGCTGGCGGCACAGGCGACATCGCTGCACGTCTTTACCGTGCCACACACGGTAAAGCCAATATAGTCTTGTCAGACATCAATCCCGCCATGTTACAAGAAGGCCGAGATCGCCTAATCAACCAAGGCATGCTCGGTATTCAATGTGTGTTGGCCGATGCAGAATGTTTGCCATTTGAAAGTGATCATTTCGATAGGATCACCATGGCTTTTGGTTTGCGTAACGTGACCCATCAAGACAAGGCCTTGTCGAGTTTGTATCGGGTTTTAAAGCCTGGCGGTAAATGTCTGATTTTGGAATTTTCAAAACCGGTGTTGCCA
>Ga0207004_1028_pt1 | contig 46264 bp, 29 predicted proteins | sample Alteio_BWMinCont_86_FD_153468 | JGI IMG/M metagenome (GOLD analysis project Ga0207004, IMG submission 153468) | Enriched cells from forest soil in Barre Woods Harvard Forest LTER site, Petersham, Massachusetts, United States -... | ecosystem: Environmental > Terrestrial > Soil > Temperate forest >...
GCTTTACGGCAATAAAATCCTGTTGAACTGGCACCGGAAGCCTCGGTTGTAGCAGTTTTTGTGCTTGATGTATAATAATAATAAGTCCATAACCGGTTAGTTGTGTTGCCTTGTAATGGCCATAAACAACCGTTATAAGCTATAGTTTGCCCAAAACGAGGATCGCGATTATCATAAAAATGTACCGGGTCCCAAGGATATTTAGTTGAAGAATTAGGTGTACTACCAGTTAAATTAGGTACTTTTCCATCTGCCATAGGGAATGCTATTACTTCATTCCAAGTTGGTGCATTGGAACCACTTCCACCTAATGATTTAGGGGTATTTGATTCTGTTAAGGTATTATTAAACCCGAGATTTTGATCATTAAGCGTATTATATTCCGTAACCATTACAGCTTCAGGATTTACAGGAAGCGCAATTGCAGCACCGGTGCTTGTACCGCCTTGTGTAGTCCACATAGTTACATCCCATTTTGGATAAAGGCCATAACCGCTTGCAGTTAATGTGGTAATAGCATTAGTACTGGCGGTGTAGGCAGCCTGCCAGCGACTTGCATCATTATTAACATTAAACTGCGGGCTTGCCCAGGTTAATAGCACCCTGCCAAGGAATGCTTGTGCGGCCCCTCTTGTAATACGGCCATAATCCTGTCCTGGCCAATTGTTAGGAAGATATACGATAGCAGTATCAAGATCAGCAATGATTTGATTGAACGTTTGTGTTGTAGTATTACGGGGTAATTCGTCGGCCTGTTTTGCAGCGTTACCAACAACAGGCAATGGTGTTAAAACCAGTGGTACGCCACCGTATAACCTAACTAAATCGAAGTAGCGGTATGCTCTCCAGAACAACGCCTGGGCTTTAAACCTATTTTTAGTAGGAACAGGTATCGGACTTGCCGGCAAGTTTGCTATAAAATCGTTTATGTTGCGAATTTTGGCATAGTTATTATTATTTGCATTAGCTGACCCCAAATCGCCAACCGTAGACGTAGTGACCGTACCAAGAGTAAATGTATTGCTTGAATAAGTTTCTTCTGTTAAGTTACCAGGACCAGTGGTACTGATGGTACTGAGCGAACCTCCGTTACCCGCCCATCCTGGTAGGTTGGCCGTATAAATTGAATTAATATACTGTACCGCTACCACTGAATCGCTAAACAAAAGCGTTGCGGTATAAGTAGATTCGGGTACTTTATCGTCAAGTACTTTTTTACAACTTGTTATATCCAGCAGCGCCATTGAAAACAGGGCTGCTAATGCTATGTAATATAATTTTTTCATTTTTTTAATTATTAAAAACCTGCATTTATACCTAATGTAATTGTTCTCTGCTCCGGATAAACATTCACTCCCGATCCCGGTGCCCTGTAAGACTCTGGGTATGGGTTAACTAAATATGCAACATTGGTACATTGTGCAAATAAACGTGCGCTTGCAAGACCTATATGCTTTATCCAATTTCCAGGTATTGCATAGGATATATTAGCTTGTGAGATATTCCAGCTAAAACTGCTGATAAACCAGAAATTACTTGTTACTGAATAATCAGCATAATAATAAGGAGCAGGTAATTTAGCATTCGGCGTTTGAGGTGTCCAGTACCCTTCATTCCATAGCGCAGTCCTGTTTTCTTGCAAATCGCCATGAGCCGAATAATATGTACCATAGTCATAACTACCCAACTGGCCGGTACCGCCCCACGAAAGGCCGGTATTAACACTTATGCTAAAAGATTTGTATGTTACCCCGTAATTAAATCCTAACCCATTATGGTTGCTTGATTTATTGCTCAGGTATTTTTCGTCTGCGTATGCATTTGTGCTTGAGGGGCCTATTATACCGTTATGATCCAAGTCGGCATAATTGATCATACCGGGTGCGGGTGTTAAGCCAAATATTTTAACATTGCTTGCACCACCAGCTTCTGCTGCCCGGGAGGCGATGATAGCATTAGCTTGTGCTTGCGTGCGGATCAAACCTAAACTTTCATAACCAAATACACCACCATCATCAGATTTTCCGTCGCGATCCTGGGCAGTACCTATTATACCTGCAGCCTGCGGCACCAGGATATCTTTATCATCACTCCAGTTGTAAAATGCTGTAACGTTATAGCTCCAATCCTGGTTTATGTGGTCTCTCCATGTAATGGTAATTTCTGTACCAAAGTTGTTTACTGAACCATAATTTTCTACCGGCGCTGTATTGCCAACAGTTAAAGGTGTAGCAGCAGAAGTAGCTGCAAGCATGTCATAAGCGTGTGTAAAATAATAATCAGCGGTTACTGCCAAACGGTTCTTCAAAAATGCTGCATCCACACCATAGTCCGTCTCGAATTTATGGTCCCAGGTAGCATCCGGGTTCGGAAGTGCGGCCGCCGTAATACCATTGCCCCGGCTTCCTTCAGCAAACACGGCACCTCCACTGCTGCCTTGTCCTATATTGTATTGTTGAAAATACTCATAAGCAGATTTGTTTACAGAAGATGTTCCTAATAAACCCCAATCTCCACGTACTTTTAACTGATCAACCCAAGGGGCAAACTCTTTAAAAAATGGTTCATTCGAGATTACCCAACCTGCTGATACCTGCCCAAATCCTCCCCACCTTTTACCAGGTGCGAAGTATGTTGTACCATCTTCACGGCCAGTAAGCTGTAAAAGATAAGTTCCATCGTAGTCATAATTTAAACGCTGTATAAATGATTCAAAGGCATACTCGTACACAATGCTATTGGCCTGATTTACGGTTTGAGTACCTGTGGCAAAATTATCATTTGGTAAAGCCCCTATAATAGGGTTTGTAATTGATGTAACTACCCCATCTCCGCTATTGCCCGTCTGCTCGTATAGTGCTAATGCAGTTATGTTGTTTTTACCGAAACTGTGCTGGTAATTAAGCTTTGCGTCTAACTGATAACTTTTTACAAGGTCAGGACTGAATGTAACATCATCTCCGTTGGAAATTGGCTTTGCAGTTCCTATCGTTCCGCCTGGTATATGATCATTATCGCCTGTTCCTGAATATGTGTAATAAGTAAATGCAGTTCCGTATTGTGATGAAAAGGCTGTATTTATATTATCATTGAATGAAAAGCCTGCCGACAAACCCTTAATGCCAGGTATTTCGTAATCAACATGGGCCAAAAAGTTGGTAACGTAGTCAGGTTGTTGTTCAAAGTTATTTGAGCTTTGTAAAAGCGGGAAGTTTACAAGATCAATTGTGTTTGCAACACTACTGTTTCCAACCGAGTACACAGGGTTCCCATTTATAAAATATGGCATCCATGGCAAGTGCTCACCAAGTATCAAAACGTCATTATTAAGACTTTCTGATGGATATTTCATCCAAAATTCCTTTGCAAATGAATAATCAAAACTAAGGTTAACGCCAACTGTTAAACCTTTTGCTGGTTTTGTTTCGACATTGGCACGCAGGCCCCATTTATAGTTTTCAAGGCCTGAAAAATTGGAGTTTTGATTTGTAAAATTACCTGATATAAAATAGGTCGCCTTATCAGTACCGCCTGACACATTTAAATTTTCATGTTCAACATCGGCTGCGTGAAAATAGTTTTTAAGCCAGTTCTGGTTATTGGCCGGATTGGAGAAATAGGCCAATTCGTCTGGCGTATACCAAGCGGTATTCAATTTATTGTTTACTATATCGTAACCATCAGCTTTAAGCGAATCACCTGTAAGTGCACCAGTCGGTGACATAACACTCGTTTGTGTGTAGGCATTGCTCCACTTGGCCATTTCTGCACCAGTAAGGTATTTTGGCAGTTGCATGGCATTTGAGGTACCAAATTGGCTTGAAAAACTAATCTTTGGCGCGCCTATCCTTCCTTTTTTGGTACGCACTATAATTGCTCCATTGGCACCGTTCACACCATAAACGGCAGCTTCGGCATCCTTTAATATAGAGATACTTTCAATCTCACTCGCATCTAAAAGATCAAAATCTGCCTCAGTACGCTGTACATCATCAATAATGAAAAGCGGAGTAACAATGCCCCCATTTGAATTGAGCGTTACAGGATTACGGATTGTTACGCTTGATGTTGGCTGGCCTGGTCGGGCATTTTCGGTTATATTCAGACTAGGGGTTTGCCCAGACAAAGTACCAAGAAAGTTAAGACCAGGTATATCCTGAACATCTTTAGGACTAATAGTAGCTACCGACCCTGTTAAAGTGGATTTCTTTTGCGTACCGTAACCTACTACTACAACCTCATCGAGGCTGTTATTATTAGGTACCAATTTAAAATCCGCATTTTTTTCGCCTACTCTTAATGTCTTCGATTGATAGGAATAGCCAACAAAGCTTACACCTATTACAACGTTTTGTAAGTTGGTTACTTTTATAGCGTATTTGCCATTTACATCGGTAACGGTTGCTGCACTACTACCTTTAACCTGTACGGTTACGCCAGGCAGCGGTTGGCTTTTTTCATCGAGCACTGTACCTGAGACAGTTCGATTCTGTGCTTTTAGCACGTTGCTGATGCTGAGTAGCAGCAACACTAAAAATAAAAGGTAAATTTTTCTCATAAAAATTAGGTTAATTTATAATTGGTATATATTTAGGGCTTATTTAATAATACTTCTCACTTTATTATCAAACTCATTTTACTTTCTTATCCTTTTTGGCTGGATTTGTCTTTAATACGCTGCTGCCATTCCGCTGCCTCTTTCTTCATATCATACCCCTGGGCTGATAAATAGTTATTAATCCTTCCTTTGTATTTACCAAACCAGGCATGTTTTTTTTCTGATGATTCTGCATCTATGGCGTGCTCCCTCGCTTCTACCAGCCATGCTTTAATTTGTTTTTTTTGCACATCGCTTAAGTTTGGGATTTCATCCAGGTAGGCATTATAAGTTAAAGGCAATATCCTGTAGGTCATTTGATCTTTAACCTCATCAATCTGCTCATTGTTTAACTTAGTGCTAAGTTTTGCTAAATAAGTACGGTGTAACTTATCAAGTTGCTTATCCACATTGCTGTCAATTGCGGCTATTTGTGTATTAGCGGTAGTTTTATCATCACCCTGCTTTGATTTTATATCTTTTACTTGTTGATTGCGGGTGTCATGTATAGCGCTTAAGTCGCGGTACTGATCTACTATAATAGCAACTACGCGTTTAAACTTTACAGAATCAGTAATGTTAAGCGCTGTAACAATCTTTTCTGATCTTTTGGTAATTACTTGTGTATAATTTGCCTGCTCATTAGCATCTGTGCTTTGAGCATAGGTAAAGCTAATACTGCATAATGTTAATCCGGCTATTAAAAGGTATTTCTTCATTATTATATAGTATATCAAAAATGGTTTATATAAATTCTCACTTTATTATCCAATTATCAACAAGATAATTGTACTAAAAACACTAATTAATTATTCAACTAAACATCAAATACTTAATCCAGAAAAAATAATATATATAATTATTAATTGGTTTTATAATCATGCAGACATGCAATGCATTTAGACTGTCTACAATAACAAATATCATTGAAACGTAATTGTTATTACTACCCATATTTATCAACTTATTGTATCATCTTATCATAAGGATAATTAGTGTATATAGCAGTATATTTACATTGTATTTTACCAGGATGCTTGATGGGATCAACTTTTTTTCAGTAAATTTAAAATCTCAACCCGGATAGCCAATTATTTCCAAGCCAATTATCTGATTATTATTTTAGTAGATTTTAGTTCAAAATGAAACCACATTTTCTTAAAGTAGCTGTACAACCGCAAAATTCCTTTAGTATAAGCCATGATATTTTGCCTACCTTCAGGGGCATATGGCACTATCATCCGGAGCTTGAACTGCACTATGTTATTAAAGGAGAAGGCGTACGTTTTATTGGTGATAATATCAGCAACTTTTCTTCGGGAGAAATATTGCTGCTAGGAGAAAAATTACCGCATTGCTGGCGTTGTAAAGAAGAGTACTTTCAACCGGATTCCGGACTTAATGTAGAAGTGATTGTTATACACTTTTTGCCTGATTGCCTTGGGCGATATTTATTGAATTTACCGGAAGCATATTTGCTGCCAAAACTTTTTGAAAAGGCTAAAAACGGCCTTATTATAAATGGCAAAGCTAAAGAAGAACTAAAGCAATTAATGCACCGCGCGGTAAATGCCAATAACCTGGATAGGATTATTGTGCTGCTATCTATACTTAAAGTTTTAGCTGAAAATGAGGATTCTGAACCGATAACATTATCGCATAACGAATTTCATCAATCAAACGAATTAGATACTATACGCCTTAATAAAGTTTGCTCATATACCCTGACTAATTATAAGAAGGAAATAAGCTTAAACGAGATTGCTGCAATTGGCAACCTGAGTGTTACATCGTTTTGCAGGTATTTTAAGTTGATGACCAAAAAGACATTCTCTGACTTTTTAACAGAGATAAGGATAAGCCATGCCTGCCGGTTTTTGATTGAGGATAAATTGCCTACGGAAGTAATTTGTTTTGAGTGTGGATTTAACAATATTTCGAACTTTTACCGGCACTTTAAAAAAGTAACCGGCATGACTCCGCTGGAATATAAGAGAAGATATTTGAAAGGGCAAACCACTCATGTTGTTGCTCAAAGCGCTTAATCTACTTTGTGTTCAAAGTTAAAGTTGACGGCATTAGACCTCTTGAGGTAGCTTCTACTAAAACCTCCCCTTTTATTTTTTGTGAGCGCACTATCAGCAGGCACATGCCGTGGAACGCTTTGCGGTAGTTCGCTTTAAATGGTTCCATACTTATTTGGGAGCCGTTATCAACGCCTGCAATACTGGCAGCACCTTTTACTTTAAAAGTAACGAGGTTTTCGGCATCGGGGATTATGTTTCCATCTTTATCCAAAACTTTTACTGTGATAAATGAGAGGTCGTTGCCATCAGCATAAATAGATTTCCTGTCGGCAATTAGTTGAATTTTCGCAGGTGCACCCGCTGTATGAATTTCTTGTGATAATACGATCTTTCCATTTTTACGGGATATTGCTTTTAATGTGCCCGGCTCAAATTTCACTTTCCATGACACATGCAGATCATCTCCTTGTTTTTTCTTGATTCCTAATGATTTGCCATTTAAAAAAAGTTCCACTTCGTCGGCCTGGCTATAGTATGCCCAAACATCAACCAGTTGGCCTGGTTTCCAATTCCAGTGAGGTAAGAGATGCAGAACTGGTTTATCCGTCCACTCACTTTGGTACATATAATAAACATCCTTTGGAAAGCCAGCCAAATCAACAATACCAAAATATGAACTGCGGGCAGGCCATGGATATGGCGTTGGCTCGCCCAGGTAATCGAAGCCCGTCCAGATAAAAAGACCGGAAAGAAAGTCGTATTTTTTAATAATCTTCCAGGTTTCTTCGTGCGTTGAGCCCCAGTAAGCGGCTACATTATCATAAGCAGTGACTGCAAATTGAAGATTGCCTTGTGTAAATGGAATTTTTGAACTTTGTGGCCAATGGCGGGTAGTATCGGTTGGTGTATCATAAAATCCCCGGGTTTCCAACGCCGACATGGTTTCCGTAGCGATAAATTTTTGGTTGGGATAATTCTTTAAAAAATCAGCATATACTTCCTGGTGGTAGTTTAGGCCAACCAAATCCAAAGCACCTGATTTATAGATGAAATTTTTATGTGGATCAGATTCGCTTAAAGCTGATGTAACCGGACGGGTGTCGTCGAGATTCTTTACGATCTTAACCAGTTCGCGGGTTATTGCAATACCGGTGCTATCAAATTGTTCGCGAATCTCGTTACCTACACTCCATATAAAAACGCAGGGGTGGTTACGATCGCGGAGGATTTGGTCTGTCAGATCTTGTTTGTGCCATTGGGCCCAGTCTTCATGATAATCGTGTTTAGTTTTTTTCTTGGCCCACATATCAAATGCTTCATCCATTACCAAAAAGCCCATTTTGTCGCAAAGGTCCAAAAACTCAGGTGCAGGCGGGTTATGCGAAGTACGGATGGCGTTACAACCCATTTGCTTTAAAATTTGCAGCTGCCTTTCAATTGCACGGGTATTTACTGCTGCGCCCAAAGCCCCCAGATCATGGTGCATGCAAACGCCTTTTATTTTTATTTGGATGCCGTTTAGAGAAAAACCCTTTTGACTATCGAACTTAAACGAGCGGATGCCTATGTTAACTTGATAATCGTCCAATAATTCGTTCCCCTTAAATAACTGCAAAACGACTTTATATAAATAAGGATGATCGGTAGACCATAAAATGGGATTTTTAATTACTACATCTCTAATGGCACCAACCTGATTAATTGATGATAAATTATCGGCAACAACTTTGCCCATTTCGTTATAAATAATAGCTTTTAAACTCAGGCTTTTATCGGTAGATGATATGCTGGTGCTGATATTTACAATTGCACTGGAATTACTTATTTGTGGTGTGGTTATAAAAGTACCCCATTGTTTAAAATGGGATTTATTTACTGTAGTAAGCCATACATTACGATAAATGCCTGAACCGCTATACCAGCGTGAATTAGGCTGATCGGAATTGTCAACCCTTACCGCAATAATGTTTGTTTGATTTCCAAATTTCAGATAACCGGTAAGATCATAATTGAAAGAGATATAGCCGTTAGACCTTTTGCCCAGGTAATGGCTGTTTATCCAAACTTCGCTGTTACGGTAAACGCCATCGAAATTGATGATGATGTTTTTGCTTTTTGACGATAATGGTAATGTGAATGTTTTGCGATACCAGCCAATCCCTGTTGGTAAACCACCCTCATTTGCTGTGGATGGATTTTTTTGGCTGAAGCTACCTTCTATGCTCCAATCATGCGGCAGATCGAGGGTGCGCCATTTGTTGTCGTTAAATGTGTTGCTTTTGGCTAAACTGTCATCGCCAAGCATAAACTTCCAAGTACTGTCGAAATTTTCGACTTTTCGTACAGATTGTGCTGATGCGCTAAACCAACCTGCAAAAACAAAACTGATGAAAACAAAAAACAGCTTCATGTAATGATTATTTTTTGATTTTTACCGGGGGCGCAATGTAATTCAATGTGCTTTTGCCCATATCTTTTGATGTAGCTACCGCGATACCACGCTGCTGCGCTTTATTAACGGCACAGTAAAAATGATAAACTACACCTTTCCAGTATATCACCTCAGATTTATGCGCGAATTCATTATCAAAAGGCTCTGATGCCTGTATTAGTTTTGCACCCGTCCAATCTGTCCAATGTACTAAATCATATGAGCAGGCAAAGCGGTTAAACACGCCGCCGGGACCAGTCTTCCAGAATGCGCCAAAATAGAACATTACATAAACATCGCCTATCTTTTGAATATCAGGATCGCCGGTTATGCCGGGGCCATGGTTTAATACCGGGTCTTTACCATAACGTTTCCAGTGAATCATATCATCAGAAGTGGCCATGCCAATACGTTCGGCTCCGCGTTTTTTATCCACACTATCGCCGTTGGCATTGTAATACATCACAAAAGGGTGCCCGGTAAGTTTTGATTTATCCCAGATAACGGTTTCTTTATATTGAGTATGATTATCCCACCAACTAACATCGGCATCGGTTGGGGTTAATACCGGGTGATCTAAACGATCCCATTGATGTGCCGTTGTTGGATCCTGGCTGGTGTAAGCCATCCCTATAGAAAGCACACCTTTTTCATAACCACGGTCATGCCCACCGAAATACGACATCCAGTATTTGCCGTCATATTTTTGTGGTTGATAGCTCCCACCCCATTTGTTATCTATGAGCGCCATGTAGCCTGCTTTTTGGTTGTTATCCCAATGAGTAGTATCCGAAAAGGACATGATACGGCCCATGGTATTCCAATGCAGCAAGTCATTACTATTTGCCAGCCAGGTTTCGTAACCACGACCGTTAAAAATGATGTAGGTCATGAACCATTTTCCATTCTTTCGGAATACAGTAGGGCAATCTGTTTTTTTGATATTGCTATCAGTTACCATTACCAAACCATATTTGTAAGGCGTTTTTACCTGATCGTAAATTTGCTGCATTATCTTGTCAGGTACTTTATTAATATCTGATTGCGCATAAGCTGTGTTTAAGCTAATTATGCTGATAAATGCAATTAATAAATATTTAATTTTCATGGTTGAATGATCTATTTTCGTTTGCGATGAAATCATAAGTACCGGAGCCAATTGCTATTAGTGCCTTATTATTTTTGTAACCTAAGAACTTGATATTCTTAACTATGCTAATGGATTTTCCACTTTCTGTTAATGCTGCCTTTTCGCTCACTGGCAGGTAAACGGTAGCGGTAGTATTTGCAGGTATTTGAACAGTTAGTTCAAACTTACCGTTAGTCTTTTTCCAGTCTGTTGCTATTACACCATATGGCGATTCATAAGATGCTTTAGCACTGGCTACATCACCAACCGGTTGCGGCCTGATCTCGATATTTTTCATGGCAACATCGCCTGACGCAGACCGGATGCCCGCCAATCCGCCGTAAAACCACTCCATAATATGGCCGAGCATGAGGTGATCATTGGAAACCTGCGGTAATGCGCCCCACGATTCTGTTAAAGACGTTGCGCCATGTGCCAATTGATAACCATATCCGGGAACATCCGATCGGCTGTTCATGTCAAATATTACATCAGATCGGCCTGCATCATCCAAAACCTTCAACAGGTAACGGAAGCCTATATCGCCAGAGGTTAGGGTATTTCCGTGTTGCTGCAATTCTTTTACAACGTTATTGATTACTGCTTGCTTATCTTTTTGCCCAACTAAACCCATATAAACCGAAATGGCGTTTGCTGTTTGGCTGCCTGTGCCGTATTCTTTTGTTGTTGAGTTGAAAAAGGCTGAATTATAGGCTTGCTTAACCGTTGATGCTAATTTTTGATATTCCGCAGCGTCACGGGTTTTGCCTAACAGGTTTGCAATCTTAGTTAGGATATTAAGATCATAATAGTAAAAAGCGGTAGCCGTAATGCCTTTAGGTGTTTGCTGCGAATATCCCGGTGCTTTAGGGCCCTGGTCGTACCAATCGCCTAACCCTTCTGTCAGGATATGCCCTTTAGCCTGTTTGCCCAAATAATCCAGATAGCGTTTCATCATATCATAATTCTGCGCAAGCACCTGATTATCCCCATACCATTCATGCACATACCAGGGCAGGATAATGGCATTGCTACCCCATTCAGGAGAATCACGGAAGGGATCACCGAACTTGGTATACTCAGGTGCAATCTCCGGTATTAACCCATCCGGCGTTTGCGCGAGGCGCATATCATCAATGCATTTTAAGGCGAGGCGGTGAATATCGAAATTATAATGGAGAGCATTGCCCACCAGGTGAACTTCTTCCAGCCAGCCTAATTTTTCGCGGTGCGGGCAATCGGTAAATACGCTTGCCAAATTACTTTTCATCGCCCAGTCTATCAGCGTAAAAATTTTGTTGAACAGCTCATTTGAACAACTAAAAGTTCCTACAATAGAAGCTGAATTGCGGGTATGCAAGCCTTTTATATCTAACATTACCGGTGATGATCCGGGGTTAAATTCTCCTTGTGGCACAGCTCCGTTTACCTGCAAATACCTAAAACCGTAATAGGTAAACTGCGGATGCCAGGTTTCAGGGCCATCACCCTTTAAAATATAATCGTAATAATGCGGTTTGCCCGATCCGGTTTGATTGGCTGTACCATCCTCATGAATCAATTCAGCCGGGGTAATCCTTACTGTATCTCCTTTTTTACCCTGAACGGTGATTTGCGGGATTCCCGATGCATTCTGACCTAAATCATAGACCCATACGCCCGGGCTCAATTGTTTTTTACTTATGGGTGTGAACTGCTGCATTACCCTTAAAGGATCGGCAGCCTGCGCGTTCAATTGCGGAGGGCCATCTACAATTATAGCATTCTGCCATTTTGAATCATCAAAATTCACGGTATTCCAACCCAATTGCTCCAGGTTAGCATTATAATCTTCGCCACCGTAAATGCTGGTGAAGGTTATTGGGCCGGGTGCTGCTTTCCAGCTTTCATCACTTACTAGACTGCCAGTTGTACCGTCCTTATATTCTAATACTAAACGACATATCATTTTCGGATAACCATAAGCGCCGGTCATTTTACGGTAGCGATGATCGCGGGGTATAAAGTAGAAACCATTGCCCAGCATTACGCCAAGGGTGTTACTACCTTGCGCTAATTTTTCTGTCAGATCAAAAGGAACATACAACGCTTGTTTATCATATTGTGTCCATCCCGGGTCGAGAAAATGATCGCCAACTTTAGTACCGTTCAGGCTCATATCAAAATGCCCTAAACCGGAAATGTACATGGTGGCTTTTTTAAGCGGTTTGCTGATGGTGAACGTTTTGCGCAATAATGGAAGCACATCGTTATTTGGCGGCAATCCTTTAGGGCCTTTACCTGCGGGAAACGGCACCATTCGCATGGAATCTGGCATTTTAGCGTAGGCTATCCATTTTGCGCCTTGCCAGTCAACTGGTGCGAGCAGGCCCATTTGCCATTTGGTGATATCGCTCCATGCTGAATTATGATGGTTATCGGAAACAATAACCTTCCAGTAATAAGTTTTTGCTGCTGATAATGGCTTGCCTTTATAAGTAATTTGTATGGAAGCAGATGACAGGACCCGCTTTGAATCCCACATATTACCTATGTTGTTGATTAAGGCTTCCTTATTATCGGCGACTAAAACATGATAAGCCGTTTGTGTGGTATTTCTTTGATCAGATTGTAGCACCCAACTTAATTTTGGTGAGATCGATTCCACTCCCTTGGGATCAGACTTATATTCGCACATCAAATTGGTCACTTTTAAGCCTTGTGCAAATACCTGTATCGGCAGCATTAAAAAAAGTATGTAGAATCTTTTGATCATCATTTTTATCATTTGGCAACATTACTGCATTTCTAATCCCAATATAATTAGTCCTTTTGCGTCAATAGCTGTTAATATCACCTTATAGTTTCCTGCGTTAATACTACCATTAGTTGATGTGCTTACTGAACCGGATTTACCTTTTGTTAGTGGTTTAAAGTTTAATACTTCGCTCTTCATGATAGTACCATCGGCAGCCTCTAACTGCATTTTAACCGTAAAAGTTTGCGAACTATTGTTATAATACTTAAAGTTTAAATTATAGCTATCGGCTACACCGGGCGTAATGAGTAGCGTTGCTATTGCATCCGACGATCCTGTGAACCGTAAAACTTTTTTCTTATTTAAAGTATCCTGGATTATTCCATCGCCTTGAATTGAAGCATTGGCAACATCGTACTTAATACTCCTTTTTAGGTCGATGGCAGGTTCGAGCGTGGTAACGGGTAGAACAGCCACGGTATATTTTCCGTTCTTGCCATACTCGCCCAATGGAATTACCGAGTTGGCGGCATATCTTTTTTTATAAAGCGAGAAATCACTACTCCCGTTTTCATCTGTTTGCAGGGATAATCCTGTTGGCTGATAATCTTTTAACCAGTATGGCCGATCTTCAGCCTTAACATTCATGGCGATGTAAACATCGGCAGCGACAGTAATTGAAAAGCTTGCTGGATGAGAGGCATCGTTTGATGCGGTTTTAATCCAGTCAGCGCCATATAAAGCAGGCGGTAATTGACTGAAACGGATGTTTGCATCAGGATAAACTTGCTGACCAATATCCATCCATGATTGTACTGACCATTTATTTTGTTTATCACCGTTAAGGTTTTTGATGGCTCCGCCTGACGATGCTGCCGGAATTGCTTTTTGGTTTAATGTACTTATAGCAATAGCTGAAATAATAGCTTCCCCAGCGGCGGTATGCGGGAAAGATATTTGCATTTGGCCGCCTGTTATATGAACGGTAAAGGTTTTTTTCAGGGCATTATCAGCGCCTGCTTCTTTCCAGATATCGAGATCTTTTAAAACCGTTTTGTTGTTGATGGCTACATCAAACAAGCGCCAGCCGATGCAGTCCATTCCGCCCCCTATGCCGTACCAGGGCTCGGTAAAATAAAGCTCTACCCGGTAATCGCCATTCGGCACAGGGAATTGGTATTTTAGTTTGTTCATCCCAAAGCGGTAGGACTGGAGTAGCTGTTCATCGTTAGTAGAGTGGATTATATAAAAGCTTCTTTGCTGGCTTCCGAAAAAAGCGGGCATGCCAGGGTAATCGTCCGTCCATGACAGAGATCCCCAGGTTTTCGCGCTGGTTTTGTGTGCATCGGCCATCCATAAGTTGCCTTGATGATCGGTATAATCGGGGCCACCGCAGTTTACGCGATAGAGGTATTTGTAGCCTTGAGCAGGTTTGAGAATATCTGAATTTCCTGATGACAGTTGCTTTAAATTTGGTGCTGCTGGCAAGTGGTTTAAAACGATATAATCCTTCGCTACAGCCTTACCATTTACATAGCCAATGGCATATAGGATGTTGTATTTGATGTCGACATTATCCCATTGGAAGTGGGTACCTATGCCCTGCCGTGTTTTTTTTCCGAGCGAAATTTTGCCTGCATCGTTAAATAATTCAACTTCGTCGCAGTTGGAGTAGACTGTGATGCTATCTTTTTTGCCCGGCTTAAGCCACCTGTTTGGCCAGGTGTGGGACACGATGTAAACCATTGGCTCTTTTGCCTTATCGGCATAGTTGGCACGGTACATATAGAAGGCATCAGTTGGCTGCCCCCAGATGGTGAATAAACCTTTGTAATTTACAGGCCCAACACGGTCGAGTTCGCGGTCGCCCTCGCCGCCTTGTACACGGCCCGGGTTTTCGTGCGAATAGAGCAGCCACATAAATTGACCTGCCGCTTTATCTTTTACGGATTCGGCTAATTGGACTTTCTTTTCCAATAACTGGGTCATGCGGTCTTCACTTAGAACAGCCGTTTGCGCAAATGGTCCGTTGGTGTGTAAATCAAGGCTGCGCCATGCGCCGTACTCGCCTACTAAAATGTCTTTTTGCAGATCGGAAGCATAATCTAATACGTTACCGCCATAGGTACCCGACCAGTTTTGTGGAACGTCCCAATCTGTTCCTCTGCCGCCGTTACAGGTTGTTATTTTGCGTTGCGATGAAGCGGTTGGATCAAGGCTGCGAATGATTTCGGAACATTCTTTAGCAAAATCTTCGGGTAAACGGCTTTCGTTTTGGAGTCCCCATAGGATTACTGACGGGCTGTTTCGGCGTTCGATTATCCAATCTCTTAGCAAGGCTTTAAAGTTTTTTCTGAATTCTGGGGTATCGTACCAAATGTGCGCGGTGTATTGCGGCCACCACAGGACGCCCAGCTTGTCCCAATACTTTTGGTATTCGAGATTATGCGGTTGATGCGCATCGCGGAACCCATTAAAACCAGCCGATCTTAATTGCATTACCCTTGCCCTTATTTCCTGGTTACTGAAGGCGTGGCTATTGCCCATTAAATGCTCGTATTCGGCTATTCCGTTGATGAATACGGGTTTGCCGTTTATATAAAAGCGGTTATCGCCATTGTTACGGCCAATGGGCCAGCTGATCCAGCGGATACCATAGGGAATGGATGTTTCATCCACCAAATGCCCGTTGATGGTTAGCGCTGCTTTGACCGTGTACAAATACGGATCAGCAGGCGACCATAAACGCACAGCCTTAACATCCGGCATAATTTGTTTCGCGGTGATTGTTGCACTTGCCGCTATATTGATAATCGATTTTGTTTGAGCAACTAGCTTCCCGTTAGCGTCGATCAGTTGATCGGTAACGGTTGCCTCACAAGGCTTATCGCCATAATTTTTCAGGGTTGTTTCTAAGTTTAGTGTGGCTGATCTTTCGGAAACTGTGGTATCATTCCAAACGTGGATACCGAATGGTTCTACCCGAATAAGGTCGGTTACGATGAGGTGGACAGGCCTGAAGATCCCCATAGGTTGTGAGCCTTCAGAAAAACCCGGATCATCAGAGTCGGCACCGCATACCCAGGGAAGATCTCTGATAAAAGCCGGATGATCAGCCCGAACGCAGAGGAGGTTGCTGCCTTGCTTGATCGCATTGGTAACATCGAGCGTAAAAGTGGTGCGACCACCGGCATGGTAACCCACCTGTCTGCCGTTAAGCCATACTGTAGCATATGAGCCAACTCCCTCGAACCATAAAAAATAACATTTATTGGGCTGTTGCTTAGTGACTGCGAAAGTTTTGCGGTACCAGGCGTAACCATGAAGATTGCCATGTTTTAAGCGGCGATAACCTCCGTATGTATCCCAATTGTGCGGCACATCAACAGTTAGCCAGTTTTTATCAGCAAAACCTGCTTTTTCAAAACCTTTATGGGCGTTTATGTTATGTTCATCGGCAGTGGTGTGCCAATTGTTGTTTAATAATATTTCCTGGCGGATATTTTGCGCTAAAGCTGTTTGGCAAGCAGCCATCATAAAAAGCACAAAAGCCATGTGGCAAAGCCATCGGCAAATACATTTTATATACAGCTGCTTATTATTTAACACTTTCCATACGATTTAATAAGCCATCGAAATCATAACTCACGCCTTTTTGAGTAATGATATTAACTATTTTGCCATGGTACATCAACTTACAATTGCCGCCTGTTGTAGATGTTACCTTAATGTATTGCAATTGCCCATGAACCCAACTATAACTTAATATAAAGCCACCTCTTGCACAGATGCCAACAACTTTGCCAACGGGTAAAGTTGTTGGTAATGCCGGCAGAATCTCTATCGCATCGCCCTGACTTTGCAGCAGCATTTCGGCAAGGCCTGCGGCACCGCCAAAGTTGCCATCTATCTGGAATGGTGGATGGGCATCAAATAAATTATGGTATACTCCGCCTCTTTCTTTTCCCAAGCTTACATCGGCAGGCGAAAGTAGCATGTCAAACAAACGCATCGCATGGTCGCCTTCTTTTAACCGGGCGTATAAGTTTACTTTCCAGGCGATGCTCCATCCTGTTCCTTCGTCGCCACGGTATTTGAGGGATTGTTCGGCAGCCTTCATTAAAGCCGGAGTGTCCCACGTAATATCTGTACCGGGATAAACGCCCCACATGTGCGATACATGGCGATGTGTATCGGCGGTATCGTCTTTATCCTCCATCCACTCCTGTAATTGACCATAGCGACCAATTTTATTAGGCGCGATTTGGCCGTACATGGATTTCAGCGTATCTATAAACTTATTATGGATGCCCAAAACACCGGCAGCAGCAATTGTATTTTTGAACAGATCACGAATGATCTGATGATCCATTGTCGGCCCGGCAACCAAGCCGCCATGCTCGGGTGAATTTGATGGTGTGCTAATGAGGTAGCCTGTTTTAGGGTCTTTGGTTAAAAAATGAACAAAAAACTCAGCCGCGCCTTCCATATCCGGATAAGCCCGGTTTTTTAAAAATGCCTGATCCTTGGTAAACAAATAATGCTCCCATAACTGGTGACAAAGCCATGCACCGCCACTTACCCAAATACCATGCGTAGATGAATTTACAGGGGCAGTTCCGCGCCATATATCAGTGTTGTGGTGTAGTACCCATCCGGGCGCATTGTAGTGTAGTTTGGCTGTGGCTTTGCCTGTTTTTGCCAGATCATCAACCGCATTAAAAAACGGGGCACTACATGCTGATAGATTTAATTCCTCGGCAGGCCAGTAATTCATTTCTAAATTGATATTGGTGGTAAATTTACTACCCCAAGGTGGTGTTAGCAGATCGTTCCAAAGTCCCTGTAAATTTGCAGGCTGGCTATTGCCCGGGCGTGATAATGAGATCAGCAAATAACGGCCGTATTGCACATATAAGGCTATCAAGGCAGGATCGGCAGTATTGCTGAATTTTAGGATGCGCTCATCAGTAGGTAAGCTATCATTTGGAGTAGACCCTAAATAAAGAAAGAACTTATCGAAATAAGATTGATAATCTTTAACATGAGCGGCCATTATAATCGCATAAATTCTACCTGAAATTTTGCTAATAATATTTTTACAAATCGCATCAGGGTTGCCGGAAACATCTTTATAACTTTTAAAATTGGTTGCGGCGGTTAGGTATAGCGTAGCCTGGTTAGCGTTGCTAACAGTTATATCATTTGCATTTACCACCACTTTGCCACCTATCGCCTCAATATGTAAATAACTAACGCCCCGCAATACGCCATCACTAATTTTCAGCGATAATGCCAAGGTATGGGCATCGACTTTGTGAATATTGAAAGACTTGTGTAAGGTTTTAAGTAACGCGTTAAAGGTTATGCTGCCGGGCTGGCTTGCTGTTAGGTGTACCGCTATAACCTGATTGGGTGCGCTTCCAAAGTATTCGCGGGTATAGGTAGTACCGTTTGATTGGTAGGTAACATGCGCGATGGCTTTGGTCAGATCAAGATCGCGGGTATAGTTTGACACCTGCTGTTTAGGGAATTGCAAGTAGAGATCGGCAAAGGGTTGGTATTCGGCATTATATGCAGGGTGAGCTGGCGGTGAATCATTTTGGATAGCATATTTCCAATTTGATTTTAGTGGGATAAAGTTTGCCGGTGCATCTTTTTGATAAACACCCAGTTTTTCTTTTACCGTAGTTAATCCGCCTTTATCATAAAAATTAAGTACCTGTATAGCTATGGTATTTTTGCCGGGATGAAGCAAACCTGCCGGGATGGTATAACTACGATTTGAATTATTACCGGAAGAGCCAACCAAATGACCATTCACATAGGTAAAATCCATATCACGAACCCTACCAATATTTAACACCATCGCTTTCCCAACCATGTCTGCTGGCAGATCGAAGCTATTGCGAAGCCAAACGGCGCCATCTAAACCCTCAAAACCGGGAAGTACCTCCCAACCGTTTACTTGCGGCTGCGTAATAGTTTTCCAGTTACTGTCATTCAAATCAGTTGTAGCATACGATACATCCGAACGCATTTTTTTCACCCATGCTACTGAATCGGCATCATAGGTAAACTCGTGGCTTTTCATCCCCATAAAGTGTTCCTGTGCAATTGATTCAGCCTCGGCTTGTTTGCCTTCAGCGATGAGACGACGGATGATGGGTAGATATTTTGCTGCTCCCTTACGGGCGTAAGCTCTCGGGCCGCCGGTCCATAAGGTTTGCTCATTAAACTGGATGCGATCTTCGTCCGCACCGCCAAATATCATAGCACCTAAACGACCGTTACCAATGGGCAGGGCATCTGTCCATTTTTGGGCGGGTTGTTTATACCAAAGTCTTAAATTGCTTTGTGAGAAACCATGCTCAGGATTAATCATCGCGAACAGCAGAACCGTTGCACTAAGTAATATCCGGGTTGTAAATATGTTGGTTTTCCTGTTCATTTAAATTAGTTAAACAACCATCTTAAATCTTTGATGTTACCTTCGTTACTTAAGCCTGCATCATAAACCGGGATGGTGGCCGAATCATCCACAAAACCCAATACTAAACATGCACCTTTACCTAAACTTAAGGTATTATTACCTGCTTTGAAAGTATAAGTATGCACATTCACCGGGGGTAAACCATCGATTTGTATGGCATTGGCAATCTTAATATCAGCCTGACCATAATCATTTGCGGTGGCGTCTGTTTCCAGTTGGGGTTCCTGTAAATACTTGCTTTCTTTGCTTAAAAAATATCCAACCAAAACTTTAACAGGTTTTGTATTAGTAAAATTTATGGTTGTACCATCGGCAATTTGCATTGCCCTGTCCAATTTAATACCCTGTAAGCCTGTTAATTCAGAGGCAATGTTTTTGATTTGGGCGGAAGTATCCGTAAACACCTGCCTGCCTGCTGATGCTTTGTAAAAATCAACATTAGTTAAAGTTACCAGGGCGTCAATCAATTGTATCTTTTGTTGCTTTTTGGCGATAGACTTCGGCATTTTAAGGGAATCAATATTCCGCTTAAAATTATTTAGCTCCTTTTGGTAGATGGGCAATAACTCAACCCAGGTTTTATTTTTACCATCGTTACCCCCTACCGGTATTTTGCGTTGCTTGGTTTGCATACTGTTGGCATACAAGTAGGTATTTTTGGTAAGATCAACCAATTGCTGGTAATAATTCAGACTGATCTGCAATTCAGGCAAGGCCTTATCCAAATCGCTTAAATCATCAGAATATTTGTAACGCAATACCCATAATGCAGCCTTTACCTTATGCGCATAGGAATTAGCCATGGCGTTATAACAGTACATATCATTTTTAAGGCGATCAAATTCCGCTTTATCAGTAGTTACACCTTTATCAGCTGCATCAATAGCTTTAACCGCGTCGTGGCCTTCTTCTATTATGTCGTTAACTACCTTAACCGGGGTTTCGCCAACGTGTGGCTGGTGTTTCCATTCTTTGGCGGCATACTCGCTTAACATTTCCCCTTCAGGGCCTTCAGAATTGTATAGTAATGAGAATAAGCCATATTTTTCAGGATCAACCAATTCGTTCATGGTCATCCCCAAGGTCATGGTTTGGCGGTTACCATCGGTTATGCCGAAACGCCTTAATATCTTGGGCGAAATCTCGCCGGATTGTTCGTAGGCATCTAAGATATCTTTGCCGTGCTCAAAATCGCAACCGTATTTTGAGGATAATTGCTGTGACCAATACTTAACTTCTTCGCCCCTATCACGATGGCAATTCCATGCATAGCGCGACCATTCTTTATACCAGATCCAGTCCCTGTCCATTTCCAGCTCTCGGGTCGAGGTGTTATCAGCGGTATATGGCCAATCCCAGTAAGACGCCTGCGGATAGATGTGGATACCGTTTGATTCATCAGGATTATGCATCGCCTGAACGCATTTTTGTATAAAATCATCCGAACCATACCTGAAAGGTTCAAGGTTAGCCAAAATGTGAACATTTTCAATTTCAACAGGGCCAAGTTTGCTCAGCGTTTGGTGCAATTCCACCCAGGGGCCGTGAGGTGTATAAGTAGTTAAAGCTTCGCCGTTGTACTTGATCATGGTATACAGGTTGCTATATAATGGTTTGGCATATTTCATATCGGATGGCGCATCAGTATCATGCGCGCGGAGAACGATCGGCGGCTCATCGGTACGGCCTAAAGCATGCAGCCCATCTTTTACGCCCGGAATTATTGTTTTGGTGAACCAATCAATATCATCCTGACCAACACCCTCCATCGCCTCGCCTAAAGTTACCAGCAAACCTACGTTAGGGTATTTTTGTACAAAAGCAGCAATAGATTTACGGGTGTAATCAGCTATGATGGGTACAATATGCCGGTTGCGGTCTTGTGTTTTGAGGTGATTGTGTTCGGCAAAAGGTTTGGAAACGATGATGTTGTAAAAGCCCTGTATCACCCAGATACCGCGTTTATCAGCTTCGCGGGTTAGGAAATTGTATATGTCGACGTTCTTTTCGTAGGTAGCTTCGTCTACCTCCAGGGCATATGGATAATCCTTTACCTTAACGAGCGAAGCAAAGGGGTGACCGCTCCACAGGTAAAGCGAATTCATACGGTTTTGCGCCAATGAATCTAAATATTTAATCCATAAAGCCTTATCATAAAACCAGGGGAAATTTTGCGGGGTATAAGGATATTCATACGTACCGCGACCGGGTAATAGCTCGGGTTTTTGAATTCCTATACAGGCACCACGCAGTATCATTTCGGGCTGATCTGTTTTGTTGATGCTTGCAGGAAGCGAATGGTTTAATTTTAACTCATCCGCCAATTCAAGGCAGCCATATAGTGCGCCGGAGTTATCCGCACCTGCAATAACTATATTGCCGGAGGTGCCATTTATGGCAAACCCTTCTTTACCGGGTTTTTGATTTAGGTGGACATGCCATTTAGTATAATATTTTTTGATTAGGGGATCATTTAACAACCCGACAATTATAGTACTGCCATTATTCTGAAGATTGGCTTTTTCCGTCACAACATAGCCTTGTCCCTTTAACTGCTGCTCCAATTTTTGCACGCCATATTTAACACGTGCATGGGCCGAGCCGGAAAATATGACAGTAACAGGTTTTGTTGATTTTACACCCGTCGCATTACAGATCAATGCGCTAAACAAACAGGTGCAAAAAACAATATTAAATATGATCTTCATAAACTAACAGATACAAACACAATGAAAAGATTTGCTAATATTCGGGCAACAAAACATTGCAGGAAATTGGTATTAAAATAAACTTAGGTTAAAATATTTACGGTTATATAAACAGCCAAATCTATTAGTACAGAGGCATTAAATACTGCTGATTTTTTTCAAGCTATTGTACTATGTTATCATCAAAGAATGACTTAAATTTAAAACCTGTACAATTCAAGAATGTTTCATTAGTGGAACAACAGGTGTTTCAATTCGAGATTTTTTGCGGTTAAATGCTTTAAATTATGCTAAAAAATGGGCAAAAAACGAACCTTTTTTGCCATTTTCAAGGTCTGTTTTGGCGTTTTTTAGATCGAAAAACGACTAAAACAAGCTTATTTGAGTCATTTTTACAATCTAAAAACGGCGTTTTCGGGTAATTTTCGGGCGTTTTTAGGGCTAAAAGTGTACCAACTGTACCACTTGTTCCAAATGTGCCGTGGTACAGTACGGTTATGAATTTAACTTAACAGTTACTTTTTTCAGCTCAGTTCCATGGTAGATAACTTTGCCATCGGCATACACAAAAAAGCCTGCTCCTTGATGATATTTCGATCCTTTTTCGTCCCACAGTATGGTTAGAATATGCCCATGGTAAGCCACATTATCCAGGCAGAACCATGCCCATTGTCCTTTTGGTATCAACGGGGCGATTTCCAGCACATTATCGGCCCGTGGCCTTAATCCAACCAGATCACTGATAACCAGGTCGCAGAAGCCGGAGTGGTTATAGTAGCTGCTTCTTGGGTTATCGCCTTTTAGCCAATAACCTGTTTTTTCGTCCTGATACTCACCCAGATAAGGCACACCCCTCTTGATATGCGACATCGCGTATTTATGAAACTGATCATAAAAAACCTTCTCGGACATATCATCATGATTGGTATAATTGTCGATCAGGTTAGCTAATGCCTTTAATGTTTGGGTAGTGGCAAATGGCCATATCGCCCCATCCCACTCGCTGCCGTGTCCGCTCCCATGTGTACGGAACAGCGGGTGGCGCCTTTCGGCAGTAGTTATACCCCATGGGGCGTTGAACCCTTTGACATCAGGCAATTGTTCCCATTGCTCAGCAAATTTCGACTTATCATCAGGCAGGTTAAAGTACCATGGGATAAAGCCTAATTCCTCGCGGGCATCAGCAAAATGGCCATCTGGCTTTCTTACTTCAAAGAACTTGGCACTATCGTCCCATAAACTATCCTGTACCAGTTGCTTCAGTTGTGCTGCTTTTTGCTGGTAGATGGTTTTCAGCGTGTCGTTCCCGGTTATGGCCGCCATTTTAGCTAAGGCGTTGGCATTGCCGAACATATAGCTATTGATGGTTGGCCGTATATTTTTCACATGCCTGCCGCCACTGATGGATTCTTCCATAGCATCCCGCACATCATATTGCCAAAACAACTTGCCTGGTAACTGGTGTTCGCTTTCCCATTGGCGATAATCATTATCCAAAGCCGGCAGTGATTGTTTGATGAAAGACTTATCCAGGTTAGTTAGGTAGAAATTATATACCGCATCATCTAACCAACTGCTAAAAGCATGTAAGTGTGGCTTAGCTTGCTTAGGATCATCATATAGCCAAAAATTGATATAATCCCTGATGTACTCCCTATCGCGCAGCCAGCGGCCCTCATATATCTGGTGCCCAAGCGCGCTGCTAACGGTATTGTATTCGCCGGCCCAGTTTACGTTGGTGATGAATTCTGTAAATACAAACCCATCAGGAGTTTTTACCAGGTGCTTGCGGAATGTCCACCAGCGGTAATAGTAAATTTTTTCAATTGCAGAGTCAGGGCATTCAAAAAGCGGAACGTTATCTGCCAGCCATTCAAAAGCATGATCGTTTGTGATATAGTTTTTTACGGTTTCGGTATCGATAGAATTAAAATAACTCACATAGTTTTTTAATTTACCGGTAGTAAGTATATGCTTTTGCTGAGCGCTGCAGAAAAGGCTTGCACTTAGTGTTAATATTGTGAAAAAAATTGGCTTCAGCTTCATTTTATTTGCTTTTGATATACAACAGTCGATACCACCTGAAATGTTATAATTGGCTTAATAATTAATGTAAATTTATAGGTATTTATCCTTAATAAACAAGCGCATAGGCCATACATGCTAATATTGTATATCAGCTAGAAAAAATCCTATACTAAAGCACTTTTTGTAGTTCGCATATTTGGGATGATAATTTTAACCTAATTATCGGGTAAATTGTATAAACTGTAACCGGTATTGATAACCAATGTGCCGGTTAACCATCACCAAATTATAATTAAAAAAATGAAGAGGAACATCCTTGCTTTGATTGCCTTAGTGGGCGCTGCCTGTACCTGCCAAACCGCTTTGGCGCAATATCCGCGTGTGCCACCGGCCATGCAGGCAAAAGCAGATTCTATTTACAATATTGAGAAACTACGCTCCGATAAAGCATTTGAGAAAGCTATGCCAGCTATCGAAAAAGACGAGAAGAATGGCAAACCCTATATCCCATGGGCGGCAAAACCATCAGATTTACCACAGGCCAAAATACCTGCGTTTCCGGGCGCTGAAGGTGGTGGCATGTACTCATTCGGCGGTCGCGGCGGCAGAGTAATTGAGGTTACAAACCTGAACGATTATGGGCCGGGCTCTCTGCGCGATGCCTGCGAACAAGGTGGAGCACGGATAGTGGTATTTAATGTTGCCGGTATCATTCATTTGAGCCAACCAATCAGCATCAGGGCACCTTATATAAGTATTGAAGGCCAAAGCGCCCCCGGCGACGGAATTTGCATTGCCGGTGAATCTGTTTGGGTTGATACTCACGATGTGGTGGTAAGGTTTGTGCGTTTCCGCAGAGGTGCTACTGCTGTAACCAGTAGGGACGATGCTTTCGGCGGCAACCCGGTAGGTAATATTATGGTCGACCACGTTTCAGGAAGCTGGGGATTGGATGAGGTTATGTCCATGTACAGGCACGTTTATAATCGTCAGGGTAAAAAGGGAGATAAATTACCGACCGTAAATATTACCATGCAAAACTGCATGTTTGCTGAGGGACTTGATACTTACAACCATGCATTCGGCAGTACGCTTGGCGGCTTAAACAGCACCTTTATGCGTGATCTTTGGGCAAATAATATCAGTCGTAACCCTTCGGTTGGTATGTATGGCGATTTTGGTTTTGTAGACAACGTAATATTTAACTGGTGGGACAGAAGCGCCGATGGTGGTGATAACAATTCACTATTTAACTTCTTTAACAACTATTACAAACCGGGACCGATAACAGATATTAAGAAACCTGTTGGGCACAGGATATTAAAACCAGAATCGGGCAGATCGCCGCAAAGTAAGGGCTTATTTGGCCGTGTATATGCCAATGGTAATATTATGGAGGGTGATGATAAGGTAACCAAGGATAACTGGGATGGCGGTATACAAATTGGTGAAATGCCGGATGCCGGCAGATATACCGACAGCATCCGTGTTAATACACCTTTCCCGATAGCGCCGATAACGGTTATCTCTGCAAAACAGGTGTATGATTATGTTTTAGATAATGTAGGCTGCTTTTTACCGAGAAGAGATGCTGTTGATAAGCGTATCATCAACGACGTAAGAACAGGCAAAATAGCTTATGTGGAGGGTACAGATAATAATAATGGCAGCAAATGGGTTAAACACCGCCTGCCCGATTCATCATACAAAAAAGGCATTATAACTGATATTGCGCAAGTAGGTGGCTACCCTGAATACAAAGGCACACCTTACAAGGATTCGGATCACGACGGTATGCCAGATGCCTATGAAATTAAACACGGACTTAACCCGCATGATGCAAGCGATGCTGCATTACCTGCTAAAAATGGCGGTGGCTATACCAACATTGAGGTTTACCTAAATAGCCTGGTACCATTAAATACTGTAATACCGATAGGATATAAAAACTAAATACCCCTTATACTATTCACAACAAAACCCCTGGTTTGCTAATGCTTACCAGGGGTTTGTTTTTTTATTATCGATTTTTATAGGGGTATAAGCTTAACTAGTTATTGTATCTCTACAGCGCCCTCAAAGTTTTTTTTGGTTACCTGCGGCGAGAATGAAGCCATGAATTCTTCGGCTTTCTTTACCATATTTTCCGAGCCGATAAAAATTGGGGAGCGTTGATGCAGTTCTTTTACTTCCAGTTCCAATGTTCTTTTATAACCATCGGATGCGCGGCCACCGGCCTGCTCAATAATAAACGCCATTGGGTTACACTCGTAAATCAAACGTAACTTTCCTTTGATTGAACTTGCTGTACAAGGGTAAATAAATATCCCTCCTTTTATCATATTGCGATGCAGATCGGCAACCATTGATCCGGTGTAGCGCGAAGTATAAGGCCTGTTAGTGGCCTTGTCTTCTACTTGACAGTATTTGATGTATTTTTTTACACCATCAGGAAAATGGGTGTAATAGCCCTCATTAATGGAATAAATTATACCATCTTTAGGTATCGACATATCCGGGTGCGACAAGCAAAACTCACCGATAGATGGATCAAGTGTAAAACCGTTAACTCCTTTACCTGTTGTATAAACCAACATGGTTGATGAACCGTAGATAATGTAACCAGCGGCTACCTGTTGGGTTCCTTTTTGTAAAACATCATCCAGCGTAGCTTTTCCATTGATTGATTTACGCCTGTAGATTGAAAATATGGTGCCAACACCAACATTCACATCAATATTTGATGAACCATCCAATGGGTCAATAGCCACTATATATTTCGCGTCTTTTGAAATTTCGGAATCAATATAAACGTATTCGTCATTCTCTTCAGATACTACTATACAACATTCGCCACCACTTTTTAGCGCTGCAATAAATTGTTCATTAGCATATATGTCTAGTTTCTTTTGCCCCTCACCCTGCACATTGGTAGTACCGGCTTCACCTAAAATATCAACCAGGCCTGCCTTATTAATTTCACGGTTAACAATTTTCGCGGCTATTGCCAGGTCGCGCAGCAACCTTGATAATTCGCCCTTGGCATAAGGAAAATCGGATTGTCGTTCAATTATAAATTGCCCTAGAGTTCTTACTACTGTCATCTGTTCGGTTATTTGGTTAAAATCAGGAAACTTAACTGGTTTATTGTTGGGTTATGATTGATATTATTTATAATATCTTAACCTGAATACAAATGTATTGCCGAAGTAACATAACAACAAGCTTTAGGCCACCTATATTTACTTTAACGTTATCGTAAACAGCCAGCTTTACAGTTGATTACAGCAAAACAAACCCCTATCTCCTATATACGATATTGCTATTTAATGCTTATCGCAACCCCTACATTTATACTCAAGAAAAACATTTGGCGAATTAGCCCTGCAATAGAAATGGCAATATCATACAATTACTTGAACAAATTATACAACATGTAAATAGTGTGCTTTAATACATTTGTTTTATTAAATCTAAACCATAACTAAAATGTTACCGGTTTACATTTTTGCAAATAATAAACGAATGCTGCACAAGGGGATAAAACACGGATCGAATATTTCAGCAAGTAATTTACTATTGCGAAAGTGTTTTTGCGGGACACATATGGAACCTAAATTTCTAAAATAAAATATGATAATTATATCAGATATTATTATCGCGATAAGTGGTAAAGTGAAATATTTATATCAATAATTTTAGAATATATGCTTTTAATAATTTTAACTAACCAATGTATCGGATATACAGACAGATAATATATGATTATAACTAATACCCCACCTCTTTCTGTTTATTTCCCTGGCAAGCTGGTTTTCGCTAATGGCTCACTGGCCGATTTGCCCGCTGAAATCATTAATACAGGATGCAATAATGCTTTTATTGTAACGATAGAACCATTACTTACTGCATTACAACAATTTGTAGAACAGCTAAGGGCGAATAACATTTCGGTTTCCGTCAATACAGGCATCCAACAAGAACCTTCATTTACCGACTTTGAAAATTTACTGGCAGAAGCAAAAAAGATTGAGCCTGACGTCATTATCGGCATTGGTGGTGGCAGCGTGTTGGATGTTGCCAAATTAGTTGCAGCCCAATTGGATAACGATCAATCGATTAACGAAATAGTAGGCTCAGGTCTTTTAAAAGGTCGAAGCAAGAAGTTAATATGCGTACCTGCCACATCAGGTACAGGTAGTGAGGTTTCTCCAAATGCTATTTTAGTTGATGATAGCGATGGCCAGAAAAAAGGGATCATCAGCCCATATCTTGTACCTGATATTGTTTACGTCGACCCGCTTTTAACTATAAGTGTTCCACCTGCTGTTACTGCAGCTACAGGGCTTGATGCTTTAACCCATTGCATGGAAGCTTATACCAATAAGTTTTCCCATCCATTTATCGATGTATATGCATTGGAAGGGATGCGCCTTATTGCGGCTAATCTTGTACAAGCTGTTAAGAACGGAGATGATGAAAATGCACGTTACCAGGTTGCCATGGGTAGCTTACTAGGTGGTTTTTGCCTTGGCCCTGTAAATACTGCCGGGGTACATGCCCTATCCTATCCACTGGGTAGTACTTTTCATTTAGCGCATGGGCTTTCTAACGCTTTGCTATTGCCTTATGTAATGGCTTACAACATGGTAGAAGCACCTGAACGTTATGCCAATGTGGCTTTGGCTTTGGGTTGTATAAAAGGCGCTAACGACTGCGAGACCGCTAAAAAAGGCATAGAAAAAATAAAGGAATTAATAACAGAGTGTAAGGTAATTGCACGGTTAAGGGATCTTGACATCCCTCAAAGTGCTATACCAACAATGGCGAAAGACGCCTTAAAAATACAACGCCTGTTAAAAAACAATCCCCGCCATATAAGCGAAGGGGATGCGATAGACATTTACAACGAAGCGTATTAAAAACAGCATGAATAATAAACAAAAATATAAAGGAATTATAGTTCCGGCTGTTACGCCTCTAACTAAAAACCTGAAGCTGGATTATGGAGCGGTAGAAAAAATGTTTCATTATTTTCATAAGAACCATGTTATGCCTTTTATAAATGGCACAACTGGCGAATCGACCTCTTTACCCTTCAGCCTTAAAAAAGAATATATAATAGCGGCATCAAAGTTAAAGTCAAACAGAGATGTATTGTACGCTGGTATCAGTGCTAATTGTCTGGAAGAGTCTGTAGCACTTGCAAAAATTGGCTTCGACAATGGTGTTGATGCCGTGGCTGCAACTTTACCTTCTTATTATAACTTATCGGATTATCAGATGCTCACCTATTTTGAGCAATTGGCAAACCAGGTGCCCGGTCCGGTAATTATATATAATATCCCGGTTACTACCCGGATGTCAATCCCTTTAAAAATAATTGATGAACTAAGTAATCATGAAAATATCATCGGCACAAAAGATTCGGAACGTAGTGATGAAAGGCTGAATGAATCCCTGATATTGTGGGCAGAGCGGGAAGATTTCTGTCATTTTTTAGGATGGGCACCAAAATCCGTAAAAGCGTTGATGAATGGCAGTGATGGACTTGTACCTAGCACCGGTAATATTTGTCCGTATATTTATGATGAGCTGTACAAGGCTGTAAAAAGCGGCGATCATGATAAGGCGCTGGAGCTGCAAAAACTATCAGATTTAATAGGCGATGTATACCAAAAAGGCAAGCTGTTAGGCGAATCATTATGGGCGCTAAAAGTTTGCATGCAGGAACTTGGATTGTGTAATGAATTCGTGATGCCGCCGTTGTATCCACTGGCGGATGAGGAGCGAAATAAAATACTTAAACACCTTCGCCACACTTTGGAGAAGGAAAACTTATTGATAAAAAATGGAACTAATGTTTGATAAACCAATTATTGGCATAACCATGGGCGATCCGGCGAGCATAGGCCCCGAGATTGCTATTAAAGCCTTACTTAACCAACACATATATGACATTTGCCGGCCACTGCTGGTGGGTGATGCAGATGTATTTAATGATATTATAAATCGTCTTCATCTTGATGCTAAAATCAATCCGATCAATAACGTTAGCGATGCAAAGTTTGAATTTGGGAACATTGATGTTTTTGATCTGCAAAATGTTAAGCTAAATAAACTGGTTTTCGGTGAGGTATCGGCAATGGCTGGTAATGCAGCTTTTGGCGCGGTACAAAAGGTTATTGAACTGGCTATGGCTGGTAAAATTGATGCAACCGTTACCGGGCCTATCAATAAAAAATCAATAAACGAGGCCGGGCATCACTTTGCCGGGCATACCGAAATATATGCTCATTTTACCAATACCAGCAAGTACGCTATGCTGTTGGTGGAAGATAATTTAAGAGTGATTCACGTATCTACCCATGTTTCTTTACGGCAAGCCTGCGACCTGGTAAAAAAGGAAAGAATATTGGAAGTGGTTGAGCTTCTATTTGACGGATTGATAAGCTTAGGCGAAACAAATCGTAAAATAGGTATAGCTGGTCTTAATCCGCATGCGGGTGATAGCGGTTTATTTGGCACTGAAGACACAGAAGAAATATTACCGGCTGTTGAAGAAGCCCGATTACGTGGATACGATGTAGAGGGCCCCGTTCCACCGGATACTTTATTTGCAAAAGCAGCAACCGGTGCATATGGTGGCGTAGTGGCCATGTACCACGACCAGGGTCATATTCCGTTTAAACTTTCGGGCTTTAAATGGGATGCGGAAAAAAAACAAATGGCGAGCGTTAAGGGAGTAAATATTACTTTAGGATTACCTATTATACGCACATCTGTTGACCACGGCACCGCATTTGAAATAGCAGGCAAGGGAATAGCCAGCGCTGACGCCATGACACTAGCTATCGAATCGGCTGTTCAGTTGAGTACTTACAGAAAGCAAATTATAGTTTGATGATAGTTGTTATTGCAGATGATTTAACCGGTGCTGCCGAGTTAGGCGGCTTGGGGTTGAGGTATAATTTGACTATAGAAATTGTAACCGAGATTAATGCGATCTCAAAAGCGGATTTATTAATTGTTGCTACTGATACACGTTCGATGCCCGAAGCAAATGCGCTAAAGGTGATGGAAACGGTAACTACATTGATAAAGGGCATCAATCCTGAAATCATCTTTAAAAAGGTAGATTCAGTTTTGCGCGGCTATGTAGTCAGCGAAATTAATGTGCATTTACAGCAATTAGGCTTAGAAAAAGCATTGCTGGTACCTGCCAATCCCGCATTTGGGCGTACATTAACCAATGGCAAATATTTTATTAATAATGAGCTTATACACTTAACCAGTTTTGCGCACGACCCGGAATTTCCGGTAACCAGCAGCTACGTACATCATATGCTGAGGGTTGATAAAGACGATGTATTTATAGCCAAATGCGATGCGGAAATACCCGAACAAGGCATAACCGTTGGTGAAAGTTTAACCTCTGAAGATTTAAGGCAATGGATAAAAAAAGCCGATAAGGATACTTTATTGGCAGGCGGGGCTGGTTTATTCATATCGTTATTGGAATCGCTTAAACAAAAACAGGGTACTGAAGCAGGTACATATTCAGCTAAAGTTGAAACACCTGCCCTGTTTGTATGCGGAAGTACATACGACAAAAGCAGGAGGTCAATTAAAAAGATACTCGATAACGGCGGCCCTGTAAGCTATATGCCGCTTGATATTGTGCTTTCTCTTAACCCAAGCGATGCGCTTTTTGATGAATGGGCGAGCGAAATAGTATCGTTATTAAATAAACACAAAAAAGCGATTATAGCCATTGATGTTAGCACTACCGAGGCCCATACAATAACTGCCGCCGGTTTGCGTATTAAAAAGGCTATAGTTGTTGAAAAGGTATTTAAACAAATAGCTATAAAAGAATTATTGGTAGAAGGCGGTTCAACAGCGGCAGCCATTATAAATCGTTTAAATTTTGATCGATTCTTCCCGATTGGTGAACTTGGCCCGGGCGTAATTAAGATGAAGGTTGATGCAGTTGATGATCTTTTTCTAACACTGAAACCAGGCAGCTATGATTGGCCTGCTTATATCTGGAATTTCTAATATTCTTATCCTATATTCGATAAATGAATACCGCGCACCTGCATATTCCCGACTATATTATCATCGTCAGCTTTTTATGCATTACCGTTTATTTCGGGTTCAGATTTTCAAAAAAACAAAAAACAACCCAAAGCTACTTTGCAGCAAATGGTAAAATACCATCATGGGCCATAGGGTTTTCTATATTGGCAACGCTGATAAGCAGCATCACATTTTTAGCTTATCCGGGCGAAGGTTATTCATCCAACTGGATATTGTTAGTACAGGGTATGATGGTGCCCATTGTGCTGCTCAGCATGATATGGTTCATCGTCCCTCTATATCGAAAAGTAATCGGCTTAAGCACTTACGAGTATTTTGAAAAGCGTTTCGGCGTTTTTGCAAGATACTATAGCTCATTAGGCTTTGTGTTAACCCATTTCTCAAAAATGGGGACTGTATTTTTCCTTTTAGCGCTCGCTCTTGCCAACATTACAGGGGTAAATACCTTAATCATCATTTCAATAATTGGTGTGGTTATTATTATCCTTGCTTTGCTGGGTGGTATCGAGGCTGTGATATGGCTGGATGTAATACAGGGGTTTATGCTATTTGGCTGCGGTATCGCCTGCCTTGTCATGATCCTTTACTCGGTACATGGCGGCCCTGCCGAGGTATGGCATATCGCCAAAGCAAATGGCCGAACCGGATTTGGGCCATACGACTTCGACTTGAAAAAACTTACGTTTATTGTAATGGCTATAAACGGCATTTTTTATGGCATACAAAAATACGGCACCGATCAAACCATTGTACAGCGTTACTTAACCGCGAAGTCGGATAAATCAGCCATAAGGGCATCATTAATGGGCGTATTTTTATTAGTACCTGTGTGGGCGCTTTTTATGTTCATAGGCACCGCGCTTTTTGTTTACTTTAAACAAAATCCGCTACCCGCAGGCATACGTGCCGATGCTATTTTCCCTTACTTTATAGTTAGTAAAATACCTACGGGGGTTGTTGGGCTTATTATTGCTTCGCTGGTTTCAGCCGGAGTTTGTAGTTTGGGCGCCGATTTAAATTGCCTTGCAGCGGTTGGGGTTGAAGATTATTATAAACGCTTTTATCCAAACCGTACCGATAAAGAATACCTGAAAGCTGGCAAATGGATAGTTTTATTTGCAGGAATTGGTTCTCTATTGATCGCCGCATTGTATCTTAATGCAGGTGAGGAAGGTGTTCTGGGGATTGTATTTACCTTATACGCTATATTTTCAGGTGGAATAGCCGGGATCTTTTTATTGGGTTTATTTAGCGCGCGAGCCAACCGACAGGGTGTTACCATAGGCATAATTGCCTGTATTATTTTCACCGCTTACGCCTTTTTAACATCCACCAAAATAGGAACAGGCCATGAAAAATTGCTATTACTTGACCTGGGAAAATATAATTTCACCCATAATAAGTTGATGCTGGGCGTTTACAGCCACTTTGTGGTAATTATTGTTGGATACGTTGCAAGCCTCTTTTTCCCTAAACCTGTATTGAATAAAAACTTGTTGTACAGCGGCTGGTTGGAAACCAAACGGAATAAGGATGTATAACCGATAATAATTACCCGATAATTATGAATATTTCATCTTAAAATGGCTTTTTTATTAAAAATGAGCTCACCTTGATGATAATATATTATAATACAATGATAACCTTTCATCACAAACAAAAAGCAGATAATAATAGTTTTGGATTAACACATGATGTAGTTAAATCAAGCTTTATTTTGGCTTTGCCTCAATAAAAATGCAAGAAATAATTGCTCTGTTAATCAATTATTAGCCTTTAGTACATGCAAGTTATTTTTGGTGTTATTTTTCACTTTATAGGTGGATTCGCGTCCGGTAGTTTTTATATACCTTATAAAAAAGTAAAGCGCTGGGCTTGGGAAAGCTACTGGATAGTTGGTGGCATTTTCTCCTGGCTAATTGTACCACCGCTGGCTGCATGGCTAACTATTCCTCATTTTACCGAAATTATACATGATACCAGTGGCAATATCTTATTGCTGACCTACTTTTTTGGCCTGCTTTGGGGTATTGGCGGGTTAACCTATGGTTTAGGTGTTCGCTATTTAGGGGTATCATTAGGCAGTACCATTATATTAGGCTTATGCGCTGTATTTGGATCACTTATTCCATCCGTTTATTATAACTTTTTTCCAAAAGATGGAAAAGATTCTATAACCACTTTAGCAACCACCCATTGGGGGCAATTAGTATTATTGGGTATCGGACTAACAGTAGTTGGTATCGTCATTTGCGGTTGGGCGGGCACCATGAAAGAAAAAGAACTTTCAGCAGGACAGGCCGATGTAGAAGATAATAAAGACTACCGTTTTGGATTAGGTATTGCGGTAGCCATTGTATCCGGCGTATTAAGCGCCTGTTTTAATTTTGGTATAGAAGCGGGTAAAACCATGGCTGACTCCGCTAATACAATCTGGATGGCTGCTCATCACGGACAAGGATACTTCCTTTTTCAAAACAATGTCGTATATATCATCATTTTATGGGGAGGGCTAACCACCAACTTTATTTGGTGTATGGTATTAAATGCCCGCAACAAAACCTTTGCCGACTACACCGATAAAAAAGCGCCGCTGTTAAAAAATTACATCTTTTGCGCATTAGCGGGTACTACCTGGTTCCTTCAATTCTTTTTTTATGGTATGGGCGAAAGCAGGATGGGTAACGGCGCCAGCTCATGGATTCTGCACATGGCTTTTATCATCCTGATAGCAAACGCCTGGGGTTTAGTATTAAAAGAGTGGAAAGGTGTAAGCAAAAAAGCACTTACAATTGTTATTGTAGGTATACTGGTTATTATTCTTTCCGTTTTAATAGTTGGAAAAGGAAACTCCATTAAGGATCAGGAGATTACAGCAGTTAGTAGTAAATAACATTAAAAATATAGTTCAACAATTCAATAGTAAAACATATGTCTACCAGCACAACACAATTTAAGCATGTAAGTTATTTATGGGATGATGCCAAAGCAGCCGAATTAGCGGGCGATGAGGTAGCATTACTTATCTACAGGTCGAACCTTTTAGGGGCCGATTTACGCCTGACCAATTACGGCGGCGGCAATACTTCATGCAAGGTAATGGATAAGGATCCATTAACAGGAAAAGAAGTGGAAGTAATGTGGATCAAAGGCTCCGGCGGCGACATCGGCACACTTAAAAAAAGCGGATTAGCCGCTTTATACGTTGATCGTTTAAGAAGCCTGAAAAATGTTTACCGCGGTATCGAGTTTGAAGATGAAATGGTGGAACTGTTCAATCACAGCATTTTCGACCTGAACTCAAAAGCGCCATCCATTGACACCCCGCTGCACGGTTTTTTACCTTTTAAGCATATTGACCACCTGCACCCTGACGCAGCTATCGCAATCGCGGCAGCAAAAGACGGCGAAAAGATCACTAAAGAATTATTTGGCGGTACTATAGGCTGGGTACACTGGCAACGCCCTGGTTTTGATCTGGGTTTACAGCTCAAAGAATGTCTGGATAATAACCCCGGGATTCGTGGTATAATGTTAGGCTCACATGGTTTATTTACGTGGGGCGATACCGCTTACGAAAGCTATATCAACACCCTGGAAGTAATAGAGAAATGTGCCGAGTATTTAGAAGAAAATTATACAAAGAAAGGCGCGGCATTCGGTGGCCAAAAGATTGAAAGCTTACCCGAAGCCGATCGTAAAAAACAGGCGGTAGCCTTAGCTCCTATCCTGCGTGGTTTTTGTTCATCAAAAACACAGATGATAGGTCATTTTACAGATGATGCACGTGTGTTGGAATACATAAACTCCAATGATCTGGAACGTTTGGCGCCACTGGGTACCAGCTGCCCGGATCACTTTTTGCGCACCAAGATCAGTCCGCTGGTATTGGAAATAAAAGCAGGCGACGATTTGTCTGATGTTGATGCCATCAAAGCAAAATTGACTCCTGCATTTGAGGCTTACCGCAAAATGTACGAGGATTACTATAATACCTGCAAACATCCAAACAGCCCTGCTATACGTGATGCTAACCCGGTAGTTATTTTATACCCAGGTGTTGGTATGTTCACCTTTGCCAAGGACAAACAAACCGCACGCGTGGCGGCCGAGTTTTACATCAATGCCATCAATGTAATGAAAGGCGCTGAAGCTATTTCTGAATACACGTCTTTGCCTCGCCAGGAAGCTTTTGATATTGAATACTGGTTATTGGAAGAAGCGAAATTATCGCGCATGCCTAAGCCAAAAGCACTATCAGGCCGTGTGGCTTTAATTACCGGCAGCGCTGGTGGCATAGGTAAAGCTATCGCTAAAAAGTTTGTGGAAGAAGGTGCAGTAGTGGTGTTAAATGATATGAATGCCGAACGCTTACAAGGCGCAGGCGACGAGTTTAAGCAAGCGTATGGCAAAGATGCCTACACTACTGCTACATTAGATGTAACCAAAGCAGAAGAGATACAGGAAGCCATCGCAACGGCTATTTTAGCTTTTGGCGGAGTGGATTTGATTGTGAATAACGCAGGCTTATCTATCTCCAAAACTATTGCCGACCATACTGAGAAAGATTGGGACTTATTATATGATGTGTTGGTAAAAGGCCAGTTCCTGGTTACGCAGGCTGCCGTAGCGGTTATGAAGAAACAAGCAATCGGTGGCGATATCATCAATATTGTAAGTAAAAACGCATTAGTAAGCGGTCCTAATAATGCAGGTTATGGCAGTGCAAAAGCAGCACAACTACACCTGAGCAGGCTAAATGCTGCCGAATTGGGCCCTGATCATATCCGTGTAAATGTGATCAACCCTGATGCGGTGATCAGCGATAGCAATATATGGGCTGGCGGCTGGGCCGAAGGTCGTGCTAAAGCTTATGATATCACTGTTGCCGAGTTGCCTGCATACTATGCTAAAAGAACATTATTAAACGAGATTATTTTGCCTGTTGATATTGCCAACGCTTGCTTTGCGTTAACGGGGGGCTTGCTAAACAAATCAACCGGAAATGTGATCAATGTTGACGGTGGCGTTGCAGCAGGATTTGTAAGATAGTTTGGCAGTTAATAGATCATAGTTCATGGTTCATAGCATTAAGGTACTAAACCATGAACTATGGTCAGCTAATTAAAACTATCACCCATGAACTATTAACCATGAACTAAAAATGCAAATAGAAAAATATACCGTTGATGAATTGAACCATCAACAAGCAGAAAAACACCAACTCAGACTTGAAGGCGTTGCCACTGATATAAATAACCTTGAGGAAGTATTACAAAAATTAAGTGTATTTAACATCGCCATTCCGAGCTGGGCTTTAGGTACAGGTGGTACCCGTTTTGGTCGTTTCTCCGGTGGTGGCGAACCACGCAGTTTAGAAGAAAAAATTGAAGATGTTGGTGTCATTCATGCGCTGAATAAATCCAGCAATTCCATCTCGCTGCATATTCCATGGGATATTCCTGATAATGCAGCATCAATTAAAGCATTGGCGACGCAATTGGGCTTGCACTTTGATGCGGTGAACTCCAATACTTTTCAGGATCAAAAGGATCAGAAACTAAGTTACAAATTTGGCTCATTGCACCATGTAGATAAGGCTGTCCGCAAACAGGCAGTTGAGCATAATATCGAAGTGATCAAATACGGCAAGCAATTGGACTCCAAAGCATTGTCGGTTTGGTTATCGGATGGATCAAACTTCCCGGGGCAACTTAACTTCCGCCAGGCATTCCAAAACACATTGGAAAGTTTACAGGATATTTATGCGGCTTTGCCGGATGACTGGAAAGTTTGGGTTGAATATAAACCTTATGAACCTAATTTTTACTCAACCACCATCGGCGATTGGGGTCAATCATATTTATTAGCTTCTAAGTTAGGCGCTAAAGCAAGCACATTGGTTGACTTAGGACACCATTTACAAGGCACTAATATTGAGCAAATTGTTTCATTATTGTTAATGGAAGGCAAACTGGCCGGGTTCCATTTCAACGATTCTAAATATGGCGATGATGATTTGACTGTAGGCAGCATCAACCCATACCAACTATTCCTGATATTTAATGAATTGATTGAAGGTATGGATGCACGTGGTATGGATCACGCAACCTCAATCGGTTGGATGATCGATGCCTCCCATAATGTAAAAGATCCTATTGAGGACTTGCTGCAGTCTGTACAAGCCATTAAAATAGCCTATGCACAAGCATTGTTAGTAGATAAAAAAGCTCTAGTAGCTGCTCAAAACAATAACGATGTAGCTTTGGCACAGGAGATATTACAACAGGCTTATCGTACCGATGTACGTTCATTGGTAGCAGAAGCATCATTGCGCAATGGTGGTGCTTTAGATCCTATTGGAGCCTATCGCAAGCTGAATATCAGAGAACATTTGATAAAAGAACGCGGATTAAAAACTGTAGCTACCGGATTATAATTAAAATGAGCGCCATACCTGTAATAGCCATATTTGATGTAGGTAAAACCAACAAAAAGCTTTTCCTTTTTGATGAGAACTACCATATTGTTTATGAAAAATCAGCACGTTTTATTGAAACAGTTGATGAGGATGGCGATCCCTGCGAAAACCTTGAAAGCCTGGAACTATCGGTATTTGACTCGCTTCGCGAAGTGTTTAAATTAAAAGAGTTTGAGGTAAAAGCAATAAATTTTTCTACCTATGGGGCAAGTTTTGTACATATAGATGCAGCCGGAAAGCCGGTTGCACCTTTATATAATTACCTGAAAGAATTTCCGGAAGACCTGAAAGAAAAGTTCTATAAAACCTACGGTGGCGAAACCAAACTTGCACGGGAAACCTGCTCACCAGTATTAGGAAATTTGAACTCGGGGATGCAATTATATCGCATCAAACATAAAAACCCACAGTTATTTAATCAGATACAATACAGCCTGCACCTGCCGCAATACTTGAGTTACCTGCTCTTAGGCAAGCCATGTACCGATATTACCAGTATCGGCTGCCATACCGGTTTATGGGATTTTGAAAAAAACGATTATCATTATTGGGTGTACGCAGAAGGCCTTGCCGAAAAATTCGCACCCATTATACCATCAAACGGCACATTTGCAGCAAATAAATTGGGTAATAGCATACCGATAGGCGTTGGTTTACATGACAGCTCTGCCGCGCTTATACCCTACCTGGTAAATTTTAGCGAGCCATTTATATTAATTAGTACAGGTACCTGGTGTATCAGCTTAAATCCCTTTAATCACTCGCCTATTACCGATGAAGAACTGGCGAATGATTGCCTTTGCTATATGCAATACAAAGGATCGCCCGTAAAGGCATCCCGCTTATTCGCGGGAAATGAACATGAATTACAAGTAAAGCGCATCGCCTCACATTTCAACGTAAATACATCCATATTGAAAAACGTGGAGTATGACCCCACTATCATACAAAAACTAACTGACCGTAGCGATAATCAAATTCAGAGTTCGAGACATCAATCTGCGTTCGTTAACCGTGATCTTAGTATGTTTTCAAATCATATTGAGGCCTACCATCAGTTAATTATTGATATTATGGAACAGCAATATCAATCAACCAGGCTTGCACTAAAAGGTACAAAAGTAAGCCGCATATTTGTAGATGGCGGATTCAGCAAAAATTCTATCTACATGAATCTACTGGCCAAAGCTTTTCCAGAATTGGAAATATTTGCGGCATCAATGGCGCAGGCTACAGCAGTTGGGGCTGCCATAGCCATACACCGAAATTGGAATAGTAAAACATTACCTGCGGATATTATCGAGTTGAAATATTATTCAGCTCCGCAGCATACTGCTATCTAATTACTCTTTGTCTGTAGCAGTCGGAGTCATATCACCTGCCTTTTTCTTGGCGATTTGCTGGTCAGCATATGCTTTGAACATCGCTTTCCAGTTTCTTCCGTTATTGGTAAAATAGTCCTCTATCTTGGTTTTATAGATCTTGAAAACCAATGAAATCTCATCAACGTTTTTATAATCGATAGCCTGCTCACGCGCCAGTTTAAGGTTAGTTAATACAAACGCTTCTTCTACCGGTGTGATGTTCGGCACAATGCTTTTATAACCATTCATGGTAAAAGCTACTTTACCGATAGTGTATTTATCAAGGATGAGTTCTATCTGCTCTTCAGTCAAATATTGATGCAGACCAGCCATCAGGGTTTCGTGAACAGTTTTAGGAATTGTAGAATCGATGATGAACTGACGATCGAGTTTGCTAAATGCTTTGCCTGTAGTTGGATTAAGGCCTTCGGGTACTAATGTATAATCATGCGCATTATGCCAGTCCATCACCGTGCTAAGATGCGCTTTGATCAGTTCTGTTACTTTGGCTGCTTTCGCGGTATCATCCAAATGAAGCGCTGCTACAAATTGCGTTGCTTTTGAAGTAGGATCTGATTTTGACTTCTGTTTCCCACCATCAGCGTTTTGCGCCATGCAGTTAACGGAAAACAGGAGTACAATAAGTCCTGTAAAAAGGGAATTGACTTTCATGAATTTAATTTAAAGGTTATAATGCTATTGGTTAACGGTTACCCGTGTTTATTATCGTAAAGTTATTTACAATTAACACCTTACATTAAAATAGATTATCCAATGAATGTACAATCTTATCTTGTTGTAAACCATTGCATCCACAATCAAAAAAAGATAATTTATATTTGGATAAGGTAACAAAATTACAGCTTCTATGGGCATATAATTCGCGATAAGAATTGCCGAAAATCAATATAAATATTCAATCAAACAACAAATGAGGTCTCGATATTTAGTACTATCTGTTAGCGCGTTCTTATGTTTTATAACTTTATGTAATAAGTCGAACGCCCAGGTAAAATTGGCCAACTTATTTACCGATGACATGGTATTACAGCAGCAAGCTAATGTACCTATTTGGGGTTGGGACAAGGCCGGTAGCTATATTGCTGTGTCAACCACATGGGATAAGAAAATATATCATACTGTGACTGATGCATCGGGAAGATTCATGGTAAAAATTGCCACACCTGTTGCAGGTGGACCGTTTAAGGTAACAGTGAGCGATGGGAAACCACTAATATTGAATGATGTATTGATTGGTGAAGTTTGGGTTTGTGCCGGGCAGTCCAACATGGAAATCCCCATGAAAGGTTATAAAAGTCAGCCAATATTAAACTCAAACGAAGCGATATTGAACTCATCCAATCCTAATATTCGTTTGTTTACTGTACCGAGGGGATCAAAAACAACCTTGCAGCAGGACGTTAAACAAAGTCATTGGTTAGCTGCATCCCCCGAGAGCGTTGCAAAGTTTAGCGCTACAGGTTATTACTTTGGCAGATTGCTTAGCAAAATGCTGAACGTACCAATCGGGCTTATCAGCTGTAATTATGCCGGATCATCGATACAAGCCTGGATGGATCCGGAAACTTTAAAAGCATTTCCTGAGATAAAGATCCCTGCTCCGACCGACTCTATTAAAGAAGTGAGCCGCACACCGACCACCCTTTACAATGCCATGCTGCAACCCATTATAGGGTTTGGTATTAAAGGTACGATATGGTACCAAGGGGAATCAAACTATGATAATCCCGCACAATACGATTCACTGTTTGTTACGTTTGTGAAAACCTTACGTACTAAATGGGGAGCGGGAGATTTTCCATTTTACTATGCCCAAATAGCGCCATATGATTATGCACAGTTGCCGCCTTACAACAAAGGAGGCAAATATAATTCCGCATTTTTGCGGGACGTGCAGCGTTTGGATGAGGATAAGATACCCAATACGGGTATGGCCGTACTGATGGATATAGGCGAACAAGCCACCATTCATCCGCCACGCAAGCAACAGGCAGGCGAACGGTTAGCGTATTTGGCGCTGGGAAAAACCTATAACTTCAAAGGATTTGGCTATCAGAGTCCCGCTTATGATTACTTTACTGCAAAAGGTAACTCAGCTATCATCAAGTTTAAAAATGCCGCTAATGGCCTTACGTCTTTTTTAAAGGAGATAAATACTTTTGAAATCGCGGGTCCTGATAAACATTTTTATCCTGCAAAGGCACAGATAACCGGAAGCTCGGTAACAGTAACAAGCGATATGGTAAAAGAACCTGTAGCTGTAAGGTATGCCTTTAAAGATTTTGTTGTAGGCGATTTATTTGGTACCGATGGATTACCGGTATCATCATTCCGCACTGATGATTGGGATTATAATGTGCAATAAAGCATTATTAGTTTATTAAAAACACCGTCATGCTTCGGGCTCCGTGGGCACCAAGCACCAGCGATTGCTCAATATCAGCTGTTTTAGATGGGCCTGCTATAAATGTGGCGAAACCATAATCATTCGAACCTATTTTGTTATATGCCTGATGCATGGTTGGCACTATGTCTTCTCGCCTTACAATTACAGCTAAATGCTGAGTAATAAAAGGTAAAACACGTGTACGTATTTTGTCTTCGCTAACCCATATCGCGCCATTTTCAGCAATAGCCAAATCTGCTTGTATTATCGCGTAATCAACGTTTTCCAGTGAATGGGGATTGGCACTGTTATCTTCTATATACTCTGCGACATCTACTAGTTCAGAAACGGTTGTTATTTTGCGGGATGGATGTTTAAAGTTTTCAGCTATAAACGCCTTAATAGCATCATGATCTTCAACCATGATTACCTGGCCGCCAATTGTTGTTAATGACGCGATAAACTTTTCCGGCACATCAATATCTTCCTGAAGCAAAAAATCAACATCCGGCAAAGTTGCCAGCTCCGGTTGGTTGGTTTTAACAGCTGATAATATTTTTTCTCTGCTAGTCATACTTCTAATTACTTCCTGTTCTTTTTATACCATTCGCCGAACGATTCTTTTGGTGGCTCGGGCATATCGCGGTGTTTATACCACGGGTTTAATTTGTTGTTTACCATAAACGGCGCATATTTTAAAACCAAACGCCCGGCTTTTCCGGCAGTGTGATAGGCTGTAGGTGATGATAAAGTCCAGTCCATGATTTTCATAGATGCCGTTTTAGCCGCAGGTACATAACCGTTCTTTACAATCACTTGTCGCCATTTATACAATTGTTGGTGGATATCAATTTTTACCGGGCAAACATTTGTACAGGAACCGCATAAGGTTGATGCAAATGGCAGGTCGGCATATTTTTCCATATCGAGGTTTGGTGCCAGGATTGAACCTATCGGCCCTGATATGGCATTATGATAGCTATGCCCACCACTACGCCGATAAACCGGGCAGGTATTCATGCAAGCCCCGCAACGAATGCATTTTAAGGAGTTCCTGAAATCTTCCCGACCCAGTTGTATGCTGCGGCCATTATCCACAATGATAATGTGCATTTCCTTTCCTTTATTTGGCCTTTTGAAATGGCTGGAATAAGTTGTTATCGGCTGCCCCGTTGCGCTACGTGTAAGCAAGCGCAGGAATACGCCAAGATGTTTTCTTTCAGGAATAATTTTTTCTATACCCATACTGGCGATGTGTACGTCGGCAAGGTGCGCGCCCATGTCTGCATTGCCTTCGTTGGTGCATACCACAAATTCGCCGGTTTCGGCAATGGCGAAGTTCACGCCGGTTAAAGCAGCTCGCCTGGTTAAAAAAGTATCTCTTAAATGCTGCCTTGCCGTTTCAGTTAAAAACTGCGGATCTGCATTACCAGCTGGTGTACCCAAATGCTGATGAAACAGCTCGCCTATTTCTTCCTTTTTTTTGTGGATGCAGGGTAATACAATATGGCTGGGCATTTCTTTTGCCAACTGAACAATACGCTCACCCAGGTCGGAGTCAATAACATTGATCCCATTGACTTCAAGAAAATCATTTAAATGGCATTCTTCAGTAAGCATTGATTTGCTTTTTACCATCTGGCCAATCGAATGCTTTCTTAATATAGAAAGTACTATTTGGTTATGTTCTGTAGCATCAGCTGCCCAATGTACAATTATGCCGTTTGCTATGGCGTTACCTTCAAACTGTTGCAAATAATTGTTCAGGTTTGAAAGAACGTTATGTTTAATTTGTGAGGCCGTCTCGCGTAGCACTTCCCAATTGCTTATTTTATTTACCGCGACATCCCTCTTTGATCTTATCCACCATAGGGTTTCATCATGCCAGTCTACTCGCGCCTCATCGTTATTAAAAACTTCGGCTAAGTCCGCATGATTGGTTGTATTTTGAATTTCGCTCAATGTCGTATCATTAATTGTTGTTTCGATCTTACCTATTCACCGTTCAGTATTTCCGCTATGTGCAATACCTTTACTTTGCTGCCTTGTCTATGTAATATCCCTTCCATATGCATCAGGCACGACATATCAACACCGGTGATGTATTCAGCGCCGTTATGCAGATGATCCTCCACCCTATCTTTTCCCATTTTGGATGATACTGCTTCCTCAGCAACGCAAAAAGTACCGCCGAAGCCACAGCATTCATCCTTACGGTTTAAATGTACAAGCTCAATATCCTTCACCATATTTAGCAGGCTTCCTGGTTTTGAAAATTCGGGGGCAACCAGTTCAGTCATTTGCGACAGATGCAAACCACGCTGGCCATGGCAACTTTGGTGTACACCAACTTTATGCGGAAAACGAGCGGGTAGCGATTTAACTTTTAATACATCCGTTAAAAAGGAAGTAAACTCATAAAGCTTATTACTGAGTGTTGTAGCTATCTCCGGATTATCATTATTGTGCAGATGCTCTTTTAAATGCAGCACGCAACTGCCTGACGGGCCTACTACATAATCAAACTCACTAAAATTTTTGATGAACAGATCATTACACCCACCTGTCAAATGCTCAAAACCCGAGTTTGCCATTGGTTGCCCGCAACAGGTTTGATTTTTAGGATAAACAACATCAACCCCTAATTTCTCCAGCAGTTGCAGGCATGCTATCGCCGCACCCGGGTAAAATTGATCGACATAACAAGGAATAAACAGACCTACCTTCATATAATGCTTAAATAGTACAAAAAACTTATCATAGGTTTATATACCCATGCAAGTACCGCATAATTTGGCCGTGAATATTATAGGTTATTAGCTAAATCGTCGCCAATTTTAGCAAACTAATTATCCATCGAAACCATTGCTTTTATTACTTTGGTTTCCGGCTTTAACCAACTTTCAAAATCGTGCTCAACCTGGTTAAATGTTACCCGGTGAGTAATATAGTTTAAAGGACTGATAACTCCTTTTTTAATAGAATCAATCACCTGCTCAAAATCAACAATCGTAGCATTTCTGCTGCTCATCAAAGTTGCTTCGCGTTTGTGGAATTCAGGGTGACTAAAACAGATATCACCTTTTTGTAACCCGATTAAAACATACCGGCCGCCATGCGCAATATATCGGAAAGCATTGTCAATCGCTTTAAGATTACCGGTCGCATCAATAACTACCGTAGGCATATCACCATTGGTGATTTCCTTTAACTGTTCCAGAACATCACCCGATAATGCATTTACAACATAATCTACCTTAATTACATCCCGGCAAAAGTTAAGGCGTTCTTCATTAACATCCAACGTTATTACTTTAGCACCTGCTATCCGGGCAAATTCCATTGTACCTAAACCAATAGGGCCCGCTCCAATTACCAGTGCATACTCTCCTTTTGTAATACCTGCGCGCCTTACGCCATGAGCGCCAATGGCTAATGGTTCAACCAATGCCAGCTCTTCAAAACCAAGCCCCTCACCATGTATTAAAGTATGCGAAGGAACCATCAGATATTCGGTCATCCCACCATCAACATGCACACCGCACACTTGCATATTAACACAGCAATTGGTATTGCCCATACGACAGGCTATACAATGGCCACAGTTAAAATATGGGATAAAAGTCACCTTCTCATTAATATAAAAACCGGGTGCATTATCAAATTCAACTAATTCTCCCGATAGTTCATGCCCTAATACGCGTGGATAATTGAAATAAGGTTGCGTACCTTCAAACGCGTGTAAATCAGTACCGCAGA